>Ga0209755_10000210_pt1 | contig 113781 bp, 99 predicted proteins | sample TergutCo191P1_FD_187301 | JGI IMG/M metagenome (GOLD analysis project Ga0209755, IMG submission 187301) | Cornitermes sp. P1 segment gut microbial communities from Petit-Saut dam, French Guiana - Co191P1 (SPAdes) (version 2) | ecosystem: Host-associated > Arthropoda: Insects > Digestive system...
CACTAACAAATAGCGCCCGTGAGGGCGTAGATGATAAAAATCTAAACAGTGTAGCACCATCAAAGTCCAATCAGACAAATAAAAGCAAGGGAGCCTTCAGGCGACCGACAGTGCGCCTAATCAATAGCACAGCGAAGCTATATAGATTACAAAATCAAAATAGCATAATAACGCAAAATTATATAATGAGATTTCTCACAAAAACGCGATGGTGCAGAGCTGTCATGTACCATTTTATATAAAAATTAAAAGGAGCGATGTATGAAAAGATTAATTACTGCTGTTTTGTTGATGACATTCATTTTTTTGAACGCTTTTTCACAGCTGGGTGACGGTAAGTTTTCCTGGAGCGACATAGTTTACGCCATGGCTTTGCCATTCGCTGTTTTTACAGGGTGTAAGACTGAGCCGACACCACCAGAGCTTGTGACTGTTACTCAGAATGTAACGGCGAGTTTTCCTACATTTACTACTGGCAATGCCTTTAATCTTACTCCCACATATACACCTAACGGCGGTTGGGGAGAGCATTTTTCAGACGCTGATAAATCAGGTATTACATATACCGTTACTGTAACAGGGCCAAACGATTTTAACCATACTTACAATAGCGGAACAGGATTTATCGCAAACACCGCTGACAATGGCGGGTATCAACCCTATTATACATATACTTTTACACAAACTTTTAAAACAGGTACTACGATAATCGGTAATCAGGTTATAAAAGTAACTGTGGGGATGAGTGGTTTCGTAACACTGAAAGACGCAAATGATGTAAATTTAACCCCTCAACAAATTCCTTCCGTACCTTTAACGCTTAGTAAACAAGTACAACCGTAGGTGGCGCATGAGGTCGCGCGAGGGTAGGTGGCGCGAAGGTAGCAGGTACCAAATTCCGGTCACGCGTTGGTAGCAGGTACTGTTTTTTACCACGAACCAGACGAACGTGGCGAACCTGTGATTTGATATATTTGCTTTATTATCAGAAAGCTAGGTAGAAATATAGATATCAAGGTAACGGCTTGTGTTGGTTTGTGAGGTTCGTGGTTAAAAAGTGGCGCGATGGTAGCAGGTACCGTTTTGTCTAGCGTAGCAAGGGCGTTAAGCGACACCATATGTAGCGTGGCAGGTCGTGAAAAAGGTAGCTGCTACCGGTTTACGAATAAGCGGTTTAGGCGTTAGGCGACACCGGATACAGCGGGACAGAGAAAAATTAACAGAGAACAAATTTTTCTTGAGTGCTTGTAAAAAAGCTTATTATTAACCATAATTTCCCCATGAAAGAAGGATTAATCATAAATAAATCGGCATTTAAGCACGGTATCTCTGAAGTCGATATTGAATGGGCGTTCCTTCACCCCATACGAAACGGTCTTTTGGAAAATTATGATAATAAATATCTGCTTGTAGGCTTTGACAAACATGGCAATCCAATTGAAATAATGTATAATCGAAATTAATGAAGAAAAAGTGAATGTATTCCATGCGATGAAATGCCGGAACGCGTTTTTATAACAGATAGTGCTAAAAAAAAGGAGATAAAATGGCGTATATGACCGAAGAAGAAGCTGATGCGCTCGACGAAGAATTAACCAGTACCACACCCAAGGTTGATTTTGGTAAACCTGATATTTTTCTAAAACAAAGAGAATTATTAAATATACTAAAACCATCCGCCGCAGATTATATTATAACCCGTGCATTGGCAACACACCAAACCCCCGTTCAGATTATCAGCGAACTAGTAGATGAGCGTATTGCCGCTGTAGTATAAATGTAACGCAAAGGTAGCAGCTACCAAATTTTCGCGAACCGCAGGTTCGAAGTGTTGTTTGGGTGTTAAGCGACACCATATGCGGCGGGACAGAGAACAAAGAGTGGTTCGTAGTTGTCAAAAGAGTCCATTGTTCTTGAATACTTGTAAAAAAGCCCGACATAAATCATAATTATCCTAATTAAATGTGAATGTTTTCCATTCAATGAAATGCCGGAAAGCGTTTTTATATTAGATGGTTTTACACTTGACAAATGTAAAGTATACCATGTACGATTAAAACAATGGAGGCAATTATGGGACATGTAAACGCGCAGCTTACAATAAAAAATCTCTATGATGCAAAAAAAGCGGAAAACGGAGAGCTTCATAAAGATAAAATAAGACAGGTAACAGTAAGCGCAATGGTAGATACCGGCGCGACCACTTTAGTAATAAACAGAAAAATATTTGATGAACTGGGAATTGATCTCATGGGTGAGCAAAAAGTAACATTTGCAAACAATACAAAAGAAACTTGCAATTTGACTGAACCTGTCGGGATTTACTGCGATAACCGTTTTGTGGCAATGCAGGCGCTTGTTGTAGATGACGCAACGGAGGTTTTATTGGGTGTTCTACCCCTGGAAGGCATGGATTTTATGGTAGACACAGTTAATCAAAAACTTGTCGGCGCTCATGGAGATGAAGTGTTATATCTAGTCAAATAGGTTACGCAATGGCGATAGTAACCATTTTTTCAAAGATCGTATAATAGGTAGCTGCTACTTTACGCTACTCTATCGGAGGGAAGTAACCTGTGTTGTCACGCCCTGATCTTTCCTGCAGGTAAACTTCGGCTTCCACGGAAAGCCACGCGCGGCCGAAATCGGAGTTAAGGCGCGATGTATAAGAAAAACTGTAAAGGCCTGACGGCGTATCCGCGATGCTTTTAATCATTTCGCCTATGCCGCGCGCGCGGTAAAGGTACATTGCCTGGCCGCCTGTTTCCCTGCACAGGTACTCTATTGCGCTTGATATCTGACCGCTGCCTATTATGACTGCGTTAAACACAACATTGTTATTCGCAAGATAACTTGCCATTTCTGAAAGACTGTACTGCTCAAAGGCAAGCTCTCCAAGGCTGCCTGAGCCTATATAAACTACAGACCTTTTCGGGGCCGCGGTTAATAGATCGGTTGCGGCAAGGCGAAGGCCAAGATCGAACCGCCATCTTGGATCGAAGGAACCTGCGGCTCCGCGAACCGCGTTTTCAAGCGAACCTGTTAGCTGCTCTCGGCGCGGCTGAGCGCCAGCAGAAACGACAGACACAATATTTGAATTGCCCATTTCCTGCATTGCCCTGCCAATATCGCGCGATGCCGCGCTTAGATCATCGGCCATGCGGGAAACAGCTTCCGATCGTTCAACAAGAATCGATATGTCCGCACCCTGATAACGGTAGCCCGACGCGAGCATCGTCTGGGCTGCTACCGGTACGCCGTTCTCTGTTAAAAGGAAATTATTATTATCAAGGCCGAGTATCGGACGGCGCAGCCTGTCTTCTACGGTTAACTCAACTACAATGTTTGGAAAGCGTTCTGCGTTAACATTGCGTATCTGGACAAAAAAACCGGACGCAAGATCATCAAAACGCGTCATTACAGAAATTTCGCTTGCGTTAAAATTTGCCGCGATTATGCTGCCGTTCCTGTCCATATCCGCGCCTGTTATGCGAACATTGCTTGTACCTGAAAGGCCAAGTTCGCGGACAATCGCAGAAGCCGTATCGATCTGTAAAATCCTGTTGCTGTCCGCGACAAGAAGCGTTCCGTCGGAAAGAAACCTTAAGCTTTCAGGACTTTGAAGATTGCCTGCCGCGAGCCTGCCGATATAATTGCCGCTTTGATCAAAAATATAAATCGCCCTTGCGATATTATCCGCGGCGTATATTCTGCCGCCGCCTGCCGCGATTCCTGTAGGCGAAAGAAGACCCGGAAAATATGACGTCCTTAACCCGAAAGAAAGAATGAACATTCCGTCAGGATCAAATTTTGAAATACGCATGTTGCCGTAATCGACAACATAAAGATACCCGTCTTCATCGATTGTAAGATTTTGCGGCCCTACAAATTGTCCGGGACCAAGACCCCTTGATCCGATATAAAAAAGCCAGTCGCCGTTCGGGCTTAAAACGCTTACCCTGCCTCCGCGGTATTCCGATAAATAAAGACGCCCGTCAAGGCCGCGCACAAGGTCATAAGGGCGGTCAAAGCCGTTTAAAGGCCCGCGTTTACGATCCCTTATAACGCCGTTTACGTCAATCCTGATTATTTCATTGCTGCCATACGCGACCGCCCAGATCGATCCGTCGCTGTTAGGTAAAACTGATGTAGGCTGCCTGTAAAGAACGATCTCTTCATATCTTCCGGGATAACGCCCGGAGCTGACATAGTACACTCCGTCGTTTGCTACAGGCAGAAGGAAACGCCTGTTCGCGACAGTTTCTATCCGCGCGTTTAAAAGCATCCCTATGCCTGTGGTTCTGCCGTAAATATCCAAAGCCGCCCGCCATTGACGCAGCGCGGTTTCTTCAAAACCGGAACGGTAGTAAGCCTTGCCGAGCCAGTCCAGAATCAGCGCTTCTCCCGGGCGGAACGAAAGCGCGCGTTCAAAAGACAGAATCGCTTCGTTATACGAAAACCTGTTAAAAGCGTGAACGCCAAGCCTGAACTCTTCCGCGGCGGTGAGCGCGTCGGGGCCTGTTCCGCCCGTTACAGGGCCGGGGCGTATCTGATCGTTTTGCGAATATAAAGGCGCACAGACAAAAAGAATAAAAAGAATTTTTAAAAGAAATCTTTTTAATGTCACGCGCGCGCTCCTGCAACAATGCTGTAATGTTTTTTTATTTCTTCTTCGTCAGGCGCAATTTCAAGCGCTCTTCTGAGCCACGTGCGCGCTTCAAGAATGTCGCCGCTTTTGTAATACGCCCAGCCGAGCGAATCAAGATAGACAGCGCTTTGCGGCTTAAAATCAACAGCCCTTCTGCATAGGCGAAGGGCGCGCATTATATCCTTGCCTGTGTCGGCGAGAATAAAACCCATGCTGTTCATCGCGGTCGCGTTATCTGAATCTATTTCCAGTGTTTTTTCGTACAGATCAATCGCGTTCTTGTTCTGCTTTTGCATCCATGCCGCATACGCCAGCGTATTGTATAAAAGCGGCGATTCAAGACCGGCTGTCTGAAGCCTTCTTAATTCATATTCAGCCATTTTAACGCGTTTTGTGATAACGTATATGTACGCCAAAGTCATGCGGCACTGATAAACGCGGTATATGCCGCTTCCGTCGCCTGATGCGCCTGACGTTACAACCTGTTCAAGAAATGAAAGCGCTTTTTCATATTCCTTAAGTTTCGTGTAACACAGCCCCAGATAATATGCGTGCTCGATTTTTTCGTCGAAAATAAAACCCGCGGTATCCGCGGCAAGAAGATTCTTTAAAGCGTTCTGCCAGTCCTTCATGCGGTATAAACGCACGCCTTCCCTTATTTGATCGTTAAGCTGGAATTCGATTTTTTCTGACTGATTGTCGGACTCTTCAATACCGCTTTGCTGCAAAGTCTTCTCCCCCCCGCGTTAACCTGCTGCTATTGCCGGCTGAGACATAACAACGCTGAAAGCGGCGTTGCCTTTTGCAACCTCAGACCAATCTGAGCCATCCTCCGGAATATTTTCAACCTTCCCCGGCTTGGCGAAGCAGTATTTGCTTCCATCCGGAGATACAAAAGTAATTATACGATCATTATAATAGCGCAAAGAAGGAAAAGAAGGAACAAGCGCTAAAGGTTTTTTTTCGATATTGGGAAAATTTACATTTACGAAAAATCCTTCCTTCCAGTAACCCATAATTGAAACCAGTTTTTCCGCGGCGTATGAAACAGTCGATTCCCACTGCCAGGGAAGATTGCTTTCCACAAGCGAAAGCGCAACTGAAGGAATTCCGAAGAAACTCCCCTGCCTTGCCGCGGACGCTGTTCCTGAATAAATAATGTCCGTGCCAAGATTCGCGCCGGCGTTTATGCCGGATAAAATTAAATCGGGAGCCCTTTCCATGTTGATGGCGGAACTTTCTGTCGATATGCAGATTTCAGGGATTCCGCCGAGAAGGGCTGTAATAATGCAGTCAACCGGGGTTCCCGAACACGACCATGTGTCTTCTTCGATTTCCGAGAATTTTAAAGGACCAGATAAAAAATTGATGGAATGGGAACACCCCGACCGGTTGGAATCGGGCGCGACAAGAAATACCCTGTGATCCGCGTTCCGCAGCGTTTTCGCAAGCAGTCTTATTCCGTCAGACGTGATTCCGTCGTCATTCGTTAAAAGAATCCGCATTTCTAGGCTCCCTTTTTCGCCGGCATCTTCGCCGTGTGCGCCGCGACGGAATCCTGCAGAAGCAATTCAGTTGAAGATTCGGGGATAACCCTTGCCCTTGTCGCAAGTTTCACTTCGTAGATAACGGGGCGGAAGCCGAAAATTCTTTCGTATTCTTCAAGGCGTTTTTTATATTCATCGACAAGCTCGCGGCGTATTATCGTGTAAGTGCATCCGCCGAAACCGATCCCTGTCATTCTGGAGCCTGCCGCGCCTTCGATCTCCTGCGCTCTTTTTACAAGCCAGTCAACTTCAGGACAGCTTATTTCGTACAGGTCTCTCAAGCTTTCATGCGAGTGATAGATTATTTTAGCAAGCGACGCAAGATCGCTTCGTTCAAGCGCGTCATGAGCGTCATTTACCCTGCGAATTTCATCAACAATGTGCATACTCCTTCGCCGTATCTGCTCCGGAAAGTTCCCAAGTGATTCCAAAAGATCAGTTGACGCAAAATCCTTATAACTTGACCCCGGCCGTCTGTGGGAAAGCAGCTCAAGACCCTTTAAAATGTCGGATTTTCGCGAAGAAATTTCATTTTCAACACCAAGACGCGGTACGCGCGAATCAACAAGAAGGAATCTGAAGCGCGAAAACGGCGATTTTATCAGCTGCATGTCGTCATTCTCTGAATCGTAGAGAAGAAATTGATCTTTTCGCGCCATCAGGCAGACAAGATAATCTGCAAGCGGTGTAGAATTGCCGAAAATCGCGAAATGCGCGTCTTTTAACCTGCGCGCCATATCCATATCGTTGATTTGATAACGGAAAAGACTTCTTAACGCGGTTGCCGCCGCGGTTTCTATCGCCGTAGATGAAGCAAGCCCGATGTGCTGCGGAATATCGCCGCAGAATGAAAAATTGAGCCCTTTCATCGGATAACCCAATTCGATAAAAAGGTAAATCGCGGGTTTTAAATAATTTGCCCACCTGTCTTCGCGCCTGTATTTTAGGTTTACAAGCGTGCTTCTCTTGCGTTCGTTTAAATCCGCGGCATAAAAACGGAAGGAATTGTCTTTTCTCGGGCTTACAGCGACGTGAATGAAGCGGTCAATAGCCGCTGAAAGGAATAAACCGGATTCAGATTCATTTTTATCGGTATTTTCTTCTGTTTTTTGCTTCAGATTCGGCGCAAATTCGCCAAGAAAATGAATTCTTCCGGGCGCTTCGGCAATTGCGACAGGTACAGGCGGCTGTTTTTCACTCGATTGATGCGAAGCGGAGCCAGAATGCTGGAAACTGCGCTGTGTGGACATAGAAAATCCCTGGGAACCGGTCTTTTTTAAAGCCGTCCGCGGTTCAATTTCATATTCTTTCCGGTGAATCTGACCGATTGCCAGCATTTATACCCTCACAGCTGTTTTGTAGTTATCTTATCAAAATAAAAAAATTATTACAATGGTGTATTTTATAATATTTTGTTATAAATTAATATTCATTGGCATATTTTATTACCAGATTTTCAAATAACATAAATAATCAAATCTAAGGTAGCTTTTCCAAATACTGAAGTTTTGAAAAAGCTTCAAATAATAAAAACTTATTTAATATTCAGGTTACAGGGAATGGAAATGTATTTAAGGAATGATATTGAAAGCGTGTGTTTGAAAATTTATATACCATTGACAATTTTTTTTTTTAATTTTAGGGTTAAAAAATGGAAATTGTACTTGATGCCAGCGCAATTATTGCTTTTATTGCTGATGAGCCAGAAGCTCAAATAGTTATAAATTATACTAAAAATGCTGCCATAGTTTCTCCAAATATAATATCCAGTGAAATTGCTAACGCTTTAACAAGAATGATGAAGAAAAAATAATTACATCAGAAGAACAAATGCTTAATTTAATTAAAAATTTTAAGTTAATACCAATGAAATTAATAGAAATCGATCTTGAAAAAGCATTGCAAATTGCATGGCAAAATAATTTATATGCATACGACGCTTTTTATTTAGAGGTTGCAAAAAGATTACGATTACCATTGATAACATTTGATACAGTAATGGGAAAAATTGGCAAAACACTTGGTCTTAATATTTTAGGAGGATAAAATGCAAGTAATTGATTTTATTGAATTTACTAAAGATGTGCCAAAATTTTTTAAAACCGCACTGCATGATGAAGTAATTATTAATAATAGCGATGGTAATAAATATAAATTACTTTCAATTAATGAAAATAATAAGGAGGGGATATCACCTCTTGAAGGTAGTCCGCGTGTAAAATTAAATATTACAACACAGGAAATAGTAAAAATATTACAAGATTGCAAAGAAGGAATTTAAAAGAGAAAAATGGCTCATAATAAACGGTAAGTGTAAAGTATCAAACGATGATAAATGATATGTTCAAATACTGAAAAAAGCCTTTTTATAAGTATTCCTTGATACCATCACGCAGCCATTTTAATTGCTATTTTGTAAGCAAGGTTTGCCTAATATTTTTTAAATAAAAAATAATAAAAAATTTTATTGACATTGCCTACATTGTAGGTATATAACGACTATATTGTATGCTTAAATTGTTTTATAATATTAACATTAAAATATAAATATCAATAAATGCCCAACATTCACGGATACTTCTTTTTAAATCCGTCAACTCTTGCGGACGCTGTTACGGAAAGCGGCGAGCGATCGCCGCGCGCAAGGTAATGATAACCGATTCCGGCTACCATTGCGGCATTGTCGCCGCAAAGCTCAAGCGGCGGGAAGACGCACCGGATGCCGGTTTCTTCCGCAAGCCTTGCGCGAAGAAAGCTGTTAGCTGCAACGCCGCCGCCTGCGACGACTGTCGCAAGAGCTGTGTCGTTAACGGCGTTTAAAAGCGCGCGTAAAAGAATTTCCACGGCAGTTTTCTGGAAGGACGCAGCTATATCTTCTTTTGTGTAATCCTGTTTCTTTTTAAAAATATCAAGCTGGTTTATTACAGCGTTTTTCAATCCCGAGTATGACACATCATATCGATGATCTGCCTTGTGAAGCGACGGCAGCGGAAAACGGAACGCGTTTGCGTCCCCCTGCTTCGCCATTTTATCAATTACCTGTCCGCCCGGATAACCAAAGTTATAAAATTTCGCGACTTTATCGAACGCTTCACCCGCGGCGTCATCAATTGTTGTTCCCAATATCGTGATATCGTCAAAGTTATCGGCGCGGCAGATGATTGTATGCCCGCCCGATACCAAAAGCCCCAAAAACGGATATTCAACCTTCGATTCTTTTTCCCCGATCACGGTTAAACGCGGTGCGTATAAATGCGCAAGCATATGATCGACTGCGATTAAAGGAATATTCTGCGCCCATGAAAACGCTTTTGCGAAATTTAGACCGACAAGCAGCGCGCCTAAAAGCCCGGGACGGTTAGTAACTGAAACGGCGTCAATATCTTTTACATTTAATGACGCGTTATCCAGAGCCTCCTTTACTACGGCGTAAATCCATTCTGTGTGTTTGCGGCTTGCGATCTCAGGCACTACGCCGTTCCATTCCGCGTGAAAGGGGATCTGTGTTGCAATTACATTTGAAAGAATTTTTTCTCCGTCCAGCACAACGGAAGCGGAACATTCATCGCATGATGTTTCAATGCCAAGGACATTCATAAATGATCCCAAAGAAAAATCAACAACCCCGCCCTAAAGGAACGGGGTATTAAACCCCTCAGCACGAATAAATTGCTAGCGTTATTCATTATCTGATTATATCAGAAACTGTTTTAATTATATAACCTTGTTCCAGCAATAACGGAAACTGCTGCGCAAGAAGGGGAGCAAGTTCAGGCGACCATGTATGGCCGATCATTACGGCAGTTCCGCCGGTTTGCGCTCTTGCAAGTCCTGCCGATAAATAATATTGCATTGAATCCCTGCTCTGCTCATTGTCAAGAAAAATATTTCTTTCCGCGATTTTCATGCCAAGCTTCTGCGCAGCGGCAGGAGCCGCTGTTTCCGCCGTAGTCCTTGAATCAAGAAAATAAATATTATTCTCTTTGCAAAAAGCCAGAATTGTTTCCATCGCGTTTAAATCCATCGTTATCTTTGATCCTTGATGATTGTTAATGCCTGCAACAGGTCCGACTTCCGCGATGTTACGTGAAAGAATTTCGCGTATTTCGCCAGCGCTCATTCCTGAATATATGGCGCCGGGTCCTGGATTCTGCGCGCCTATTGCTTCCATCGGCTGATGTAAAATCACTTCCTTGCCCGCTGCCCTTATTCTCTTTGCGGCTTCCGCTGAATAGGAAAGGCCGGGCAGTACGGCGATTGTAAGCGGACCGGGAATATTTAAAAACGCGTCAAGTTCCCTTAAGTTGTTTCCCGCGTCATCAATCACAAAAATAAGCGTGCCTTTGTACGCAGGTTTTACCGAAGGCTTTTCTTCATTTACGGCAGGCTGCGCTGAAGGCGGCGAAACCGTCTGATTATCCTGCGTCTTTTTATGCGCGTCATCTGATGCGCGGGGAATCTGATCTTGCGCGTTTTTATTTTCTGATTCGATCGTTAATTGACTTAATAAATCATTATCCGGTTTTATATATTGATCATTTTCATTGACAGAAACGGAAGTTAAAACACCGCCGTTATTCTGATTTTTTTTTGACACAGAATGCGCTGTAATTACAGCGCATGAAACAATCACTGATACTAAAATAATTGTTCCTGTCAGCAGGAATACGCGCATTGCTTCCGATTTTTTTTTATTTTTACCTGCGGAAATTCTTTTTGCGGCCGGTTTACCTGCGGGTTTTTTTTGGTTTTTTGTCTTTTTCCTGATTTTTTCCATATTTCTATATATTTATCGGCAAAAACCGGCTATAAATGCCAAAAAATACGCATTTTGGTATTGAGTAAAATCATACAATTATAGATAATAATCATAATATTTCTTAAAATAAAGGAGCTTTAATTAATGAAAAAGAAAATTGTGCTTGCATATTCGGGAGGCCTTGATACAACTGTCATCATTCCGTGGTTAAAGGAGAATCAGGACTGCGATGTAGTTGCCGTTTGCGTCGATGTGGGACAAACTGCCGACTGGAAAGCTATATCAAAACAGGCAATGGCGACAGGAGCCAGCGCCTGCTACATAGCTGATGTAAAAAAAGAATATGTCGAGGAATACATCTGGCCGGCGCTGAAAGCGGGCGCGATATACGAAGACAAATATCTTCTTGGGACAGCAATGGCAAGACCGTTAATCGCAAAGGTTCTTGTCGATTACGCGCGCAGGGAAAAAGCCGCGGCGATAGCTCACGGCGCGACAGGCAAGGGAAACGATCAGATCAGGTTTGACCTTGGAATAATGGCGCTTGCCCCCGATCTTGAAATAATCGCGCCGTGGCGGACATGGAAACTTAAAAGCAGGCAGGATGAAATGCGGTATCTTGCCAAAAGAAAAATTCCTGTGCCTGTAAAGAAAAAAAGTTCGTACAGTATTGATGAAAATCTCTGGCACATCTCCCATGAAGGTCTTGAGCTTGAAGACCCTTCTGCTGAGCCTTTATATAAAAAAATGTTATCCATGACGGTAACGCCTGAAAAAGCTCCGAACAAGCCCGTTTATGTAGAAATCGAATTTGAAAAAGGAATTCCTGTGGCGCTTAACGGCAAAAAAATGGAAGGTCTTGCCATTGTAAACGCGCTTAACAAAACAGGCGGCGCGAACGGCATCGGAATAACAGACCTTGTCGAAAACAGGGTTGTCGGAATGAAATGCCGCGGCATTTACGAAACACCGGGCGGTTCGATTTTATATTACGCGCATCAGGAACTTGAGCATATGTGCCTTGACAGGCAGACATATTCTTATAAACAGCAGGTCGCGCTGAAACTTGGCGAGCTTATTTACGGCGGACTCTGGTTCACGCCGTTACGCGAAGCTATCTGCGCGTTCATTGACGTAACGCAGGAAAATGTTAGCGGCAAGGTAAAGCTAAAACTTTACAAAGGTTCGATCACAGCCGCTGGAGTAACGTCGCCAAACTCGCTTTACAACACAAGCCTTGCGAGTTTTACAACAGGCGAACTTTTCAATCATGCGGACGCAAAAGGTTTTGTGCGTCTCTACGGACTTCCGGTTCTTGTGCGTTCGCTCATGGAACAGGAGAAAAAAGGCGGAGCGAAACTCGCCGCTGCAGCCGCTTCCGGTAAGAAAACCGCGCCGCAGGTAAAACCAAAAACAGCAGCCGCAAAGACAAAACCAGCAGGAAAAGGAAATTCCGCAAAGAAGAAATAAAAATTGCGAAGTGTGGAATTACGAATGAGGAGTGCTGAAAAAAAATCTGTCACTCCTCATTAATCACTTCACATTCTCTATTAAAAACTTTCATAAAAATAACCGGAAAGAAACAGGCGAATGGCAAAAAAAAAGCAAATAACAGATAAAGATTCAAAGCAAAAACCTTTATGGGCAGGAAGGCTTGAACAAAAACCGGAAGCTGAAGCCTTTAATTTTCAGGCGTCAATAACTGTCGACAGGTGTTTAGTTTTTGACGACATTCAGGGCAGCAAGGCGCACGCCGCAATGCTTGGAAAGCAAAAAATAATACCAAAGGACAGCGCGGCGAAAATTGTTAAGGAACTCGGCGCAATCGAGTCGGATTTAAAGAACGGAAAACTGGAAATAAATAATGATCACGAAGACATACATTCATTTCTTGAATCTGTTCTGACAGAGCGTCTGGGCGAAACCGGCAAAATGGTTCACGCGGGGCGAAGCAGAAATGATCAAACGGCGGTCGACCTAAGGCTTTATTTAAAACGCGAAGTACCTGAGCTTCAGGGCGAACTTGCAGAATTGATCAATGCGCTTTTGGATACTGCTCTTTTGCATTTAAAGAGCATAATGCCGGGGTATACCCACCTTCAAAGAGCGCAGCCTGTAACCCTTGCCCATCACCTTGCGGCATGGTGCGCCGCTCTTGTCAGGGACTATTCGCGTTTTTCATGCGCGCTTAAAAGGCTTGACGAATGTCCGCTTGGAAGCGGCGCGCTCGCAGGCTCAGGCCTTCCGCTTGACCGCGCCATGACAGCTAACGCGCTTGGCTTTTCCGGGCTTTGCATAAACTCGATGGACGCTGTCGCAGACCGCGACTTCGCGCTGGAACTCGCAGGCGTTACGGCGATAACAATGGTTCATCTTTCAAGATTCTGTGAAGACGTTATGCTGTGGGCAAGCGAAGAATTTAAATTTATCGAACTTTCAGAAGCATGGAGCACAGGCTCTTCAATCATGCCGCAGAAAAAAAATCCTGATTTCGCGGAGCTTATCCGCGGAAAAACAGGAAGAGCCGCGGGAAATCTTGTAACCCTTTTTACGCTTTTAAAAGGGCTTCCGTATGCGTATAACAAGGATCTTCAGGAAGACAAGGAAGCTTTATTTGACAGCATCGATACATTAAAAATATGCCTAAAAATGTTCTGCGGCATGATCAAAAACGCGGACTTCAATTTAAAACGCATGAAATCCGCGTGTTCAGGCGGTTTCCTTGAAGCGACAGACGCGGCGGAATATCTTGTAAAAAAAGGAATGCCTTTCCGCGCCGCTCATGAAACCGCCGCTTTAATTGTGCGCGACTGCATCGAAAAGGGGCACAAAAATATTTCAGGACTAAGCATTGCAGAGCTTAAAAACTTTTCAAAGCTTTTTGAAGACGATATTTACAGGGCGATTACGCCTGCCGCAAGCGTCAAAGCGCGTAACATTCCCGGAGGCCCTGCCCCCGCTGAAGTCCGCCGTCAGATAAGAATTCTCCGTAAAAAAATAAAATGATAATGATTTTTAAAGAGGCGCAAGGATGCAAAGGGAAAATTTCATAGCGCTGATTGAAAAATTTATCGCGCTTTCGGCAGTGCGGCTTAGCGACGACGTGATGCTGCGCCTTGAACAAATGCAAAAAGGCGAAGACTCCCGGCTTCAAAAAGCGATCTATGAAAGCTATTTTAAAAATCTAAAAATGGCAATCGAACAAAAAAAACCAATTTGCCAGGATACAGGTCTTCTTCAGTTTTATATTAAAACAGGCGCAGGCTTTGCGCATCTTGATATAACTTCGGATGTTTTATCCGAAGCTGTGCGCCGCGCGACAGAGAGCGTTCCCTTAAGACCAAACGCGGTCAATTATTTTAAAAATAAAAACACAGGCGATAATACGGGAGAGCGCGCTCCGTGGATTTATTGGGAAATAATTCCTGAATCGGAAGAAATGGAAATCACACTTTATTTTTCAGGCGCAGGGTGCAGCCTGCCGGGACAGGCGAAAGTTTTTAAGCCTTCTGACGGCATGGAAGCGATAATCCCTTTTGTAATTGATATAGTAACAGGCCCCGGCGTCAACGCCTGCCCTCCCCTGCTTGTTGGAATCGGCCTTGGTCATAATATCGAAAACGCCGCGGTTCTTTCAAAAAAAGCGGTTTTAAGGCCGTTAGGCGCAACACACCCCGATCCGCAGGGCGCAGAACTTGAATTGCGCATAACGGAAAAACTTAACAGCCTTGGAATCGGGGCGCAGGGGCTTGCCGGAAATCAAGCTGTAATGGGCGTGTATATCGAGTCATCGGCGCGCCACACAGCGACAATCGCATGCGCTGTCAATGTTTCCTGTTATGTGCTGCGCCGCGGGATAATAAAAATTAAAAACGATCTTTCGTATGAACTTCTGTCCCACAATGGAATAAAATTATGAAAATTTACCGCAAGGCGAGCGAACCGGAATCTTCGGCTCTTGAGCCGGTTTCAGAAATTAAAAATCTGCGCACAGGCGATATTATTTATTATGACGGAACTTTGGTTACAGGAAGAGACGAAGTTTATCACAGGGTCGTACAGGATAAAATAATGCCGCCTTTGGATTTAAAGGACGCAGCAATTTATCACGCGGGTCCGATTGTAAAAGAAACGCCGCCTGAAAAATCTTCCTGCGTCCGCGGATGGGAACTTGTTTCCATCGGGCCGACTTCTTCCATACGGATGGAAAAATGGGCGGCGGATTTTATCAGAATAACAGGCGTAAAAATAATGATCGGCAAGGGTGGCATGGGAGAAAAAACCGCGGCGGCGTGCCGCCAATACGGCTCCATTCACTGCGTGTACCCCGGCGGCTGCGCTGTGTTAGGCGCAAGCCAGATTGAAAAAATCGAAGACTGCTTTTGGCCGGAGTTCACAATGGCTGAATGTATGTGGGTTATGCGCACATACAGCGGAAAAAAATCATTCGGCCCGCTTATTGTCAGCATAGACACCCGCGGGAACAATCTTTTTACAAAAAGATGAATGAACGAAAGCCTACTCCCCTTTTTTCTTTGGCATGAAGATTTTGTTTAACACAAGTGTGAAAAGCGCGATAAATCCGCAGCAAAGGAAAAGACCTAGCATGCCCTTCCACATAAATTCCAAAGACGCAAGAAAATCTGCCATATTGATTTGCATATTAACTCCTTATCCTGCAAGGTATCCAAGCACAAGGCTTAAAACAAGGCCGCTTGCCGCGACAGACGCGACCTGGCCTGAAACATTCGCGCTTACAGCGTGCATCAGCAAAATATTTTCCGGGTCTTCTTTCAGCGCCATCTTTTGAATAACGCGCGCCGACATCGGAAAAGCGGAAATTCCTGTCGCTCCAATCATCGGGTTGATTTTTGTTTTAAGGAAAAGATTAAGTATCTTGCCGAAAATAACGCCGCCTGCCGTATTTAAAATAAACGCCACAAGGCCAAGACCGAGGATCATGAGCGTTTCCATCTGGATAAATTTTTCTGACTGCAAAGTAAAAGCGACAGTTATGCCAAGCAAAAGCGTTATAAGATTGGCAAGCGTTTTCTGCGCGGTCTCGGAAAGAGAGTTTAACACCGTACATTCCCTTATAAGATTTCCGAACATTAAAAAGCCGATAAGCGAAACTGCGGGCGGAGAAATAATTCCTACAATTACAGTTACCGCAATCGGAAAAATAATCCTTACAGCGCGCGGTATTTCCCTGTCTTCCAAAGGCGGCATTCTTATTAATCTTTCTTTTTTTGTCGTGAGCAGTCTGATCACGGACGGTTGAATGATCGGCACAAGAGCCATATACGAGAAAGCCGTCACCAGTATAGGTCCGACATAATTCGATTTAAAAATATTGGCGACAAGAATCGTCGTCGGTCCGTCAGCCGCGCCGATAATGCCGATTGCGGCGGCGTCGTTCATGCTGAACCCTAGAAGTATGGAAACAGAAATCGCAGCAAAAATACCAAAGTGCGCCGCAGCCCCGAAGAAGAAATAATAAGGCCGCGAAAGAAGCGGGCCGAAGTCAATCATCGCGCCGATGCCGATAAAAAGCAGAAGCGGAAGAATCTCAGCGGATTCGATTCCTGTTTCGTAAAGCCACGCGATTGGGCCGTGAACAAGACCGACGCCGGGAAGAATCTGGTCGATTGCGCCGCTTAAAGGCAGGTTAACCAGAATCGCGCCGAACCCCATCGGCAGAAGCAAAGCCGGTTCATAGTCTTTTTTGATGGCAAGAAAGATAAGAATAACGCCGACAGCGTACATTACGCAGTCTTTCCACCCGATTTCCGATAAATTTTCTAAAATAAATTCCATATTTTTTCCTTATGTTTTATTTTAATAATTATTATCGCATAATTGGCATATAAACAAGGGTTAAATGATTAATGGTTAAGGTTTTTGGCAAAGATTTTTCATACAGCCGCCGAAGATATTATCTAAATTCCTGCGTAATCCGATAATATAATATGAAAAAATGCATATTTTTACTGATCTTCCTGGCAGGTTTTCAAGGTTTATATGCCCAGGATTTAAGCCTTAACACAGGCGATTTGCTTCTGGAACTGCGCGCGGACGGCGGCTTCCATTTATTCATCAGAAAGAAGCCCGATATTTCATCGGTTTTACTGACCGAATCAACAAGGGACCCGGCAATGTTAGCTGACAATTATGCCTACCGCGCGGGCGAATGGAACCCTATTAACGGCGACGAAATACGCATTTTAAACGGCGTTCCGATTCCGCGCGAAAGCAATATTTTTTCTTTAATTTCTTCTACTATTGTAAATCATCCTGTTCTGGGACAGGCTTTCCATATTTACATTCCATATATTTTATATTACGGATATGAAGACAGCCGCCACGGCGAAGTGTATTTAACTGACGGAACTTTCCTTAACATAAGGACTTTCTCTCTTCCTTACGCGGATTACCGCGGCTCGTTCAGGGACAACCCCTTCCGTCTTGAAGCGACACAGGAACCATTGCAGGGGCCGCCTGCCGGAATTTATCTTGCAGAAACGTTAAACGCCTTTTCGGAGATCGCAAGGGCAGGAAGCGGCGATTTGATTTATTCGCGGGACCCGGGCGACGTTGTCGATTTAATCCGCAGCGCGCTTCAGAAGGAAACAGGCAGAACTCTTGATTTAGTAATCTGCCTTGACACGACAAACAGCATGAGAAAATATATTGACGCCCTGCGCGCGCAGCTTATTCCGATGCTGGAAGAAATTTTAGGCGGCTTCCCTTCATTCAGGATCGGCATGGTGCTTTTTAAGGATTATTACGATAATTATCTGACAAGATTAATTCCCTTTACGAATGATTTTTCGCGCTTCCAGCGTGATTTAAACGCGATAACTGTCCAGGGCGGCGGCGATATTCCCGAAGCCGTTTACGAAGCTCTTTACGACGGCGCGACACGCTTTACATGGGAAGCGCAGTCAAGGATGATGATATTGATAGGCGACGCGCCGCCGCATCCAAGACCAAGGGGAAGGATCACTAAAGAAATGACAGATAACGCAATTAACGAAAGAAACATTACGGTTAACGCGATGATTCTTCCGCAGTAATAAGGAAACGCAGATGAATATATTTGAAGCAATCATTCTTGGCATTGTGCAGGGGCTTACTGAATTTCTTCCTGTAAGCAGCTCGGGGCATCTTGTGCTTTTGCAGCGGGTTTTCAAAATAGAACAGACATCGCTATTCTTTGATACAATGCTGCACGCGGGAACGTTAGCTGCTGTTTTTATCGTATTATGGAAAGACATTTTGTCAATATTAAAAAAACCGTTTCAGCGTCTTACAGGTTTACTTATAATAGCGACGATCCCCGCGGTTATCGCAGCCCTTACTTTAAAAGATTCAATCGAAAGCATTTTTATCTCGGCTAAATATCTTGGGTGGTGTTTTTTAATCACTACTGCCCTGCTTGTAACGGCGGAAATTTTATCAAGAAGATCTACGGTAAAAAAAATTGACACAGATAAAAACGCTCCGGTACAGCAAAACGAAAACAAAAAAAAACCTGAAGGCTGCTCATTTTTACAGGCGCTTTTTATAGGAATCATGCAGGCGATTGCGATTCCCCCGGGGATTTCAAGATCGGGGGCGACAATTTCTGGCGCGCTCTTTTGCAAGCTTGACCGCGATTTCGCCGCGCGTTTTTCTTTTTTATTATCAATCCCGGCGATACTTGGAGCCGTTGTTTTGCAGGCAAAGGATTTAATAGGCGAAAACGCGGCGCAGGCAGGAGCAGGTATCGGTATTTTACCTTTAATCGCAGGAACTTTGACTGCGGCGGTTGTCGGATTTTTCGCCGTAAAGTTTATGTTAAAAATTATCAGGGAAAAATCGCTTTTTGGATTTGCAATATACACTTTTATTTTAGGCGTTCTTATACTAATCGATCAATTCGCTTCTAAAATTGTTTTTTAAAATTATCATGAAGTGACAACAGTGCGGTTCCGTCCGCTGTTTTTCGCGGCGTAAAGCGCTTTGTCTGAAAGATTATATAGTTCATTGATATCGCAGGAAGTTCCGCACTCAGCGACATGAATCCCAACGCTGACTGTAACAAATGGAATTATTGACGATTCTTCATGCGGAATTTTCAAATCCCTGACAATCTGATTTACAAGCAGACCTGTTTTTTCCGCGTCGAGCGAATTTTCGCAATGCCACAAAAGCGCGAACTCTTCGCCGCCTACCCTTGCCGCGTAAATTTTATTTTCTTTGCTGAAATTTATAAGCGCGGCTCCGATCTTACGCAGGGCGTTATCGCCTTCGGGATGTCCGTAATGATCATTATATTTTTTAAAAAAATCTATATCCATCATCGCTATACACAGATAATTATCAGACTGCCTGTAATTTGTGATAAATCTCTGGAACGTATTCATGAAATCCCTTCGGTTTTTCAGCTGTGTCAGCGCGTCAATTGTATTTTCGTCCTTTAATTTATTAGCGTTAGACATCATCGTAATTCTGTTCATTATTATCTGCCAGCCGAAAATCAATCCCAAAACACACGCAAACAGGGCATTTTGAATATCATAATTCCAGACTGAAGGAATTTTAACATTGACAATCGCGGTTATGTAAACCGCCAGTGTAGTAAGTGTAAGTCCAAGATACAGTAAGGGCGAAATATTAAAAAGGAACAATACGCATATCAGAATCCCGATAAATGAGCCTGCGATTTTTTCCGGCTCCGCCCAGACAGCCAGATACATTCCGAAAAACATTACGTTCACGTAATAAGAAATTATCAGCGCGTAAATCAGATTGCCGCTTATTTTTATTCCGTTTTTAAACTGTTTTCTTTTATATCCTGAAAAAATAAAAAGCAAAAACGCGATAACGGCAGAACCTAAATAAAAACCGGCTTTTACATAGTTTTTTTCCGTAACAACAGGAAAAATTGAAAAAAGAGCCGCAAGGATAAAAAACACAAGATTCGCCCACCGGGCTGCCGCTATATTTTTATTAAACGCGCAGCTCATACATGATTTATATTCATCATGTCCAAGCATGTAATAACGCCATTTATTGTATAATGTCCGCATTTTCATTCCGCACTCATGATGTTGATTATATCATTTAAATTAGAAGTTTTGCAAGGATTTAGGTATTATATTACAGCTTATTTGTCTGTATAGTTATCAATCGTATCTTCGCTAAGGCCGTATTCTTCTTCTTCAATATTGCCCGCAGGCTCGATATGCACCATGATGTCGTACACATTATCGACCCTTTCTTTAATGGCAGTTTCCACTTTATGCGAAATCCAGTGCGCCTCAATTACAGTCTTATTTGGCGGAACTTCAATATCAATATCGATGTCCCAATAGCCCGCGATACGGCGCATCCTGACGCGGTGCGGATGTCCCGCTTCTTCGACTGATTTGACCGCGTTAAATACGTCCATATAATGTTTTTTATCAGAGCCGCCGTCCATAAGTTCGGAGTTTACTTCCATGAAAATTCCAAACGCCGATTTAATTACCCAAATGCCGACTAATATCGCGAAGCATGAATCAATAATTCCGACATTGAAAATCATTGAAAGGCCAAGACCTGTAAGAACGCCCGCGGAAAGCATAACGTCGGCTGTCATGTTTTTTGCGTTCGCTTTTAACATCGCAGAGCCGGCTTTTTTCCCCCATAAATACTGCGACCACGCAAGGAGTGTTTTCCCGGCTATCGAAATGATGGTTCCAAAAAGGGCGGGAAGCGCCGGCACTTCACGATCCGCTCCTGTTATAATATGCGAAACGGAATTTAATATAAGCTGCGCGCCTGCGAAAAACAGCATAAAAGAAAGAAGAGCCGTAGCTACAGTTTCCGCTCTTCCGTGCCCCCAGGGATGCGAAATATCAGCAGGTCTTGAAATTATCCGCGCGACAACCAGCGACATTACAGCAATCAGCACGTCCACAGATGAATCGATGCCGTCGCCTACAACTGCAAGGCTTCCTGAATAAAGACCTGTTCCTATTTTAACAGCCGCAAGAAATGTATTTCCAAAAAGCGCTGTAAGCGAAGCTGTTCTTATTATCTGCGCGCGCCTGCCCAACTGCGCGTTGTCAAGGTTTTGTTTCATTATTTCCCCGTTTTTTTAAATTTGAATATAATGTCTGAAAAATTAAAATTATGGGAAGAATCAGCACAGCTATGAAACTTCCGGCAAAACCATTGTTGTAAAGATTCAAGCCTCCGTTAATGTCACCTATAAACACCGCAACTGAAACATGCAGAAAACCTGTTATGATCCCCCAGTGCCATCCGTATCTTCCCGCAATCGGCGCGAGCCCTGTCGAAAATAAAATCGCAAGCGTATTTACAGAAGCGTCAGGCTCAAGATGATTAAGAAAAACCGCGGTGATGCTGCCTGCGATAATCGGAGCCGCGTTACGCAAATGTTTTCCGCAGGCTGCGAACCCGGATACTGTAAAAATTCCGCCTGAAACAGGACCGTTAATCGGTATTCCCAGCACAAGCATTACGGTAGTCGAAACAATGCACATAATGCCTATGTTAATATAACACGTGTTATGATATTTAATAAGATAATCACAGTCATCAGGATCATGTTCCATTAAAAGCCGCTTGAATTTTACAAAGGCGTTCTTTGGTTTATCAGTCGCGATTCCGTAAATTATCATGGCGGCGGCGATTGAATAAATAATAACGGAAAGAATAAAGGTGTGTTCAGTATCCCATATGTTTTCAGGCACAATTTCGATTCCGATGCTTCTTAAAAAACCCGCGAACATTGTCGCGATAAATCCGCCTGCTATTCCGCCGTTGTAAAGACAGTAATGGTTGTGCATCACTTTTACGTAATCGGCGATAACGGGGAAAATAAATCCCGCGAAAACGCCGATGCTGTATGACGCGATGAATTTTAATATTGTCAAATTTTCATCCAGAAAAGCGACTTCGCTTACAATCGGCGCGATTGTCGTGCTTATCATGGCGAAGATTATCATGTCATGGAATTTTCTTTTAAAAATTTTTCCGTAAAGCCAGACGCCCGCGACTATCGGCAGTGTATTAAAAAGATTTTTTCCGAACAGTGAAAAGCCGATAGTCAGAAAAAGCGACGCCATTACTTTGCCGTTAGGTTCGCGTTTTACAGCGACAAGAAGGATTAAATTCAAAATGACCAAAATCGCCGAATTTATAAACGCGGCTCCAAGACCCGCGAGTTTTATGTAATCAGTGATTAAAACACTTCTTGACATATGGATTTTTAGTAAACCGTCAAAAATCTGCGCGGGCGTATTAAAACAAAATGCTGTAATTATGAAAATTAAACAGATGCAGGACATGATGCAATAATCAGCGTATATTTTAAATTTCCCCCGTTTTTCAGGGACGCCTTCATTCAAGCTGTAACTTCCTGTTTCCATTAATATATAGAATAGATTATTAAACGGTATTATGCAAATTTATTTGTAATTCATGTTGACAAAAACCTGCGGAAACCTTATTATATTAATAGTTGAACAATTTTTCAACTATTAAATTGTTATGAAGGCGGATATATGAAAAAGAAAGACAAATCAGAGCAATTTTCCTGCGACTGCGGCGTTATCCACGAGGACGTCGTAAAAAGGGTAAAAACACAAATGCCTAAACACAAGGATTTTATTGACCTTGCGGTCCTTTACAATATGTTTTCCGACAGCACAAGGGTAAGAATACTCTGGGCTCTTTCTTGCAATGTGATGTGCGTCTGCGATCTTGCAGTCCTTCTTGGAATGACAAAATCCGCGATTTCACATCAGTTAAAACTTTTGCGTCTTTCCAACTTAGTCAGGTATGAAAAACAGGGCAAAATTGTCTACTACTCGCTTGCGGACAGCCATGTAAAAGACATTTTTGAAAAAGGATTCGAGCACATAAAGGAATAATGATTTATGAAAAAATTAAACATCGAATTTAACGATAAAACAAATATGATAAGGCTTTTAGCCGGAGCCGCCTTAATAATAACAGGATTTATTTTAAATAATTTATTAAACGACAATTTTCTTTCTTTTATTTTTTTCCTATGCGCTTACATTCTGCTTGGTTTTGATATAATCCTTAAAGCTTTGAAAAATATTATTAAAGGCCGGGTTTTTGATGAAAATTTTTTAATGAGCATCGCTACAACCGGAGCTTTAATAATAGGCGAAGCTCCCGAAGCGGCGGGTGTTATGCTTTTTTATCAGACAGGCGAATATTTTCAGGAAAAAGCTGTCGAAAAATCCAAGAAATCAATTACAGATTTAATGGACATAAGACCTGATTACGCGAATGTTTTTAGAAACGGCGAAGTAATCAGGGCCGCGCCTGAGTCAGTTGCCGCAGGCGAAATAATCATTGTAAAACCCGGCGAAAAAATCCCGTTAGACGGAATTGTAATTGAAGGAACATCAATGATAGACGCGTCTGCTTTAACGGGCGAATCAGTTCCGCGCAAAGCGAAAGAAAAAGACGCGGTTTTATCAGGTTGCGTCAACATAAACGGATTAATTAAAATTGAAGTTACTAAAGTTTTCACTGAATCGACAGTATCAAAAATTATTAGCCTTGTTGAAAATTCCGCGGACAAAAAAGCACAAACAGAAAATTTTATAACAAAGTTCGCGCGTATCTATACTCCCATCGTTGTAATTATAGCGGCTTTACTTGTATTAATTCCGTTTTTATTATTTGGCGAAGGTTTAAAAGACTGGCTTTACCGCGCGCTTGTGTTTCTTGTCATTTCGTGTCCGTGCGCTTTGGTTCTTTCGATCCCGATGGGATTTTTCGCAGGGATCGGCAAAGCCGCCAAAAACGGAATCTTAATAAAAGGCGGCAATTATCTTGAAGCCTTCAGCCGCCTTGATACAGTGATCTTTGACAAGACAGGCACATTAACAAAAGGCGTGTTTAAAGTTACGGACGTTCAAAGCGCAGGAAGTTTCAGCAAAGACGCAGTATTAGAACTTGCGGCCTTCGCCGAATGTTTTTCGAATCACCCGATTGCGTTATCTGTCATGAATGAATTTGCATCAGGCAAAGAAATTCAAAAGGAAAACTTAAGCGAATACACAGAGCTTGCGGGATTTGGCATAAGCGTTAAATTAAACGGAAAAATTATACTTGCGGGGAACAATATCCTGATGGAAAAAAACGGAATACTTTTTGAAGAATCAAATAGAAACGGCACAAAAGTATATGTATCCTATGACGGCGTGTTCGCTGGCTGTATCACAATTTCTGACGAAATAAAACCTGACAGCCGCGCCGCGATCGCCTCGCTTAAAGAAAGAGGCGTAAAAAAAACAGTTATGTTATCAGGTGATAATCCTTTAATCGCAAAAGCAATCGCTGATGATCTATTACTTGACGAAGCGTACGGAGGGCTTTTGCCGCATGAAAAAGTTCAGATAACGGAAAAAATTAAAGCGCAGCTTAAAACCGGCAAGTTAGCTTTTGCAGGAGACGGCATAAATGACGCGCCGTCTCTTGCGATTGCGGACATCGGTATCGCGATGGGCGCGCTTGGAAGCGATGCCGCGATCGAAGCCGCCGATGTTGTTTTAATGACAGACGAGCCTTCAAAGCTCGCAAAAGCAATCGATATATCCCGCTTTACAGGTAAAATTGTAAGGCAGAACATTGTCTTTACGCTTTGCGTTAAAGTTGTATTCCTTGCGTTAGGCGCTGCAGGCGTCGCGACAATGTGGGAAGCCGTCTTTGCCGATGTCGGCGTATCGCTTCTTGCAGTGTTAAACGCAATGCGTATATTGCGTATGCGTTAGCCTAATGCAAATTATACGAATCTTTTAATACAATAGCCCTTCGCTAGAAATTAAAATTCGCGTTTTATATAAAAACGCATGGACAAACATACAGAACTTAACACAATAAAGATCAATATCATTATTGATAAAGGAATCAATAATCCGCTTCCTATTAAATCAATAAAGAATAAAGATACTGCGCTTTCCACATTAAAAAACGCGGTAAACGCAAAGTAACCTGCTAAAATTATCGCGATAGGCAGCACCGATAAAAATTTCGCCTTTGAATAACCAAGTTTAAAGTAAACAGGAAGCTGAATTGACTGCATTAAGATCGAAAAGGCGCAGAAAACAAGAATAATAATAAAATCAAATTCCGTTTGTAAACTTGTTATAAAACCGGCAGGATTCACGGCAAATAAACCGATAGCCGCAAGAGTAGTTAATAAAATAATTATGCATAAATTAAGAATTAATGTAAAAGCGTATCTTCCGATTACTACCGTTTTTCTGTTAACAGAAAGCGTCGCGTAAAGAGCGTCCATATTGCTTTTCTCGCCAATCGCAAACGGATATCCTATAAACATTGTTCCCATCATCAATCCAAAACCGACAGCGGAAAAAATATTTATCGAAGTTATCGAAAGAAAAACAGCAATCACAGCATATATCAATATGCTCTTAAATGTAAAATACGGTTTGATTGTAAAAAAATCAAGTTTTATAAAAGCTGTCAGCTTATTCATTTATTTTCGCTCCTTTATTCATAAAAATGATAATTTCATCAAGGCTGATTTCTTCCGTTAAAACATTTGAAGGAAACTTTCCGGCGTTCGATGTTTCTGTCATGCCTTCAAATCCAGCGCTGTGCTGACGGTAACCGATTACAAGTTTCTTTTGATCTTCATTTAAATCTTCAATGCCGCCTGCGACACGCGCGTATTTTTGCAGTAAATCATCTTTAGTGCCTGTGTATACAATGTTTCCGTTTAAAATAAAAGTGATAAAATCCGCGGTTTTTTCAAGGTCTGTTGTTATGTGAGTTGAAAAAATAATGCTGTGATCTTCATCGGAAATAAACGCGCGAAGCAGATCGCAGATTTCATCCCGCGCGACAGGATCAAGGCCGCTTGTAGGCTCGTCAAGAATTAAAAGTTTCGCGTCATGACAGAGCGCCGCGGAAATCTGAAGCTTTACTTTCATTCCGCGCGAAAGCTCTTTTACTTTCTTTTTTGGTTCAAGATTAAATTGTTTTAGATACTGCGCGAATTTATTTTTATCCCATTTTTTATAGAAAGGCGATATCGCTTTTTGAACGTCGTTAATCGACCATTCATCGGCGTAAAGAGGATAATCCATCACAATGCCGATTTGATCGCTTTGAATGTCTATGCTGTTATCACCTAACAGCTTTATTTCACCGCCGTCTATGTTAATAACGCCGAGTATCGATTTAAGCGTTGTTGTTTTACCCGCGCCGTTCGGCCCGATAAAACCGGTGATATAACCTTTCGGCACGTCAAAAGACACATCATTTAACGTAAATGTATTATAGTTTTTACGGATAGATCGCACCTCAAGAATATTATTCATCTTCAGCCTCCCATAACATGTTTAATCTTTCTATCACTGTTTTTTTAGAAATTTTTTCCGCTTTCGCCGCGGCGATTGCCTCGATTATAGCGTTTTCTATTCTGTGCATCGCATTCTCCTTTGCCAGTTCCTTATTTCGCGCAAGGACATAACAGCCCTTTCCCTGTACATTCGCGATAAATCCCTCCTGCTCAAGATCAGCGTAAGCGCGCGTTGTTGTAATCACGCTGATTTTAAGATCGCGGGCTAGCTGCCGTATCGACGGAAGAAGGTCATTTTCACGTAAATTCCCTTCAAAAATCGCGGTTTTTACCTGCTCTTTTATCTGTTCATAGATGGGGACGCCGGATCGGTTTGAAATAATTATTTTTATAACCTGCCTCCTTTCTTACAGCCAGCCTGTAAGATATGAACACTATATACAGTATAGGCAGTATTAACGCTATTGTCAATAGGAAAAAGAAAAAAAATGATTTTTTTTATTAGAAATATTTATGCTAAAATTTAAACGTCCTTACTTTTTTTTACTAAAATTACCGCCACCGGTATTTATCGATATCAACCCTGCCGTCTTTTGATACTTCCACGCCTTCCGCTTTTAAAAGCGTTATCTGCAATGCCTTTCCGCTGTCTTTCAGCGCAATTTTTCCGTCCGAGCGTATCACCCTGTGCCACGGAAGATTATATTTTTCCGACATTGAATGAAGCGTTCTTACTGTCTGTCTTGCGCCGTTTACAAGACCCGCTTTCACGGCGATATCCCTGTAACTTGAAACCTTGCCTTTTGGAATGGAAAGAATTTGTTCAATTATTTTTTTAGTGTAAATTGTCATAATATTTTTTACTCAAAAAGAACAGCCAAAAACGCATTAACGTCAATATTAAGAAAAAAACGCGTTAAATCAATATCTTTTAATATTTTTTCAATTTCATTGTATTCATAATGACGCCCTGTAATCTTTACCGCAAGATCGCGCGGATCATCGGCTCCAAAAAAATCTCCGAAAAAAGCGATGTTATTGATTATTCCGCCCTTTTCAACATCAAGCAAGACTTCAATATTGCCGCAGCCTTCAATGTAACGCGACTTTCTGATATTATACGCGGGAGACTCTCCGTAATTCCAGCTCCATCTGGAATACGTCTCTTTTTTTATTTTTTCTATTTCTTTTATTTCAGAGTCTGAAATAATATATTCAGTCAGGTTAAAAACGTTAAAAAGATGGTTTTTTAAAGCTGTCATAAAATCATTTACACTCATATCGTTTTTCATGTAAGGGCGGATATTTGTAACCCTGCTTCTTACTGATTTTATTCCTTTCGATTCAATTTTATCGCCCTTTGCGTTTAAAACCTGCGATAAAACATCAAGATTGCTGTCATATAAAAGAGTGCCGTGATGCATCACCCTGCCCTGCTTCACATACTGCGCGTTACCCGAAACTTTTTTCCCGTCAACAGTAATGTCATTCCGTCCTGAAAGAACAGCGGGAACCCCAAGTGAGACAAGGGCTTTTTGAACAGGCTCGCAGAAACCTGAAAAATCAATTGAGTTATCACTGCCCGCTCCGGTAATAAAAGTAAAATTGAGATTTCCAAGATCGTGATACACGGCTCCCCCGCCTGAAAGACGCCTTACAACGCTTATGTTATTCGCATTTACAAACGCGCTGTTAATTTCTGCGATTGTGTTCTGGTGTTTTCCGACAATTACTGAATTATGGTTTTGCCATAACATGAAGTAACTGTGAGCGCGATCCATGCAGTCAAAAACATACTGTTCCAGCGCAAGATTGAAGCTTGGGTCTGTACTGCTGCTTTCGATATAATAATTCAATCATGCCCGCCTTGAAATTTCTTCATGTTCTATAGTATAAAAAAGATAAGTATTTTTAAAGGTGAGTGTTCCAAACTCTCTGGAGGTAAGTAATATGGTGCAATTAGGTCTTCGTGCCCACGATTACGGTAAAAATGTTCCGCCTGACGAACTTGCAGAAATCCTTTCAAAATTTAAACCCGATTCAATTCAGCTTGCGCTCGCGAAAGCATTATCCTGCGCTCCCGGATACGGAAATTTCAGCCCGGGATACGCAAGAAAAGTGCGGCAGACACTTGAAAAGCGCGGCATATCAATCGCCGTGCTCGGCTGTTACATAAACCCCGTGCATCCTGACAAAGATATCCGCGAAAGCCAGCTTCGTCTTTTTGAAGATCATCTGCGTTACGCGCGCGACTTTGGCTGCGCGCTTGTCGGTACGGAAACAGGTTCCAAAAACGCCGACTGCTCCTTCCACCCTGATACTGAAAAACCTGAAACTTATGATGTTTTATGCTCTTCGATTGAACGGCTTTTAAAAACCGCGGAAAAAAGCGGAAGCAGCGTCGCAATCGAAGCTGTCGCGCATCATCACACAATTTCAACTGTGGAAAAAATGAAGGATATCCTTGGAAAATTTTGCTGCCCGGCGTTAAAGGTTATATACGATCCTGTCAATCTGATTCCCGTAACAGGGTTAGCTGAAACTCAGGAATTATTTTTTACGCGGGCTTTTGACGCGTTCGGCGGCGATATAGCGGCGGTTCACGCGAAAGATTTCCGCATGGAAAGCGGCAAAAAAAACGGAGCGTTAAGCGCAGGTACGGGCGATCTTGATTATAACGCCCTTTTAAAAATAATTATGCAAAGAAAGCCCGGTATCGATATATTGCTTGAAGACACAAGCCCGCAGACCGGAGCCGCCGCAATAAAATTTATACGCGGTAAAGCGTCTGAAATAATTGTTAAATGAAATCAAGGAGGGAATAAATGGCTGTAAATCGTTTAAAAGGCGCGTATCCCAAAATAGGAATAAGACCGGCGATTGACGGGCGGCAGGGCGTTTTAAAGGTAAGAGAGTCTCTTGAAGTTCAAACGATGAATATGGCAAAGGCTGCAAAAGAGCTCCTTGAAAAAAATATTTTTTATTCAAACGGCGAAAATGTAAAAGTAATAATCGCGGACACTACAATAGGCAGGGTCGCCGAAGCGGCCGCCTGTCAGGAAAAATTCCGCCGTGAAGGCGTTGATATCACTTTAACTGTAACTCCCTGCTGGTGTTACGGAAGCGAAACAATGGATATGTATCCAAACACAATTAAAGGCGTATGGGGTTTTAACGGCACTGAACGCCCGGGCGCGGTGTACCTTGCGGCAGTTCTCGCGGGCCACGCGCAAAAGGGAGTTCCCGCGTTCGGAATTTACGGTCGCGACGTTCAGGATTTAAATGACACAAACATTCCGCAGGACGTGCAGGAAAAACTTTTAAGGTTCGCAAGAGCCGCTGTAGCCGCTTCTACAATGAGGGGAAAAAGTTATCTGCAAATCGGATCGATCTGCATGGGAATCGCGGGCTCAATCATTAACTGTGATTTTTTTGAAGAGTACCTTGGAATGAGGGTTGAAAGCGTTGATGAAGTTGAAGTGATCAGGCGGATGGAACAAGGTATTTACGACAAAAAAGAATTTCAAAAAGCCCTTACGTGGACAAAAAAATACTGTAAGGAAGGCTTTGACAAGAATCCGATCGAACTTCAGCGTTCCCGCGAAGAAAAAGGCAAAGCGTGGGAATTTGTAGTTAAAATGATGTGTGTCATAAAGGATTTATTCAACGGAAACGCGAATCTGCCTGCAGGATGCGAAGAAGAACGCCTTGGCCACAACGCAATCGCGGGCGGTTTTCAAGGACAGCGCCAGTGGACGGACTTTTATCCCAACTGCGATTTTCCGGAGTCTTTGATGTGCTCTTCCTTTGACTGGGAAGGCGCGCGCGAGCCGTACATACTGGCGACAGAAAACGATTCGTTAAACGCCACCGGAATGTTATTCGGAAAACTTTTAACGGGAACCGCTCAGATTTTCGCCGACGTGCGCACATACTGGAGCCCTGAAGCAGTAAAGCGCGCTACAGGCTACGAACTAAATGGAGCCGCGAAGGAAGCGGGCGGTTTTATTCACCTGATAAATTCAGGCGCGGCCTGCGTTGACGCAAACGGTGTTATGAAGGACAAAAACGCAAATGCTGTAATAAAACCTTTCTGGGAAGTAAAAGACGAAGACTGGAAAGCCTGCATAAATGAAGTAACATGGAACGCAGCTGACTTCGGCTACTTCCGCGGCGGCGGATTTTCTTCGCGTTTTATCACAAAAGCGCAAATGCCTGTGACAATGTCAAGGCTCAACCTTGTTAAAGGAATTGGCCCTGTTCTTCAAATCGCGGAAGGATGGACAATCAATCTGCCTGATGAAGTAAGCGAAATCCTTTGGAAACGCACAGATTACACATGGCCCTGCACATGGTTCGCACCGCGTGTTACGGGGAAGGGAGCGTTTATAACCGCCTACGATGTGATGAATAATTGGGGAGCAAACCACGGCTCGATTTCCTATGGACACATAGGCGCTGACTTAATCACGCTCTGTTCGATACTGCGCATCCCTGTCTGCATGCACAATGTCAGCGAAGAAAAAATCTTCCGCCCTGCGTACTGGAACGCGTTCGGCATGGACAAGGAAGGCTCCGATTACAGGGCCTGCGCCGCATTGGGTCCTTTATACAAATAAATAAAATATTTTTGGAGGCATATGTGGAATACGCCGTCGCGGTAATTGATATCGGAATGACCAACAAAAAAGTCGCAGTCTATGATCAGTCGTTAAATCAACTTGACGCGCATTATAGAAATTTCGCGCCTTTAATTATCGACTCGCTTGAATGTCACGACCTTGACGCAATGGAAGAATGGTTTATAAACGAATTAAAATTTTTTGCAAAAAAATATCCTGTAAAGGCGGTATCGATAAGCACGCACGGCGCGACATTTGTCTGCACAGGCGATGACGGCAGGGCGGCTGTTCCCTGCGTTTATTACACGCACGAGCCTTCTAATTCGCTTTTTGAAGGCGATTTTCACCGTAATTTTTATGATCAACACGGAACAAAAGAAGAACTTCAGGCAAGAACAGGCACACCGGCTTTTAAGGCAATGATTAATCCAGCCAAGGGAATTTATTTTGTTCAAAAAAAATATCCTGACAAATTTAAAAAGGTTACAGCCGTGCTGCCGTATCCGCAGTATTGGGGTTTCCGCTTTACAGGGAACGCCTGCGCAGAAGCTACATACATGGGAAACCACACCTACCTTTGGGATCATATTGACAGCTGTTACTCTAGCGTTGCGCATAAATCGGGAATCGCGTCCCTTATGCCGCAAAAAATATGTAAACCCTGGGACGCGCTTGGAAACATAAGCGCGCAGTTAGCTGAAACTACCGGGCTTTCCCGCGATACGATAGTAACAATGGGCATTCACGATTCCAATTCCGCTCTTCTGCCACATTTCGCAAAAAAGGGATTAAAAGGTTTTATTTTAAACTCGACAGGGACATGGTGCGTAATCATGAACCCTTCCGATAAATACGGCTTTGAGCCTGACGAGCTTGGCAAGGTTGTTTTTTTTAATATTTCAGCTAACGGTACGCCGATTAAAACCGCGATCTTTCTGGGCGGGCTTGAGTTTGAAACGTGGTCAGACCTTTTTTTTAAACAGCACAACAGAAGCGACAACCCCGGATGGAATGAAGGGCTTTACCGTTCAATCTTAAAGGAAAAAAAATTATTTTTGCTTCCTGAACTTACGCAAGGCTCAGGGCAATTCCCGGATTCTACCGCGCGCATTACAGAAAACGGAAAAAATTATTTTTTTGATGAATTAAACGGAAAAGAAAAACCGCAGTGTCTTGGCGATTACGAAAAATCATTCGCCCTTCTTCGGATATCGCTTGTCATGCAGACGCTTACAGCCCTTAAACGCGCGGGCATCGATGAAACAAGCCACATATACACCGAAGGCGGTTTTAGAAAAGATGAATCATACAGCCGCCTTTTATCGTCAGCCATTCCCAACAGGGCGTTTCTTACAGACATAAAAGAGGCGTCCGCGCTCGGAGCCGCGATGATCGCGAAAATGGCTTTAAGCAAAAAAACGCTTTCGGATCTATCGGCGGATTTTGACATTAGTTATATTGAGCAGGAAAAAATTTCAATCCCGGAGCTTGAATCATACAGGGAAGCATGGCTTTTCGAAGCTGAAAAAAAAAATTAAATTAATTTTTTTTGTTTAAGGAGATAAAATGACAAAAAAGAAATATGTTCAGGTTGGAACAGGCGGAAGAGCGCGCATGTTCTACGAAGCTATCTGCACAACATACAAAGAAAGCGCGGAGATCGCAGCGTTCTGCGATGTTTCAAAAACGCGCATGAATTACGCGAACAGGCTTTTAACAGGCGAATACGGCGTTCCCGAAGCGAAGACTTACAATTACACGGATTTTGATAAAATGCTTGATGAAACAAAACCCGATACCGTTATCGTAACAAGCGTTGACCGCACGCATCACGATTACATAATAAGATCGATGGAAAAAGGATACGACGTAATAACCGAAAAACCCATGACAATCGACGAAAAAAAAGCCCAGGCGATTATCGACTGCCAGAAACGCACGGGCAAAAACTTGCGCGTAACATTCAATTACCGTTACGCGCCGCACAACACAAAAGTGCGCGAGCTTATAATGGACGGCGTTTTAGGCGATGTTTTTTCCGTTCACTTTGAATGGCTTTTGGACACCTATCACGGCGCGGATTATTTCAGGCGCTGGCACAGAAACAAATTAAATTCAGGCGGACTGCTTGTCCACAAGTCCACGCATCATTTTGATCTTGTAAATTTCTGGCTGGGTACGCTGCCTGAAACCGTATTCGCGATGGGAGACTTAAATTTCTACGGAATGAAAAACGCCGAGAAAAGAGGCGTTAAAAATTTTTACTACCGGTGCCACGGAAGCGAAGCCGCCAAAGGAGATCCTTTCGCGATTGACATGGCGAATAACAAAACAATGAAGGCTCTTTATCTTGACGCCGAAGCCGATTCCGGCTACATCCGCGACAGAAGCGTATTCTCGGATGATATTTCGATCGAAGACACAATGGGGCTTTTGGTGCGTTACCGCAATAATGCTATTTTAACTTATTCACTTAACGCGTACATGCCATGGGAAGGTTACAATGTTGTTTTTAACGGATCAAAAGGCCGCCTTGAAGTAAGCGTAAAGGAAAAAGCGTACATCAATTCAGGCGGCGACAAGAGCCAGGAAGGCGCGCTTTCGCAGAAATCGATCGTTTTCTGGCCGATGTTCGGCAGTCAGTATGAAGTTGAATTTACGGAAGGCAAGGGCGGACACGGCGGCGGCGATACCGTTATGTTAAACGACATCTTCGGAGTCAGCCGGCCTGACAGGTTTAAAAGAGCCGCGTCGCACATTGACGGCGTATATTCAATACTTACGGGAATCGCAGGCAACAAATCCATCGCGTCAGGAGAGCCCGTAAAAATGAGCAGCCTTATAACAATATAGGCTGAAGCCCTATCTGCCTGCATGTGTCGTAATATTCTGTGCACATTAAAAGAAAAGCGCCCATGCCGTGAAGATCGTTTTCCACAGTTGGTCTTTCGATATAAAATTTATAATCGCCTACGCCGGTTCCGATGCATATATTGGAAATAATTAAATCGTTTCCGTTAAACTTAAGCGATTTTATAATTCCTTCGTAAGCGCGGTGAATGTATTTCGCATACGATTTATGCAGATAACCTTTTTTGATCGCTTTGGCGATTGCGTATGTGTATAATGAAGAGCAGGATGTCTCAAGCCAGTTGCCTTCTTTGTCTCCCTTGTCTACAACCTGATGCCAAAGACCGGAAGCTTCATCTTGAAAACGCACAAGCGCGTTTATTATTTCGATTCCCGCGCTTATAAATTCGTTTCGCTTTTTATAATCCTGCGGAATAAAATCCAGTATATCCATAACGGCGACAGCATACCAGCCGATTGCCCTTCCCCAGAATTCCGGAGAAAGGCCAGTATTTTTATCGCTCCATTCCATCAATTTGGAATCATCCCACGCGTGATATAAAAGACCTGTCCTTGTATCCGTCATATTGCGTCTCATAAGATTCATCTGCTGATAAACAATTTCATAATAATAGGGTTTTCTAAAATAACTTGCGTACATCACGCAGTAAGGACCTATCATATAAAGACCGTCAAGCCACATTTGATTGGGCCTGTCATATTTATGCCAGAACCCACCTTGAGCGTTAGTGGGCCATGTGTCAACAAGCAGTGAAAAATTATCTAAGATTTTTTTATAGCGTTCGTCTTTAAGCTCATTGTAAAGATTAAAAAGCATGATGGAGGGCATCATGTCGTCAAACTGAAGACCGTGATCTTCAAATTTTAATTTGCCGTTTTCATCGATATGATAATCCATCCAGCCTTTAATGTAATCATAATATTTTTTTTCTTTGCAAAGAAGGTATGTTCTTTCCATCCCCGAAAGAAAAACGCCCTGATGATAATGGAAACGGTTTTTTGGCGGAAGCTCTTCTATGGAAAATTTTCTGATTAAGGTATCACAGCCCATTTTCGCGTAATCAAGAGCGTTCTTACCGTTATCTGCCATAATAATCTCCCAAAAAAATTAAATTATAAAAACGAACGCACTCTTTCGCCTGACAATATACGCTGCAGATCCGATAACAGCTGATCTGTATACACAGAATATGTAAAATGCGCCCTGCCCTTATTTAAACTGGTCAATACCCGCCTTTGCGCTGTCTCATAAAAACTTACGGTATCCGCCGCTTTAGTGCCGTCGCGGTAATGATAAACAATTTCGAGAAACGGCGATGTCAGCGTGTTCACAGGAACGTCGTTGTATTCGTCATATCTTGCCGTAACAAGATTTTGATAGAATACGCGGAAATTTCCCGTATCAATAACAGTATCCCCCGATTTTACAGCAAGTCTGTTTTGCTCCCCTGTTATGCTGAAGGTTACAGTTCTTCCTGCGTTTTTTATTTCGACGCTTGAAACGCTGTCTATAAAGGGAAGTATAACCATTTTATCCATTAATTCAAAGTGCGTAACTTCAAGCCACGGAAAAGCTGAAGCCGAAGATTCATAAACAAACGGCGTTCCTTCGCGGTAAATATAAACAAGCCCGTTTGCGTCAGGTTTGGAAAAAAGCACGCGGTAACTGATTCCGCCTACAATAAGCTCAAGCGTCGACCACGGCCGCAAAAGCCCGTAACTGTCAAGCTCTGATAACCGCGTATTTATGTTATCTGAAACTTTAGCGGTAAAACGGCCGGCGTACATTCCGAAAAGGGATTCGTATACGTCTTCATGTTCCATGCTCACAGAGACATTCAGCGGAGCTATGATCCTGTACGGGCTTAAATTAAGATTCATTAAATGACCGTATGAATCATTCTTAACAATGACAATTTCTTCCCTTGCGCTGCCGCCTAAAATAATTTTGTCAAAGATCAGAATGTCATCTTTGTCCTTCTGCGCGTTAGGAGTTATTCCGGTATCGACAAGATCATATATGCTGTATAAAAACACGCTGACGTCAAAATAATACGCAAGATACACTCCGGCCGAACCGCCGCGCTTTACATACATATTATTGTCCGCGGCAATATAGCCGATATCAAGCGTAAAATCCTGTCCGTTATCTGTCATGATACCAAGACTGGCTGCAGGCGGCGCAAGACCGAAAATGGAAAGGTTTTCTTCTTCGTCCGTGACAAAACCCGCCGATTCAAGCCGGGACGCCACATCAATAAAATGTAATTTATAGAAATCGCTAATCGGGAAATCTTCATAGCCTGCAAACGAAGGGCTATGGCCTGCCGTCATGGTATATTCGCCGTAGCTGTTCCTGACAGTGATTGATTTTATTGCATCAGCGCCGCCGATATTGTAAATGTATTCCAAAGGCTCTGCTGTCTTTTCAGAAATACTCTGCCCGCCTGCTTGCGCTTGTCTATCTCTTGTTAAAAAAAATAAAACAAGTCCCATACACACAATGCCCGCGATTAAAAAAACTGCCAGTCTGATTCTTTTATTCATGTGTTAGTCGCCTACTTATGCCTTCTTCGCAGCCATACAAAAATACCAGCGCCTAGCACAGCGAGCGGCAGGACAATTACAAATATCACAATCATTGTCATTACCTGCGAGTAGCTTGCGTTAAGCTCGGTATACCCGATAATTTTATCGTTAATAAAAAGAAAGTCGCCGCGTCCTGTAAGGCTCGCGAGCAAATCAAGAAAATACGCAGAGTTCGCGACATACGGATTGCCAAGAGTGCTTTCTTCAAGAGCCAGAATTGAACCCAGAGCAAGCACATGCGTTTGAATAAAATTATTATTTACGTCGTAACGCGACTGGGTTGTAAGCGCCATTACAGGAATATTCCCCGTGATATAAGCTGAAGACGGCATCCAGTCATTCTGCGCATTAGCGGGCCTAATCCCTGAAGACGCGGAAAACTTTAATAGAACCGTAGTAAAGCGCGAGCGGAACTCTTCATAAAGAACCCTTAACGGGCGCGACTGCGCGACAAGGGGCTGTAAGTTCCTTTGCTTCATATTTTTTGAATATGAGTTTTCCGCGTAATCTGCGACCGCGATATATGACGAAGGAGAAATAAGCCTGCTTGTATCAGTTTCAAAAACCATCCCGGGATCAACTGCGATGCCCCATTCGCCGAGAAATTCTTCAAGATTTGGAAGCGGGGGCTGCATAACGGAGGCTATGTAAAAAAACACGCGTCCGCTTCCGCCTTCAAGGAAGGCGTCGATTTTTCTCAGTTCTGCAAGCGAAAGATCTCTTGACGGGTCTGCGAGAATCAGCACGGACGCCTGCTGCGGGATTTCTCCTGTCAAAAGGCTTACATCGGCTATTTGATAATTGTTAAGAGCCAGAAGTTCAAGGAAGGGAATTAAATCCTGTATGCCGCCGCCCGAAATTACAGCTGCAAGATAATCCCTGTCGCCCGTTACGTGCAATAGCGCGGAAGTCATCGCCTGTTCCGCCCTTGACGAAGCGACATAGTTTCCGTACTCGGAACTGAAAATGTTAAAAAGCTCCGCAGGATAAATTATTTTATGTTTTCCGCCTGATGTTACGATAACGTCGTTCATTTTTATTTCTTCGTTCGGATAACGGGAAGCGAAATCAGGATTGCGGACAAGGTCTACATATTCTATCCTGACGCGTGGCGAATACTGGGCGTATTTTTTTATTACTTCGTTTGCCTGAATAAAATACTCCTGCGGAACAGTTGAAATAAAATTAGGTTCGGAATTCATCACATAAATTACCGCATCGCGTTTAAGCGACGCAAGGATATCTTCTGTTTCCCTTGAAATTTCAAAAACCCGGTTTCGCGTAAGATCGATACTTAAAGGATACCTTGCAAAAAGAAAGGTAAGCGCAGCATTCAAAAGAACTATAAATAAAATTACAGATATGGTGATAGTAACTGATAAAGCCCCGTACCTGAAATTTCTGCCCGGTTTCATTTAACTCCACCTTCTTTTTTCCAGCGCCCTTGTTGTCAAAAATAAAAAGATCGCGCAGACGCTGACAAAGAAAAACAGGTTGGAAACAGAAAGTATTCCGCTTGTAATCGGAGTAAAGCGCATTGTAAACGAAAGCTGCGAAATGATCGCGGAAACGGCAGGGCTTGGAACAATCAGCGGGAGCGCTTCCAAAAACAGAATCCCCAGAACAGCCGCGAAAGTGCCTATTGCGGCGATTGCCTGGCTTTCAGTCAATGACGAAATAAACTGCCCTATGGAAATAAAAGCAAGACCTGCAAGCAAAAGCGCGATGTAGTTACCGAAGATTATCGCCCAGTTCATCGAAGCGAAAAAACTTAAGACGGCAGCGTACACAAGGGTGACGGAAACCGCCGCGGCGTACACAACGGCCGCCGCAAGAAATTTTCCAAGGACGATTGCGCCTAACGTAACGGGTGATGTAAGCAGCAGCTGATCCGTTCTGCGGCGGCGGTCTTCTGACATAAGGCGCATGGTTAATACAGGCGTTAAAAACATTATTACTGACAAAAGCGATGAAAAAACAGGTCTTATGTCAGCGCTGCCCGCCATTAGAGCGCCTGTAAGCAAAAATATCCCTGAAAGAAAATAAACGGCTCCAAGATATACAAATCCAACAGGGGATGTAAAATAAGCCGACAGCTCCCTTTTAATAATTGCGCCCATCAGGCCGCTCCTTTTTTAATGAGCGAAATTATTTTAGAAGAATCCCCGGCTGTAAGACGAAGGAATGCGTCTTCAAGCGACAGATCGTTTTTGCGAAGCGACAATACAGGCCAGCCTTTTTCGCATAACAGCCTGAATAAGTCCCGGCGTATATCCTTTGCGGAATCAAGGGTGAACTCATATTCCCCTTCCTGCGGGCTGCTTGAAAAAACCGCGGATTTTATTCCCGGCAGCTTTTTAAGGAAGGTCAGCATTTTATGTCCGTCGTCCTGCGAATCCCCGCAGGAAGCGCAAAGGATAAGGCTGTTATCTCCAGCAAGAGCCGAAAGCCTTTGGGGAGTATCGTTTGCGATCAGAGCGCCGCCGTTAATAATTATTATCCTTTCGCAGACTGACTGAATTTCCTGTAAAATATGGGATGAAAAAATCACCGAGCAGCGCTTTTTTATATTTTTTATCAGTTCCCTTACTTCCTGTATCTGTTTTGGATCAAGACCTGCAGTAGGCTCGTCAAGAATAAGAAGCGCCGGGTTTCCAAGCATTGCCTGCGCGATGCCGACGCGCTGTTGATACCCCTTGGAAAGATTTTTAATTATCCTTCGCTGTACGTCTTTTATCCCTGCCAGTTCGCAGATTTCGTTTATGTGATCTTTTTTCTGCAAGCTGATTTTCTTTAATTCATAAACAAAGGATAAAAAACTTTCTACAGTCATTTCAGGATATAAAGGCGGCCGTTCGGGAAGATAGCCGATCTGTTTTTTGCAGCTAACAGGGTCTTCAAGAATTTCATGTCCGTTAAGTATAACAGCGCCGGATGTGGACGAAATATATCCTGTAATAATATTCATGGTTGTGGTCTTTCCCGCGCCGTTGGGGCCGAGAAACCCGAGAATTTCATTGTCACCTAACGTGAAATTTATATTGTCAAGAACTTTCCGCGAACCGTATACCTTGGAAACACCCTGTAATTCAAGCATGAAGCGTTTACTTAAGCCTTCATACCTGTTGTGCTGATTCCTTCTACAATATATTTCTGGAAAAGGAAGAAAATTATAAGCGAAGGCAGCAGGGACAATGTTCCCATCGCGAAGATCGCTCCCCAGTCGGTATGGGATGTCGGGTCGGCGAAATTCCGCAGCGCAAGAGAGACTGTGTAAAGCCGCGTCTGGTTAAGGTAAAGCAGGTGGGCGAGGAAGTCGTCCCATCTCCAGTAAAAACTGAAAATCGCGGATGTTATTAAAGCAGGTTTTATAAGCGGGAAAAGAATCCTTATAAAAATATTGAATTTATTACAGCCGTCTATAACCGCGGATTCATCAAGTTCCATCGGGACGCCGCGGAAGAACTGAACCATCAGGAAGATGAAAAATGCCTGACCTGTAAACTGCGGAAGTATTAAAGGCCAGAACGTATTTACCCATCCAAAATTAAAGAACATAATATATTGCGGAACCATGACAACCTGATAAGGCAATATAAGGGTAAGGAACATGCAGACAAACCAAAAATTCCTTCCCCTAAATCTCACACGCGCAAAACCATAAGCCACCAAAGATGATGATAAAACCGCGCCTATTGTGGTAATTATCGATATATAAAGCGAATTGGCAAAAAAGTTCGTAAAAGAATATTGGGTAAACTCGCCGTAATTCCAGCCGCGGACATAATTTTCCAAAGTAAAACTTGTGGGAATAAGCGATATACTGTCAAAGATTTCATTATTGGGTTTAAACGAGCTGACAATCATCCATATAATGGGATAAAGCATTACAATTCCGAATGCTATCATCAATACATGATACACCCCTGAGAACGTAGCTTCTTTTCTTTTATGTCTTTGTGATAAATCCATTTTATACCGCCTTATGACTCGTAATGTACCCAGCGGTCTTGAGTTTTAAAGATAATCGCTGTAAAAGCCGCGACAATTAATACAAGCACCCATGCAAGCGCAGAAGCGTAGCCCATTTCCAGTGTCCTGAATCCTCTCATGTATACGTACAAAGCGTAGAATAACGTACTGTTTAAAGGATCCCCCGATCCGCCTGAAATAATAAATGCCTGGCTGAACGCGGTAAAACCGTTAATAAGCTGCATTACAAGATTAAAAAAGATAATCGGCGTCATCTGCGGAAGCGTTATACGGAAGAACTGGCTTGCCCAGCCCGCTCCGTCAATAGAAGCCGCTTCGTAATAAGTTTTTGGAATCTGCCTTAATCCGGCAAGGAAGATTAACATGGAAGAGCCGAACTGCCATATCGCTAAAATTATAATTACGCCAAGGGCAGTGTCGGGATTTCCAATCCAGCTGTTTGTACTGTTTATTCCAAGCGACTGTAAAACAGTATTGATAAGACCGTCGCTCATAAAGATACGCCGCCATAAAACCGCAATCGCGACGCTGGCTCCGACAAGAGACGGAATATAATATGCTGTGGTATAAACTTTGGTCATCCATGAAGCGCGTTTAAACAGGGATGCCAAAAGGAAAGCGAACGCCAGGCGAAGGAAAACAGAGAAAAAAGCGTAGGTAAACGTAACCTGAATCGTTTTCCAGAAAAGCGGATCTGTCATCATGCGCTGGAAATTCGCAATTCCGTTAAAGACTGGAGCGCTTAAAAGGTTATACCTTGTAAACGAAAAATAGAGCGACATCAGCATCGGAATTATAGCGAAGACAAAAAAACCGATAAGCCAGGGGCTGATAAAAAGAAATCCGGCAACATCTTCCTTTAGCTGTCTTCTGCCGGAATAATATGCTTTCATTTAACACACCTGCCTTATATATTATTTTTATTTTTAAATAAAAAAACAGAGGAGTTTTTGACGCCTCCTCTGTTTTAAAGAAATGCTATTGATTTAATCTTGCAAGTTCAGCGTTAGCATCGCGTACCATCTGGGCGAGACCGTTATCTACCGTAAGTCTGCCTAATAATATGTTCTGCATTATGTTACGTAAAATTGTATTTTCAATCGTGCCTGCTCCGTCAGGATATGCCGGATCAGCGGGTGAAGTATAGGGTTCAATCCTTGTGATATAATCCATTACTTTCTGATCGCCTGCAGAAACTACGCCGTAAATATCCTGGCGTATCTGCGTGTTAACGGGGATTCCGCGTTCTGCAAGGAGAATGCGTCCTGCTGAAAGGTCATTAACAAAGAAATTAATGAATTTTGCGGCAAGGTCTTTAACCTGTGATCTTGAAGTGATGGAGATAAACATTGACGCCCTGTAATACGTGCCGTTAGCTGTTTTATTTGCGAACTGCGGGAACATAATATAATCAAGGTTACGGCGGGCGGCATCCTGGAAGCCGACAAGCTGATTACTCCAGTTCATCTGGTTCCATGTTCTTCCCAGCGGCAGAGGCTCTTCAGCCATCGCTTTGCCTGTAACAAACGCGTCATTAACATCATATAACACTCCCGCCTGCATCAGACGCATTTCTGTATTCATATAATCCCTGACCGCGTTATAGGCCGCCTGATTATTTGTAATGCCCATTTCTTTGTCATTGGCTTCGTAGCATGGGGATCCAAACTGGCGTGAAATATGCTCAATAACCTGCCTGATATTAAATGGAGGTATCGACTGGACCTGTGTTCTTTGATAAATCTGTCTTGCGTAAGCTTCATAATCCGTCCATGTCCATTTTGTATCGTCAATTGTAACGCCTGCGCGCGTAAGAACCGCCGGGTCCACAATCATACCCCATGCGTTAGTTGCAAGGATAAGACCGGCAAGCGAATTGCCGATTCTGCCTGCGGCGACAGCGCCGTCTGACCAGTGGGTAAGATCGATAACGCCGCCTTTCCTTGCATACGAATTTAAGTCAGAAAGCAGACCGTTTTTGTTAAATCCCTTAATATAGGAAACGTCCTGCTGAATAACATCCGGCAGATTTCCCGCCGCTGACTGTGTAGCGAGTCTGTCCCAATACGCCGCGAAAGCTACGCCGGCTTCAACTTCAACAGTAATGCCGGGATTAACCTGCTGAAACAACCTTACAACCGCGTTTGTTCTGTCATCGCGGGCAACATTTCCCCACCAGCCAAAACGGAGAGCGTTAGCGGAAGCCGCAGACTGACCGCCGCCCGCAAAGAGCATCACAGGCAATGTCATAAGAACAAGCAGCAAAATACCAATTTTCTTCATAAAAACTCCTTTTTCATGCAGCAAACAAATTTGTACATGAAAGATTTTTATCTGCCCTTAAGAGCAGATATTTAAAAAAAGGGGAAAATCCCCGTTTTTCCGAGAAGATAAATTATTTGGTCTTTTTTATGCGCCGCTTTCCGGTTTATCAGATATGTGGGGGGGGGGGGGTACAGTTAGATAATGTTAAATTGAGACCTCTTTGTCTATTTACCATGGTATATTTTTACCATACGGTATTGCTCATGTCAAGCAAAAAATACACGGAAAATGATGGTTTTATGAAGAATCGACTTGTTAAAAAAGAAAGATATGAATTAAACTAAAAATAAGGAAGAAATATGAAAAGAAATGCCTTTGCCATGAGACTTAAACCCGGCTGTGAAACGGAATACAGGAAACGCCATGATGAAATATGGCCGGAATTGAAGGATGAGCTGCGCAAAGCGGGAGTTTCTGATTACTCGATATACCTTGACAACAAGACAAACACTCTTTTTGCTTTCCAGTATCTTGCGGACGATGAAAAAAGCGGCAGTCTTCCCAATAAAGAAATAGTCAAGAAATGGTGGCACATGATGAAAGATGTCATGGACACAAACCCCGATGAATCGCCTGTAAGCGATCAGCTAACCGAAATGTTTCATATGGATTGATTATTATGAGTATAAATGATCTTGTTAATATATCGCGCTTTTACGGAAGCAATCCCGAATATACGCTGGCAGGCGGCGGAAACACATCATGGAAGGATGATGAAACTCTCTACGTAAAAGCGTCAGGAACTTCCCTTGCGCAGGCTACGGAAGATTCCTTCGTAAAAATGGACAGGAAAACCCTAAGTAACATCTGGAAAAAATCATATTCCGATTCAAGCGATGAAAGAGAAAAAGAGGTTTTACAGGACCTTATGGCGGCAAGAAAAGAGGGAGAAGGCCAAAAAAGGCCAAGCGTCGAGGCATTGCTGCACGACATCATTCCTTATGCTTTTATCGTCCATTTGCATCCGGCTCTTGTAAACGGCCTTTGCTGTTCACAAAGCGGTGAAGAAGCCGCAAGGGAAATTTTCGGCATCAATGAAGTCTTGTGGATTCCTTCCACAAACCCGGGATATATCCTTTCACGCCTTGTAAAGCTTGAGTCCGCAGAATACTTTAAAAAGCATCAAAAATACGCTCCAGTAATACTACTACAGAACCACGGCATATTTGCAGGCGCTGACACAGCAGACGGAATAAAGAAAATATACGAAGAAGTAATGGCAAAAATAGGCGCAAGGGTAAAAAAACATCCTGATTTTTCAGATGAAACAAGAATTTTCGCCGGGAAAACAAACGGCGGATCTTCTGTTAGAAGCGAAATAAAAGAGATACTCGATATGCTTTCCGCTCTTGCGGGCTCGTCATGTTTTATGCAAAGCAGCGCGATATTAAATTTTTTAAAAGATCAAAAAGCGTTCTACCCTGTATCCTCCGCGTTTACTCCGGATCATATCGTTTATTCGGGAAGCGATCCGCTTTTTACCGCGGCGAAAGATACTGTTTTATTAAAAGACGAATGGAATAACCGCATAAAAAAAACAAACAGAAATCCAAAAATAGTCGCGGTAAAAGACCTTGGCGTTTTCAGCGCGGCGGCGACGGAAAAAGCGGCGTGTTTCGCGTGCGATCTTTTTAAAGACACCGTAAAGGTTGCAGTCTACTGCGAAAATTTCCAGGGGCCGCTTTTTATGTCGCAGGACAAAATTGATTTTATCAACAACTGGGAAGTTGAGCGTTTCCGCTCCAGCGTTTCCACAACTTAATACAGGAAGGAACTTATGAAATCCAGTGAAAAATCTGATGTCTCTTCCGCGCAAAAAGCTTATGAACTTGCGAAAGCGTCTTACGCGGCTTACGGAATTAACACTGACAAGGCGATACGCGCCGCTTTGGATGTGCCGGTTTCCATTCATTGCTGGCAGGGAGATGACGTAATCGGTTTTGAAGGAAGCTCAGGCTCGGGCGGAGGTATAATGGCAACGGGAAATTACCCGGGCCGCGCAAGATCGGGCGATGAGCTCCGCGCGGACGCTGAGTTCGCGTTCACTTTAATACCCGGCAAAAAAAGATTTAACCTTCACACCCTTTACGCTGAAACAGACGGCAAAAAAGTTTCGCGTGACGAACTTGAACCGGAACATTTTAAAAAATGGATGGCATGGTCCAAAAAAAATAAAATCCATCTTGATTTTAACCCAAGCTTTTTCGCTCATCCTATGGCGGACACAGGGTACACGCTTTCAAGCGCGAATCCTGAAATTCGCGGTTTCTGGATCAGGCACTGCAAGGCTTCGCGGAAAATTGCGTCGGCGATTGGAGCGAATCAGGGAAGCCCGTGCGTAAACAATATCTGGGTTCCCGACGGAAGCAAAGACCTTCCCGCGGACAGGCTTTCGCCGAGGCAGAGGCTGAACGACGCGTTAGACGAAATTCTATCAGTTAAATACGACAGTAAAACAATCACGGACGCGGTTGAATCAAAACTTTTCGGAATAGGAAGCGAATCATACGTCGTAGGTTCCCACGAGTTTTACATGGGTTATACCGCGAAGAAACAAATAAGCCTTTGCCTTGACGCCGGGCACTTTCATCCGACTGAAGCGCTTGCGGATAAAATTTCTTCCGCTCTTTTATTCATCCCGCGCCTTTTAATCCATTTCAGCCGCGGCATAAGATGGGATTCGGATCATGTCGCCATTTATTCGGATGAACTAAGGGACACCTGCCGTGAAATCGCAAGGCAGAAATGCCTAGATAAGGTCGATATAGCTCTTGATTTCTTTGACGCTTCCATAAACAGGATCGCCGCATGGACAATCGGATCAAGATCGATCAGAAAAGGCCTTTTGGAAGCGCTTTTAGAACCTGTAAAACTTTTAACAGGCGCGGAAAAAAACGGAAAGTATCACGAAAGGCTCGCGCTTATGGAAGAATTTAAAACGCTTCCCTTCGGAGCGGTCTGGGATAAATTATGCATTGAAGATAATGTTCCGCAAGGGTCGTCGTGGCTTTCGGATGTGAATCAATATGAAAAAGACGTTCTATTAAAAAGGAAATAATGAAAACTAAAGCCGTGCGTTTATACGGAGAAAACGATCTCCGCCTTGATGAATTTGATCTTCCGCAGATTAAAGACGACGAAATACTCGCGAAAGTAATATCCGATTCGATCTGCATGTCGAGTCACAAACTTGCTTCGCAGGGCGCAAAGCATAAACGCGTGCGCCACGATTTAAATAAAAACCAGCCCGTTATAGGACATGAGTTCTGCGGAACCCTTGAGCAGATCGGAAGCAAATGGAAAGACAAATTTAAACCAGGGCAAAAGTTCACGATTCAGACGGCGCTTAATTATCCTGATGAAAAAGGACAGGCGACTTTATGGGCTCCCGGTTATTCATATGAGTATATCGGCGGAGACGCCACTTATGTAATCATCCCGAAAGAAGTTATGGAAATGAACTGCCTTCTTGATTATCAGGGCGACAATTTTTTTATGGGATCGCTTTCGGAGCCTGTCTCCTGCATAATCGGCGCTTTTCACGCGCAGTACCACACTAAAGCCGGCAGCTACGTTCATTCGATGGGAATCGCGCAGGGCGGCACAATGGCTCTCCTTGCCGGAGTCGGCCCGATGGGGTTAGGCGCAATCGACTACGCCGTTCACAACCCGATAAAGCCGTCGCGTTTAATCGTAACCGATATTGACAATAAACGCCTTGAACGCGCGGCCTCGCTTTTGTCTCCCGGCGAAGCGAAGAAAAACGGCGTCGAACTGATTTACGCAAACACAAAGGATTTAGCCGACCCTGCAGGTCATTTAATGTCACTTAACGGCGGAAAATTATTCGACGATGTTTTTGTATTCGCTCCCGTAAAACCCGTTTTGGAACTTGGAGACAAACTCCTAGGCCGCGACGGCTGCTTGAACTTTTTTGCAGGTCCGGTTGATCCTGAGTTTTCCGCCGTGTTCAATTTTTACAATGTGCATTATGAATCGCACCACATCGTAGGCACATCCGGCGGAAATACTGACGACATGAAAGAATCGCTTATAATGATGGCAAAAGGCGAATTAAATCCCGCTTTTATGATCACGCACATAGGCGGGCTTAACGCAGTCTCCGCCGCGACAATCGATCTTGATAAAATCCCGGGCGGCAAAAAACTTATTTATACGCATAAAAATCTTGAGCTTACAGCCATTGATAACTTCGCAGAGCTTGGAAAAACAAATCCGTTTTACGAAAAGTTAGCTGAAATCTGCGCCCGCAGTCAGGGGCTGTGGAACAGGGAAGCGGAAGATTATCTTCTTAAAAACGCGCCTGAGATATAAATCCAATTTAAATATTTACGGCTTATTCACCTGATCAAGCTCTATCGCGCAGACATTGCAAAAGCCTTTTTCGATAGGTGAATTAAAAAGCACAACGTCTCCTTTGCGGTTAAAAGAAGGGTGCATGTGTTCGGCTCCTGTGTTTGGTTCCGCGAGATTTGCAAGCGGCTCTTCCCTGCCGGTTTGCGCGTTTATTAAAGTGATTTGATTCTTCCAGCCCATGTAAACGCCTGTCATTCTGTCCGCCGTGATCCATTTTCCGGCCCTGTCCGGGGCGCAGTGCAGAAACTGCGTTGATTCCGCCATTACTTTGAAATTGTGGCCGTCTCTGGTTCCGCGCATTATATGATTCGGGTAACGCATGAAATAAAGATAATCGCCGTCCGCTGTCCATACTTCGTGGGTTATCCAGTCGCCTTCCCTTTCAACATAGTACGGGCGCACAGTGCGCGTAGGATAATCAAACATCCAGATGCGCTGCAGGGCGTCGCCTGTTGTCTCGTGAATGTACATTACAGATTCGTCATCTCCGGGGCATGCCTGGCAATGGCCTAAAATATGATCGTCTTTCCAGACAACTTCGCCTTCGCCTTTTTTCGGATCAAGCACAACAAGCGCGTAGATTTTATTTGCAAGCTGATATGAACTCCAGATAAGCCCCGATTTTGATGTTGAAAAATGTCCTGTGCATCTGCCGGGCGGCAATGTGCCTACTTCCGAAAGCTTTCCCGTTAATGTTTCAAACCTGAAAACGCTGTCACCCTTGCGTACATAGGCAAAGTCGTACTTGTAATCCATTCCAAGGTGCTTGTATTCATCGCTTAAAACTTTTTCCTGATTCCCTGTCGCGTATTCAACGCGGTATACTCCGCTTACGCCGTCCTGCACGCGCACATAAAAAAAATATTTATCATCGGAAGTAAAACTTTCTGTTGTAAAGTAAAATTTGCTTGATCGCTCGGCGCTTTTTGTAAACTGTTTTATTACATATCCTGTCTCTTGGTCTTTGTATTCAAATAATTCATTCATGGTTTTTTCTCCTATGCATGGCGTAAAGGTTTATCAGAAATAACATACACACTTTATTACACACTGTCAATTAAAAACCCCAGCGGTAATACGCTGGGGTTAGAACATCCTGACTTTAGTCAGAACAAAGCTTAGCTACCTTCTGGCGTTGTAAGCGGTCTGAAGTTCGGTTATAGCGTCCCTTCCGCCTTCGTTGTACCAGCGGGCTTTTTCTCTGTCAAATCCCGCGCGATCGATATTACCGATTATAAAGTTAATTACAGCGTCTGTAATGATCGTGTCAAGAGTTGAAGACCTTAATGTCCATGTAGGTGACAAAAGCGCTATCGGCGTTACAGGATTAATAACCGCGTGCGGCTGAATCTCTGCGAACACCGCCAGATGTTTTGTCTGATACGCGTTAGGCCTCTGTATTGCTCCGATATCAGATAACATTCTGAACTGGTTTAAACCCTGAAGAACATCGCGGCCGCCTGTAATCTGCGCTGCGAGAATTGTCGTAATAGTGCCGTCGGTATTCCTGGTAAAGTTTACGCCTTCCGCTCCCCAGTTCATTATTGTAATGCCCTGCGCGGTATTAAGCTTGTCCATAAAATCAAGGTGATAATGAAGGTCTGCAAGTGTTTTAGCTCCGACTGTTGAAATGGCTACATAACCCTGATGTCCGTCGTTAGCGGGATACACAAATGTCTGACCTCTTGAGTTAGCGAGAAGTCCCATAACGCCGACTTTCGCGCCGGCATCATGTTCAGCCTGAGTCATTAAACCATTATCGCGAAGACGCCCTGCGCTGCGGTTTGCTTCATCGGCAACATCCATGTGGAAACCAGCCTGTCCGCGGCCGAAGAAGAGTGCCCAGTCGCCTGTGGATGTCGCGGCGAAATCGCGGTTAATAAGGCCTTCGTCATAAAGTCTTTTGCTGTAAACCATCGCCTGATAAAATTCATCGTATTCAAACCACGGGGTAAGCTGTCCGCTTCTGACTCCCCATCTGTTCGGCGCGCCGTGAGCTACAGCGAGCATGAAGAACGGACCCATGTGGCCTCCTGTCCATGCCATGCCGAATGTGTCCTGTCTTCCGTTTCCGTCAGGATCATTATAGGTAAACGCGCGAAGAACATTGTAAAGATCGTCCAGTGTTTTTGGCGGTTGAAGCCCGAGTCTCTGGAGCCAGTCTTCGCGGTAGATCATACCGGATCTCGGCCAGTCGCGCTGGCGGTAGATGCCGTAGTTGCGTCCTTCGATTGAAATGTTGCTCATAACGCCTTTATCCGCTCTTGCGAGATTGGGATAAAGATCATAAATATCTGTAATATCCCAGAAAGCGCCCCACTGAGCCGCCTGAACAACAGGCATTGTGTTTCCTGTTATGGATACAAGACCTGGCAGATTCCTTGAAGCAAGACGGGTATTCATACTTTCGTTATAATTTGCGTTTAGAATGTACTCAAGTTTGATTTTATATCCTGTAAGCTGTTCCAGCGCACGAATAGCCGGATGATCGGCGGCAATAATCTGCCCGTCCTGGGATACAGTAAGGACTTTGATTTCATAATCCGCCGGCTTGTTTCTTATGGCTGCGTTTCTTGCTGTAATAAAATCAGAGCGTGATACCCTTCCCCCTGTCGCCTGCTGCTGGTTTCCGCCGCCGGCGAATACGCTGGCTGTCATGACAAGCAGCATTGTAAAAAAACATACTAACTTTGACCAATTCTTCATTCTTTTCCTCCAAATAGTTATATATTTCAAGGCAGCATACGCAAGCCTTAGAAACCAATATAAAAACGCCTTTTATCCTTTTATGGCTCCGATTAAAACGCCTTTGGTAAAGTGTTTTTGAAGGAACGGATAAACTAGCAAAATTGGAACTGTGGCAAAAACGATAACAGCATTCCTGATGCTTTCTGTCGGCGGCATAACCATGCTTGGATCGAAGTTAGCGTCGTCTATACGCCCTGACGCCAGCATTACAATATTGCGCAGAATGAGCTGTAAAGGCCATTTCTCAGGATAACTCGGTATATAAAATAAAGCGGGGCGGAACGCGTTCCAGTATCCCACAGCGTAAAAAAGCGAGAATGTCGCGATAACCGCGGTAGAAATGGGAAGAACAATTCTAATAAAAACCGTTAAATCTGACGCTCCGTCAATTTTCGCAGATTCTTCAAGCTCAATGGGAAGCGCCTGAAAGAAATTTTTAACAACTATCAGGCTCCATGTTCCGATGGCGCCCGGAATTATCATCGCCCAGTACGAATTTAAAAGTCCAAGATTAATAATATTCAGGAAGCCCGGAATCATACCGCCAGAAAACACAAGAGTAATTGTCACCATCATTAAAAGCGGATTGCGTCCTACAAGATATTTTTTCGCCAAAGGATAGGCGAACGTAAGGGTAAAGAACATTGAAACTGCGGTTCCTACAACTGTTGTCCATATCGAAACCCACATTGCGCGCGGAAGCGTCTGCGATGACATTATATATTTATAGCTGTCTATCTGATATGTTCTTGGAATAAGCATGAAAGGGCGCTGCGCAAGTTCGGCTTGTGTGGCGAATGAAGTAGCGATAATCCAGATAAAAGGAATTATTGTAAGAGCCGCGTATGAAATCAGAAATATCACATTGAAGACATCAAATATTCTAGAGCCTACTGTATCGTTGCGAACCATTTAATCCCCCAGTCCTAGAAAATACCTGACTCGCCTGCTTTCTTTGCAAGCCAGTTTGAGCCCATTATCAAAATAATTCCGATTACCGATTTAAATAAACCGATTGCGGTAGTATAACTGTAAAAACCGTTAACGATGCCTTCGCGGTATGTGAAGGTATCCAGTACGTCAGAAACCATACGGTTGCCTGCGTTGCTCTGGATAAAAATCTGATCGAATCCGTTATCCAAAACATTTCCCATCTGTAAAATAAGAAGAATTACGATAGTGCTGCGAATCGCGGGAAGCGTTATATGCCAGACCTGCTGCAGCCGCGTCGCGCCGTCCACAATCGCGGCTTCGTACTGCTCAACATCGACATTGGAAAGAGCGGCAAGGAAAACAATAGTTCCCCAGCCTGATTCTTTCCATATAACCTGCACAATAATGATGGTTCTAAAGCTTTCTGTTGACGTAAGGAAGGGGAACGAGTCGGTCGCGCCAAGCGACATAAGAAGACCGTTAATCGGACCTGTCGAGTTTAACAGCATAAATGAAATACTTCCCACAATTACCCATGAGATAAAATGCGGAACGTAAACCATCGTCTGGATCGTGCGTTTAAATATCTTGGAACGAAGCTCGTTTAAAAAAAGCGCAAGGATAATCGGCGCGGGAAAGGCGAAAATAATTCCGTAAAATGATAAAAGCAAGGTGTTAATCATCAGCTGGCCGAAATTTGACGCGTTAAAAAAATTGATAAAATGCTTAAAACCCACCCACGGGCTGTTACTGAAACCCGCGTACGGGTTAAAATCCTGAAACGAAATTAAAATTCCCCACATAGGCAGGTATCTGAACAGAAAAAAGTACAATACGCCCGGTATGCACATAATGTAAAGCCAGTAGTTTTTGCGTATTGATTTAAGATTTCTTACTAATTTGCTATGTTGGGGGGGGTGGGGGTAACTTTGAGTTACAGTGCCTGCTTTAACACTGGTCATTTTATTCTCCCTTTTAAAAACCGATACTATCACATAATGAAAATTAATGCAAGAATATTTTACACTAATGCAGCATTATCTGGCCGCCTGTAACAGGGACAGCCTGCCCTGTTTCATATTCCTGTTCAACTATGTAAAAGATCGCCCTTACAAGGTCGATGCCTGTGCATCCCCTTTTCATTGGGACTTTTGACTCGTAAAACGCGCGGACATCGGCTATGTTTTTCGCTCCGGGAACTTTGCCGTTTCTTAGGTATTGAACAAAAAGCCCCCTTTCAGGGTGCGACCATAAGGGGCCGTCAAGAAAATTTCCGGGACACACCGCGTTCACTTTTATTCCGTATTCAATCAATTCCATCGCGAAGCTCGCGACAAGCCCGATGCCGCCGTACTTGCCCCCTGAGTACGCGCCGTTTTTATTCGATCCTTCAAGTCCTGATTTTGAATTTATCTGTATTATATCAGTCTTCCACGCGGGGGATGTCATGTGCTGCGCTCTTAAAAGCCTTCCTGCGAATTTGCAGATAACAAAAAAGCCCGTGTAATTTATGTCCGTAACAAATTTAAAATCTGAAAGTTCCTGCTCAAGCACGCTTCCCGCCTTTAAAACGCCCGCATTGCTTACGCATAAATCAAGGCCGCCAGAAGTTATCGCGATGCTGTTTATCAAAGACTGCGCGGATTCTTCGCTTGACACGTTTGCTTCAAGCGCGAAAGCTGCGGTTCTGTTTTCATTTATATTAATGTTATGCGCAAGCTTCTGCGCTCCTTCAAGATTTATATCCGCGATAAACACAAGCGCTCCCGCCGCGGCAAGGTTACGCGCAATTTCTTCGCCAATTCCCTGCGCGCCGCCTGTAATAAGAGCTATTTTATTTTTAACAACATCGCCGCGCTGCGCCGCGCCCGGATATTCAATTTTTTTCGTTTCATATTCAGCAAAAAATGGCGCGCCGTTTTTTTCTTCAAGTTTTTTCTTGGCGCTGTCATAATCGCTTCCGATCCAGAAAAGCGCGATGGTTTTTTTACCCGATAAAAGCGCGGCGCACGACGGAACCGGCGTTTTATTTTCTTCTTTATTATGCAGGGAATTTTTCCAGTCTTCATAAGAACTGCGGATTTTTTCCGCCGCGAGCTTTAACTTTGATTCATCTGTATCGTCTTTTTCATTATTTAAAAATATTTCATCAATATCAAATTTCATCGCGTTAGCGGGGGCTTCATTATCCCATTTTTGATAAATAACAATCTGCGGTTTTCCGTTTTTGCTTTTATCGATGCAGAGCCCCCTTACAAGGGCTGCGATAATTCCGTGATTCATATAAGTCTCCCTTTTTCAATTTCAAGCGCGGCATTTTGCGCGCTTTCGTCATTTATATCTTCATTAAAAAATTGCGGTTCAAGTTTTTTTCCAATCGCGGCGTAAGACGCAAGTTTTTTATTAAGGTCTAATGACGCAAGCGGACCATTATCTGAAAAAAGTCCGTATTTTTTATCGATGCCTGCAAGTCTTTCATGTGCAATCATTGCCCATGTCGTGTCTATAAGGTGGCAAAACTCTTTTTTTAAAACTTCCGGACAGTTAAAAGACTGGCGCGACGAATTAATATCAACGCCTGATATTTCCATAAATCCATGAATGCCTGAAAGCCTTCTGATATTCATAAGCTGCGAAAGCGTGTTACGCGGGGGCATATACGTAACAGCTTTGTATCCAAGGCGCGAAAGTTCGCAAAAAAGTTCTTCGATAAAACTATCTTCAAATTTTTCCGCCTTTTTGTCGCCTGTCACAGATTCGCCCACGTCGCCAAGATATGCGTACGCCGAAATCGCGGCGATTGACTTTGCGAAAGACGTAACCCTAACCGCGGGAATACATTCGTTTTCATCAGGCTGGATAAAAATTTTAGGAAGAAAATCAGTTTTTAAAACGCCCAGAATATCGTAAAGATAATGCGGATTTTCCGTGTCAGCTAACAGCGCGCTGGTTTTCGGCTGTACTGTTATGCCCAATTTTTGTTTTAAAGCGTCCGTAAGCGGCGCGCCTTTGCCGTACTTGTTAATAATTTTCTGCGCGGCCGCGGCAAGAAGGTGGCGCTCCGTTATTTCGCCGCCCTGCGCGAATTTCGATTTATTGATAATATCAAGATCAAAATCAATTTCACTTACGCCCGCTTCCCTTAAAAACGCGTTAGCTGAAACTGCCATCGCCCTTGTGCGATTAAGCCTTTCCTTTCTTACGGGCGCAAGAAATTCCGCGGCTGCCTCGATTGCGGGCAATGGAATCCCCTGGACAGTCATATACGCGAAACCTGCAGAGTCCGGGTTATTGATTTTCTTGTCCGCGAAACTCGAAGCATTGCCGTCCGCGTCTTTTTTAAAACTTACGCGCACTTCAAAGCCGGCGCATCCGCCTGTTCCCAAAATCGCGCACGCATTTCGCATTTCCTTCGCCGCCGCGATTGAATCATGATCAACTGAACCTGCAGCTTCAAGCCCGGATTCATAAGCCTTTAAAGCCGCCATCGCAGGCGTATATGGGCTGAAACTGTAAATTGTATGAATGTGGTTATTGATTTCTCCGCATCTTTTTACTTCCTTGCCTTTAAAATCATTAGTAGAAACATAAGCGGAAAGCGCAGCAAGACGCTCGCTGACGGAAAGAGACGGATCGTTTACAGCCTTATAATTATTCACGCCTGCATTGTAGCATTTTACAAGGTGACTGTCACCGCTTAAAATGTTACAATATTTTAATGGAAAAAACCGTTTTTGGAAGAACAGGACTAAAAGCAAGCCGCACAGGATTCGGGTGCATTCCCATTCAACGGATTACATATGAAGAAAGCACCGCCCTTTTGCGGCGCGCATATGATCACAGCGTTACGCTCTTTGATACAGCTAACGCTTACTCGACAAGCGAAGACAGGATCGGAACCGCGCTTCATCATGTTCGCGAAAAAATTATTATCTGCACAAAATCAGGCGCTAATACGCCAGAAAAAATGACGCAAAATATCGACAACAGTTTAAAAATGCTTAAAACAGATTACATCGACGTTCTTCAAATTCATAACCCGCCGTTTGTTCCGCGTCCTGACGGCGAAGACGGTTTATACAATTGTCTTTTAAACGCAAAAGCGCAGGGAAAAATACGGCACATCGGCATAACGCAGCACAGTAAAGACCGCGCAAAGGAAGCCGTTCTAACGGGTTTATATGACACCTTGCAGTATCCGTTTTCTTATTTGTCTTCCGCTGAAGAAATCGCGTTAGTTGATCTTTGCAGACAGCGTGATGTCGGATTTTTGGCGATGAAAGGTTTATGCGGCGGACTTTTAACAAACGCAAAAGCCGCGTTTACTTTTATCCGCCAGTTTGAAAATGTCATTCCAATCTGGGGAATGCAGAAAACGCAGGAGCTTGATGAATTTTTATCATACGAAGAAAATCCGCCTTTAATGGACAGCGTTATGCAAAACATAATCGAAGCGGATAAAGCGCAGCTTTGCGGAAATTTCTGCCGCTGCTGCGGCTACTGCCTGCCCTGCCCCGCCGGCATCCCAATCAATAACGCGGCGCGAATTTCGTTTCTTCTTGGCAGGACCGTTAAGTCAAACTTTTTAACGCCGCAGTGGCAGGAAAACATGAAACGCATTGATAACTGCACTTCGTGCGGTCACTGTAAAGATCATTGCCCGTACGGGCTTGACGTTCCCGCCCTGCTTAAAATACAGCAGAAGAAATATTTTGAGATATTAAAAGAAAATGGTTTAAAATGACATCTCACGCATTAATTACCCAATCCCTACAGCTATAGACAGCGCGTATTTTAATAGTTCAATTTTCGCGTCGGACAAGACTCCGGTATAATCTGTCAATCTTGTTTTTAAAATGCTGACAAGTTCGTCGCAGCGGATTGCGCTGTAGTGTTTCAGCCCTTCTTCTTCGCCGACAGGAACCTGCGTGCTTAGTCCTTCAAAGTTTGTGTACACAGGCGCGCAGACAACAGTTGAGTACGCGCTGTCAATCAATTCCTGCCTTGATACAACAACATACACCCTTTGTTTTTTGGTATCTGTTGTTGTCACAGAGGAGACGCGGTATAATTCACCTCTTTTCATAGTTCATTTTGAAATTCCAGGTTTTCCTCAGCTTCTCTTTGAAAGCGTGTAATATTGGCGTTGATTATTTCGATGTCGCGTTTTGCGCGATTTTGTTTTTTTATTTCATTTATATAGTAAACAAGCGCAGTATCAATAAATTGGGAAATATTCATATTAATTTTCAGCATAGTCAATTCTTCCAGAATCGCATTAGAAATTGATACTGATCTTTTAGACTTTGTAATCATGCTACCAATATACTACTTTTTGGGAATTATGTCAATAATTTTTTATATTTTTAATAAATCTTTCGCTTGTATTTTATTTCAAATCGATATAAAATCGAAAGAGAAACGAAAGTAAATCGAAAGGGAAAGATGGTAAGCGTCGATCTTAATGAAAGAGAAAAAATCATACTGGACAAGCTCTCAACAGACGGGACGGTTTCTGTAGGCGCGCTTGCACGCGATTTGGGGTTTTCCGAAGTTACAATCAGGGGCGACCTTCGCGATCTTGAAGACAAGGGGTGGATCAACCGTAAACGCGGCGGAGCGGCGGCTTCGATGCACAGGATTATCCTTGAAAGACAGAAAACGCACCCCGAGCGCAAAAACGCGATTGCAAGAGCCGCGGCGAAACTTATTTCAGACGGCGATGTAATCATGATCGAAGCGGGAACCACTACTTCCCTTATCGCGCGCTACCTTGCGGAAAAACAGGACATTCATATTGTTACCAATTCCACTCTCGTTTTTTCATACGCCAGAATGTACCCGAATTTGCAGATAACGCTGGTCGGCGGCGAGTTCCGCCGTTCAACTGAATCAATGGTTGGGCCCATCGCGCTTGACACAATCGCGCGGGTAAACGCGCGCCTTGCCTTTGTCGGCACCGACGGTTTTTCGCGGGAAAGGGGAATGACTACGCACCTAATCGAAGGCGCGGAAATTGTTAAAGCGATGAAAACGCAGGCGCAGACTACGGTTCTTGTCGCAGATTCAAGCAAGTACGGAAAATTCGGTTTTATCAACGTGCTGCCGCTTTCTGCGATGGATATGATATTAACTGATAATTATATAAATGAAAAAGAAGAAACGGAACTTCTGGAATCCGGCATTAATGTTAAAAAGGCTTAAACCCAAGGAGATTATATGGCGCATATATTGACAATGCCGCGGCAAGGCAACACTGTTGAATCTTGCATCATTACAGACTGGAAAGTAAAGGAAGGTGATCGCGTAACGGAAGAGACAACTGTATGCGAAGTTGAAACCGACAAGGCCTCCTTTGAAATTCCCGCCGGAGCCTGCGGCATGGTGTTAAAAATTTTACATAACACGGGCGATGACGTTCCCGTTCTTTCGCCAATCGCCGTAATCGGAGAAGAAAGCGAAGAATTGGAAACATTCGCGGCTATCGGATTCATCGGAAAGGTTGATAATAAGGAAGATATTGATCTGTCGCTTCTTAATCCCAACTCTTCTCCTGACACTCCTCACCTTACATTACACACGCCTGATTCCGCGCCGCATATTCAAGGCTCGTCTGCTTCTCCGCGGGCGCTAAATCTTGCGCAAAGCCATGCGCTTCCTCTTAATACAGTGCCAGGCACAGGCCCGCAGGGGCGAATCATAGAGCGCGATGTGTCAGCCGCCCTTGAAAAAAGGCCTGCTTTAACGGCGGCGGCAAAAGCCAGATACGGTGAAATTTTACAGGAACACGGCAAAGGACTGGACGGAAGAATCACTTTAGATGAAATAAATGTTTCGTTTAACGCTCCGCATTCTTCACTTAACGCTCCCGGTTCTGCGCTCCCGGAATATACAGAAACGCCAGTCAAGGGAATCCGTAAAGTAATCGCGGACAGGATGCACAAGTCGTTATCTGAAACCTCGCAGTTTACCCTTAATTCCTGCGCGAATGCCGTAAAAATGCAGGATGTCCGTTCAAGATTAAAGACGCTTGATTTCCTTCCTGAGGATATTAAGTCTTTAAAAATAACAGTAAATGATTTAATTTTATTCGCTGTCTCGCGGATTTTGCCGCGTTTTTTATACATGAACGCGCATAAAACAGGTGATTCTATAAAAATTTTTAATAATGTACATCTTGGAAACGCAGTCGATACAGAACGCGGGCTTATGGTTCCTGTTATACGAAACGCGAATCTTTTATCCCTTGCCCAAATTTCATCAGAAGCCAAGCGTCTTGCAACGGCGTGCCAGAGCGGCGGCGTAAAACCCGACGAGCTTTCAGGCTCCACATTTTCTGTCACAAATCTTGGGAGCCTTGGGATTACAGGTTTTACGCCTGTTTTAAATATTCCTGAAGTCGCGATTCTTGGCGTATGCGGAATCGAGTTAAAGCCTGTTTCGTCTAACGCAGGAGCAGTCAGTTTTGAGCCGCATATCGGCTTTAGCCTGACAATTAATCACGAAGCTGTAGACGGCGCGCCTGCGGCGCGGTTTTTAAAAGCGTTATGTGAAGCTGTAGCCAATATCGATCTTCTGCTTTCTGCGGGTTGATAATCAGTAAGGAGTAATTATGTTTGATGTGATAATTATCGGCGGGGGGCCTGCGGGATATCTGGCGGCTGAGCGTCTTGGACATGAAAATAAAAAAGCGCTTTTAATAGAAAAGCAATACATGGGCGGAACATGCCTTAACGCAGGCTGCATCCCGACAAAAACGCTTTTAAATTCGGCAAAGCAGTATGTTCACGCCAAAGAAGCGGGAAAATTCGGGATTAATGTTCAGGGCGTATCGTATGACTGGAAGGCGGTTCAAAACTGGAAAACTGAAGTTGTAACAAAATTAAGAAGCGGAATTGAAGGCATGATGAAACGCTGCCATACAGAAGTTATAAACGCAAGGGGAGAAATAATTTTGCCGCCTTCAGGGGAGATCCCCGCGAAGGTAAAATCAGTTTTACCTGACGGAAAAGAGACGGTTCATGAAGGAAAAACAATTCTTGTTTGCGCAGGTTCTGTTCCTTTTATGCCGCCAATACCGGGAGTAAAAGACAATACTCTTGTAGCCGATTCTACCGCTCTTTTATCTTTGGAAAACGTCCCGAGGCGTCTTACAATAATCGGAGGCGGCGTTATCGGAATTGAATTCGCGGGTCTTTTTTCCGCTCTTGGAAGCGAAGTAACGGTCATCGAAATGATGGACGAAATTGTTCCGTTCATGGACAGGGAACACGCCCCCATCCTTCGCAAAGCGATGAAGGAAGTCAATTTTAATCTTGGCTGCAAGGTTGAAAAAATCGAAGGAAACGAAGTGCATTACACTGCAAAAGACGGCAGGAAAGAAAAATCGTCAGCTGACATTATTCTGCTTGCCGCAGGAAGACGGCCTGTGCTTGACACATGGGGCGCCTCGGCGGCCGGAATCGATATAACAAAATCAGGCGTACAGGTTGACGATTACACGCGCACAAACATTCCGCGAATCTGGGCGGCGGGAGACGTTACGGGAAAGAGCCTTCTTGCGCATTGCGCGTACAGAATGGGAGAAGTCGCCGCCGCCGGTATTACAGCGTGCCTTGATGGCAATACAAAAAATAAAACAAATAAAATGCGGTATAACGCAATCCCCTGGGCTGTTTACGGAATAACGGAAGCCGCAGGAGCGGGCATGACAGAGCAGGAAGCTGACGCCAAAGGAATAAAAATATTAAAATCTAGCCTTCCCATGAAAATATCAGGGCGCTTCGCCGCTGAAAATACATTTAACGCTCCGGGGGCTGTAAAGGTAATCGCAAGCGCGAAAGACAGGCGGATACTCGGCGTTCACGCGGTTGGAGCGTACGCGCCTGAGTTTATCTGGGGCGCGGCTGCTTTGATCGAACAGGAATTTAGAATTGAAGATGTAAAAGAATTAATTTTCCCGCATCCCACGGTGAGCGAGCTTATCCGCGACGCTGTATGGGAATTATAAAAGGAGTAAAAAATGCCAAAATCAATCATTGTAGATCCGAAGGAAGTGCGAAAGCCGCAGATTTTAAAATTAAAAGATATTCCTTTAAACCAGTATAAAAACGATTTTAAAAAGGAAATTGAAACTTACGGAAAAGAAAGGCTTGTGCGCATATGGTATGACATGGCTGTAATCCGCGAATTTGAATCGATGCTTAACAGTTTTAAAACCAAGGGCGTGTGGAATAACATCGAGTACAATCATAAGGGGCCCGCTCATCTTTCGATGGGACAGGAAGCTTCGTCTGTGGGGCAATGCGTAAATCTTACAACTGACGATTTTATTTTCGGCAGCCACAGAAGCCACGGCGAAATTATCGCAAAATGTTTTTCTTCCGTATGGCAGTTTGCGCGTAACAAAGAAGGCGAAAACAAGCTTGAATCAATAATGAAAAATTACCTTGAAGGCGAAACGCTCGGCATCGCAGAAAAAATTCCCTATAAAAACATCCGCGATTTGGCTGAAAATTTCGTGCTTTACGGAACGTTAGCTGAAATATTTGCGCGAAAAGCGGGTTTTAACCGCGGGCTTGGCGGCTCAATGCACGCGTTTTTCACGCCGTTTGGATCGATGCCGAATAACGCGATAGTGGGCGGCTCCGCGGACATCGCGGCAGGAAGCGCTCTTTTTAAACTAATCAACAAAAAACCGGGGATTGTGATCGCGAACATCGGAGACGCCTCGATGGGATGCGGCCCTGTCTGGGAAGCTATGATGTTATCTGCAATGGATCAGTACCGCAGCCTGTGGCCTAAAAGCGAAATGAAAACCGCAGGCACAGTAAGCGAAGGCGCTCCTCCGATTCTATTTAATTTCTTTAACAATTTTTACGGAATGGGCGGACAGACGTCAGGTGAAACTATGGGTTACGGTGTCATGGCGCGCGTCGGCGCGGGCGTCAATCCTGAAAACATGCACGCGGAGCGCGTTGACGGCTACAATCCGCTTGCGGTAGCTGAAGCGATAACTAGAAAGAAAGCGATTCTTTTGGAAGGAAAAGGTCCTGTTCTTCTTGACACGCTGACATACAGAATATCAGGCCACTCGCCTTCCGACGCGTCAAGCTACCGCACGCCCGATGAAATCAAACTTTGGCAGGAAGCTGATTCAATTGAACACTACGGTTTATACTTAATCGAAAACAAGGCTGCAGACAGGGCTGAACTTGACGCGTTACGCGAAACAATTAAAACAAAATTGACTGAAGTTGTAAAGCTCGCGGTTGACGATAAAATATCAGCGCGCCTTGGCGGAGCGTTCATTGAATCTGTGATGTTTTCAAATAAAAAGACAGAAAAATTTGACGAAAGGCAGCCCGAGCTTTTGCATAACGCGCTCGAGAACCCAAGAGTTAAAGCTCTTGAAAGCAAAATGCGCTACGGCTTTGACGCTGAAGGAAAGCCTGTTTCAAAAAATAAAACATTCCAGTACCGTGACGCGCTATTCGAGGCAGTGCTTCACAGATTTACAATTGACCCGACAATGGCGGCCTGGGGCGAAGAAAACCGCGACTGGGGCGGAGCCTTCGCAGTTTATAGGGGGCTTACGGAACTTCTTCCATATAACAGGCTTTTTAACAGTCCAATCTCTGAAGGCGCGATTGTCGGCTCAGGCGTTGGTTACGCGCTTTCAGGCGGAAGAGCTGTGGTGGAATTAATGTACTGCGATTTCATGGGACGCGCCGGGGACGAAATTTTTAACCAGGCTTCAAAATGGCAGTCGATGTCGGCGGGACTTTTAAAAATGCCTTTAGTTGTGCGCGTATCCGTCGGCAACAAATACGGCGCCCAGCACAGCCAGGACTGGTCCGCGATTACTGCTCACATTCCCGGATTAAAGTCATACTTTCCTGCAACTCCATATGACGCCAAGGGAATGTTAAACTTAGCTCTTAGCGGAAGCGATCCTGTAATTTTTTACGAAAGCCAGCTCCTTTACGACATAAGCGAACAGTTTGAAAAATCAGGTGTTCCGCGCGGCTATTACGAAATTCCCGAAGGCGAGAGCGTTATACGCAAACACGGGAACGACCTTACAATCGCGACGTTAGGCGCAACGCTTTATCCCGCGATGGAAGCCGCGAAAAAAATCGAAAGCGCTTTCGGCCTTTCCGTTGAAGTTATAGACATCCGCTTTATAAGCCCGTTAAACTACACGACAATAATTGAATCCGTTAAAAAGACAGGAAAGCTCCTTTTGGCAAGCGACGCGTGCGAAAGGGGATCATTCCTTCATACAATCGCAAGCAATGTTCACACCCTTGCCTTTGACTATCTTGACGCTCCTGTCGCGGTTGTAGGAAGCCGCAACTGGATAACGCCCGCCGCTGAAATGGAACATCTTTACTTCCCGCAGATCGACTGGATTATCGACACAATCCACGAACGCATCATTCCGTTTGCGGGCTACAACCCTGTTACCGCGCAGACATCAGGCGAAATACTAAGAAAAAACCGTCTTGGGGTATAATTACTTATTCAGGTAATGGCGCAGTTTCTTAAAAAGATCTTCTGAGTTTACGGGTTTTTTAAGATGATCGTTCATGCCTGCCTTGTAGCACTTTTCAATATCGTCGCGGAATACGCTTGCAGATAACGCAAGTATTGGGATGTTTTTTCTTCCAAGCTCTGACTCAATTTCCCTTATATTGCGCGCGGCTTCATAGCCGTCCATACTGGGCATTTGTAAATCCATTAGAATTAAATTAAATTTATCAGGGTTTTCCTTAAACTTGCTTACAGCCTGCCTTCCGTCTTTTGCGCAGCTTATCTCAAGATGCGTCTTTTCTAAAAGTGCGATTACGATCTCGCGGTTTATTTCAACGTCGTCAGCTAATAATATTCGCTTACCGCAGAAATTGCATTTAACAGTTTCATTTTCATCGCTATTAGCTGCAATATCATTATTTTGCAGATTTTTTTCACTCCCCTTTTTTAACTTTATGTTAAAACCAAAAACAGAGCCTTTTCCAATTTCAGAATTGATCCAGATTTGGCCGCCCATCATTTCCACGATGCTTTTACAGATTGTAAGTCCAAGTCCCGTTCCCCCGTATTTACGCGTAGTGTCAGCGTCCGCCTGCTGGAATGAATCGAAGATATTAACCTGCTGATCAGATGTCATGCCGATGCCGGAATCTTTCACTGTAATCTGTATTGATACATTATCGCCTTCTTCCGATAAAAGGCGCGCATCTAATATAATAAATCCTTTTTCTTTTGTGAATTTTATCGCGTTGCTTAAAAGGTTTGTAATAACCTGCGCAAGCCTTTGATCGTCTCCCGTAAGAATTTTGGGGATTGCGCTGTCAATGTTAAACGAAAAATCAAGTTTTTTTTCTATAATGCGGAAATTAACAAAATTGATGGTTCTCTGGAGCATCATCTCAAAATCAAATTCCGCGCAGGCAAGCTGAAGTTTATTCGCTTCAATTTTTGACATATCAAGAATATCGTTAATTACACCTAATAGATGCTGAGAAGCGTCGTCAATCTTTGAAAGGCAGTAATCCTTACGCGTAATGTTATCTGATGATTTTCCGATTTCGGCCATTCCGATTATCGCGTTCATGGGCGTGCGTATTTCGTGGCTCATGTTAGCCAGAAAAGCGCTTTTGTACCTGCTTTCCATTTCCGATTTTATTTTTGCCCTGTCAAGGCGCACAAGGATTGAAATAATCACAAACGCCAAAACGGCTCCAAGAAAACTCATGATAACTGTCATTCTTATCACGTCCTGATAATAAGGACCTGAAGGCGTTAGAAATCCAAGATACCATCCGTTTGAAAGTTTTTTAAAAAACACAATTGAATCTTCGTTATAAACATTTATAAGCCCGCCTTCAAAATAATCTTCCCCTTCTATAAACTCGTTTGCAAAAGACGAAATCGGAAGCTCGGGGTCTTCTATGCTTTTTCCGATAAAAGGCTTATAAGGATGCGCAAGAACAGTTAAATCCTGGCTTAAAAGTATTCCGTAGCCTCCCTGCGTAAAGGCGGTTTCCACAATGTATTTTCCTATATCGTTAATCTGCACGTCAAGACAAATGACACCTAACATTCCGCCGTATTCGTCAAAGATGCAGCGCGCGTAGGTAAACACTATTTCGCCTGTTACCATGTCAATGTACGGGTGAGACTCGCCTATGCCGCCTTGCGCCGTAATCGCCGCGGCGTACCACGGGCGTTCAGCCGGATTATAACCGCCTGATGCGGCCCAGTTCATTCCGTTAATATCCCTTAACGGAAAAAGGCGCGTATCAAAGCATGCGTAAAAACCGTTGTATCTTGAAAAACTTTTTTTTGATTTATTTACAAGGTACGCCGACTGTATTTCAAAAAAACGCCTAAGCCTTGATTCGTCAGTTTCATGCAGTATCATTTCGCGCACGGATTCTGAAAAAATACCGAGCGCGGTGCTTGGCTCCATAAGGTCGGCTTCAATTTTCATACGCTCAAAATCGACCATGCTTTCCGCGCGGGTTACAAGGTTACTCTGCACAATTTTATTGGCGAAAAAATAACTTAAAAGAATCATTGGTATAAATACCAAAGCCGTAAAAACAAGCTGGGCGTACAGCGGACGCCATTTTTTAAAAATTTTATCAAGAAATTCCGGCATAATACACATCTCTATATTTAATATAAGAAAAAATAAATATTGGGATGATATTTTTCGTGTTATCTTTTAATGTTTGCTTTTTTATTAATAAAAAATTTATTTACGAAAAAAAATTACGAATAAAAGCGTCTTTTTTCCGCCCATAAGCCAAGAGCCGGGTTTGGAATATAAAATATTTTTTCGCCGTCTGCCATTGTGTTAAAGCCGTAATTTAAATTATCAATATTGTAACGCGACATTGCCTGATTTAAACCGCCGTATTTAAAACCAGCCGATTCAATTTCTTCCCTGCTGACGCGGCTTCCAGGGCAGTAACGGACAGTAAAGCGGCCTTCGCTGCAGCCGTGAATAAGGTGAGCCGCGGCGCTTAAATTTCCGCCAAGCTCTTTATCGGTTTTTACTTTGGAAATTATTTCCTTTGCGGGCCTGTATCCGTATTTGCGAATCAAAGCGTCAATAGCCGCGTCTTCTCCGAAGCGTTCAAGACCGGGAGCTAAAATTAAAAGTTCGCCGCCGTCGGCGATTGCCATTCTTGTGCGGTAGACCGCCTTGTTTCCAAGCCATGTCGTGCGGAATTCTTCAGGCTCAAGATAGACAACCGCTTTTTGAATCGGCTCGTCAATTATATCGACATTAACTTTCGCGGCAAGCTCCGCCGCTTTTACAAAACATTCCCTTCCAAAGCCGCAAAATAAACCCCTAACGGCAAGCGAGCCGCGCGGTTTTCCCAGAGCCTGCGCCTGCTTTTCAGTGCGCGCGCCTACAACTGTTAAAACCCAAAAAATAGGCGGCAGGTCTTTTTGATACCGGCGCAGTCCTTCGTCGAAAATCGCGCGCACGGGAGTATCGACCCGCCCCATCATTTTTTCCATGCCGAACGCGGCTCCGGCGAAATGGCTTTTATCGATTGCTTCTTTGCCGCCTGTACCGACAAAAATATTTTTTGCATGATTAGCCATTCCCGCGACTTCGTGGGGAACCACCTGCCCGGCAGAAACAATCATGGAAAAACCGCCGCTTCCAGCTCCTTCCTTTTTTAAAATTTTATTTACCTGACACGGCCAGTCGTAACGCACCGCTCCTTCGCAGGCCTTTTCCACCCAATCGGCTTCAAGCCTGCCAAGTTCCGTTACGTCGTTTCGCCAGTCATGAACAAGAAATTTGTCCTTTGGAGTATTTGGAAACATTCTGGCGATTTCAGCTTCTGTCATTGCCATATGCGTTCCAAGCGCGGGAAGAACCGCGCCCAAATTGTACGACGCATGAGTGTTCAACTGGCGGGCAGTAATATCCGTAAAAAAACCGGCTTTTGAATGAAAGCGCGTAATATCAGGCGGTAATATAATTACTGAGCCTGAACTTTTTATATCGGCAAGAGCGTTTGAAAGCGCGGCGGAAAAAAGATCGTCAAGCTCTTTATCCGAAAGATCCATATCTACAGCGCCTGATGCGGCATACGTTTTATCCATTAGACATTCTCCATATATTTATGCTAACATAAAACATCAGGTCAGGCAAATTAGAATGAATCAAAATTTATAACAGGGGTTTTAAATGGGTAACGCGGATATTGGTTTAATCGGTTTGGCGGTAATGGGAGAGAACCTTGTGCTCAATATGGAAAGCAAAGGATTTTCCGTTGCGGTGTACAACCGCACAACTTCAAAGGTTGATGATTTTGTTAAAGGCCGCGGCGCGGGAAAAAAAATCACAGGCTGCTACAGCATGGCGGAACTCGCTTCATCTTTAAAAAGTCCGCGCAAGGCGATGATCATGGTTAAAGCCGGCGCCGCCGTTGACGACGCGATTGAACAGCTTTTGGGCGTTTTTGAAAAAGGCGATATAATAATCGACGGCGGCAATTCAAATTATCAGGACACAATCCGCCGTACAAAGTATGTCGAATCTAAAGGACTTTTGTATATCGGCACAGGCGTTTCAGGCGGAGAAGAAGGCGCGTTAAAAGGCCCTTCTGTAATGCCCGGAGGCTCTCCTGCCGCGTGGCCTTTAGTTAAACCGGTCCTTCAGTCAATATCAGCAAAAGTTATCGAGCAGGGAAAAGAAACTTCCTGCTGCGACTGGGTCGGAGAAGACGGCGCCGGCCACTTTGTAAAAATGGTGCATAACGGAATCGAATACGGCGACATGCAGCTAATCTGCGAAACATACGATTTAATGAAAAATGTTCTGGGTCTTTCCTGCGGCGAAATGGGCGATGTGTTTGACAAGTGGAATCAGGGCTCTCTTGGCAGTTATCTGATCGAGATAACAAGGGATATACTCAGGTACAAAGACGCAGACGGCTCTCCGTTAGTTGAAAAAATTCTTGATACAGCCGGACAGAAAGGAACAGGCAAATGGACAGGCATCGCGGCTTTGGAGTTCGGAGTGCCTCTTACTTTAATCGGCGAAGCTGTTTTCGGCCGCTGCCTTTCCGCCGTGAAGGACGAGCGCGTACGCGCGGCTAAAATTTTCTCAAGCCCGAAAATTGTAAAACCATCCGATAAGACCGCGTTTATAAATGATTTGGAAAAAGCGTTATACGCGTCAAAAGTTGTTTCCTACGCTCAGGGGTATTTACTGATGCGCGAAGCCGCGAAAGAGTACAAATGGAATTTAAATTACGGCGGCATCGCGCTCATGTGGCGGGGCGGCTGCATTATCCGTTCGGTGTTCCTTGGAAAAATAAAAGAAGCCTTCGATAGAAAAGGAGATTTGGAAAACCTTCTCCTTGATCCGTTCTTTAAGGGAATAATCGAAGACGCTCAAGCTTCGTGGCGCAATGTTGTAAGCGCCGCGGTTCAAAACGGAATCGCAGTCCCTGCGTTCGCAAGCGCGCTTTCATATTTTGACGGCTACCGCAGCGAAAGACTCCCCGCGAATCTTTTACAGGCGCAGCGCGATTATTTCGGCGCGCACACATACGAGCGCACAGACAAAAAACGCGGCGAGTTCTTCCATACAAATTGGACCGGGTATGGGGGAACAACGAGTGCGTCAACATATGTGGTATAATTTGCCGTGTCCGAGGACACCGGCGGAACAACGAGCGCGTCAACATATGTGGTATAATTAATTCCTTAAGGAGATTTTTATGGCATCATTAATAATTCCTGCGGCTTCGAGCGCATCTTTTGACTTACTCGCGCTCGGCGCTTTGGTTACTCGCCTTGATCCCGGCATCGTTCCATTTTCACAGGCTGACGAATACGCTCTTCATGTTTCCGGCGGCGAGTACAATGTAGCGGCAAATCTTTCTGCCTGTTTTGGAATGAAAACGGCGATTGCTTCGGCGATGGTGAGTTATCCAATCGGCAAACGGATTGAGTACGCGGTGCAGAAAGCGGGCGTTACTCCGTACTACAAACGATTTGAACATGACGGAGTGCGCGGACCTAATATGGCGATTGTGTGGAGCGACCGCGGACAGGGAGTAAGAGCGCCAGTTGTTTTTTATAACCGTTCAAATGAAGCGGCGCAGCGTCTTGCGCCCGGAAGCTTTGACTGGGAAAAAATATTTTCAGGCGGCAAGGTTAGATGGTTCCATTCAGGCGGAATCTTCAGCGCCCTGTCTCCTACTACGTCGCAGTTAGTGATTGAAGCGATGCAGGCCGCGAAAAAAGCGGGCGCTGTTGTGTCGTTCGATCTTAACTACCGCGCGAAACTCTGGGCAGTCGCCGCGGCGGAGCAGGGAAAAAGTGCCGCGCAGGCTGAAGACGAAGCCGCATCCACGTTACGCAAAATCGCAGGTTATGTTGACGTGCTTGTCGGCAATGAAGAAGATTTACAAAAAGGTCTTGGGCTTAAAGGTCAGGATGTAGAAACAAAAGGCCAGCTTGACCCGTCCGCGTTCTTTGGAATGATCGACACTGTTAAAAAAGATTTTCCCAATATAAAAGCTGTAGCCACTACGTTACGCGAAGTACATTCAACTAACCGCCATTCATGGAGCGCGGTTCTCGCGCTTGACGGAAAAACCTATCAGGCGCCCGCTGCAGAGCTTGACGTTTACGACAGGGTCGGAGGCGGCGACGGTTTTGCGGCAGGGCTTTTTTACGGTTTATTATCGGGAAAAGACCCGCAGGAAGCACTGAACCTAGGCTGGGCGCACGGCGCGCTTTTAACCACAACTCCCGGCGACACATCGATGGTAAGCTTTGATCAGGTTCAGGCTTTCGCGAAAGGCAGGTCTGCGAGGATTCAAAGGTAAAAATTGTGAATACAGGAGACTGTTATGGAAAAGAAAAAAGACAATTATTTATATGACATTCACAATTTTAGTTATGAAGATGAATATTTAAAAATAAAACTTGAATCCGATACATTGATAAACATCTGCGGCAGGCAGACCGAATCGCTTAACGGGAAGTGGAACTTCGGCGTTGACTGGTATGATTCCTGCCGCAGGGCAAAATGGTATCTTGAAAACGGTACAGGCCGCGACGGCAAGGATCCGCAGCCGCTTGACTGGGACTGGGAATCGTGGGAAAGAATAAAAGTTCCTTCTTCGTGGAATCTTGAAAGAAAAGAGCTTCACTATTTTGAAGGGACAGGAATTTACACAAGGACTTTCCGTTATGTGCAAAAAGAAAAAGACGAACGCCTTTTTCTGCGGATGGAAGGCTCGTCATACAGAACTTCTATTTTTTTAAACAGGCAGTTTATCGGAACGCATGACGGCGCTTCCACTCCTTTTAATGTTGATATAACAGATTTTTTAGAAACCGAAAACCGCGTCGTAATTACAGCAGACGCCAGAAGAAGCCCGCAAAGAGTTCCGATGGATAATACAGACTGGTTTAACTACGGCGGAATATACCGCGATATTTTTCTTGTACGGGTTCCCAAAGTTTTTATTAAAGACTGGTTTATAAGGCTTGTTCCTGACGGCTCTTATTCAAGGATAGCTGTTGATGTCGCAGTTTCCGGTTCGCAGGGTTTAAATGCAGACGAGTCAGTTAATTTAAGAATAAAAGAGCTTGATATTGATACAAATCTTCAGATTAAAAACGGAAAAGCTAACGCGGTAATTTCCGTAAAACCAGAAAATCTGTCCCTTTGGAGCCCTGATAATCCAAAGCTCTATAATGTTACGCTAAACCTTTCATGCGGAGGCTTCAAAGATTCTGCATGCGACCGCATAGGTTTCAGGGAAATCAAAGTGTCAGCTAACGATATTTTGCTTAACGGAAAAAAAATATTTTTAAAAGGTATCTGTGTTCACGAAGATCATCATATTCTGGGAAAGACCACAAACGAAGACGTGATCCGCTCAACAATAAAGGATTTAAAGGAGCTTAACGGCTGTTATCTAAGGCTCGCCCATTATCCGCATGATGCGATGTTCGCGAAGATTGCAGACGAAGAGGGAGTGCTGCTCTGGGAAGAAGTTCCGGTTTACTGGGCGATTGCGTTTAACAACCCCGGCACCTACGCTGACGCGGAAAACCAGCTTTCAGAGCTTGTGCTTCGCGACAGAAACCGCGCGAGCGTTATAATCTGGTCTGTCGGAAATGAAAACGCCGATACTGACGACCGTTTCGCGTTTATGTCAAAGCTCGCAGGAAGGGCAAGAGAGCTAGACGGCAGCCGCCTTGTGTCTGCTGCGTGCTTAATCGATCACGCAAACCTTTTGATCAATGACAGACTTGCGGACGCTCTGGATGTAATCGGCATAAATGAATATTACGGCTGGTATGATCCTGATTTTGAAAAACTCCCGAAGATTCTTTCCAATTCAAAACCGGAAAAGCCCGTACTAATCTGCGAGTTCGGCGGCTGCGCGAGAAGCGGCCAGAGAGGAACAGAAAACGATCTTTTTACCGAAGACAAGCAGAAAAATATTTACGAAAGGCAAATCGAAGAGTTTAAAAAATGCCCATTTATTGCCGGCATTACCCCGTGGATTCTTTACGATTTCCGCTGTCCAAGACGGCTTAACCGCCATCATGAATTATTTAACAGAAAGGGTTTAATTGATTCCGATCGTAAAACCAAAAAACTTGCCTTCCATGTTTTACAAAAATTTTACAGCGAAATAAGTTAAAATGTTTTTATATAAATTCTGCGGCTGTTATAATTAAAACATTTTATTATAACTTAAAAAAACGCCGGCAGTGACATCCATATTAACGGAATAAAAACTGCGGGAATCAGATTCGCTACTTTTATTTCCTTTATTTCCAAAAAATTAAAACCGATTCCCGCGATAATAAGGCTTCCTGCCGCCGACATCTCCCGAACAATATCGTCTGTCAGGTACGCGCTTACAAACTGCGAAGCTAAAACTATCGCTCCCTGATAAACAAAAACGCATACGGCAGAAAACGCGACGCCTATTCCCATCGCCGCGCTGAAAACAAGCGACATAAAACCGTCAAGCGCCGACTTTGCAAATAATATTTCATGGTTTCCCGCAAGTCCGCTTTGAATTGAGCCTACAATCGCCATTGAACCTGTGCAAAATAAAATTGTAGATGCTACAAAGCCTTTGGAAAAACTCTGCCCGCTTTTGTCAATTTTTAATTTACGCTCGGCCCATAGGCCGAATTTTTTCATCCATTTATCAATATTTATAATTTCACCTAACACAGCGCCTGTCAGCATGCTCATAATAAGAAGCACGATGTTTTCGTTAACGAGGGCGCCTTTTATGCCTACAAAAATTACTGCAAGCCCGCTTGCTTTTTTTATTATGTCTTCAAAACGTTCAGGAATTCTTTTTAGCAAATAACAGCCGATTAAAGAGCATACGATAATCGCCGCGGCGTTTACAATGGGACCAAGCATAATGTTATTATATCAATAAATGTCCGCGGTATTCAAGATTGCTTCATATCCCGGCGGCGGATTTATCATCACGCCGCGGATTCAAACTGGCTGTAATAAAGGTCTGCGTAAAAACCTTTTTTCTCCAAAAGCTCTTTATGCGTTCCGCTTTCAATTATATCGCCTTCGTTCATTACAAAAATAAGGCTCGCGTTTTTTATTGTAGAAAGCCTGTGAGCGATTACAAATGACGTGCGCCCTTCTGTTAACTTATCCATCGCCTGCTGAATCAGATGCTCTGTCCTTGTGTCAACGGAACTTGTCGCTTCGTCAAGGATCAGCATCGGCGCGTTTTGGATCATCGCGCGCGCGATTGTGACAAGCTGCTTCTGTCCCTGCGAAAGATTCGCCTTGTCATTCAGCGGAGTCTCGTATCCCAAAGGCAGTGTGCTTATATAGTGATGAAGGCCGACAGCTTTGCAGGCAGCAATTACCTGATCGTCTTTAACGCCTTCCTTGCAATATACAACATTTTCTTTTATCGTGCCTTCAAAAAGCCACGTATCCTGAAGCACCATTCCGAACTGTTCATGCACATTCCTCCGCGGCACGCCGCTTATCGGAATCCCGTCAAGGAAAATATCGCCGCCGTTTAAATCATAAAAACGCATTAATAAATTTACGATTGTTGTTTTCCCGGCACCTGTGGGACCTACTATCGCGATCTTCTGCCCCGCTTTTATGTTAGCTGAAAAATCATGGATGATGGTTTTTTCGGGAACATAACCGAATTTTACATGACGGAATTCGATGTCGCCTTTTATATTTTTAAGCTGATGAGTCTTCGCGCTTTCGTCCGGCATCTCCTGCTCTTCATAAAACTCAAACACACGCTCGCTTGCCGCGGCGATTCGCTGAAGGCTTTGGAAAACTTGCGCAAGCTGGGAAAGCGGCTGCGTAAAAAGCCTTATATAAATCATGAACGCGACAATTACGCCGAATGTTATAACTCCTTCCATGGCAAGAACAGCGCCTACAACACAGACAGCGACATAACCGAAGTTCCCGATAAAATTCATGAAAGGCATCATCATACCTGAGAGGAACTGGCTTTTCCAGCCAGAATCAAAAAGGCTTAGATTCACTTTTTCAAAAACACGTTTTGCTTCCTTTCCGCCGTTATACGCTTTTACGACATTATGCCCCGAATAAACTTCTTCAACGTGTCCATTAACTTCTCCCAAGTCTTTTTGCTGGCGCACAAAATATTTTTGCGACTTTTTCATTATAGCGCCCATAAAAACAAAACCAAAAGCGCTTGATACAATAGCGGTTAACGCCATTATCCAGTTATTATAAAACATCATAATAATGGAGCCAGCGAGCATTGTAACCGATGTTACAAGACTTCCTATACTCTGATTCATTGTTACGCCGATTGCATCAACATCGTTTGTTACGCGGCTTAAAACGTCGCCAAAACTTGTTTTATCAAAATATTTTAAAGGAAGCAGATTGATTTTTTTTGAAATCCCCGTGCGCAGATTCATCGAAATTTTCTGCGCAATTGTCGCCATCATATAGCCCTGAATAAAATTAATAACAGTAGAAACTGAATAAAACACAACAAGAATTAAAGCGATATTTCTTACAGCGGTAAGATCGATTGCGCCTAACACAGACCTTCCTTCTATTAAAGCGGGCATTCCTTTCATTATTTCATTTGTCATTTCCTTTAATTTATCAGGGCCGATTATCTGAAGCACTGTCCCGATTGCCGCAAGAATCATCGCGATGATCACAACGGGAAGATATTTTTTGCAATATATAACGAGCTTTTTCATCGTTTTTTTAAAATCTTTTGGTTTTTCAACAACGCCGCCCATTCCAGGCCCCATCGGACCGCGCCGTCTTTGCATTCTATTATTGTCGCTCATTATTGAAGTTCCTCCTCGCTAAGCTGGCTTACCGCGATCTGCCTGTATACTTCGCATGTTTTTAAAAGCTCTTTATGTTTTCCGCTGCCCGCTACCCTGCCTTCGTCTAAAACGATAATTTGATCCGCGTCCATAATTGTGCCGATACGCTGGGCTACTATCATGCTCGTAACATCGGCGGTTTCTTTTTTAAGTACGTTACGCAAAACGCGGTCTGTTTTATAATCGAGCGCGGAAAATGAATCGTCAAAAATGTATATTTCAGGTTTCCAAAAGACCGCGCGCGCGATTGCGATGCGCTGTTTCTGTCCGCCCGAAACATTTGTTCCGCCCTGCGAAATTTCAGCCTGTAAGCCTTTATCCATTTTTTCTATAAATTCCTGCGCCTGCGCGATGGAAACAGCATTTTTAATTTCGTCTTCTTTTAAATTGGCGCCGTCAGTTTTACGGCTTCCGTTATCGCCGTATCCGACGTTAGACGAAACTGTTCCGCGGAAAAGAACCGCTTTCTGCGATACATAGCCGATTTTATCGCGCAGCGCTTCCTGCGTGTAATTTTTTACATTCATTCCATCGACAAGCACTTCGCCTTTTGACGCGTCAAAAAAGCGCGGCACAAGATTAATAAGCGTAGATTTTCCGCTCCCCGTTGATCCAATAAAAGCGATAGTCTCGCCGCGCTTTACAGTGAAACTTACGTCTTTAAGCACATAATCGGAAGCGTCAGGGTATTTGAAGCTGACGTTTTTAAATGTCACTTCGCCAAGAATCCCCTGCGCGCCTTTTGTTTCACAGCCGTCAATAATGGAGGGCTTTGTATCAAGCACTTCATTGATGCGCTTGGCGGAAACGCTTGCGCGCGGCAGTATCATGAACATCATCACAAGCATCATGAAAGACATGATCACAAACACAGCATAACTTGAAAAAACCACCATGTTGGAAAAAATCGTAAGCCTGTCCGTTACCTGCGCCGCGTTTATAAGGTAGGCTCCGATCCAGTAAATTGCAAGCGAAAGCCCGCTCATTATCGATCCCATGACAGGCATCATGACAGCTAACGCGCGGCTTACAAAAAGGTGAATGCCCGTAAGCTCAGAGTTAACATCTTCAAATTTTTCTTCCTGATAACTTTCCGCGTTATACGCTCTTACAACGCGAAGGCCTGTAAGGTTTTCGCGCGTTACGCGGTTCATTTTATCAATCGTTACCTGCAATTTTTTAAACTGCGGCATTACAAAGATCATAAGGAAAGTAATCATTACAAGGACGATTAAAACCGCTACGCCTGTGGAAAAAGTCCATTCATCGCCCTTTCCCGCTATTTTGGTTATCGCCCAGACAGCTGTTATCGGCGCTTTAATTATCAGCTGGAGTCCCATTGTTACAAGCATTTGTATCTGCGTGATGTCGTTTGTCGAACGGGTGATAAGGCTGTCAGTTGAAAAGCGGTTTATTTCTTCCATGGAAAAAGATTCAACCTTGTTAAAAATCCTTGACCTGAGCTGCATGGAAAAAGAAGCTGCGATGCGCGACGCAAGGAATCCCACGATGATAGCGGAGGCAAGACTTCCAAGCGTACAAAGCAGCATCTTGCCGCCTGCAATCCAGATTCCGCTTAAAGGGCTTCCCGGCGTCTGAACCAAAATTGTAATTTCCGCCATGTAATCGGGGGATTTTAGATCGAGCCAGACCTGCGTGATTATAAAGACAAGGCTTATGAGAGCGAACAGCCATTCCTTTGGCTGCAGATATTTAAAAATTTTTAACACTGATTTTCTCCTTGCTGTAAAAAGTAAAGCGGCTGTAAAAAGAATGTTTTAATGCCATACATAGTTACATAATTTTTTATTATACGCGCGTTTTTAGTATCAATTCAACCTTCTGTTTCGCTTCATCATAGCCTTCGTCGTGAAGTTCCAGAAGGTTATTAATATTTCTGTCCGCGCTTTCTTTTACTTTAAGCGGTTTTAAAGGACGGATGATAACAGCCTTTCCTTCATTTTCAAGTTTTTCGCAAAGTTCAATCTGACTGTTGTAAACATGATGACGGTTCATAATCACTTCAATCACTTTTGGATATTTTTTATACAACAATTTTAACACGCGCTCATGTTTAAAAATTTCTTTGCGATAACCTTTGTTTCTTGTAAGAACTATAACATGAAATGCGTTACCGTCCGCAAGTGATTTTTCTATGGGAATCGCAGACGCTGTTCCGCCGTCAAGAAATTTTCTGCCGCGGAATTTATAAACAGGCGACAATAGTGGAACTGAACATGAAGCAATAACAGCGTCAAGGGCGGGAGTAATATCGCTTTTATTAAACCAGAAAGTCTCTCCTGTATCACAGTCAAGAGCGCCTGTTAAAAATTCGATATCCTGTTTATTAAACATTTCCCAATCAATGAAAACATGCTTTTGCGGAACTACATGAAAAATATAATTCATTCCAAAAAGAGAGCGGTGAAACAACAAATTACGTTTACTGACATATTTAGGATTGCCTACGTATTTTTCTATTATCTGGCGGTTTCTTCCCTTTTGCCCTGCGATATATGAAAGCGCGTTCGCAGCTCCCGCGGAGACTCCGATAATATACGGAAATAAAATGCCTGCGTCCGAAAACGCGTCAAAAACCCCCGCGCTGTAAAACCCCCTTGTGCCGCCGCCTTCGCAGACAAGAGCGAAGCCTTTAGAAAGTATTTTATCCGGCGCCTTTCCCGGTATCGGCGTTTGTGTAAATTTGTTATTCATTATATACATATTTATTCTATACGCTTACGACTGCTCTTGACAACTGTTTATTACCTCATCAATAATAAAAAATGAAAAATGATCCTATTCCCTTCTGGGAAAATCCCGCGATTCAGGAAATTAACAGGCTGCCCGCAAGAAGTAATCTTTTGCCGTTTGAAGATATAAAGGACGCCTTGTCAGACGCAGTTGCCGGGCCTTTATACCGCTCTTTTCTTAAAGACAATCCGCGCTTTATGAGCCTTGACGGCATATGGGATTTTATATTAATCAAGAATCCGAATGATGATTTAAAACCGCAGGACGAAAGTCACTATGATTTATCAAAATGGATCGAGCAGGGCTTTGATGCAAAAAATTGGCATAACATCAATGTGCCGGGAACATGGTCGCGTCAGGGCGGCAATTCACGTTTTGAAAATTGTTTTGACAAGCCCCATTATACGAACGTTCAGATGCCTTTTCAGGCAAACCCGCCGAATACGCCTTTGGAAAACCCGACAGGTCTTTACCGCAGAACATTTATTCTGCCTGACGCATGGAAGAAAAGGCGCGTAATTCTTCATATTGGTTCCGCCGAAAGCGCGGCCCTTGTTTACATAAACGGGTTTTTCGCAGGAGCCGGAAAAGACACGCGCCTTCCGCAGGAGTACGATATTACTCCGTTCATTCATGACGGAGAAAATCTTTTGTGCGTAAAAGTTGTGCGCTATTCCGACGCGAGTTATGTAGAAGATCAGGATCAATGGTGGCTCGGCGGAATTCACCGCAGCGTGTATCTGTACTCTACAGGCGATTGTTATGTGAAAGACATTAAAGCGCTTCCCGGAATCATCAGCGCGTCCTGCGGCGGAAATACCGAAGGAAAAATAAAAATTAATGTAACGCTCGGCGGGAAGCTTCCTGAAAGCCGCAGCACAGGAAACGGCGAAACATCAAATTCAAAAAAAAGCGAAGATTTATTTACGGTAAAATGCAGCCTTTATCCGTTTCGCCTTCCGCAAAGCGTAAATGAAGCGAAGGAAATCGCGTTATCAATGCTTAATGAAGGAAGTCTATCAGGGGCAAGCGTCGAATTCGTTCCCGATTACAGGCTTAATAGCGATACAGCATGCGCGCAGCTTTTAATTGATAATCCTAAAGCATGGTCGCACGAAGCGCCCAATCTTTACGTCATCTGCGCCGAACTTTCGCGTAACGGCGTCCCCTGCGAATGTTACGCTTTTTGCACGGGTTTCAGAAACATAGAAATTAAAAACCGCGAACTTTTGATTAACGGAAAAGCGGTTTATATCAAGGGCGTTAACCGCCACGAGCATGATGAAAAAACGGGGAAGACGCTCTGCGCGCAGTCGATGTTACGCGACATTAAAATACTTAAATCGCATAACTTTAACGCAGTAAGAACGAGCCATTATCCCGATGATGAGCGCTGGTACGAGCTTTGCGACCGTTACGGCATTTATTTATGGAACGAAGCGAATATCGAAAGCCACTGCTTCTGGACGCAGCTTTGCGATGATCAAAGTTGGTCTTACGCGTTTTTACTGCGCATGCAGCGCATGGTATTGCGTGATAAAAACCACGTTTGCGTCGCTGTCTGGTCGCTTGGAAACGAAAGCGGCTGCGGAAGCAATCATGAAGCGGGAGCCGCGTGGATACGCTCTTACGATCGCGATAGGCCAGTTCACTACGAAGGCGCGATGCGCGGCAAAGGCAGTGTCCTTGAAAGGTGGCAGCAGGGAAGAACGTTATCTGACATCGTGTGCCCGATGTATCCTGAAATAGAAAACATAATAGACTTTTCAAAATACACAAACGATCAAAGGCCGTTAATAATGTGCGAATATTCCCACGCGATGGGAAATTCCAACGGAAGCCTCGGCGATTACTGGAAAGCTATTTATTCGCATCACGGCCTTCAAGGCGGCTTTATCTGGGAATGGATCGATCACGGATTTGAAGCCTATTCGCAGGACGGAAGGAAATACTGGAAATACGGCGGCGATTTTGACGACGAGCCGTCTGATTTGGACTTTGTCTGCGACGGCCTTCTCTTCCCCGACCAGAGCCTGAAGCCAGCAATGGCAGAATGTAAGCAGGTCTTCGCTCCCTTAAACCTTAAAGAAATTCCTGGAAAACCATTTACGTTTATACTGGAAAATAATTATGATTTTTCTAAACTTGATCACCTTTGCCTTGAATATAAATTCTTTGAAGATAATTCAGGCGATTTAAAAGAAAAAATACTAAAAAAGGAAACCATAGACCTTCCTGATCTTGAACCCGGGCAGAAGACTGAAATTTCATTTAACATTGACAGTTCATTGATTCAAAAAGCGCAAAACGCCTTAGTGTTTCACGCCGATTTTATTTTAAAAGAAGACACTCAATGGGCGGATAAAGGCCATGTTGTATGTCAGGCGCAAAAAATTTATAAGGAAAATAAAATAATAGCGCAGGATGCGTTTATGGGAAAAAGCCAGGCAAAAAAACTGCCGCTTGACATTCCTTCAATATTTACGCCGTGCCTTTACCGTGCTGCGACGCAAAACGACGGCTTAAAAACTTACATAAAATTAAGGGGAGACCCGGCGATGTCTTTCTATTATAAAAACAAGGCAATGTACCACTGGATCGATCTTGATCTTCTGCATCTTACAGTCTGCAATGAAAAAAAAGAAGACGTTCTTTATGACGGCGTTCCCGCTGTTTTTTACAGCGCAGACCTATTGGCTGGCGAAAGCGCCTGTCCAGAATACAGGCGTTACAAAAGGTCGCCGGGACTCGGAAGCTTTTCATATTATCTTACGCGCGGAACGCCCGCGGTTTTTGAAGCTGTTTTTGATCTTGATCCGGCGCTTCCGGAACTACCGCGGGTTGGATTAACTGCGCGCATTCCGTCTTCATATAAGGAAATTTCGTGGTTCGGCGCAGGGCCGCACGAATCATACCCTGATCGAATGGAAGCCGCGTTTCTAGGGCGTTACAGACATTCGATAGAAGATTTTGAAGTTTCGTATATCGTACCGCAGGAAAACGGCTCAAGGAGCGGCGTAAGAAATTTCACGCTTGTAAACGAAGACACGCAAAAAAATATAACAATCTTCGCGGAAAAACCCGTAAGCATCGGCTGTTCAAAATACAGCCTGGAAAATTTATGGGAAGCGCTGCACACATACGATTTAAAAGAGCAAGGCGCAGACAACGGCTGGTTTTTATTTATCGATATCGCCCGCCGCGGCGCGGGAACGGCAACCTGCGGACCAGATACAAGGGAAGAATACAGGGTACGCCCGGGTCTTTATAAAATAAAATTGTATATAAAAAGCTAAAGCGGTTTTTTCACATAACGCGGTTTACTGCGGTATCTCCGCAAGCGAAATATGCAGTTTTCCGTCAGCTTTTACCGTCGCGATGCTTTTGAAATATTCGCAGTATTTCTTGTCCATTACGGCAATGTGGGATAAAACCCAGTCCTTTAAAAAATAACCGAATGAAGTAAGTGTGAGTCTTTTGCCGGATTCATAATCTTTTGCCGTTTTTACAACCTGAAGTATAAATTCTTCGTGGTTTTTTTTATGTGCCTCATAACCTTTGTATTTTGTGGAAATCATTATTTTTTCTTCTGTCGCGAAGTGGAATTTTACATAATCAACAGCCTGTTTTATTACGTCCTTAAAATACTCGTGTTCTTCCCATTCCCTGCCTGTCGCGTGATTAAATAAATCGTTTACAATATCGATTAGCGCTTTATGCTGATCGTCTATTATTTTAATGCCAAGAGCGTATGAGTCAGACCATTTTACATGATCTTTATTATTCTGGCTGATGACTGCCGGCACTTTACTAATCATTTTCCACCTCTATAAATAATTTATCTTATGATATAAGTCAGCGTCAAGCTGGTCTTAAAATACGCCGTCTCTTTTACAGGAAAAATATGTTTTTTACGCATAAAAACCTTTATTTTTTTATATATTTATATATTAATTGACAACAAGCCGATATCATGTAACTATTATTATAGTATAAACGCTGATTTTAAAAATAAAAGGAGATTTTATGGGTTTAATAAAAGCTTTAACAGGAGCTGTCGGAGGCGCTTTTGCCGATCAATGGCTTGAGTTCTTTGTCTGTGAAAGCCTTGAAGCGGATGTGCTTGCAGCTAAGGGGCAGAAAAAATCAGGTAAAAGAAGCAGCAATACTAAAGGCGAAGATAATGTAATTTCTAACGGCTCCGGAATTGTTGTAAATAAAGGACAGGCCGCGGCGATTATTGATAACGGGCGCATTATGGAATTTTGCGCAGAAGAAGGCCAGTACACCTACGATCAGGGCAGCGAATCAAGCATTTTCTACGGGGGACTTGGAAAGGGAATCGTAGGCATTTTTAAAAGCATAGAAGAACGTTTTAAAACAGGCGGAATTCCTGCCAAGGATCAGAGAGTTTATTACTTCAATACAAAAGAAATAATGGGAAACAAATACGGCACCCCAAGCCCGATTCCGTATTTAATTGTCGATCCCAATATCAATTTACGGCTTACAATAAGCCTTAGGGCAAACGGCGAATATTCGTTCAGAATGTCAAATCCGCTTTTGTTCTATTCAAATGTGTGCGGCAATGTATCAGAGCCTTATAAAAGGGAAAATTTAGAAAGCCAGCTTAAAAGCGAACTCATAACCGCTCTCGGTCCCGCTCTCGGGAAATTAGGCACCGGGCTTGAGTACCATGAAATTTCCTTCCAGACCGAAAAACTCGCGGAACTTTTAAATGAAGCGTTAAGCGCAAAGTGGAGGGACGGACGCGGAATAGAAATTGTAAACTTCGGAATTACCTGCACCGCTTCGCCCGAAGATGAAAAAAAGATAAAAGAGCTTCAGGCGTCCGCTGTTATGCGCGATCCGACAATGGCGGCAGCCGCTTTAGTAAGCGCGCAAAGCGACGCGATGCGCACCGCCGCGGGAAACACAGCCGGCGCAATGACTGGTTTCATGGGAATGGGAATGGCAGGCCAGGCAGGCGGAATGAATCCGCAGGCGCTTTTCCAGATGGGCGCGCAGCAAGCTTCGCCGCAGCAGCCTGCTCAACAGGCCGCGCCTGCTCAGGGCGGATGGACTTGTCCATGCGGAAAAGCAGGCAACACAGGAAAGTTCTGCGCGGACTGCGGACAGCCTGCGCCGGCTCAAGGGTGGACATGCCCGTGCGGAAAAACAGGCAACACAGGGAAGTTCTGCGCCGAATGCGGCAAACCCGCGCCGGCAGGAGACTGGACATGCTCGTGCGGAAAAACCGGCAACACGGGAAAGTTTTGCGCGGACTGCGGCAAACCAAAACAATAAGCAGACAACATGGAAATAAAAGAATATAAATGCCCCAACTGCAGCGGGGCGGTAAAGTTTGACAGCTCGACGCAGACCATGAAATGCCCGTTCTGCGACGCGGAGTTTGAAATCGCGGCGCTGGAAGCGTATCAAAAAGATCTGGCGGTAGAAGAAAAAGACAAGTTCGGCTGGGACGGAAAAACTGATCTAAAGGAATGGGATTCAAACGAGCTTAACGAATTAACGCAGGGCTCCTGCCCTTCGTGCGGAGCAGAGCTTTTGGGCGATAAAAATACAGCCGCGATGGTGTGTCCCAACTGCGGCAATTCACAGATCGTGCTTCGCCGCCTTGAAGGACAGTTAAAACCGCGGTATGTAATTCCGTTCAAACTTGATAAAAAGGCCGCGGTTCTCGCGTTAAAAAAATTCTACGAAGGAAAAAAACTGCTTCCCAACTGTTTTAAAAACGAGAACCGCGTTAACAGCATACAGGGCGTGTATCTTCCGTTCTGGCTTTTTGACGCAAGCGCTGAAGGTCATATCCGCTACAAAGCTGTTAAAATAAAATCATGGAGCGACTCAAATTACAATTATACAAAAACCGACTATTTTTCCATTATACGCGAAGGAGACATGAAGTTTGAAAAAATCCCCGTGGACGGCTCGGAAAAAATGGACGACAGCTTCATGGACGCGATTGAACCTTTCAATTATGCTGATATAAAAGATTTTGAAACCGCTTTTCTTTCCGGCTACATCGCGGAAAAATACGATGTTGACGCGGAAAAAAGCAAGGAAAGAGCCGAGCGCAGAATTAAAACAACAGTAGAAAGCGAGTTCGCTTCTTCCGTTACAGGATACTCTTCCGTTACAAAGGAAAGTTCATCCGTAAATACGCACGGCGGAACCGTAAGCTACAGCTTCCTGCCCGCGTGGATTTTAAACACCAGGTATAAAGATAAAGATTATATGTTCCTGATGAACGGACAGACAGGCCGGCTTGTGGGAAGGCTTCCTTCCGATACAGGCAAATCGTGGAGATACGGACTTTTATATACTGGAATTTTCGGCGCGATCTTTACGTTAATTATCCAGGCCCTGCGGATATTCTTGTAGGAGTTTATATGTTAAAAACAGGTTTAAAACTTTTTATATTATCTTTAGTTTTATGTTCGGCTGTTCCGGCGTTTTCAAAGGAAAGAATTATCGACAACGCGGGTTTATTAAGCCCGAACCAGAAAACCATTCTTGACAACAGGATAAACTCAATATCGGAAAAATATAATTTTGATATTGTGATTGTAACAGAAAGAAACATAAGCAGCATGAATCCGATGGAATACGCCGATGACTATTATGATTTTTACGGTTACGGATTCGGACAGGACAGGGACGGCTGCCTTTTTCTTCAGGTAACGGATACAAGGGATTACTGGATCAGCACATCAGGAAAAGCGATAAAAATATTAAACGATTACGCCTTTGACAAACTTGAAAGTGATTTATTAAAATTTTTAAGCGCGGGAAACAATTATGAAGCTTACAATACCTATTTGCAAAACTGGTCGGAATTTCTTGAGCTCGATACAAGATGGGGAAGAAGCTACAACTTTTTTTACAGATGGAACATTGTCCTTATAATTGCCGCATGGATCATTTCAGCTGTCATCGGAATTATTATCATTCTGTCGTGGAAAGGTTCGATGAACACAGCGATTGCAAAAACGCAGGCCGCGGCTTACGTTGTCCCTGGCAGTCTTTCGTATAAAGTAAAAAGCGATAACTTTCTTTACAGCACTGTTACAAAAACAGAGCGTCCGAAAGACACAGGCTCATCGGGCGGCGGAGGCATTCATACAAGTTCATCCGGCGCAAGCCACGGCGGAAGAGGCGGAAAGTATTAACTGTAATGCATAAAAAATGGGACTTCAATGGACAATACAAAACCGCCTGAAATGGAACCTGAAATGGAAAATGAAGAAACCTTTGATTTAAGCGATCCCGATAAAGCCGTTGAATACTGGACAAGTCAAATTTCAACTCATGATGAAAATATGCTTAACGTATATTATTACCGCCGCGCAGAAGCGTATATGGCAAAAAGCCGCCATGATAAAAAATTTTTACAATCCGCTCTTGATGATATAAACACATCGCTTTGCATCGCAGGCGATAACGCGGAAGAATATTCGCTTCGCGCGAAAATATACGAAGAGCTGGGTAATTATGAAAAAGCGCAGTGGAATTATTTTAAAGCAAAGCATACAAACGCGTTTTTGAATGTCATAAATGAACAGGATAATACAGGTTCAAAAAAAGATTTAAGCGGCAGGCAGTTTATATCAATTATTAATAAAATTTCTGTAATGAAAATTTCGGGGAAAATTATATTAAGCCTGCCTGCGCAGGATAACGAACCTCTGGAACCAGAAATTCTTTATTCAGGCGGAGAAAACGCTCTTTTCAGAAGAAGGCCCGATCAATTTATCATACTGGAAAAAGTGCCTGATGATTTTTTCAGCGACGCTGGTGTGCGGGACGCCGTGTTTAACAAAAAAGAAATTTTTATAGAAGAAGATGACGAAAATCCCGCTCTCGCTGCACCGTTACAGCCGGATGAAGCGCCGCTGCAGGGAAGACAGTACAGGACGGATGTGCGTCTTGTAATCGAAAAACTTGATTCCGCAGAATCTATAATAAAAGACGGATACCCTGTATTTACGTCACTTCGCGCGCAGGTAAGCGCAAATTTAGATAAACCAATTAAGGATGTTATCGGCAAAGAAGACTTCGTCAATCTTGCCGCCGTTCTTGCAAGAGAAGAAAATTACACGCTTTTGGATAAATACACGGCGGAAGGACTGCCGTTAAACGAAAAAACAGGTTTCATTTTTAAAGTATGGCGCCCTACTCCGCTTTTTTACATTACGACTAACAGGCTTGTAGGTTTCATGCATGATCCCTTAAAAATGATCCGTTATCTTGCAGCTAACGGCGCGAATCCTGACATGGCATGCGAAGAAGACGATACCCCGCTTGGAAATCAATGCCTTGAAAACGGACTGCCTGTAATAATGAAAACACTCCTTGAAGCGGGAGCGGATCCCAACTGTTTTACGGAGATAGATTCAGGTCCCATTAAACCCCTGCATTTATTACTCCTGCCCTGCGAATACGACGAAGAAACAGAAACGCTCCTTCCTGTAAAGGCGGCCAATATCGAAAAAATCAGGCTCTTAATCGATAAAGGAGCTGATGTAAATTATGTTAATGATTCAGGCTCTACGGCGCTCAGCATCGCGATAAATAATTGCGAAGGCGATGTCCGCAAAGAGATCGTTAAACTGCTGCTCGAAAAAGGCGCGGATATAAAAAGCGCCATCGATGGTTTGATTAAAGGCATTGAATACAAACATTCCAAATCGGCTTTTTCGCTTTATGAAATATATTCGGGAAACATTGACTGTCTGCCTGTAAAGCAGGACGCCGGTTTGGCGCATAAGTATCTTTGCATCGCGGACGATTTAATGAATAAATCTTTTTGATTAATTAAAAATGAAGACAATCACTTTCTGCCTGCTTTTTCCATCTGATTAATCAGGCTGTCGATGTCTTTTGCAAGCGGAGCGGCAAGAACGCCTATTAAAGGAAGCGTTAATTCCTTCGCGTGAAGGCCAAGCCTTGAAAGCAGCGGTTTTTCTTCATCGGGGTCACCCCTGTACGCGCGCTTAAAAGAAGAAAGTTTAACGGGAGTTTCTTTGCCGTATAATCCGTCACATACTACAGGATGTCCAAGCGCGGCGGCGTGCACCCTAATCTGATGAATTCTTCCAGTCTGCGGATAAGCTTTTAGTACGCTGTAATTTCCCGCGCTTATTATCAATTTAAATTCCGTTAAAGACGCCTTCCCGCGGAACTTATCAATAATTGTTAAATGTTTTTTATTTCCGTTTGGAACAAGCGGCAGATCGCAGGCAGTTTCCTTCCATGAAGGCCTTCCGTGAACGATTAAAACATATTCTTTTAATACTGCCCGCTCTTCAAACGCGGCGGAAAGGCTGCGGTGGGTTTGCGCATCTTTGGCGAAAACAACAAGACCTGACGTTTCCTTGTCTATTCTGTGAATTATATATATTTTTTGTATATTTTGATCTCTTTGAACAAGTTTATCAAGCCTTTCTTTTGATTCATCCCATCTGTCGGCTGTAACGGAAATTCCTGCCGATTTGTTTACCGCTATTATGTGATCATTTTCAAAGACTACGGTAAAAGGCGGCAGGGTTTTCATTTTTAAAAGCGCGTTAATTATTCTTCTTAAAATTGACCTGCGGAATAATAACAGCAGAATTGGAAGCGGCTTTGTTTTCCGCTTTTATCGCGTCATATACTTCCTGGCGGAACACTTTTACTTTCTTAGGCGCGTCAATGCCGATACGCACCTGATCGCCCCTGATTTCCACAATGGAAATTGTTATGTCATCGCCTATTACAACTTTTTCATTTATTTTTCTGGATAGTATAAGCATTATATTATCCTTTGCGGCCGGAAGCGCCGTTTAATTCCGCGATAATATCATGCCTTGTCTTCCATTTTGAATCGGATAACACAGCCTGCATTCCTGTCATTGTATCCTTATTGATGATGATCGGCCCCTGAAGGTTAGCTGTCATCGGGCTTCCGTCCTGCGGAATCGTGACAATTACAAAAATAAGCGCGTTCTCAGGCGACGTTATTCCAATTTCCGCAAGGTCTTCGTTTGTAATATTAACTTCATAATCCTTTCTAAAGAAAAACGGATTGATAAGCACAAACGCGATTTCTTTTTCTTCCGCAGACTGAAGCCAGAAAAACGGCTCGTGTTCGGCGTCAATTAAAACATATTCAATATAATCTTCAAACCCGAAAAGCCCCAAAGGAATTTTGATTCTTTGTTTTTCTTCAATTTCGACAGGGCCGAAAGCCTTTGTATCAACTGTCATTATTTACTCCTTTAACTATCTTAGGAAATCCAGAAGCGATTTTGGAAGCAGTCTGCCGGCTGTAGACAGAATCGCCTGATGCGCGATCTCCGCCTTTTTTAATTCCAGCGCGGTTGTCGGAAGATCAAGACCTGTTTCCCTGTCAAGCATTCGCGTAACATTTGGAATCTGCTGGTTAATTCTCTGCCACGCGACATCTGCGCGCTCCTTGCGGCTGCTTATATCCGTAAGTTTCAGCGTAACGTTATTAAGCGCAAGATCCATTCCCGCTATACCAAGGCTCCCGATAAAATCATGATCTCCCCTCAATAGCCCGTCACGCAGTCTTATAACCATATCAAACATTGAGCCGCCCGCTACCCTTGCAGATGACGCCCAGTTAGGCGCGTTATTTACCATGTTTCCGTCGATAATGCCAAGATCGCGTAACACTGCCGCTCCGCCAATCTTGTCTTCTGCGCGGATTAAATGAGCGCTCGTCCCTTCAATCACAAGACCCCTTGTGTTAATATCAATATACGCTTTAACAGGCGCTCCCGAATCATTAATCTTTGCCACAACCGCAGGAAGCGTATCGCCAATATTTACTTTAATCTCTACGCCGTCAATAAAAAAAGCGCCCTGCTCCTGCACCCTGTAATCAGTTGCGTCCACGGAAGAAAAAATCATCATCTTTTCCGCCCAAAAAGCTTCGCCGCCTGAAATATCAAGGTCTATAAACATATTATCGCCTATTTCTACCTGCCTTGTCGCGCCCGCGCCCCTGTATTCAACGCGGGTTATCATTGTTTCTGTGCCGCCTTCTACATTGCCTTGCACAATCCTGAATGGCTCTGTAAAAACTTTATCGCCTGAAAAAAGCTGTTTCATGTCGGCTCCAAGCGCGTTTGAAATTGAAACAAGTTCTTTTAAAAGTTCATTTACTTCCACCGCCATGATTTTTAAATCATCGGGCGAATAGGTTCCGTTCGCTCCCGCTACCGCAAGCTCTCTCATCCTGTGCAGAATATTTGTCGCGGAAAGCAGGTTATCATGCGTTGAATTAAAATGATCCTGGGCGTATTTTACATTGTCTTCAAAACGGTTAAGGCGCGCAAGGTAGGAATCGTATCTTACAGCCTGAGAAGCCGCGATAGGATCATCCCTTAAACTTAGAAGACGCGTCTGCGCGCCGATTTGTCCCTGAAGGCCGTACATTCTTTCTTCCTGACGGCGAATGCTCTGCTGCATGTCGTTAACGGGCATGTTAGTTGAAACTCTGATCATAATCCTGCTCCTTCCATAAAATTATTTAAACGCCCATGCGGTTTATTAAAGTGTCCAAAAGCGAATTAACTGTCGTAATGTACCTGGCCGCGGCTTCGTATCCTTTCTGGAAACGAATCATTTCAGATAACTCTTCTTCAAGATTTACCCCCGAAATTGATTCCCTTAAATTTTTTAAATACGCCATAATCTGTTTTTCAGTCGAAAGCGCTCTTCCCGAATTTTGTCCGAGAAGGCCGATGTTTCCGATTGTGCTCGCAAAATAATCGTCAAATGTGTTATAACGCCCGATCATTACGGACGTGTTCCTGATTAAAGCAATGGCGGCGGCCGCGTCGCCGTTCCCAGGATTCGCGGGATTGCCGTTAAAACCGAATCCCGCCGCGATTGAAGTAGGGTCGCTGAGAAGAGCCGGATTAATATTTATCCAGCCTGAAGGATGCGCGACAGGAGCCACAGCGTAATCTTCCGCGCCGCCCCTGAAGCTTGTTACAGCGTCCGCTCTGTCCCACGAATACGCGCCTTCAGGTCCTGACTGGTTTAATATTCCGGCGTAACCCGCAAGAAAATGCCCCGAGTCTTCGATATGGCGTATAACAAAATCAGGGTTAACTCTCTGTCCGTTAATCAATTCTGAAGGCGCAGCTTTCAGCTCAAGCTTGCCTTCCCTGTTGATGTGGGCGACAACTTCTGCGCCTGAATTGTTTATGCGCGCGACTATATCGCTCACTGTATCAGTTGAATAATATCTGACGTCTACCATTCTGCCGGAACCGGATAAAGTTATAACGCCTTCAAACCCCGGCTGAGCCTGCGTTTCAAGGGCGTTCTGCCCTGTTATCCTGTAGATATACGATGAATCAAAAACGCCGTCTCCCGAGCGGTCATAATTTCCGTTTACATTAACCACAAAAGGATATTCAGAAAAGAAATTCACGCCTGTCGTTCCGTTTGCGCCGTACGCGTTTGAATGAATTTCGTTTACCATATCCGTAAAATTCATTGTCATGCTGTCAAGGTTTTGAATCTCCGCTTCGATCGTGACATCGCGAATTTCAAATAACGCTCCAAGCGATCCTTTTTCAAAAACCATCTGCCTGCCTGTATCGCGCCAGTACGTATACGCGTAATTTTCAGAATCGGCGTCTTTCCTTAAATCAAACTGGCGGCTTAGCTGTCCCTGAACAAGCGTATGTCCTGACGTATGAACCATAAATTCGTTCGGATCAACCTGCGAGACTGTTATGTCAATTAATGATGAAAGTTCGTCAACAAGATAATCGCGCCTGTCCATCAGATCATTTGGATTGTCGCCCTGCCCTTTAATGCGTTGAATATCGCCGTTAAGCGCCGCAATCTGGCGCGTAATTTCGTTTATTTTCGTGACGGTAATTTCAATCGCATCATTGGCCTGTGTTTGCAGCGTTTTAAGCCCGTGAAAATGCAGATTGATTCCGTCTATCAGCGTTTTTCCCCTGTTAAGAACCGCAAGGCGCGATTCATTATCCGCGGGGCTCAATGAAAGCGTCTGCCAAGCGTCCCAGAATCCGTCCATCTTGCTTCTTATGGAATTAAATCCTGTTTCCATGTAAAGCTGTTCCATGTCGCGGATATAATTGTCGCGAACCTGCCAGTAACCTTCGCCTGAAGCCTGCGATACAATCCTTCTGTCAAGAAGCTGATCGCGGACTCTTTCTATTCTTTCAACAATGACGCCCTGGCCGATTTGCCCCGGAGTTTCCGCGCGGTTTAATGCCGGAAGATATATCGGACTAAATGAAGTAAATTCAACTCTCTGGCGCGAATAGCCGGGAGTGTTTAAATTGTCAATATTATGTCCTACCGTGTTTAACGCGGTCTGATGAGCCTGAACGCCCCTTTTTCCTATTTCAAGTCCTGTAAATGTCGATGTCATTATCTTCTCCTTACGGCGTTATACGCTAAAAACTTTGGTTTAACACCATGCTTCGCATGTCGTGCGAAAAATGCGTTCCGTCTTTTGTATACATTTTTCCGCCTCTTTCTATCAACGCGAGATCGAGAAAATCCCTTAAAGTTGATCTGATTGTATTTACATAAGCGGAAAGCGATTCGTTCGCCAGTTTTAATTTATGCGCTTCAAGTTTAAGACCGCGGTATATTGACGTAAGATCATTCCGCTGGTTTTCAGGTAACAGGGCGGCAAGCGAATAAAAACATTCCTTGCCTGCGGATTCCAGTCTTTCCGTAAAATTCCGCTGGCTAACGATGGTTTTATACACGGAAAACAGCTCTTCCCTTTCGCTCTCAAGGCTTATCAGTGCGCTTTGGATTGTGTTCATTGCGTTAAGGTTGTCTTCAAAAAGCGTCCATTTCCGCTCCGTCACGGCAAGCCTGATTTTTTCCTGAATAACTACAGCGTTTTGAACAAGCTCAAATTCCTGTAACAGGATGTTCCTGCATTTTTCGTACATCATATTTACCCCGCTATTCCTCTTTTTATATATCGGCGTAAAATTTAAAGGGGTTTAGGGATGGTTTCGTGTTATTGTAAGGATGTTTTTGCCGTCTTTGCGGGAATATTCGATTGTGTCCATGATTTTTTTTACAAGAAAAATGCCAAGTCCGCCAGGCTCGCGTACTTTCAGGTCCTCGTTAAGGTCTGGGTCCTTGCTGGAAAGCGGGTTGTACGATACCCCTGTATCTTCGAATTTTATCACTGTTTTTAAATTTTTTAATGCGGAATTCTTACAGGCAGGTTTTCCGGACTGCGGACACAGCGTGGTAATTGTTACATTGACATTTCCTTTCTCAGGCGTATAGGCATAATTTGAAATATTTAAAAATATTTCTTCACAGGCGATCCCTGTTTCATTTTTGTATTCCGAAGAATATTTATATTTATCAAGTTCCTTATTGATATAAGCCATCAGGATATCAAGATTTTTTATGTCAGCTTCGACAGTTACACCGCTTGACACGTCGTTTATCTTCAGCGCAAGCATTGTAATGTCGTCCGCCTGCTCTGCGCCGTCAGTAAAATTATCGATTTCCCTTTTTACAAAATGCAGAATATCCTGCGTATTGTCCGTATGACATTTTCCAAGACTTTCTGTAAGGCGATCTTCGCCGAATAATTCCTTGCCGCCATTCATCGCTTCCGTTACGCCGTCTGTGTAAAAATAAATCATGTCTCCGCTGTCAAGTGAAATTTCTTCGCGCCTGTATTCTGTATCTTCAAGAAAAGCCAGAACGGCGCAGGGTTTGGTCCTTAAAAATTCCCATGAACCGCATTTTCTCCTGATCAAGGGCGGATTATGCCCCGCGTTTACAAAAGAAAATTTTCTTTCAGGTATGTTAAATATTCCCATAAAAACTGTCACAAACATTCCTGTTTCATTTCCTTCGCATAACTTTTTATTTACGGCTTCAAGAACTTCATCAAGGCTGCCGTTTGAACAGGCGTTTTTAATCAGCGTTTTTGATACGACCATAAAAAGAGCCGCCGGCACTCCCTTTCCTGAAACATCGGCTATAACAACAGCAAGATTATCCTTGTCGACAAAGAAGAAATCATAAAAATCCCCGCCTACATCCCTTGCCGGAATCATCGACGCGTATAAATCAAATTCCTTCCTGTCGGGAAAAGGAGGAAAAACATTGGGCAGCATGCTTGCCTGTATTTCGTTCGCGACAGCGAGCTCCGTGCTTATACGCTTTTTTTCCTCGCGCTCCCTTGCGTTGGCTTCGATTGAATTTTTAAGCTCTCCTGTCATTTTGTTAAACGTAAGCGCGAGCTGGCCTAGTTCGTCCCTTGAAGAAATGTTTATCTGCCTGTCAAGATTTCCGGGTTCAATCAGAGCTACCTGCGCGGTAAGTTTTTTCAGCGGCTTATTGATAAACTCAGTAATTAAAAGATAAGCGAAAAAAAGAAGCAGAAAAGAAGACAGGGCGATAATGATCGAGTAACGCTCGTTGCGTTTTTCGACATCGGCTAATATTTCGTTTTCAGGAATTTGAATTGAAAGATACCACAGGTTGTCAAGATACCTGCCGAAGCTTATGTAATTAGTGCCGTTATGCGAAAACGAATCTGAAAAAATATCCCAGGGGAGATCGCTTAGCGAAGCGCCGGCTGCGCTGTATATGTATGTGCTTGAAATTATATAATCGCGGTACGGCACGCACAGCACCATATAACTGTTTGGAGTCGGGCGGATTTCCAGCAGCTGACGCACAATGTCGCTTATCTCCCAGTCAACGGTTGATATCGCAAGCAGCCTGCCTTCATCATTAAAAACCCCTGATCCCGCGGTGGTCATAAGGCTAAGCGATCCCGAATCGTCAACATACGGCACCGTCCAGACAATCTGGTGCGGCTTACTGATGCCTTTTGAAATTTCCTGATACCAGTTCATCCTGTGATAATCGTATTCATCTAAAAAGAAAGTGTCGTCTATCCGCACGTCGCCGATATTTTTATCGTAAAACGCGTAAAAGCCCGCGCGGAACTGATCCTGACTGTAAGCGTAAGGTTCGTACCAGAAACCGGCTCCGACCGCAATCTGAAAGCTTTTTAAATATTCATAAACAAATAATTCGCCCAGTTCGCTTAACTGCGCGTCATAAATAATTCTGGCTCCCTGTACGAAAAAAAGCGCGCCCCTTTCTATTTCCTTAATTGCCTTATTTATTTTTTCGCTTTCATGCTCGACAAGATGCTCAATGCTTTCAAGGCGGAGCTGTTTCAAGTTTACCGTAGTCGCAAGCGAATAGAAAAGAAAAAACGCGCCAAGCAGCGCAAGAAAAACAAGAACTATTGCAAGGATTTTTATTCTCAGCGAAATTATCATTTTTATTTAAGAAGCATCTGGTTAAGGGCGACCATCCCAAGCACGTTTCTTACAATTTCCGAAGGCTTTTCTATCAGAAACGTTCCGCCGTTTTCGCATGATTTTTTATATGTTTTTAGTATAATTCTTATTCCAATCGAGCTTAAATATTTAACCTGTTCCATGTTAAGGATGATATTTTTATGTCCTTCGTTAAGAACCCTGTCCAGATTTGATTCCATTATATCCGCGTTGTTTGAATCCACCCTGCCTTTGGCGGTAAACCTGCATAAATCTCCTTCTATTATCTCATTTATTTCAAGACTTTCAACCGCCATTATTATCTCCAAAAAATCAGGCTTAAAGACAAATATTATCAGAAGAATTTGCAATTGACAAGCTGCTGTATTAATTCATTTCAGGCATTCAGTATCGAGAATAACCGTTACAGGACCGTCGTTTGTGTATGTTACTTTCATGTGCGCCTGAAACTCTCCGTTTTCGCAGACAAGATCGTGTTTTTTTACAGCGTTAATAAAATAATCATAAAGACGCTTTGCTTTCTCAGGCGCAGCCGCGGCGTTCCATGAAGGGCGTCTTCCCTTTCGCGCGTCAGCAAGAAGCGTAAACTGTGAAATCGTAAGAATGCCGAAGGCTTTCGGAATGCCGAAGGCTTTCGGAATGCCGAAGGCTTTCGGAACATCTTCGCTGCCCTGATTGTTTGCCGCGTTTTGCTTTTGCGAATTTAAAATCAAATCTTTTAGCGAAAGATTCATTTTTTCTTCATCGTCATTGAATATTCTTAAATTGGCGATTTTTTCCGCAAGCCAGTCAGCGTCGCTTTCGCCGTCGTCATGCGCAACGCCAAGATACACCAATAGCCCGTTTTCTATTTTTCCTTTAACAACGCCGTCAACAGTAACGTTAGCGTCTAATACCCGCTGAACAACCGCCTTCAATACAGTTTCCTCTTTTTTTATTTCTTACTTTAAACTTTATTCCAGTCTTCCAGATTGATGGATCGCGGTTCCTTCCACCCTGAATCCGTTAGTTGAATTATCAAGCGTAATCTTTCCAAGAATTTCAAGGTCGCGCTCCGTGTTTATCCGCTGCGGAGTATCCATAAAAACCGTTACTATTCCTTCTAGAATTGTGCGCGTATCATAGCTTACGATAAAATCGAATCTTGTATATTCATCTGTCAGTTCTATGTTTCTTGCCATGCCTTTCCAGAGAACGTAAACATCCTGATATACGGCAGGCTGCGCGCTTACTTCCGTAAACGACACATTGTCTTTCAAATTAAAATTATGAAATCCGGGAGCTGCCATGCTGTCTTTCATAAGCTGAGCCCTGTTTTTAACCGACTGCGACGCGTTTGATAATAATAATTTATTTATATTTATTTTCGCTTTTTCATCGCGGTAATCTGCGAATAATGACAGCGCTTCATTGTAAAGATTAATCACCTGATCCTGAGTTAAGGGAGTTGTTTGAAAATAGCCGCCTGCCTGCACAGGATTATTCCTTTCGCTTACAGAAAGCTCGTATAAAGAAACGGGACGCTGCGTTTTCGGTTTAAAAGGGCCGGGCGCAATCTGCAGCAGCGCAAGAACAATATAAACGGCGGCAAAAACCGCCGCAAATACAAGTGAAACATTTATTACGGTTTTCAAACTGATTGAAGGAGACGGTATCGGGGGAAATAATTTTGAAAGTTTTCCCGGAGTCATCCAGTCTGAAAGCGCGTCAGGAGCTGAATGTTTTTTAATTATTAAAAGGGCGTTCTTCGCGATTTTATTTTTCGGCTCGATTTCCTGCACGTCAAGATAATAATCTATCGCCTGAACGGTATTTATGCGCTTTAGATATAAAGACGCTATGCCGAGCATTGTGTTCGGATCCCTCATTTTTATTTTTCTTGCAAGGTTAAAATTTTCATGCGCTTCCACAAAGCTGCCTGAATGAAGACAGATAACCGCGTAAAGATAATAATATTTAAACGAGCCGTAATATCTGTCTTCTTCATCTTTAAGAATTCTTAATGCTTTTTCATAATCGCGTTTTTTGGCAAGTGACGCTGCTTTATTTAAAATGGGATCGGCGTTCATTTTAATTAATGTTAATCCCTGAGCCTTTCTATCGCTCTTTCTATTTCCAATAAATCCTGTTCGCCAAGATTTATCTCTCCGTTTATAAACCGGACAAGTATATCCTGAAGCATTTTTAGCGTTTGTATTTCCGCGTTTTCATTATTTAAAACCGCGGCAGCAAGCGCTTCTTTTTCAATTGCCGCGATATCAATATTTAATGCGGCGGATTCCTGCGCGGGACTCGCGGTTACCGCCGCGCGCGAAGGCTCTTCATTTAATATAAGGTAAGCGTTTTCTTCATAACCGGCAGTTTGACGATCTGAAACGCTGATATCCCAGTTTGAATCTTCCGTTGTAAGAAAAATGACGAATGTAATACTTGCGCCGCTTTCGAGCAGAACAGGAAGGAAAAAATAGCAGACAGCGGAATCTGAATTGAATGTTCTGCCGCCTGAATAATCAAGCGCCCATGAGCTGTCATTCAGCCTTTTCCAGTTTGCAAAATGAACATAATCGGGCGCTGCCGCATTTATTTCTTCAGATAATGGATTCGCGATGCTGCCCATTAACGAAACATTGCGTCCCCTTGAAATCCAGTATCTGCCAGCATTGCCTTCAATTTTAGTTTCATTCGCGACAGTCTGATTCTCCGTAATAAAATGAACCATCCCGGACTGCTCTCCCAATGTTGTATCAAGGAGGACGCGCAATCCCGCAAGAACGCTCTGGCTTCCGTTATTGTAAATGTTATATGTAATCATAACGCCGTTATCTGAAATTGAACCTGCGGTTCTGACAGGCGTAAAAGTCTGCGTTACTGTGATATCAGATGAGCCGAATTGCAGCACAGGCTTTCCGTCCTGCCATTCAAGAGACGGTTTAAAACTTCCGCTGCCAAGGCGCTGAACTTTACCGTTTATATTGATTGACGCGTAACTTGCAGACTGTTCGCCGGCGTTAAAAAGCGGTTCGTATCTATTCCTTTGCGATTCAATAAGGCCGTAAATCGAGAAGCCGCCTGTTTTTTCATTTATTTCGAGCCGGATTAATCCGTCATTGGGGAATACCGTATCATCCGGCGTCTGAATGCTTTTGCAGCCGGACAGCGCAGAAAGCGTCAAAATAAAAAAAAATAAAATACTTATCCGTGAACATCGCTTCAGGCGGCGAAACATCACCAGTATCCTCCGGCGCCGTGTTCGCTTAAAATTTCCTGTATGCGGTTTTCAAGTAAAATAGCCATGTCCTGCAGGCTGCCTGTCTCCTTTTGCATCTGCGATCTTTCAGGCTCCTGCGCGGGAATATACGGCTGCATAGGAATAATGTTTCGAGAAGCGTCGCTTGAGGCATCGTTTAAAGGAGCGTTATCCTGCCCGCCGCTATTGATTTCCTGCCGGGTCTCGGAACCTGTAAGCTCCGCGATTCTTCTTTGATACATATTTAATGTGGACTCGTATGTTCTGATCGTCCTTTGATATTCTTCGCTGGTTCTAAGCGATTCTTCATGACTCCATTGAAGAAGCGCAAGAAGCTCGGCTTCTATTTTTTTCTGTTTGATTATATCGAGTCTGTAAGCTGACGCTTCTACCTTCGGGCTTGTAGGGTATCTTCCGACTACCCACGAATAAAATTTTTCGGCTTCATCAAATTCGCCGATTGAATAAAGACATTCGCCAATCCAGAAAAAAGCCGCCGCCCTGCGTTCGGATGTTTCCCGGTCAGAGTCCGTTGTCAATGAATTGTAGCGGTTGAATAAAAGAATCGCGTCTTCGTAATAACCCTGCTCGTAATACAATCTTGCCCTGTGATAAACCATGTCTCTTGTATACGGCGAATTCGGCGCTCTTCTGTCAAGCTCTTCCATATCCATAAGCGCGGAGCCGAAATCGGAATACGCCATCTGGCTTAATATGACCCAGTAAAGAGCGCGGGACCAGTCGTCCATGCCGGCGGCGATTTCCTGCGCGCGGCGGAATTCAATCGCCGCTTCCTGCCATCTGGACATATTGTAAAACTGGGAACCGTTCTGAAACCTGCGAAGATACTGGGAATGCAGGTCTTCCTGGGCATTTATAAATGCCGGCAGCAGCGTTAAACCCGCTAAAATCATCCAAAAAACGCGCCCTCTTTGCCTCATACCCATATTATAATGAATTTCGGCTGAAAATGCCAATGTGTTTAAAATAAATCCAGATTGGAAGGCCCGTATTTACGTTCGCCGCGTTCAATTGCGTGTACGATATCAACGATTTTATCGTTTACAGGCGTCGGCACTCCGTGTTTCTTGCCCCATGAACACACAACCCCGTTGATATCGTCAATTTCGCATAACCTGCCGCGATCCAGATCGGGCAGCATGCTTGACGTAATAGCTTTGTGTTTTCTTATCGCGATTGGAACAATCAGCGAAGCCTTTAATTTTTGGATGCCGTTAGTGTAATAAAAAAGACGAACCATGTCCTTGCCCTGCACAGGCTCTATCGTGATTTTTGCCGCTTTGCAGACATCAATACATTCCTTGATTACGTTAAGCGCGCAATCGCGGGATCGTTTGCCTGCCGCGATTTTTCCGAAGTTAAAGCCCGTAACAGCCGACATTCCGCTGAACGCCGCGTTGATCAAAAGCTTGCTCCAGCGGACACCGATAAAATTATTTTCAGTTGTGACAGCGCACATTTTTTCCAGAACCGCGCGCACTTCGTTAATTTTCGGGTGCTGCGTGTCTCCCATGCTGCCAAGGCCGAAGGTTAAGCTGTTCTGATCGCTTGTTAAATCGACACAGCCCGGGGCTGTTTTGTTGGCGCCCCATGCGCACATGCAGCCAAGCACTTTATCTTTACCAAGAATTTCCGCAAGAGCAGGCTCCGGAATGCCGTTCTGCAGTGAACATAAAACACCGTCAGGCGTAATAAAATTCTTTAACAGGGCTGCCGTTACTACGTTATCCTGCTGCTTTGTAATAAGGAAAATAATGCCGTATTTCTTTTTTATTTCGGACGGAATCATCGCTTCTCCGCGCCCGTCCCTGCCGTCAAAAGGCGGCGCGGAAAACGAAACTGTACCGCTTATTTTGGCTCCGGCTGTTTTTAAAGCCTGTACATGATCCTTGTCACGGGTTACAAGGTCGGCAGCCAGTCCCGCCTTTGAAAGATACGCGCCTAAAACGGTTCCCATTGAACCTGCGCCGAAAATCAATACGTCCGCCATTTATTACTCCTTAATCTGAAAATGCAGAACCTGTAAAACAACCACAAGGCCGCCAGGTCATCTCCGGTATTACGAAAGCCCCTGCAGTCTTTTAATAAATCCGCTTTTGTCATCGCATCCAAAAAACGCAGAACCGATAACCAGCGTGTCGGCGCCCGCTTTCACAGCTTCGCGCGCAGTCTTTTCGTTAATTCCGCCGTCAACAGAGATGCGGAAATTATAACCGCCCTGCTTTCTCATGTCCGCAAGTTTTTTAACCTTGTCAATGCACTGCGGAATTAACGCCTGTCCGCCGAATCCCGGGTTTACAGTCATAACAAGCGCAAGGTCTATAAAGGGAAGAACCTCTTCCAGCGCGCTGCATGGCGTTGACGGAGTGATCGAGATTCCGGCTTTAATTCCAAGACTGCGGATATGAGACAGCAGATTATGATGATGCGTTTCGGCTTCGTAATGAAAAGTGATCGAATCCGCGCCCGCTTTTGAAAAATCACTTATAAAGCTCCCCGGGTGCATCGTCATAAGATGGACGTCGAAAATAAGTTTTGATTTCTTCCTTAAATCGCGCACAAGCGGGGCTCCGAATGTCAAATTAGGCACAAAAGAGCCGTCCATCACATCCATATGTATCCAACCCGCCCCTGACGCTTCAATCTGCGCCGCCGCGCCTGAAAAATCAGAGAAATCAGCCGCCAAAATTGACGGTGATACGATTATATTATTCATTCAGGATACCTCTTAAATGGCTGAAAACGGCATAAAACCGTTCTTATGAAATGATAACTGCGCCCGGCGCTATTGTCAAACCATGAAAAAATGATATACTTATAACAGAAATAATGGAAAACGTGCAGGAAGCGCAGGGAACTTCGTTGCAGGAAGCGGCGTTATTGTTAAAGAAGGCCTATGAAAATTTGAAAGCCTCGGACATTATAACAGCCTGCGCTTTAATTGAGCAAGCTCTGAATATTGATTATGAAAATAACGAAGTCAAGCACGCGTTAAAATGCGTTAACTGGTGGCTTGAACATACCAGGAGGATTGATGAGATAAAAACCCCTTTCGAAAAGGGCTCGCTTTTAATCTCCCTGTTAAAACAGTACCATGTTTTTCTGGAGCAGATAAGCGCGCGATCAGATGCTTCCGGTAATGAGTACGATCAATGCCAATACGCCGTGCGTTTCTACGTTTACTCAAGGGCTCTCTTTTTTTTTGAAGGACTGCTTGGAAACCCCGCTAATTTACATGATCCGGGGCTCCTATTTTTAGTGGGACGCTGCTACAAAGGAACAGGCAATTATGAAGAAGCGCTTGACTACCTTGAACAGGCAATACACATAAAAAGAGAAGACGCGGAAATCCTTGCGGAAGTAGCCGATGTCAACGCGCTTTTAGCCGACGTTAAGACAGCCAAGGCGTTATTCAGGGAAGCTTTTTTTATTGACCCGTCAAAAATTGATCTAAGGTTTATGGAATCTGCGCTTATCATAAAACTGCGCGAAAAAGTTCTTGAACTGGGTTATACAGACGAACAGGCAGCGCAGTGGATACCGGTATACGCTTCCCTTTGGGGGGTGTTTACGGTTAAGCGCGAACTAAAACAGATGGAAGCAGGCAGGCTTAAGCAGTCGATTTTTTCGCTGGAAGCGGAGTATGAAGCAAATCCCGCAAGGCGCGATCTTATAAAGCCGCGTCTTATAAATCACTACTTTTGGCTGATCGACTATTACGAGATAAACCGCGAGGATTCTTCGCTTATCGAAGAAACCCTGCTGAAAATAAAAGTAAGAGACCCGGACATATACAGCATGTATACCGGCTAAGTTTGAACGAGACAAGTGATGAGGAGTAGAAAAAGTTATGAGTAACGGTGAATCAGCGACACAAACGCAGCAGACAGCGGAACTGCCGGAAGGCGCCCAGCTTTTGCTTAAAAATTTACAGGAAACGCTTAATGAAGAAAAATGGACAAGGGCGAGTCTTGGGAATTATTCGATCAATCAGTTTAAGGAACTTGACGTAATTCTTAAAAAAGCCCGCGACGAAAAAGTTATTGATGAACTGAAAAAAAACTGCGACGATCATCTGTCTCACACAAGAAACAGCATAATCGCGCTTTACCTTTCCGGCATGATAGCGCTTTCCCGCCAGATTATTGACGATTCGGCGATCATCAATCTTGTATCGATTTTTCTTGATAATCACAAATGGAACATTGTCAAATATTTATGCGAAAGGATTCTGGATCACGGCGAGTCAAAATACGCGCTTCGCACGCTTGCAGACTGTTATAAAAACGACAATGAAGAAGATAAAATTCTTGGTGTCTGGGAAAGGCTTGTAAAAGTTGATTTTGACGAAGCCGACATTGTAAAGCAGCTCGCAGAACATTACGACAAACAGAAAAACAGGGAAGAATCAATTGATTATTACAAAAAAGCCCTTCACCGCTACATAACAAAAGGAAACTTCGCGAACATCCGCGAGATTTGGGAAAAACTCATCAGCATAAACACCGAAGATATTGATTTCTTTCTTCATATACAGAAAAAAATCGCGAAGTCCGTAAGCGAAGACAAGGCCGTCACTCTTCTTAACGAACTTTACGTGAAATACAAGGAGCTTGACATTGATATAGCAATCAAGATTTTAAAACTTGTTCTTGAATACGACGAAAAAGACGTGTACGCAAGAAGGGAAATAATTGAATGTTATAAAAAGAAATACGCGTCTCACAGCCAGCTTGACGAATACATAAGGATTTCAAATCTGTCACAGAACTACAGGGCGGCACATCAGGCGATTGAAGATTTTGAAAAACATATCGCGTTTGACAAAGGCAACTTTGTGTATCACCGCACATGGGGCGTAGGGCGGATCGCAAGCATTGTAGGCGATGAGATTAAAATCGACTTTTCAAAAAAAAGGGGCCATTCAATGTCGCTTAAAATGGCCGTAGTTTCGCTTCAGACGCTTTCAAAGGATCATATATGGGTGCTGAAGGCGACAAGGAAAAAAGACGATCTGCGCGAAATGATTATAAAAGAAAAGGATAAAGAGACAAACAACAATATTATCTGGGCGTTAAAAACAATCATTAAAAGCTTCGGCTCCGCGGACATGAAAAGAATTAAGGCGGAGCTGTCTCCGGCACTTTTAACTGCAGGCGAATGGTCAACATGGAGCTCCAAAGCCCGCGATATTTTAAAATCAAATCCTGACTTTGGAATAAGCGCGGAAAACAGCGATTTCTTTGTCGTCCGCGACAGACCTGTAAGCGTTACGGAAAAACTCTACAATGAATTTTGCGCGCAGAAGAATTTTTACGATAAAGTATCCGCAATCAGGGATTACGTTAATAATAAAAAAGCGGACGCCGATTCTGAGTATTTTTCTGAAATGTTCACGTATTTTTCGTCATGTCTCGCCCAGGCGCCGCATGCAAGAAGATCCCATGACGCAAAGGAAACCCGCAGGAAAACAGGCGAAAGCGCGAGTCAGAACGCGGAGCTGGCTGTATCAAGCTATCTATTAATAAACGAGCTTTCCGCAAATAAAAATTACGCTCCTTTTAAGTCTACTATCACAGCCGGTTTTACGGATGTATTTTCCGGTCTGAAGGATGTTCCGCAGTTTTACAAAAATTTAAAAGACGCGAAACTTAAGGCCGACTTTTTGGCAAACATTAAAACGCATATTAACGAATGGCCCGATATTTACATAAAACTTTTCCCGTATTCACAGGCAGCCGCAATTACCGAGCAGCTTGAAGAGGCTGGTTTTAACGACAAGCTTTCGTCGCTTTGCAACGATTGTTTTGATCACTACCGCGAAAACCGCGAAACCGTTGTCTGGCTGTACAAGAACGCAAAATCAAAAGCATGGTTTAAAAACGCGAATATCGGCATAGAAAAACAGCTTATAACGCTGATTCACATAATGGACATTACGTACCGCGATATTGAAAATCATAAAGATACGGTTGAGAACCGCAAGATCAATAAACTTGTGCATAACATTCTGTTTAAGGACGGCGAGCTTGTTTCGTTTATCGGCTCTGCCGGTGAAGACGCGATCATCAGGATATTTACATTTATTAATGAAGTAAAAGACCTTGATCCGCAGGACAAGCTTAACCTTCGCAATAAAATCGTTGATAAATACCCTGCCTTTAAATTCTACGGAGACGCGGAAAAGAAAGTAACAAGGGGATTGATTGTAACTCTTGCGATGTATGAAGAGAAAAAAAGGCAGCTTGAGCATATCATGAATGTGGAAGTTCCCGCTAATTCCAAGGAAATCGAATACGCGCTTTCTCTCGGCGATTTAAGGGAAAACGCCGAATACAAGGCGTCAAAAGAAAAACAGGAGCAGCTTAATTCACAGGCAGCCAAACTTAAGGAAGATATTGAAAGAGCCCAGCTTTTCGATCCAAGAAACGTAAATACATCGCGGGTTTCCTTCGGCACTACAATTCTTTTAAGGAACGAAACCGCAGGAAAACAGGAAACATTTACAATACTCGGACCATGGGAATCTGATCCCAATAACAATATTATTTCCTATCTTTCTCCGTTTGGTAATGCTATACTGGATAAAACAGAAGGCGAGAAATTTGAATTTGCGATTAATCAGGAGAAAATTACTTATCTGGTAGAGAGAATAACGCCGGCTGTTATTTGACAGTATGTTTTAAGGGGTGATTATGAAAAAAGCCATAATAACGGTAATACTGATACTATGCGCCTGTTTCATTGTATACGGACAAAGCTCTTCCGTCGATCTGATACTGGTTCTTGATACTTCGCAGGGAATGAGTTCATCGTATGAAAACGTAAATAATTACCTGACAGGCGATTTCCTTAAGGAATTCCTTCGCGTCGGAGATACTTTTCATTTAATCGCCTTCAGCGACAGCCAGCGGCTTGATGTCGCAAGACGCATTAACGGCTTCGGCGACGTCGAAACAATCGTAGGAAGAATGCTCCTTCAATATCCTGTGGAAGCGGGAAGAAATGTGCAAAGCGCCCTTTCATTCGCGGAACAATACGCGTCCTCGCTGCCTTCGCGTCCAAAGAAGATAGTGCTTGTAACTCTTGCGGGAACTGACGCGGCAAATCTTGTCAGCGCTACAAAACAACGGCTTGGTTCCGGCACAACGCTTGATTATATAGAAGTTACTCCCGGAAGGCCGCTTACGAATCTTCCGGCCTCGGGCCGCTCCGCCGTTATTTCGGCGCCTGTATCAAGCTCTCCTTCAGGCGCTGCGCCTGCGGCAAGCCCGGGAACCGCATCAAACACGGCCGCCAGTTCAGGAACAGCAGGAACCGCGTCTAATGCACCATCTAGCGCCGTAACTCCGGCCGCAGGTACCGCATCAGTGCCCGCGGATAACACCGCAGGAATAATTCCGCCGCCAGCTGTAAGCGCGGCTGATACAACAACGACAACGTCTTCAGGAATCACGCCGGAAACACAGACGCCTTCGCAGGTAAGCCAGACACCGGCGTCTACTTCAGGCACAGGTAATGTTTCAGGCCAGACAACTGCGTCTCAGACAAACGCTCCTTCTGCTCCGTCCGCTTCAGATTCTTCAGGAAGTTCTCTGGCTTCTTCACTGCCTTTAATCATTGGTTTAATAATCGCCGCCCTTTTAATACTCGGCCTTATAATTTTCTTTGTTACGCGAAAATTAAGTTCAAGCCCCAACCGGGTAATGTCAGAGGCCGCAGCTCCCGAAACCGCCGTTGCGCCTAAACCGGTTGATCATTCAAAGGATTTGGCGAAATTCGCGGCGGCTTCAGCGCCGGCAAGAAGAACCACTCCGTATGACGATCACAGCATAAAAGACAAGCCGACGATAAAACCGGACGGACCCCTTATGTTGAATCTTTTTGTGCAGGAGCAAAACACAAATATCGGCAAGCGTAATATTCATTCGATAAAATCAGGATATAAATTTACAGTCGGCGGCGGAAAAAACGACGATTTCCTAATCTTCCTTGTTCCTTTACCGGCTCATATCGGCGAAGTCCGCAGGGACGGAAGCCAGCTTACATTCATTCCGCACAAGGCAAAATATTTTCCTGATATCGGATCGAATGAAGTTAAAGACTGCCTGAATAAAATAATTCGTATCGTATCCGACAAACAGTATGAGATGCGTTTCCATTTTGAAATGTACGAAGATCCTCTGCTTGCTTTAAACAGGATTCTAACGTCGGTGCATGTTCCCGGTTAACACGGAAACGCGCTCCATAAACTGTCCATAAAAGGCGGCATTGCGTTTACAATAATAATCTCGTTTTCGTTCGTTTTTTCCTGCGGCTTCGGAAATGAAAGGGACCTCGCGTGAAGGCGTATGCCGCCGTTTTTTTCGCTGCGTCTTGCTCCGTATTTTACATCGCCTTTAATATGAAGATTGATTGCAGCTAACTGGCTTCTAATCTGATGATGCCTTCCTGTAACAAGCTCAATTTCCAGAAAGATATAATTATCCCCCGATCCAATTATCCTGTAATTTAAAACCGCTTTTTTCCTTTGCGGGCCTTCTTCGTTATACGCGAATGATTTATTAACGCGCGGATTAATTTCTATCCAGTGTGTAAGACAGCCGCTTTGCGGCGCGTCAAATGAAGGCTTTTCGACGACAGCCCAGTATGTCTTTTTAACAGAATCATTTTTACAGGTAAAAACACCGTTCAAAAATTTTAACGAAAAAGCGTTAAACGCAAACAGTACGCAGCCTGTGACAGGAACGTCAATCCTGTGTACAGCCTGGGCAATGTCTGTATTGAGCAGTTTTTTAAGTTCTTTCGGAAGGTTAATTATTTTACCCTTCGCCCCAAACGCGTGCTGGGCGGCTTCTCCTGCAAGCTTATTTACAACGGCGCAGCCGCCGTTATTAATTAATATTCTTTCATGTAACGGGATGCCGCCGTTATTATTTTCCATTTTACTGTTCTTGATAAAGCTTCGCTCCGCGCGAAAGAAAATTTAAAAGCGGGTCTTCCCATGATTTTGACGTTTTTTGTTCTTCAAGAAAAGCATAATAAAGTTTTAATATATGTTTTTTTATCCGCTCTTTATCCGGTTCTGACAGTTCGATTTTCGGGGAGGCGCCGGGATGAACGCGGCAACTCTTTGGCGTGTCCGCGCCTTTTGCTTTATAATCCGAAAAAAGAAGGCTTGTAAAATTTTCCGCTTCATCAGGCGGAAAAAGATCGCCGCAGAAATTTGTCATTGCGTAAAGGGCTGCGGGAATGCAGTTAACGCTGTGTTGTTTAACGAACAATATCGCCTGGCTTATCGCAAGGGCTCCCGCTTTCATTTCCAGAGCCTGCTCTTTTAATTTTTGTTCATCTCCCATTTGTTTCGCGATAACCGAAAACATTGTATACGCGCGGATCACTACCATTACATGAAGGCTTGGTATGCAGAAAAGATGCGGATCAAGCAGGTGAATCATGAAGAAACGCGGACGCGCGATGTAAAAAGGCCTTTTTGTAGTTGAAAGATTTTTTCTGTAAACAGCCGCGGCGTATTCGTAAAGGTCTCCCATCGAATAAATAAAATCCCTTATTGGAATAAACGCCTTTCTTCCGTAATGGCGGATAAAAAAAGAAAGCAGCCTTATCCAGAACTGCGTAAAATCAATATAGATAGAAACCCACGAAGGCGTAAAAGGAATTTTTTCGTCAAGGGCGTGGTCAACCTGCGTTTTCGGGAGCCTGCCTGACAGCAGTTTGTTTTTATACTGGCAAAAGAAAAAATTATAGAATATCGATTTTATTACTTTATTAAAGGCAGGCCGCAAAGCCGGCGTAAATATTGATTTCATAAACGCATACAAAGTTGATTCGCTGTAAACGCTGTCTTTAAAAACCATAGGGTAAGTCTATCATTTATTAATTTCAGGAACTAGTAGCGTCCGCTGACTTATCGTTTTTGCGCCTTAAAACGCAAAACATGGTTTGCATAAATAATTTTATTTTGTTACAATTTATTTTAAGAGGAAAAAATGATTCGAGGCGGAGATATAGTAAAAGGTTCGTGCCTGCTTCAAAAGGGGCAGCCGTACCTTGTAGTGGACAGGGAATTTCACAATCCCGGCAAGGGGACTGCTGTAGCGAGAATTAAAATGAAAAGCATAAAAGACGGATCGGTCTTAAGCCTTACAATTCCGACGCAGCAGGAAGTTGAAGACGCGCAGGTAGATTTAAGAACCTGCCAGTATCAGTATTCAGATCAGGATAATTATCATTTTATGGATAATGAGTCATTTGAACAGTACGAAGTATCGATTCTGGAAAATCCTGAAAAAAAATTGTATTTAAAAGAAGGCGACGCTTACGAAGTGATCATCTGGGAAGGAAAAGTCATCGATATAAAAATTCCTTACAAGGTGATTTTTACGGTAGCCGAAAGCGAAAATTATATAAAAGGCGATACCGCGACAGGCGCCACAAAACCTGTAATCACCGATACCGGGCTTACAGTCCGCGTTCCGCTTTTTATAAAACAGGGCGAGCGAATTCTGGTTAATACTGAAACAAACGAATATGTTGAACGCGTAAACAATTAACGCGCGATCAAACAGCCGGAGGACATATGAACAACGAAAAACTGGCGCTGCTTGGCGACGAAGCTGTCGCGCTCGGCGCGATTCATTCGGGTATCAGCGCGGCTTACGGTTACCCGGGAACCCCGTCTACGGAAATATTACAGTACCTGATTAATGAATCAAAAAATGAAAAAATAAACGCAAGCTGGTGTTCCAACGAAAAAACAGCGATGGAAGCCGCGCTCGGCGTGTCTTTCGCGGGGCTCAGGAGCATTGTCACCATGAAACATGTAGGATTAAACGTCGCATCAGATCCGTTTATTAATTCCGCGCTTTTAAAAATAAAGGGCGGTCTTGTGATCGCTGTCGCCGACGATCCCGGAATGCACAGTTCCCAGAACGAACAAGACTCACGTTTTTACGCGAACTTCGCGATGATTCCATGCCTTGAACCGCGCAATCAGCAGGAAGCCTACAACATGGCGCGCGAAGCCTTTGATGTTTCAGAATGTTTTAATATTCCCGTAATGCTCCGACTTGTTACACGTCTTGCCCACGCGAGAGCCGCCGTAATTGCGCGTCCTGAAAGAGATAAAAACAAACTTTCAAAAACCCAGGATAAAAATTCATGGATGCTTCTTCCGGCATTCGCGCGCAAGAATTATGAAGGCCTTGTTTTAAAGCAGAAAATTCTTGAGGAATGGTCGTATCAGCATCCTGTAAATAAATTAACAGCGCCAAAGACAGCGGTTTTAAAAAGCGATTTCGTGGTTATTACATCAGGACTTGGCGGGAATTACTACGAAGAAAATATGCATGACTTCCTTGCGATGCGTAAAAAACAGGGCAAAGGCGTTCCTTCATGGCTGCACATCGGCGCGTATCCGCTTCCCGAAAAAAAAATCCGTAAAATCTTTGATGAAGCGGACGAAGTTTTAATTATCGAAGAAGGGCAAAATTTTATCGCGCAAAGGGTTTTCGGCATTGTCGGCGCTGTTACAAAACCTGTCATTCAATGCGGCGAACTTGATCCCGACAACGTAAGAAAAGCGCTCGGCCTTCCGCCCAGACAGGGAATTAAATTTTCCGCCGGAGTCCTTGCAGCGCGGACTCCTGTTTTATGCCAGGGCTGCCCGCATACAGACAGCTACAACGCTATTAACAAGGCAGTCGCGTTTTTGGATCCGCGCGCGGGTCATCCCGATGTTGCGGTCAACTCCGACATCGGATGCTATTCGCTCGGCGCTACGCCTCCGTTATCTGCAATAGAAAGCATCGTCTGCATGGGAGCCTGCATCGGCATGGCAAAGGGCGCGTCTGATGCAGGATTAAAATACGCCCTTGCTGTGATCGGAGACTCGACGTTTATCCATTCGGGGATTACGCCGCTTATTGATGCTGTCAGCGCAAATACTCCGATGACAATAATAATACTTGATAATTCGTGCGTCGCGATGACAGGCTGCCAACCGACAATCGTGCCGTCAAAAAATTTTAAAGCGCTGCTTTCAGGATGCGGCGTAAACGGTGATCATATCCTTGAGCTTGAAGCAAAGCCGAATCTGACTGAAGAAAACGCATTAAAGCTTAAAAATGAAATGGAATACCGCGGGCTTTCTTTGGTAATATTTAAACGCGAATGTCTTGAAACGTTAAGAAAGAACAAGGCATAATAGGGCCGCGGTAAAAAATATTTTCTTGACAATTTATGTTAACTGTGTAAAAATCATGGTTAACGATGAATAAAATAAACAGAAACCGTTACGTTTTCTGCGCGGTTTTCGCTGCGCTGGTCGCTGTATCAGGTTTTATAATCATACCTGCCGGCATAATTCCCATTGTGCTAAAAAATCTCTTTGTCGTTCTTTCAGGCACAGTTCTTGGAAGTTTTTACGGCGCAGTCTCAATTATCATTTTTATTTCCGCAGGAATTCTTGGAGCGCCTGTTTTTGTAATCCCGGGCTTTGGAGTATTCAGCACTCCTTTAGGCGGATATTTAATCGGCTATTTGCTCGGAAGTCTTGCCGCAGGATTAATCTGCGGAAAGCCGAAAATAAAAGAAAAAAAAGTAAAACTTCTATTTTTGATAAGGTTGACTTTGGCATCATTATCAGGCTTTTTAATTATTCTGCTTTGCGGAATGTTTTATATGATGCGTTTAAACTCCATGTCTTTTGCGGCGGCATTTGCCGCTGGGGTTGCTCCTTATATACCCGGCGATTTAATCAAACTTGCCGCAAGCATCCCGCTTGCGCTCAGGCTTCGTCCTATCGCGGCGCGTTATATAAACCCTGATAAATAATAAATAGGAAGTAAAAAATTAAAGCCGTAGAACTTTTAAATATTACAAAACGTTTCCCGGCATATGACGACATTAAACAAAATGATCAGATTCGCGGCGGTTTTTTTTACGCGCTTAATGACGTATCGTTTTCTATAGAAGAAGGCGAATGTACGATTATCGCGGGAGCTAACGGATCTGGAAAAAGTCTTTTAATGTCCATTATCGCAGGCCTTGAAGATTCGACTTCGGGAAAAATTACAACAGCAGGAAAAGTTGGCCTTGTTTTTCAGGAGCCTGATGCGCAGATAATCGGAGAGACGCCGTACGAAGATATCGCGTTTGGTCCGCGGAATATGAAGCCTTCGCTGTCTAAAGAAGAAATTAAAACGCGCGTAAATAATGCGCTTTTAGAAACCGGTCTTGAACAAAAAGCGGACTTCCCTGCCCGATCGCTTTCAGGCGGTGAAAAGCGCCGCCTTGCCGCAGCCGGAGTGCTTGCGATTAACGCGCAAATAATCATTTTTGACGAGCCTTACGCAAACATGGATTATCCGGGAGTTCTTCAGGTAAACAATCTTTTTGGCAAACTTATAAAAGAAGGAAAGACGGTGATAATCCTTACTCATGAACTTGAAAAATGCTTCACCCTTTGCGCCCGTTTTATCGTGCTTTTTAAGGGCGAAAAAGTATATGACGGAGACCCGTCATGTGAAATCCTTAGTAACGTTGAAAGATGGGGCATTCATAACCCGATAAAAAATAATTCACTAAAAAAAATTGAGCTTTTATGGTAAGCGAACGAACTCTTTTTAAATATAAAACAGTTAAAGGCTTTCTTCATAAACTGCCTGTAATAATAAAATTTTTACTATTGATTTTTATCTCATTTTTTTGCTTTACGTTTTCTGCTGCATGGCTTTTAATTTCTGTGTTACTTGCTTTTTTATCAGCATTTTTATTAAAATTTACAGCGATCGAACAGCTTACAGATTTAAAACCCGCTCTTTTTTTTGCGGCCTTCATGTACCTGCTGTCTTTAATTTCAGGCATTACAGATTCTTTTCCCGTAATTATTTTTCAAAAGTCTATACTGATTCCAAATCCCGATTTTGTTAACACAGCACTTCGCCTTGTATTAATAATTCAATTGTCCGCGCTGTTTTTCCGCACTACAAGTTTTATTGAAATAAAAGAATGTTTAAACACAATTGAATATTTTTTAAAGCGTGTTTTTAAAAATTCTTCAGGGTTTTTTTATACGGATACAATTTCGCTTTTTCTAATGTTTATCCCGGAATTCTTCAATGTATGGTCAGCTTTTAATCTTGCATGGAAGGCAAGGGGCGGCAAGCCGGGAGTAAAAAAAATTAAAACGCTTGTATTTTTGTTGATAACGGCCAGTTTTGAAAAAGCGGCTGTAAAAGCGAAAGCAATAGAATCAAGGGGGAGGCAATATGAAAAATAATCCTGACGGGCTTTCAGGCAAGGCAAAACTTTTAAAATACCTGCGTGAAAAACAGGGAGAGCCATTAAGCGGCACAGCCCTTGCAAAAAAAATGGAAGTTTCGCGCGTAGCTGTATGGAAGACAGTTCAGTCCTTATGCGAAGCCGGTTATTCGATAGAAACGGGAGAATCGGGATATTCATTGAATCCAAAAAATGAAAAAGATTTTTTATACCCGTGGGAATTCTTTGAAAAAGAAAATAATTTTTATCATTATAAAAACACGACAAGCACAATGGACAGGGCAAGGGAGACTGCGTTCCGCGGAGCTGAAAGCGGAACTGTTTTTACAGCGGAAAAACAGAGCGCGGGAAGGGGAAGAAACGGCAGGACATGGGTATCGCGCCAGGGCGGATTATTTTTTTCAATTCTGGAAAGACCGGGTTATTCAATCGCGGATTATTCGCTTTTATCGCTTGTTATGCAAATCGCTGTTACGCGCAGCCTGTCGAAGGTTTGCGCGAAAAAAGCGTATCTCAGGTGGCCGAATGACATTTATATCAACAGCCGCAAGATTGCAGGGATCACAACAGAGCTTTCAGGCGAAGGGGATATTATTTCATGGCTTACAGCCGGCATCGGGGTAAATGTGAATAATCCCGCGCCGTCGGGAAAAGCCGCAAGCTGCATGGAAATTACAGGGCATAATATTTCACGCAGGGATGTATTAATAAATATTTTAAATGAAATTGGCAGCGTAAAAAAAACATTCAGCTCGAAAGCCGTTTATTCGCAGGGAAACCCCGCGCTTGCCAAAGAATGGAATTCTTATTGCGACTGCATTAACGCCAAGGCGCTGGTATTTGAACCTGTTAATAGCGCGCACAATGTTACCGCTGTTACTGTTAATGAAGAAAAACATGGGAAAATTCTTGCAAGGGGCGTTTTTCAGGGTATAGACCCCGCAGGCAGATGCATTCTTAAAACAGACGACTCAACATTATATTTTAATCACGGCACAGTATCCGTCGCCTTTTTAAACCCCTAAAGAGCGGATAGTTTCAAGCCGAGGCAGTGTCACATAACATCCAGAAATGGTATGCAGACAAGATAAAAAGCGTCCTTAAGAATATACATCACCGCCTTGCAAAGGTCTAACCTTTCATAAGACAGGTTTTTATCTTCGCAGTTAAGTATCGGACATTCATGGTAAAAACGGCTGAAAGCTTTTGAAAGTTCATAAAGATATCCAGTCAGGTTTGACGGGTCAAGGTCTAAAGCAGCCTGCGTGACCGCCTCAGGATAGGACGAAATCAATTTGATTAAATCCCATTCTGAATCAGACGTTAATAACGAAAAATCATGCGCGTCTTCGCGTGAAACGATGTCGTTTAACGCGCCCTTTTCATTTCCGCGGTTTTTTTCTGTCTCTTCGTTTTTTCTGAGCATCGAAGAAATGCGCGCGCCCATGTACTGAAGATACGGGCCTGTGTTGCCGTTAAAGGAAAGCGACTCCTTAGGATCAAAAAGCATATCCTTAACAGGGTTAACCTGTAAAAGAAAATAATGAAGCGCGCCAAGCGCGATTTTTTCCGCCACTTCGGACGGCTCCCCTACTTCTTCCTCCCTTCCTTTTTCGCGTATTTCAGCTAACGCAAGATCGCGCAGCGAGTCCAAAAGGTCGTCAGCGTCAACAACCGTTCCTTCCCTGCTTTTCATTTTGCCTTCGGGAAGGTTTACCATTCCGTAGGAAAGGTGGCGCAGATTTTTTGCCCATGAATAGCCGAGTTTATCAAGCAAAATAAAAAGCACCTTAAAATGATACTGCTGCTCCGAGCCGACAACATAAATCATCTGGTCGAAAGGCCAGTCCTTGTGCCTTTCAATAGCGGTTCCGAAATCCTGCGTTATGTAAATCGACGTGCCGTCGCTTCGAAGAAGTATTTTTTTATCAAGTTTATCTTCCGATAAATCGACAGCTACAGCTCCGTCTTCCTGTTTGAAGAAAATCCCTTTCTCAAGTCCTTTTAACACTTCGTCGCGCCCGAGCATGTAAGTCTTGCTTTCATAATAATATTGATCGAAAGAAATTCCTGTGCGCTCATATGTTTTTTTCATTCCTTCGATCGACCAGCTGTTCATCTGCTTCCATAATTCGACAGTTTCCAAATCGCCCGCTTCCCAGTCGCGGAGCATTTTCTGCGCTTTTTTCATTGAAGGAGCGCAGGCTTCCGCCTCTTCTTTTTTCATGCCGGAATTTATCAGCTCTTCAACTTCCTTTTTAAGATTCTGACTGAAATCAACATACCACCTGCCGACATAGTGATCGCTTTTTATTCCAAGTGATTCAGGAAGTTTGCCCTGCCCGCCTTCTTTGTACGCAAGCATCGATTTACAGATGTGAATGCCGCGATCATTTATGATGCACACTTTCCTTACCTGCGCGCCGCATGCGATCATAATCCGCGATATGCTTTCGCCAAGAACATCGTTTCGCAGGTGCCCCAGATGCAGGGGCTTGTTTGTGTTCGGGCTTGAAAATTCCACCATTACTTTTCTGCCATTCATTGCGCCTGAGCGGGCGAACGAGAAATTCTCAATATCAGATAACGCTTTGTTTAAAACGGTTTTTGAAATGTACGCGCGATTAAGTTTAATATTTACATACGGCCCCTGCGCGCTGACTTTTGCGTTGCAGGTAAACGCGCTTTCTTCTTTTTTTTCCCGGTCTTCATTGATTTTTTTTTGAATTTTATCTGTAATTAACTGTGCGATTTGCGCCGGCCCCTTCTTGAGAATTTTTGAGTAACTGAACATAGGAAAGCCGATGTCGCCCATCTGCGGATCAGGCGGGATTTCCGCGGTTATATTTTCATGATTTATTTTTTCCGCGATGCCTGATTCATTAAAAAGCGAATTGAGCGCGTCCGCTGTCAATTTTTTCCAGGGTTCCCTGTAATCATAGCGCGGTGAAATTTGATTTTCCTGCATGATCAATATTAACTTTTATTTAACTTTTTTTCAAGGCATTCCTTTCTTCGGATTAGCTTCATACACCGGATCGATTCATCTTCATTAAAAACTTTCAAGCCCTTGTTTACATACTCCAGAGCTTCGCTGAATAGACGGCTTTCAAATCGGCGCAGACTTTTTTCAGGTCTTTGTACGAAATAAACTTTGTGGAATTGCGAATCATGTGGACGATACACAGCTGAACTCTGGTATCAGGATATACAGAGCGAACCGCTTCGGTAAATCCTGAAAGACCGTCCATGACAGTATCGCGTATGATTTTTCTAAATGTGATTTTTTGTCTCTGTCACTCATCCTTAATGAATACATCGATATTAACTGGTCGTTAAATATCGGTACTCTTTTTTCATGCTTGGGAACTATTACAAGTTCAAACGTACTGTTCCTGTCCCTCGGAACTTCTATTGTCGCCTCATGATTCTCCATCAGGACAGTTTTTTCTGTATGTCCGTTCCGTGAGTTTCCGCTGTTATCTCCGGCTGCAGAATTCTTTTCATATCCCAGATGTTCTTTCATTTCAGCTTCAAGGGTTCTTTGTAGTATTTTCCTGTTAGCTGTTTATTTAGACCGTCGTGACCGACAACTTCATCCTGCGTTAGCCCTTTGAAATCAATGGTATATCATTTACACATTTTTTAAGACAGGTTCTCATAAAAGCCTTTAAAAAATTATCTCATAAATATATGGGTAATTATTTATTTCCATCTTTCTATTTCCTTATATTAGATTATTTTAATCTATATAATTTATATTTAATTGTAATCCATTAATAAAAAGTCTTATTTCTTTGTTGATATACAATTCAAATATTTCATTATTGTATTCATTCTTAATATTTTCAGGAATATCTACTATTTCATAAAAT
>Ga0209755_10000211_pt1 | contig 113646 bp, 107 predicted proteins | sample TergutCo191P1_FD_187301 | JGI IMG/M metagenome (GOLD analysis project Ga0209755, IMG submission 187301) | Cornitermes sp. P1 segment gut microbial communities from Petit-Saut dam, French Guiana - Co191P1 (SPAdes) (version 2) | ecosystem: Host-associated > Arthropoda: Insects > Digestive...
ACTTGAATATAGATGATTTTCCCGAATTGTCCAGAAAAATGGGTTTTAAGATAATTGAACTTGGCGAGCAAGCCTCAATTACATTTCACAGGCTTCCAAGAAAAAAAGAGCATAAAGATCCTTTTGACAGAATGTTAATTTGGCAAGCTATAACAAACGATTTTATGTTTATGTGCAAAGATGGCTCCGTTGCGCAATACAAAGAAGATGGTTTGAATTTAATTTGGTAACCATTTTCTTTCACCCTCCAAAGCAACCAACAGCCCTAAGCAACGGCTCGATTTATATAAAAGGGGAAATGCCTTGTTATTCCGCTTGTTATTTCAATGTTCATTATAGTGCTTGCTTTGGAAAGCTCCAGTGCTACGGAAAAAATGAGTCTGTCCTAAAAAGTGTGTAAATGGCAGGTGTTATGTGGCTTGGAATTTTGTGTAACCAGGGCATAAAATTTGTTTTCGGTAAATTCGTAGCTTATGGTGCGTGTGTTGCAATTCCAACATTGTTTGCTGCACTTTTAGGGTTGTTATATGTTAGCTAAAAAATATAGACTTTTATTCGGCTTCTTGTCGTTACTTCTTTGCAATAGCATTTTTACGTCATATTTTTGTCATTTTTTCGCATTTTTACTCATTCGACCGTAGTCTCACTCGCTATTTACAGGCAAACTTTTGGGCAATTTTTTCTAAATTACCCCTATGCAAACTCTCGAAGAGAATGATTTGGAAATTATAATGCCGAAAGATGAAGCCATCGGTAAAAAGAAATTGCTGTGGATTCTCATTTTCGGCGTGCCTGTGATTTTAAGTTCGGTAGCCGTTGTTATAATTTGGAATACTTTGGTTTCAACGCTTCCGCCTTTTGAAAAACTTGAAACAATAGAGCCTCGCCTCATCACAAAAATTTACGATAAGGATTCCGTTTTGGCCCATGAGTTTTTTATTGAAAAACGAATATGGACTCCCATTGACAGCATACCGGACATTGTGAAAAATGCCGTTATAGCAACGGAAGACCGCAGATTTTGGAATCATTGGGGCATGAATCTGTTTGCTATTCCAAGTGCTGTTTTGGAGAGCTTTAGAACGGGGAACAGAATGCGTGGCGCAAGCTCGCTAACACAGCAGCTTGCAAAACTCCTTTTCTTAACTCCGGAACGTTCCGCAAAACGCAAAATACGGGAAGCAATGACAGCTATTCGCATAGAGAAAACCTATACTAAAGAGGAAATTCTCGAATTCTATATGAACGAAGTGTATTTGGCAGGCGGAAATTACGGATTCCAGTCTGCAGGGCAGTTTTATTTTGGGCGCCCGCTGGATAGCTTAACCGTGCCTGAAGTAGCGGTGCTTGCCGGAATGCTTCAGCGTCCGGAAGCCTATCGCCCAGACAGAAAGCCCGAAGCCGCAATTGCTCGCAGAAATACGGTTTTATATGCAATGCGAGATGCCGGCTATATTAACAAGGCAGAGTACGAAGACTATATTAAAACCCCTTTACAGGTTGAGAACAAGGAAGACGGCGGAGCTATTGCGCCATACTATATGGAAGATGTGCGCAAGTATTTGGAAAACAAATACGGAGAAAATTCCCTTTACTCCGATGGAATTTCTGTTTACAGCACAATAGACCCGAAAGCGCAGAAAATAGTTGAAAAAGCAGCTATTGCTCAGATAGAGAAAGTTGACAAACGGCTTCGCTTGCGTGCAATCTACAAGTTAGGCCTTGCAAAAACATACAAAATGCCCGTGGACACGGTGCTAAAAAACTTTGATTCGGTTTATGCCGATTTTACAAAAAATTATTTGGCAAAAGATACGGGAAAAACAATTTATCCTGATACCTCTCGCTACCGCCAGGCACAAGCTGCTGTTATTTTAATAGAAAACGAAACCGGAGCTATAAGAGCTTTGGTTGGCGGAAAAGATTTCCTCGAAAGCAAATGGAACCGTGCTGTGCAAACATTAAGACAGCCCGGTTCTTCGTTTAAACCCTTTGTTTATGCGGCTGCTATGGATAACGGAGCTTCGCCTTGCGATTCGGTGAACGATGCTCCAATAACAATCCCTGACCCTTTAGATACGGCTAAATACTGGAGGCCGGGTAACTATTCAAAAGAATTCAAGGGAATGATGACCTACCGCAAAGCGTTAGCGCTTTCGCAGAACTTGCCTGCCATACAAGTCGGGTTGAAATACGGATTTAACAGCGTGGTAAACTATGCACGTAAATTCGGAATTAGAAGAGCACCGCTGCAAGCCGTGCCCAGCCTTGCACTTGGCTCGGTTGGCGCAACGCTTATGGAAATGACAAGCGCATACACGGTTTTCCCAAATGGCGGAAATCGGATTGAGCCATATTACATAGAAGCTATTATAGGCAAAAACGGTGAAGTTATCGAAAAACACTACAAAGTTGAGCACGAGGTTTTGAAAAAACCTTCTGCATATTTAATGGTTTCAATGCTGCAAAGCGTAAATACCGGCGGAACGGCAGCACGCATTTGGTCGAGTGGCTTTTACCACCCAAGCGGTGGAAAAACAGGAACAACAAACGATTACACGGATGCGTGGTATATAGGCTTCACAAGGCAATACACAATGGGAGTGTGGGTTGGAACAGATGACTTTATTCCAATGGGGCCAGGGCACACAGGCACGGAAGATGCCCTCCCGATATGGATGAATTCAATGCCGGAAATTCACAAAGATTTGCCGCGCTTGCAGTTTGCCGTGCCAGGCGGAGTGGTTTCGCAAAACATTTGCAACTATACGGGAAGAGTCACAGGTTCATATTGCAGCCAAAGCACAAGTTGCCTCTACACGGCAAGCCACACCATAACAGAAGCGTGTGATGGAAAGCATTTTGAACAACCGAAAAAGAGCGAAGCAACCATATTCGGAACCGGTGGTTCGGCTCCTGCTTCTTCGCAAACCGGCAAAACAAGGCAGGTATTCTGATGTTTAATTACGATTACCCAATAGATAATAGCGACAAACTGCTCGCTTTTATACGTTTTGTGTTTAAAAATAATGCGGAGTTCAGGCACAATTGTTTGCGGTTTTATGCAAAATTTTCACCCTTGTGGAACGGTGAAATTATTGAAAATAAAAAGTTGTACAGAACCATTGAATTTTCAAAAGGATGCTTGCCTATAAATTTGCGCAGCCCAATGGTTTTGGCAGCCGGAGCAAACAAAAACGGAAAAAGCATAAATGATTTTGCAAACCTTGGGCTTGGTGGCATAACAGTTGGAACCGCAACAAGGAGTTTTAGAGCCGGCAACGCTCGCCGGCCCCGTGTTGGCCTTGATGAATTTAACCGCTTAATCCATAATTCAATGGGGTTAAACAATGATGGCATTGAAAAAATTTCATTGAGAGTTGAAAAGCAAATTATTAAAGCGAGAAAAAACAATTTTGCAGTTGGAATTTCCATTGCCGAAACTCCCGGTGAAGACGAGCAGCACAGAATGCAGCATTTAATTGAAACTTTCAGAATTGCCTACAGAACCGCAGATTACGTTGAAATAAATGTAAGTTGTCCAAACACCGGAGAAAGCAGGCTGGATTTAGATACCTCGTTTATGAAAACAGTATTTGCGAGTTTTGAGAATTTTAGAAAAACAGCCTCGCAAAAAAAAGCTATATATGCAAAACTAAGCCCGGATTTAACCGAGGAGCAATTGTTATATATTTTGGATTTGCTTGCAAGTTCAAATATTGAAGGTGTTATTTTAGGAAACACATACCCAAGTGAAAAACTTTTTTACCATTTGCCTGTTTTAAACAATAACGGCTCAAGCGGCGGAATTTCCGGCCGTCCGTTATATGAAAATACTTTTAGAAAAACCGTTCTTGCAAAAAAGCATTTTCCACAACTTTCCGTTGTGCCTTGTGGCGGAATAGATCACGGATTAAAAGTCCGGGATTTGCTGAACGAAGGCGCAGATTTTGTTCAGGTTTATTCCGTTCTTGCATTCAGATGGATGGCTGTCGCAAAAATGGGGAGGGAATTATTAAATCCTTCGGAACATTAGCAGCATTATTTTTTTTCATTTCCATATCGCACGCAGATTTTCTTTCCGTTAATATAATTGAAAAAGAAGAACCGCCACCAACGGTTGTTTACGGTGCAAGCTATGCAGCTCGAATTTTTGCTGGTGGCGTAGATAACTTCGGAGGAGCAAGCATTCGTTATAGAGCTGGCAAGCATTTGGCTCTTGGGCTAAAAAGCGAGATTGACATTACACATACTGGTTTTTTGGCAGGTGGTTTTTTACATTATTTGCCAAGCGGAGAATTGCATAAGGAGCTGGCGGAAAACTTTGTGCATTTAGGCGTTGACTACATAAGAATAGAAGAGCAGTCTCCGCTTTTTTCCATTGGTTACGGGCGAGATATGCTGCCTTGGAAAAAATCACCTTTTGGATTCAGAATGATAGGCCGCATTGAATATGCACCGGCCGCACATTTGTTTATGCGCAAAAGCGACGGTCTTTTCGGTTTGGAAATGATAAAACTTTCAAATGTTGATTTTGCAATAGAAATTGGAGTTTTTGTTTATTAATAAACAAGCGTATCTTTTCTCATAATGCTCATCGCTATTCCTTTTTCGTAATATGCTGCTTCGTTTATAAAAGCGGGGTAGCAGGTTTCACCTTCCCAAAAAATCTCTTTGCCGTCAAAGTCTATAAAAACCGGCATCCCAGCTGTGAGTTCGCAATAATCCATGCCTTGCAAAGACGGGTGTATCATAGCGGTAATGCTGCCTTGTTCATTGCGAGGGTAATCAACGTTGCGCATTTCTGTGAACGTTTCAATTTCACCTTCTATTTTCGGCAAGTTACCTGCATTCCAAATTTCAACAAGTTCAAGAAAGCGAAAAACAATTTGCTCAACCTTGAAAAAAAGTTCTGCGTTGAGTGTTCCGTGTGCTTGTGGCCCGGCCTCTATGGTAACATCTCTTCTGGCTATGGTTCCCAAATACGGCGATTCGCTTCTCCTTTCCGGTTGCAAATAAATATGCACATCCTCAAACTCACATGCTATATGCGCAGAAATATTTATGAGTTCTTTGTCTTTTTGGCTTAAAATAAGCGTAACTCCCATATTGGCAGTTGTGTTATGCAAGTCCAAAATCAAGTCCGGCGCGCTTTCTTTGCCTTTTGGCCCGATCAGGGCATTTATAACCTTAGCTCTTAGGTTTTCCAGTTCCTGTTTTTTGCTGTTAAGATTTTCCAAAGCAAAACACCTGTTTAAATCGCAATCTATATATCTGCGGCACGCTTCAATCGCAGCCGGGTTAGTCAAGAGCCATCCGTGTTTTTTTGCTAAATAAACCCCTGTAAGCTCATTTCCGTGAGTTCCGCCGCAAATCACTATTTTGTTTATGGGTTCCATTTTATGTAAGATAGTATTTTTTACATTACTCATTGTGGATTTTGACATTATAGTAATAGGCGGTGGGCATGCCGGCATTGAAGCTGCAAATGCGGCTTGGAAAATGGGCATGAAAACGGCGTTGATGGTTTTGGATAAAAAAAGCATAGGGCGCATGAGCTGCAATCCTGCTATTGGAGGTGTTGGCAAGGGGCAAATGGTGCGTGACATTGACGCAATGGGTGGCTTAATGGGAATTTTAGCAGACCGTGCCGGCATAATGTTTCGCATGCTGAATGCGAGCAAAGGCCCGGCTGTTTGGGGAAATCGTGCCCAATGCGATATGGATTTGTACAGTGACCTTGCGCAAAAAACATTGCAAAACATGAACGGTTTGGAAATAATAGAAGGCGAAGCAACGTCGTTAGTCCGAACAGGCGAGCATTGGCAAGTAAAAACGGATAGTTATCCGTCTCTGCGTTGCAAATCAATAATAATAACCACAGGAACGTTTTTAAATTCAAAAATGTTCACGGGTTTAGACAAGGTTACCATAGGCGGAAGAGTAAACGAACCCAGCTCCGATTTACTTGCATTATCTTTGCAAAAATTAAACCTGAAAATGCGCCGCTTAAAAACCGGCACGCCGAGCCGCATAGACTTTGATAGCGTTGATTTTTCCAAATGCGAAATGCAAATTGGAGACGCAAATCCCTGGGCTTTTAACAGCAAAACAAAAGATGAGGATTTATGCAATTCCGCAAAATGTTATTTAACCAGAACCACAAAAGAAACTCATAGAATTTTAGAATGCGCATTTGAGAAAAGCCCGCTTTTCACCGGAAAAATACAAGGCCTTGGCCCACGCTACTGCCCAAGCATAGAAGATAAAATAAAACGCTTTGCAGACAAAGACAGCCATCAGTTGTTTTTGGAACCGGAAACAAAAAACGCAAAACGCATATACATAAACGGATTCAGCTCAAGTTTACCGGAAGATGCGCAAATAGAAGCGATGCGCACAATACCGGGCTTGGAAAACGCACGTGTTTTGCAAATAGGTTACGCCGTAGAATACGATGCCGTAAACGCTACGGAACTGCACCCAACGCTTGAATGCAAAAAGCTTTCGGGGCTTTACTTTGCCGGGCAGGTGTGCGGCACTAGCGGTTACGAAGAAGCGGCTGCGCAGGGCATAATCGCCGGCATAAATGCAGTGCTTAAAATAAAAGGCAAAGAACCATTCATCCTCTCAAGGGCAGATAGCTACATAGGCGTTTTAATAGACGATATAACATCGATGGAATGGAACGAGCCATACAGAATGTTCACAAGCCGTGCGGAATATCGTTTGTTTTTGCGTTCGGATAATTCGGAGGCGAGGCTTTGCGAGAAAGCGCATAAAATAGGAATGCTTACAAAAAGCGAATGGGAAAATTACGAACAGGAGCGTAGCAGGGTAGAGGAGGCGAGAAAATTTTTGAGCGAAAATTCCGGAACACCTGAGCAGATTGCACCTGTTTTGGCAGAGAGCGGCCAAGCAGAAGTAACGGAGCGAACAAGGTGGTTAAGCATTTTAAAACGCCCCGGCGTAAAAGCAGAAGATTTTTTCAAAGCGTCTTGTCCGCACATTTTGCTTACGAGAAAAGAAAAATGGCACTTGCTTTCCGAAGAACTTTACAGCGGATTTTTTGTTCGTGCCGCAGAAGAAATCGCAAATCAGCAAAAAATGGCGAATTTCAAAATCCCTCCGGATTTTGATTACGGCAAAATAAGTGCTTTGAGCATAGAGGCTCGGCAAAAGTTAAGCGCAGCCATGCCGCTTACGCTGGGTACAGCAGCACGTGTTGCAGGGGTTAGGGCAGGGGATGTCGCAGTGCTTAGGAGAATTTTAACAGTTTTTCCGCTCCCCTTGCAAAATCCTTAAAAATTTTCTATATTTTAACCCTCTTTTGTGAGGTTTGTTTTGCAAAACGCTATAATCAACCGTGCCGCCGATAATGCCAGAATTTTGTCTGCGGCAATGGTGCAGAAAGCTAAGTCCGGGCACCCCGGCGGTTCCATGGGAGCCGCAGAGTTCTTTTCCGTGCTATTCGGGGAATTTTTAAGATTTAACCCCAAAGACCCGTATTGGCGTGCACGGGACAGGTTTTTTATGGATCCTGGGCACATGTCAACTGTGTTTTATTCTGCGCTATGCTTTACAAAAAGGCTAAGCACGGAAGACTTAAAAGAATTCAGGCAGCTTGGCAGCAAAACTCCCGGCCATCCGGATATAGATGTTGAAAAAGGCATAGAGAATACTTCTGGCCCTCTGGGCTTGGGGCACGGGCTTGCTCTTGGCTGCGCAATAGCAGAGAGAATTTTGGTTAACCGCTTTGGAAAACTGTTTGAGCATAAAACAATATGCCTCCTATCTGACGGCACCATTCAAGAAGAAATAGCCTACGGTGTTGGCCGTATTGCAGGGCACTTGAAACTATCAAACCTCATATTTTATTTTGACTCAAACAAGATTCAGCTTTCATGCCCAACCAATGAAGTTTTGAGCCACAGTGTAGCTGCCCAATACGAAGCTTGGGGTTGGCGTGTTTATAGTATAGACGGCCACGATGTAGCGGCTATTAGAAAAGCACTTTCCGATGCCTATTCCGAAACCGAAAAACCTGTTCTCATAATAGGAAATTCAATTATGGGAAAAGGCATTAAAGATGCGCAAAACAATGCTTTTGAAAACAAAGTTTCAACGCACGGGCAGCCTATAGATGCAGCCGGAGCATCTACTGCGCAAACAATAGCAAGCCTTGGCGGCAATCCGGAAAACCCTTTTGTTGTTTGGCCCGATGTAGAAGAAGCCTTTAACCTCCGTTTGGAGGAACTGGAAAAAGAAGCCGAAGCTTGGCGTTACAGGTTTGAGGCATGGAAGGTAACTTACCCGAAATTGGCGGCAGAATTGGATAACTGGCAAGCAAATAAAGCTCCGGTACTGGACTTGTCTGTTATTCCTCAAAAAGCCGGTGTTGCAACAAGGGTTAGTTCAGGCGCAATTCTCTCGTGGCTTGCAAGCAATCAGCCGAATATGGTTTGTTCTTCCGCAGATCTTTCAAACAGTGATAACACGCAGGCTTTCCTAGATAAAACAGGCATCCTCAAACCAGGCAATTTTAGCGGAGCTTTTTTGCAGGCCGGTGTTGCCGAGCTTACTATGGGGGCTGCTGCTTGCGGCATTGTTTTGCACGGAGAATTTACCGCAGTGTGCGCCACATTCTTTGTGTTCAGCGATTATATGAAACCTATTTTAAGGCTTGCATCGCTTATGGCTTTGCCTGTTAAGTTTTTGTTCACTCACGATAGCTTTAGAGTTGGCGAAGATGGCCCAACGCACGAGCCTGTTGAGCAAGAAGCGCAAATTCGTTTGCTCGAAAGCATGTCTTTGTCAAATGGAAAACCATCCATGCTAGTTTTGCGCCCGGCAGATGCCACCGAAACAACTCTTGCCTGGGAAATGGCAATGGCAAACAGCAACAGCCCGACAGCCTTTATTTTATCCAGGCAGGTTATGCCAGCATTGGAGAATCCACATTCAAAGGCTAGAGCCTCAGGCTACATTGTGCAGAATGCGGAAACTCCGAACTTAATATTTGCGGCAAACGGTTCCGATGTTTATCTCTGCTGTCAGGCAGCAGAGATTTTGCGCAAAGAAGGGCTTTCCGTAAGAGTTATAAGCGTTATGAGTCCAAGACTTTTCGCAGACCTGCCGCAAGAAGAGCGAGAAACTATTATTCCGCGCTGGGCACCGGTGTTTGCTGTTTCCAGCGGATTGCCGTGGGTATTTGCCCCGGTTGTTGGTCCTTTGGGTCGCTCCTGGGGTTTAAGAGAGTTCGGAAAATCTGCTCCATTCACGGTTTTAGAACGTGAATACGGCTACACTCCGGAAGCGGTAGCAGAAAAAGCGAGAATTTATTTATCCGATTACAAAAAAATGCGGAAGGAATTATGCTCATAAGTTTTTTAAAGAAAGAAGAAGGCGATGGAGGCTCTGAGTCCAAATTTATGGGCAAGGGCGATATAATTTTTTTGCTGGTTTTAGCCGCTCTTATAGGCGGTTTTTGGTATTTCAACAAAACCAACAAGGAAAAAACATACAGCCACTATGCAAAATGCGATGTTTTGTTCACGGCAAACAGCTATGCAGAAGCAAAGGAATGTTACGAACATTCCATAGAGCTTGGTTATCGCATAGACAGCTTGGATTCTATCGGTTATCACCGAGTTGAGAAAATAGACAGCATACTGGGCCACCAATAGTTTTTTTCTATATTAAAAGTATGCAAATAACAGCTTCTACTTCCGCGCTTAAGGCAAGCACGCTGAGAATGGATATCAGCGGGCACGATGTTGCCAATATAAACACGCCGGGCTTTTCTCAGAGCCGTCCGGTGCAAACCTCGCTAAAACCCGGAACAGAAATATCTGCTATTCAAAAAATCGATTCGCCATCTCCGGATTTTTCGGCAACAGATTTGGCAGAAGAAACCGCAGAATGGATAAAAAGCGAGCGTAGCTTATCTGCAAACGCTTCTGTTATTAAAACACAAGATAAAATGTTTAAAGAAGTTGTGGACTTACTAGCCTAGTATCTCCAGCACTCTGCTGATTTTTGAATTGCATTGCGAAAGTATTGACATCGCTGCTTGAACTTGAATCTGTGAAGATGCCAATGTAGTGCTTTCCTTTGCAAAATCCGTATCCTGTATTTTGCCAATATAATTATTTAAGCCAATATTGGTCGAGCTCAAATCTTCAACCTGATCTTCCATTCTGCGTACGTAAGAACCCATATAGGAACGAATTGTGCTTAGGGAGCTTAAAGCACTGTCCAAATCATCTATTGCCGTAGCGGCTCCGTTCTGGTAGGTGAGGCTCAAGGTATCTAAGCCAAGAGACTTGGCTGAAATTTCAGGAATGGAAATTTTCACGGAATCAATTTTTTCAGCGCCGGAAGTTATGCCTATGTGCAAAATGCCGGGCCTTGCTCCCTCTTCAAATAGAAAAGGGGTCCAGTCTTTAATTTTCCGCTCTTCTCCATCTTTTTGCCAGCCGGAAAAAGAATCGTTGCTATTTCCGAAAATGACTTTGGAATTAAATGTTGTGCCGGTAGATATGCGATCTATTTCTTTTAGCAATTCTTGTGATTCAATTTGCAAATAATGCCGTTCTGTGCTTGAAAGAGTATCGTTTGCGCCTTGAACGGAGAGTTCCCTTATGCGTTGCAAAATGTTTTGTATTTCGGTGCAGGAGCCTTCTGCTATTTGCAAAAGAGATGCGCCATCTAGAGAGTTTTGCTTTGCGCGATTGTTGCTCGTTATGTCGCTTTCTACGTTTTTAGCTTCGTAGTTTTTAAACGGGTTGTCTTTAGATGCATTTATGCACATTCCTGTGGACAACCTTTCCGTGGCAGTGCTTAAGGATCTGTTGCTCAATCGGATTTGATTCTGGAGAATCTTTGATTGCGTGTTAAACGAAATGTTCGATGTCATGTTAAACCTCCGTGGTAAATTACAAATAATCCATTAAAGAATTTCGCATCAGTTTTGCTGCGGCATTTAAGCTTGCGCTATAAACATAATCTGCCATTGCAAACTGCGTTATAGCTTCTGTAAATTCCGTGTCTTCCACTCTGGAAAGAGCATCTGTGTCGTTGATGCTTATTTGTGCGTTGCGGTCATAAACCATTTCCATTCGATTTATTTTTGAACCGCTAATGGCCTGTTCGGCCAAATTTCTTTTGCGAGCCACATCAACAGTGTCTATGCTTTGCGCTATCTGTGACTGATCGTTATGCCAAAGCCCCTGCATAAGTGCTATAATTTCTTTGAATGCATCTGTTTGGCCATTTGTTTGCGGGTCATAAGAACCTGGCGTTCCTTTGCCGAACAAGTCATCGGGATTGCTATTGATTTTCACTGTTATGCCGGGGTCTATTTCCCTCAGAATTTCGCCGCTCATATCTATGGAGTTGCGATAAATATAATCAAATTTCATGCCGGGCATGTTCGGGTAGCCTACGGTTGCCGGTGGGGATCCGGCAGGCTGCTTTATAGGCACTTCGGTATCACCCGCCGTAAAGCCGCTGGTATCGTAAAAAGCTTCTTTTGCTCTTTCGCTTATAAGAGTTATTGTGCCGTTCACATAATCTATTTCATAATCAGATTTGTAATAATCCGGATGCGCTTTCGTCATATAAACAGGAGCTGCATTAGGGTCCGGAAGGGGAGGCTCATATCCAAGCAGAAGGCGCTCATCATCTTCGGGAAGATCTGCGTATCTAAATGGTTTTTCCATAAGCGGCGGTTCAAGGTCCAACTGCACAGAACCCGGTATAATGCGTTCGGCTTTTGGCGCAAAAAGATTATTCGGATAATTATAGTCCGGTGATATGTTCGGGTCACGGTAGTTTGAATCGAAAATGCTTATTGTTATAGGCCCTGTGTCTTGAAAAATACGAGGGGATGTAGGGTCGGCAGGGTCGTGAAGCGGATTTATGGGAGTAGTTGCATTTGCCGCAGGATATCTGTATTCTGCTTGTCCGCTTTTAATTTCGTAAGGAGGCTGGTTTGTCCATTTGCCGGAAAACATATAGCCGTCTTTATGCTTTGTTTGGGAAAGAGCAACCATTTGCTCCAAACTTTGCCGAACATCCATATTTATATATAGACGATTATCGTGCGTTAAGGTATCGTTGGAACCTTGTACAGCAAGATCTTTGCAACGTCCAAAAACATCATTCATGCTGGCATGGGTAGTTTCCATCGTAGTCATGAAGATTACGCCATCATCTATGTTTATTTTCTTTTGGCCAAGCGAGTTCAAACTGTTCTTGTAGGTCATTGACTGCGTGAAGCCAACAGGGTTATCCGATGGGCGGTTTATCCTCTTAGTGCTTGCGATTTGCTCATTTAATCTATTGAGCGTATTCGCGTTGCGTTGGATGTTGCGCATCGTGTTATCATACATGGTATTAAACGTAATTCTAGCCATACTATTTTTACTTGCAAAAACCGTGCCAGATTTTATTTTTTATTTTTAAAATAAAAAAATGCATTTTTTCAATTAAAACCTTGCCAAACCCATAAAAATTTTCTATATTTGTCTTGCTATGAAAAGGACTTACCAACCACATAATCGCAAACGTGCAAATAAGCACGGTTTTATGCACCGCATGGAAGACCGCTGGGGTAGAGATGTGCTCAGCAGTCGTCGTGCCAAAGGCCGCAAAAGGCTCACCGTTAGCGATGAGCTTTACCAAAAGTGATTTCACAGAAAAATTTTTAGAAGTAATTTGCTAAAAAATTTTCGGTTTCCTTCAGAAGCTTCCTATAAAGTCGTAGCCTTGAAGGGTAAAAGGCTAAAGTTTGGTTTTTTAAGCCTTAAGGTTTTGCCTTCCCCGGATTTTTGCACAAGATTTTGCTTTATTGTTAAAAAGAAAAACGGAAATGCCGTTTTTCGCAATCGTTGCCGCAGAATTTTGCGCTCTGTATTTTTTAGCGGAGCGAAAAACTTCAAAAAACCGCTCTGGATTATGGCAACAACAGAGATGAATTGTGAAAACGCAGATTGGAAAGCATTAAGAACGTGCGGGAACGGGGTCGTAGCCGCTTTTACAGAAGGGCTGGCAGCGCAAAATCCTGTAGGTGGCAAGAAGGCTACCCTTTAAGGCTCCGTGCGTTTCTATGGCCTCTATTGCGTAATTTGAGCAGGAAGGGTAAAACCTGCAACATCCCCTAAAAAATGCCGGATGTATTTTTTGATACAGTTTAATAAGTTTAACTATTATGTTTGGCATAATGGGTAGTCTTCAAGCACGCCTTTAAACTTAAAGTTGTATTGCAGCCTGTCAATGTCGTCTTCTTCTACCGGGTGGTGCTTTTCCCATAAACGGAACAGAAACCCCCCGAAAAACCTTGCAAGCCCGCCTTTTCTGTCACGTTTTTCGTATTCCGAGATGTCTAGGCCCAGTTTTAGGACTTTTACCATAACGCTTGGGGCTAAATGCTGCAAAGAGCAGCATTTGGGCACAAGGCTTTCATAGCTAAAACCTGGAACCTCTCCCTTTTCCAAAGGAACCTTATGCACCATGCAAAGGATTTCTTTATCGTAGCTTTTTATATGCTTTTCAAGCACTCTTATAAAGTGAATTTTTGTTGTATTCACCAAAACTCGCCTTAGCTCAGGAATTTGTTCTGCGGGCAAAAACGAGGCTTTGCAGCTTGGGCAAACTTGCAAATCCAAAGTGTTCAAGTTTATGCGAACTGGGTCTATTTCATTGCAAAATGCGCACATAGAATTGCTCCGGCAAAGCGGTTAGGTGTTTACCAAAATGTCTCGCAAGTCTTTTGCTGTGCGCAACTTAGCCATGGCAGATTCTCTGTATTGGCGAACCTTTTCCTTTGTTAAACCCGTGCTTTGCGCTATTTCTTGCAGATTGTTTTTTGCGCCGGAGCTAAAGCCGTAAGATAAATTTATAACTTTTAGCTCGGTTGGAGTTAAATATTCCGAAAGCAGTTTTTTTATAAGGTTTTTCCTGCTTTTTTGCAAAAAAATGCTGGAAGCGTCTGCAGAAATATCTGGAGTTATGCTTATAAGGCTGGTGTCGCCATCTTCACCAACCGGAGCATCCAAGCTGGAGGATTTAGCGCCCATTTGAAGGATTTTTTCTATTTCTTCTTCGTTATAGCGGCTGTAGCCCACAAGCGAGCCAGGATCTACAACCTGGGTTCCGCCAACAACTTGCTTAAGTTTGCCGCCCTTTCTGTTGAAACGGCGCAGAATAAGCTCCTTTTCTGCGGAAATTCTAACAAGGCGAGCCTTTTCGTTAATGGCTTTTATTATATTCTGCCTAACCCACCAAACGGCGTAGCTTATGAATTTTAAGTTCTTGGAAGGGTCCCAGCGCACTGCGGCTTCCATAAGGCCTAAATTGCCTTCGTTTATTAAATCGTTTAAATCTAGCCCTTGGCCTTTGTACAGGTTTGCAACACGAATAACAAAACGCAAATTTGCTTTAACCAAATGATTAAGCGCAGCCTTGTCGCCGATAGACACTTTCTGAAGCAAAAGACTTTCTTCGTCTCTAGTCAATAATGGTATTCTCGATATTTCATTCAGATACTGAAAATACACATTTCTTTTTATCTTTGGTTTTGCCTCTTTAACAATTTTCAAAGTCATATACACAAATTTAACTTTTTTTTTTGATTTTGTCACTATTTAAAGCAATTTTTTTTCATTTTATTGAAAAAAAATTGCTTTTTGTGAAAAAAAATCAAATTTGCGTCATAAAATAGTAATATTTATGCATCTGCGGAGTAAACCTTTTCTGCGTAGAGAGCTGTGGCGCACATATATTCGCGATTCATTTTTGCAATGAATTCAACGGAAATGCCTTTTGGACATGCGGCTTCGCATTCGAAAAGGTTTGTGCAGTTCCCAAAGCCCTCTTTGTCCATTTGCTCAACCATAGCGAGAACTCGTTTTTGTGCTTCAGGTTTACCCTGTGGCAAAAATGACAAGTGGCTAACCTTGGCAGAAACAAACAGCATGGCGCTGGCATTCTTACAGGCTGCAACGCATGCTCCGCAGCCTATGCAGGCTGCGGCATCAAATGCGTGGTCTGAGTCTCTTTTCGGAACGGGAAGCGTATTTGCAGGAGGTGCATTGCCCGTGCTAATGCTTACAAAGCCGCCAGCCTGTATAATACGGTCGAAAGCGCCTCTGTCCACAGCGCAGTCCCTTAGCACAGGGAAAGCGGCAGCACGCCAGGGTTCTACAACTATTGTATCGCCGTCTTTAAACTTGCGCATGTGAAGCTGGCAAGTTGTAACAAGACTGTCCGGGCCGTGGGGCATGCCGTTGATTACAAGCGAACACATGCCGCAAATGCCTTCTCGGCAATCGTGATCAAAGGCAAAGCTTTCTTTGCCTTCTTTCATAAGCTGTTCGTTCATAACATCCAGCATTTCCAGAAAAGACATATCCGGAGAAATGCCGGATAGCTTAATGGTTTCGAAATCTCCTCTTGATTGGGAGTCTTTTTGCCGCCACACCTTTATGGTGAGATTCATATTTCCATGCTCGCTCATTTGTAGCTCCTTGTCATAAGGTGTACATTCTCAAATTCCAACTCTTCTTTGCTGAGTTCGTGTTGCTTGTTTTCGCCTTTCCATTCCCAAGCGGCAACGTGGCAGAACTTATCATCGTTGCGTTTTGCCTCGTTATCGGGAGATTGGTGCTCTTCCCGGAAATGGCCGCCGCAGGATTCTTCTCTGTAGAGAGCATCCCTTGCCAGCAATTCGCCGAATTCTAGGAAATCCGCAACACGCATGGCGTTTTCCAGATTTTGGTTAAAGGAACCGTTCTCGCCGAGAACCTTAACGTTTTTCCAGAATTCTTCACGCAGGTTCGGAATTTCGGAAATAGCCTTTTCGAGACCTTCTTTGTTGCGGCCCATGCCAACGTTATCCCACATAATGTGCCCAAGCTCTCTGTGGAACTCGGTAACAGTTTTTTTGCCGTTAATCGCAAGCAAGCGGTCAATAATTGCTTTTGAGCTTTTTGCCGCATCCACGAATTCGGTTTGGCTGTTGCTGACTTTATCGAGCTTTGTGCTTGCGAAGTAGCCGCCAATGGTGTAGGGAATAACAAAGTAGCCGTCTGCAAGGCCCTGCATAAGCGCAGAAGCTCCCAAGCGGTTTGCGCCGTGGTCGGAGAAGTTTGCTTCGCCCAGAACAAAACAGCCCGGAATTGAGCTTTGCAAATTGTAGTCAACCCATAAACCGCCCATTGTGTAATGAGAAGCAGGGTAAATTCGCATTGGAGTTTTGTAGGGGTTCTCGTCCGTAATTTTTTCATACATTTGGAAAAGGTTTCCGTATTTTGCGCTAACTCCGCTTTCGCCAATGCGTTTAACGGCATCGTTGAAATCCAGGAACACGGCACGTTTGGAAGTTCCAACGCCAAGGCCGTTGTCACAAACCGTTTTTGCATTGCGGCTTGCAACATCACGTGGCACCAGGTTTCCAAAGCTTGGGTATTTTTCTTCCAGATAGTAGTAACGTTCTGCTTCCGGAATGTCGCTTGGCTTGCGAGGATCGCCGCTTTGGCGGGGGACCCATACACGGCCATCGTTGCGCAGAGACTCAGACATAAGAGTGAGTTTGCTCTGGTGATCGCCTGTTACCGGGATGCAGGTTGGGTGAATTTGCGTGTAGCAAGGATTGGCGAACAAAGCACCTTTTTTGTGCACACGCCAAGCAGCTCCTACGTTTGAGCCTTTTGCGTTTGTGGAAAGGTAGAACACGTTGCCGTAACCGCCGGTTGCAAGGCAAACGGCATCTGCTTCGTGACATTCAAGTTCGCCTGTAACCAGATTGCGAACCACGATTCCACGTGCTCTTCCGCCAACCAGAACCAAATCCAGCATTTCACGGCGAGGGAACATTTTAACGGAACCTTTTGATACCTGGCGCATAAGGGCCTGGTATGCTCCGAGCAAAAGCTGCTGGCCTGTTTGTCCACGAGCGTAGAATGTGCGGCTAACCTGTGCTCCGCCGAAAGAACGGTTATCTAGCAAACCGCCGTATTCACGGCCAAACGGAACGCCTTGGGCTACGCAATGGTCGATTATAAGGTTTGAGCATTCCGCAAGGCGATGCACGTTTGCTTCGCGGGCACGGAAATCACCGCCTTTAACGGTGTCGTAAAAGAGACGGTGAACCGAATCGCCATCGTTAGGGTAGTTGTGGGCGGCATTTATGCCGCCTTGTGCTGCAATTGAGTGGGCACGGCGAGGGCTGTCTTGAATGCAAAAAGATTTTACATTGTAGCCAAGCTCGCCAAGGGATGCTGCTGCAGATGCGCCGGCCAAACCGGTTCCAACCACAATCACAGTGAATTTGCGCTTGTTTGCCGGATTAACCAGCTTAAGTTCAAACTTGTGGCGTGTCCATTTTTCTGCGATTGGACCGCCCGGAATATTTGATTCCAATTTCATGGCTCACCTCCTTCTTCCATTTTTAATTCTTCTTGTTGAATTTCCTGTTGAGGATGCTTATGTTGCCTCATTCCTTTGCCTTCAAATCCAAACCCTCTTGGACCAGGGCCTCTCATCAGTTTGTCTCTATCTACTATGAGCTTGGCTTTTTCCGGGTTTCTGAAAATTGCCTTTGCGCTCATTCTTTGTTCGTCCAGAGGTTTTTCCGACAAAGTTTTCAACGCTTCTTGGTAATCCGGGTTTTTAACCTGTTCAATTATTGTTTTGGCTTTTTCGTTGAAGTTAATTATTGCAAATGTGCCTGCGGCGGTGGTTGCAAAACCAAGCGCAACCGCAACGCAATAAACAATTGCCAGTTTGTCTATAATGGGTGTCCATTTTTGGTGATTTATGCCAAGTGTTTGGAATGCGCTGGAAATTGCGTGCCACATGTGGAAACCCAAAACAAGCATAAGAGATATATAGAACACGGCAAACATTGGGTTGCCTAAAATTTCAATGGTGGTTAGCCACATATCACGAACAACAACTCCGCCCATAATTTCAGGGTTTATGTAGTAATAATGTACGCCGTTGCGAAGCGTTAATATGTGCCATACTAAAAAGGCTGCAATCGCTAGTCCTGTGAAAATCATCACAAAAGACGGGAAAGCCTTTCTGCCTTTACGGGAGTTTACCGCATAATCAACGGAGCCACGAGCCTTGTTGTTTTGCAGTTTTAGCGTAATCGCTAGGTAAAGATGGGTTATGACTATTAAGGCTAAGCCGGCTTCTACGATGTATAGAAGGAGTTTAGACTTGGTTAAAAGCGCGGAATAGTTGTTAAATGCCGCTTGGGCCTCTGCCGGATCCGGAAGGAGCAGTTGCAGGTTACCAATCATGTGTCCCAGCACAAAAAGCACTAGCATACATCCGGTGGCACCCATAATCTGCTTCTTTCCTATGGAAGAAGAGAGGTAGGTTAAAAGCCATTTCATTCGTGAAATCTCCTAAAAATTGGACGGAATAAATATAGAAAAGCCAGAGCCGTCACCTGAGGCTCTAGGTTCGTTTGTATATTATTCTAATGAAGCCTCCTTTTTTTGGTGTTAAAGTGTTTGATAACGTGGATTTTGAGCCTGTTATACCCCTTATAGACTGGAAAATGTATTTTAGTGCCTGGGATTTGCGCCCCTCTCAATATTCTGAGGTTCACAAGAGCTTGGAAATTGATTCTCGTGTTTTGCTGAAAGAAATTGTTGAAAAAAAACTGCTCAGGGCAGCCGCAGTTGTAGGCTTCTTTGAGGTTCAAAGAATCGGGGATTCCCTTTCTGTTTTAGGAAAACAAGGAGAAGAGCTTGCCAAACTCCATTTCTTGAGGCAGCAAAAAGCCTCGGAATGCGGAAATTTCCTTAGCATGGCCGACTTTTTCAACCCGAAGGAAAAGGATTTCATAGGGCTTTTTGCTGCAACCGCAGGGCTTGGCTCGTCTGAGCAAATGCAAAGGTATAAAGAAAACAACGATGATTATTCCGCAATAATGCTTGGGCTTTTGGCAGACCGGCTGGCAGAGGCGTTTACCGAAAAACTTCATAGAGATCTTTTAAACGGCAGCGGGATTAGAGCAGCCCCGGGTTACCCTGCAACTCCCGACCACACGGAAAAAGCAACGATTTGGAAACTGCTCTCGCCGGAAAAAAGCATAGGGCTAAAGCTAACCGAGAATTATGCTATGCATCCGGTAGCCTCCGAGTGTGGCTACTTTGCGGCAAATCCCGGAAGCCGTTACTTTAAGCTGGGCAAAGTAGGGAAAGACCAGCTTGAGGATTACGCTTTGCGGAAAGGAATGTCTGTTGAAGAAATTTCTATATTTCTCTAGTGCCAAAACAATTTTATAAAGATAGCATAAAGCCTAACGAAATAGGTAAGCCGGCAAAGATATTTGATATTCCCGGCCCTAAAAAAGCAGCCATTTTAATGGTGGCTCTAGGGCAAGAGGCGAGTTCTCACGTATTTAAGTCTTTAGGCGAAAAAGATGTGGAAACCCTCACTGCGCAGATAGCTCGTCTTGAAGGTGTCACTCCCGAAATGCGTGAATATGTTTTGCAGGAATTTAAACAGATAAGCAATGCTCAAGATTATGTAAATCAGGGCGGCATAGAATTTGCTCAACTGATTTTGGAGCAGTCACTCGGTTCTCGCCGTGCTCGTGAAATTTTGGAAAAAGTGCAGAGCAACATTCGCACAACGGGTTTCAATATGCTCGACAGCGTTGACCCTGTGCAGTTGGTGACTTTTTTGAGCAAGGAACGTCCTCAAACTGTGGCTTTGCTTTTGGCTCACATGAAACCGGAAAATGCCGCAGCCACAATTTCCGCATTGAACCCCTATATGCAGGTTGAAGTTGCTACTCGCATAGCCACAATGGAAAGCATTAGCCCGGAAGTTCTGCAGCAGGTTGAGCAGCAGTTATCGCAAATTTTAAAAACCATGTTCGCCGGCGGCACCGCAGAAGTGGGTGGCATAAAATCCGTGGCCGAAATGCTCAATATGGTGGACAGAGGAACGGAAAAAAACATTTTGGGAACTTTGGAGCGCGACGATATAGAACTTGCCACAAAAATCAAAGCCCTTATGTTTGTGTTCGAAGATATGCTTCTTTTGGACGACAAATCCATGCAAACCGTGTTGAAGCAAATAGACACCAAAGACTTGTCGCTTGCTTTGAAGGGCGCAAACGAGCAGGTTGCGGAAAAGTTCTTCACCAATATGTCAAATCGTGCTTCTGAAATGATTAAAGATGAAATTGCGTTCATGGGGCCAAAGAGGCTTCGAGAAGTCGAAGAAGCCCAGCAAAAAATTGTGGACGTGGTGCGCCGTTTGGAAGCCGAGAACGAAATAGTTATAAGCGGCCGTGGCAGCGAAGACGATATTATTGTTTAATTGCAATTCATAGAGGCAAAGCGAGCATTGCCCCTGCGGAAACAATGTTGCTGCTTTTTGGTTTTGTCCAGATTTTATCATAATAAAACGCAGTGCCTATTGTGAATTTTTCGAATTTCAACAGGTTTAGTTTTAAGCGAGCGTTCCAGCCGAATTCGGATTCGCTGCTGTTTAGCATATAATTTTCTGCGGCCTGCGTTGCAGCACTTCCTCTTATGCCTGCCAAGCTGATTCCAATTCCAACAGAAGCGAATTTTGATATTTGTTCCGATGTTCCGATTCCGGCTCTGCCTGTGAACTGGTGAAGCCCGTTGAAATCTGAGTTGTTTTTCAATTTCAAATAACTGTAAGCTCCTTGCAAGTATCCGTTTGTGTAATATGAAAGCTCAAGCTCTGCGCCAGCTCCTATATAAGGAGCAATTTCAATTTCCTTTTGCAAGCTGCCCAAAAAGAAATGCGCGCCGCTTTCAAGAGAAACAATCTGAGCGAAAGCGTTTAAAGAAAGGAGCAGTATGGCACGAAGCAGCATAGGTGGAATTTAGTATTCTAATGTGCCATAAAGGTGGCACATTTACTCCTCGTCTCCAAAGCCTTTGTTGGAATGTTCGTAAGATCTTAACATACAGTTAGTCAGAATCTGCATTGAAATTCCGAGGTTATCCATAAGTTCTTCCGTTTTATCGATATCGTCTGTTTCCAGATGACGGTCTAATTCCAAAATCTCCCCAAGCTTTCCTTTTTTATGAAGTAATGCATTGTTTATTTCAATATCAAGAGAGATTTGAGCAAGCATAGCTTCAAGTGAAATTTTGTAAAGAGCATTCAAATTGCTTACCAAGCCCATTAGATAGGCCTTCTCGGTTGTATTCCTATCCATATTAACGGATTTGGCTATGCTTTCAAAGAATGTAGCTCTGTATATGGCTCCGGTAAGAAGCGGAGATTGCCTGGATGCAGTGTTGCTTTTGTTTGCGTAAGCTAAAATCAAGAGCCATCGCCTCAAATGGCCATAACCCAAAAGTGTGATTGCGTGTTTTATTGATGTTATTTCCTGTCGTTTTGCAAAAGCAGCAGAATTTAAATATTTTATAAGGTTTACCGATAGTTGCGGTTGCAGCTTGAATTTGTTTTCAAGTTCATGAACATCCAGCTCTTTATCGATTGATCTTACAATTTCCAGGATGCTTACTATATTTGAATCTAATTTGGCGGCAGCCACCTCATCAGGCTTGGCAAAAAAGTAACCTTGGAAAAAATCGCAGTCGGCTAACAGGCAATCTTCAAATTCACGTTCGGTTTCAACTTTTTCCACCAATATTTTTACATTTCTTGTGTGGAAGAATTTGACTACTCTGCCTATTTCATCCAGAGTGACTGCAGGTCGCTCAATTTTGATAAAATCCAAGCAAGATAATATAGGGACGATTCTTTGAGTTTTTTCCAGCGTTGGCGTAAATTTATCTATGGCTATTCTATATCCTTTTTCTTTGAAACCTTTTACAATATCAATTATGCTTTCATCTATTACAACGGATTCCATTATTTGAAAAACGAATATTTCCGGATTTAATTCATATAAGATGTCGCTTTTTAAAAGTTTTTCATTACAGTCTATGAACGCAAAATTTTTACCGACAACATTTTCTATTCCAATATGATTCAGGATGTTGTCTAAAATTTTCATAGTAGCTTCTGTATCATCAAGGGAACTGTCATTTCGTTTTTTGTTGAGCAAAATCTCGTAGGCGACAAGTGCTTGCCTTTGGTTTAAAATAGGTTGTCTAGCAATAAAAAAATCATCACTCATACAATAAAAAATACAATTTTTTTTTTAAAAGGACACGGTTTCAAGCATTCTTGCGAAAAATACTGCACAAATATTCAGTGTGCGGGTGAAAATGGGTAAAAAAAAAACAAAATAATTAAAAAAGGGTTGCTTTTTTCGAAAAAAAATCTATATTTAAAAGACATGGTTTCTTTTGTAGGTAAAGAGAGTGCAGTTGTAGATGCAAACAGCAGGGTTTCATTGCCCTCGTCCTTTCGTGATATTTTACCTGAAAATGAAAGAAAATTCTATTTGGCGTTCGGTAAAAACAATTCATTGATTTTATTTAGAGAAAGCGATTATAACGAGAACGAAAGGCCTAAACTTATGGCAATGCCGTCAAGTCTTCGTGCGGATGCAGCCAGCAATGCTCTGTTTGTTATTTTAGACGAAAAGCAAAACAGGTTCATGCTGCCTAAGCGATTCAAGGAACATGCAGGCATTGGCAAAGATGTTATTTTTGCAGGCGCAATAGACAAGATTCTTATTTATAGTCCGGAAAACTATGAGAAGCGTGGCTTAGGGAATTATGAATATGATGAGTAACTATCACATTCCCGTGCTTTTAAATGAATGCATAGAAAACTTGGCGATAAGGCCGGGTTACGACTATGCGGATTGTACGCTTGGCGGAGGTTCTCATTCCGAAAAAATTGCAGAGCTTGTGGGCGAAGGTCAAAAATTGCACTGTTTCGATAGAGATACGGAGGCTATAAACGCTGCAAAATCAAGGCTTGCTGGCTTTGGAGAAAAAATAGTTTACCATCAAAAACCTTTTTCAAGTTTGGGAACAGAGCTTGCACAGGAAGCTCTTGGCGGAATTTTATATGACCTCGGAGTTAGCTCGCACCAGATAGATGCAAAAAGAGGTTTTTCGTTTGTGGGCAGCGAACCGCTTGATATGCGCATGGATGCGGAAAGCGGCGAAAGCGCTCAGGAATATTTGAAAAGAATTTCCGAAGCAGAACTTGCAAAAGTTTTTAGAGAAAATTCCGATTTGGAAATGGCTGGGCGCTTGGCACGCCGCATTTTATCGGGTATTTCGCATAGCGAAGAAATCACAGCAGCAAATTTAAACGCTGCGGTTGAAGAAGTTTATTCAAACAGAAAAGAAGATTTGAACAGCTTGAAAGCACGAGTGTTTCAAGCCATTCGCATGGAAGTAAACTCGGAAATTTCCGAGATTAAGCATAGTGTTGAAGATGCTGTTTGGTGTTTGAAAAACGGCGGCAGGCTTTGCATAATAACATACCATTCAAAAGAAGCACGTGCTGTGAAAGACACGCTTGCAATTTTTGAAAAAAATTGCGTGTGCAGTTCAAAGTTGCCTGTTTGCGTTTGCGGCGGCAATAATAAAAAAATAAAAAAAATAAATAAAAAGCGCCCATGCGCAGAGGAGCTGAGAACAAATTCCCGTTCTCGTAGCGCCGTGTTAAGAGTATACGAGAGGATTTAATTATGAATGTTAGACTTATTGTTATAACGGTTACGCTATTTCTTTTTTTGTTTGTTTTGGCTATTCCCATGAAAATGGCAAACGGTAAACTTGAATCTTTATTGCTTCAGGAAAAGAGACTGGAAGATTCCGTTTCCGTGGCGAGATATAATCTGGCTTTGGAAAGGAAAATCATAGACAGCTTGTCTTCCAGAGAAAGAATTTATGAAGCAGCAAAAAAAATGGGGCTTGAAATGCATGTTCCGGCAACCAAAATCACTGGAGGCGCAAAATGAAAACTAGGCTGACTATAATAGGAGTTTTTCTGTTTTTGGCTACGGCAACAATAATGTACAGGCTTGCTCAAATTCAGCTCAATAACGATAAAATATATTCCAAAGACGGAACTCAGAAACATATTTCCGAAAAAGCAAAATACGGAAAAGTTTTCGACAGAAACGGCGTTGTGCTTTGGGACAGGCTGTATGTAAAAAGTGAGCGTGAACAGAATGATTTGAAAGAGAAGGATATATATTTTTATACCCATCTTGAAGGTTTGTCTGCTATTTTAGGTGGTGTTATAAATTCAAACATTAGAGAATTGCGCGGGCAAGACGGCGTTAGACTTTCAACATACAAACCCAGAAAAGATGTTCCCATAAACGAAAGAGAAATTATACCGCTTATAGACGGTAAAGATGTATATCTTTCCATAGATTTGCGTATTCAGGAAATTGTGGAAAACGCAGTACACGAATTTGTGCCCAAATTCGGCGCAGCCGGAGCATCGGTTTTGATTATGGACCCTCGCACGGGGCAAATTCTGGCATTGACGAGCTTTAATCCAGATAGTAAAAAATACGAAAGCACAATTCATTCCTTTGAACCGGGTTCCATTTTCAAACCCATAACGGCCATAATTGCGCTGGAAAACGGTGTGGATCCGAACAAGCGCATAAACACCGAGAACGGCAAATGGCAGGTTACAAAAAATGTAAACGAAAAAATAATCAAAGATACTCACGAAATGGAAAGTTGCAATATGCAAGAGGCTATGATACATTCCTCAAATATTGCTTTTGGAAAATATGTTGTTGAAGAAGTCGGTTATGGAAAATTTTACGATGGCGTTAGAAATTTCGGCATATCCGATAATCCAAGCGATTTTCCGTTGAGAGTTGTTCATAAAGGTTTTAAAAGGGTGAATGAATCGAGAACCCAAGCTACTCAGGGAATCGGGCAATCGGTTGATGCAACCTCCATAGATGTGGCAAGAGCTTTTAGCTCAATAGCTAATGGGGGAGTTTTATACAATCCGAAACTCATTTTGAAAAACGGAAAAGAATATGCTTCTATTGAGCGTGATTCCGTGCGCAGAGTTATATCTTCTACCGAGAACACAAGGCTTTTAAGAGAGATGCTCAAAGGAGTTGTGGAAAAAGGCGGCACAGCGGAAAATGTAAAATCGAAATTTGAGTTCTTTGAGTTTGCCGGAAAAACCGGAACTGCGCAGGTAATAGACAGTCTCGGCAAATATGCGAGCGGAACCTACAATTCATCTTTTATAGGAATGGAAAGAGCTTCCGACCCGCATTTCGTGTGCATTGTGACTATGTATAACACAAAGCGTGCCGGCGCAACCGTTGCAGGCCCTGTGTTTCAAAGAATAATGGAGCAGATTTATTTACATCCGTCTTTGTCGCCGGAAACCTTTGCAAAGGAATATGCTCCGGCAGACAGTCTGTGCAGCGAAACATCGTTTATAGGATATACAAAGCTTGCCGCATTCGACAAAGCAAACGGAATGCGTTGCGATGTGCGTTTCAGAGAAACGGGCAAAGGCAATGTTGTTGCGCAAACCATAAAAAAAGATTCAATCGGAGAGTATTTGGAACTTTCTTTGAGAGAGCACCAGAGAAATACGGGAATTATGCCCGACGTTATAGGTTTAACTCTGCGTGATGCAATTGGAATGCTTGAGCACGTGAAGGTGAATTACGAAGGAAGTGGGAAAGTATATAAGCAAATTCCAGAACCCGGAAACCCAGTGGAAAAAAACAGCAAGGTGTTAATAAAGTTAAGAGAGAGTGTATGAAGCAATTGACGGACGATTCCAGAAAAGTAAAACCCGGATATATATTTTTTGCGATTCCATGCGCAGATGCCTCTGAACGAGCACATGCGATGCAGGCTTTGGAACTCGGAGCATCTTCTGTTGTTTCCGCTTTGCCGGCACCGGCAGGTTATGAGTCTCGCTGGGCACAGGTTAACGATGTTGTTTTCACAAGATATTTGTTTGCAAAAGAAAATTTCGGAAACCCGTTTGAGAAACTGAATTGCCACGCTGTAACAGGTTCAAATGGAAAAACAAGCATTGCTTTTATGATGAATGCCGTTTTGCGTTCTGCCGGAAAAAAAACGGCTTTGTTAAGCACAATACACAATTCCATAAACGGCAAAACAGAAGCTACAAATTTAACAACTCCGGGAATGTTATCGCTTTATGAGTTTGCCGCAAGAGCGGTTGAAGCTGGTTGCACGGAACTTGTTATGGAAGTGTCCAGCCACGCCCTTGTTCAAGGGCGTGTTATGGGAATTTCCTATAAAACCGCTATGTTCACAAACTTAAGCCACGACCATTTGGATTATCACGGCACAATGGAAAACTATTATCAGGCAAAAAAAATGCTGTTCATATCAGAGCTTTTGGGCAAGGGAATAGGGTTTATAAATGTTGATAATTCTTATGGACACCGCTTGTATGGCGAATTATATTTTAGAGACAGAGTTGGCGTTTCCAAAAAGCAATTCAAGGTTGAGAATACTGAAACAGGAATAAGAATAGACAATGTGAATGTCTCTCTTTTCGGAGAACATAATGTTGAAAATGCAATGCTCATAATAGAATGGGCAAAAGAACTTGGCTTGCCTACAAATGCGCTGGAGAAAATTTTTGTTCCCGGACGTTTTGAAGTTGTTTACAACAAAAACAACAGCAAGGCAATTGTTGACTACGCTCACACTCCTGATGCATTGCAAAGAACTCTCATTGCAGCTCGTAAAATTTGCAAAGGAAATTTGCTTTTGGTGTTTGGCTGCGGCGGAGACAGAGACAAAACAAAAAGGCCGGAAATGGGCGCAGTAGCAGAAAACCTTGCAGACAAAATTTGGTTGACTTCTGACAACCCTCGCACTGAAAACCCGGAGCAAATTTTAGATGATGTGGAAGCAGGAATGTCCATTGGCAAGCATAACAGGCAAGCAGATCGTAAAAAAGCAATAAAAGAGGCCGCTGCCGCCTTGCAAGAAAACGATGTTTTGGTAGTAGCTGGCAAAGGCCATGAAGATTATCAGATTATAGGAAAAGAGAAGATTCATTTTAGTGACCAAGAACAATTAAAAGAGGCGTTTTGATTTTTTATGTCTTTTGAATTAGAAATAAATATGGCCGATTTCATGCGAATTTTTTCGCATGAAAACCCCTCTGCCGTTGTAGCGGATGTTCCGCAAAAAAATAATATGCAAAAAGTGTGCCTGAATTTCGATTCCAGAGAAATAAAAGAAGGTGACATATTTTGGGCATTGGTTGGAAAGACATTTAATCCGCATAAAGGCGGGTTTATAGACGAGGCATTTAAAAAAGGAGCTTTTATGGCAGTTGTTAACGCAGCAGAAGTGGATATTGTAAAAATTCCGTTGGCTATAGCAACGGAAGATACAACCAGAGCTTTGCTCAAATTCGCTCGCGGTTACAGAAACACTTTTTCAAGTTTAAAGGTTGTTGGCATAACCGGAAGCGCAGGCAAGACTTCCACAAAAGAGATGATAGCTGCCGTTCTTTCAAAAAGTTTTAACACTCACGTTACAAAAGGAAATTTAAACAATCTTTTCGGTGTTCCAATGACTCTCTTTGGTTTGAAAAACGAACACGAGGCTGCGGTTATAGAAATGGGAACAAGTTTGCCGGGAGAAATTCGCCAGCTCACTCAAGCGGCGTTTCCAAGCATTGCCGTTATAACAAATGTGGCTCCTGCGCATTTGGATGGTTTGGGAAGTTTGGAAGGAGTGTTTGAAGAAAAGAGATCCATCGCAGAAGGATTGGAAAAAGGCGGAACTCTGGTGATAAACGCAGATGACTCAATGCTGTCTAAAATACGCAGCACAACAAAATACAAAGTGCTGACTTATGGCGTGAAAAGAGGGGTTATTAAACCCGATGAAGTTTTATGGGAAGCCGGATGCGCAAATTTTCGCATAGCCAGAACATGGTTTAAACTTGAAGTTCCCGGTTTGCACAGTTTGTATAACGCTCTGGCTGCTATTGCTGTCGGAGAGTTGTTCAGAATTCCCAAAGGCACAATCGCAGAATCTTTGCGCTCGGTTAAAGCCTATGACATGAGAATGCAGATTACCGAAAACAACGGAATAAGCATAATTTCCGATTGCTACAATGCAAATCCGCATTCAATGGAAATGTCTTTGAGAACGCTTGCCAATATGCAATGCAAAGGCAGAAAAATTGCCGTTTTGGGAGATATGAAAGAATTGGGCGAGCATAGTGGAGAATATCACAGAAAAATAGGTTCTCTAGTTCAGGAACTCTCAATAGACTATTTGGTGGCAATAGGGCAAAACGCAGGTGAATATTGCAAAGGCGCAGAAGAAACCGGTTTGAAACAGAGCCGCATAAAATACTTTAAAGACAATGCAAGCGCAATTCAGGCTCTTAAACTTTTGCTTAATGAAAAAGATATGGTTTTGGTGAAGGCTTCCCGTTCAATGAAACTGGAAGAAGTGGTAAACAGTCTGTTGGAAATGGAGATAGCAAAATGAGTTTTGTCTATGAATATTTCAGTGGGCTTTCCGAAAAAACACGTTTTGGCAAGTGGCAGTTGCTTCTGTTGCCTGCCTTGTTTTGCGTTTTAGGTTTTTACATAGAAATCAGCACATTGAACGGAGCTTCCATTCCTTTCAAAAACCTTGCTTTTAAAAATATGTTTATACCGTTTATTTTCTTTGCTGTGGGTTTTCTTTTGCCTGTGTCTTTGTGGCGGCATTACTTGGTTCGTTTTCCTTATGGAGTACGTGTTTTTTGGAATAATGACGGTTTTAGCTTTGCCTTTTTGCTTCTTGTGTTTGCCGTGCTTTTGCAAGCGTTTGCAATATGGGGAGATGTTGCATGGGACAGTGTTTATATTCCCGAACTTGGCGGTTCTTACACCGCTGCCATGCTTAAAGGAGAAAACGGCTTTAAAAACGGATTGGTTATGCTGAAAAGGCAAATGACTTTTGGCGGCATGACTTTTCAGGTTGGTGAAATAGCAAAAATTTTCTTTATGATATTCGTTGCAAAAATGCTAACGGATATGAGAGCAGCCAACCAAATAAGATGGTGCAAGCAATTCTTTTGCAGACCTTTTTTAGCACTGTTGCCCGTTGCGATTATGACGGCCATTATGCCGAATTATTCCATGATTATGATTTTTGCTATGCTTTTGTTCTTTATGATTTTTGTTCAGAAAATGGATTTAAAGCTGCGAGTGCCCATGGTTTTGGTTTTGTTCATTCCTATTGTGATAGCGATATCCGTATCTGAACTGGAGAAAGACAATCCGCTTGTGCAGATTCACGGAGTTAACAGAATATGGGCATATTTTAACGAAGACGGCGTAGGCAATGAGCAGCAAAACGAAGCATTGCAGGCAATGAGAGATGGCGGAATAATAGGGAAGGGCTTGGACAAAGGAACCATAAAACTGCGACTGTTCGGCGCACGCAACGATTTTGCTTTCAGCATTTTGGGCGAAGAACTTGGACTTTGGCTAATGCTTCCCATAACCATAGCTATGATGGGCTTTTTGTTTGCTTGCTTTTGGGTTGCCACAAGCATTAAAACTACCGATTCTATTCCTAAACACAGCGATGAAAAAGCCGCTTTGCTTGCGCAGAACATAGCGTGGGGCATAGCTATAATTTTTGCGCTTAACATATTTTTGCACATAGGGGTGAATTTAAAGTTGTTGCCTAACACCGGGCAGCCGCTTTCCTTTGTGAGTTCCGGTGGCGCAAATCTTGCAATGAATTTTTTCCTTATGGGAATGCTCGTGCAAATATCATCTCTTAACAGGGAGGAATGGCAATGAAAAAACTTCTTTTTGTGTGCGGTGGCACTGGTGGCCACGTATTTCCGGCTGTAGCTGTGGCTGAGGCCATTATTGGCTTGGACAGCTCTTTTAAAATAATCTTCGCAGGCCGTTCCGAGCCTTCTATGGAAAACCGTCTTTTGTCTTCTACTTGGGATTATCGGCATATTAAGGCAGTTCCTTTAGCGCGAAAGAGCATAGTTAAAAATTTATTGCTGCCTTTCAGCTTGCTATCTTGCGTAATTGGCGCAATGAAGTTGCTAAGAAACGAGAAACCTGAATTCGTTGTTGGAACAGGAGGCTATGTTGCCTTGCCGGTTATGCTTGCGGCAATTTTGAAAAGAGTTCCTTTTTACGTTATAGAGCCGAATGCGGTTATGGGAGTTGCAAATAAAATATGCGCAAGATTTGCAAAGAAAATTTTTGTGGCTTCCCCTGTTCGCAAAATGCCGGAAAATCTTGCCGCTCCCGAAATGTTTACAGACAGCAAGAAATTTCGCATTCTGGTTACGGGTGGCTCTCAGGGTGCGCTTGGCATAAATAAAAAAATGGAACAGATTTTGCCGAAAATAAGCGCTAATAAAGATATATCCGTTGTTTGGCAAGTAGGTGCAAAAAATGCGGACAAATATAAAGGCGCAAAAAATGTTCGCGTAACTGCGTTTTTAGATAATATTTACGCTTATATGCAACATGCCGATTTAATAATTTCCCGCTCAGGTGCTTCAACCTTAGCTGAAATTTTAGCATTTGGAAAACCGTCTATTCTTTTGCCATTCCCTTATGCAACGGCAAACCACCAGGAATATAATGCGCGTGCGGTGGAGCGTGAAGGCGCTTCGGTTGTGGAACTTGATAGAGATGAGAACGGCCTTTTGGGAAAAATAGAGAGCCTTATTGCAAATAGAGACTGGCTTGATACCATGTCTAAAAATGCAGCGAGACTCGGTGAACTTAATCGCAGTGCCGCTGGAAATATTGCGAGGGATATATGCTCGATTTAAGCAAATTCATACCGAACAAGCGTATTCGCAAAACGCATTTCATAGGAATAGGCGGTGCCGGAATGAGCGGCATAGCAGAGGTTTTGCACCATAACGGGTTTGAAGTTGCAGGCTCCGATATGCAGGAAAGCGTACAAACCAAGTATTTGCAAACTATAGGAGTGAAAGTATTTATAGGGCATGAAGCGGAAAATGTTGTCGGCGCAGAAATTGTTGTTTACTCTTCTGCCGTGCACAGTGACAATCCCGAAATGCAATATGCAAAAGAGCATAACATTCCGATTATTCGCAGGGCAGAAATGCTTGGCGAACTTATGCGTTTGAAATACACGCTGGCCGTTGCCGGAACGCACGGAAAATCCAGCACAACATCTTTGCTCGGTTCAATTCTGGAAACCGCAGGCGAAGACCCAACCGTGATAGTTGGAGGAATTGTGCAAGGAAAGGGATCCGGAGCAACCATAGGAAAGGGGACTTACCTGGCCGCAGAATCCGATGAATACGACCGTAGCTTTTTGCAGATGCAACCGAGTTCTGCGTTAATAACAAATATAGATTCGGATCATTTGGACACCTATAAAAATTTAGACGAAATAAAAAATGCGTTTGTGCAGTTTGCAAATAAGGTTCCGTTTTACGGGCAGGTTGTGCTGTGCTTGGACGATGTAGGTTGCCAGAGCATTTTATCCAGATTATCCAAGCCGGTTATAACTTACGGTTTTAGCCCTCAGGCAACATATAGCATTAAAAACTGCCGTTACTTGGCAAACGGCACGGAATTTGAAGTGCTTCACAAAGGAGAATCTATCGGTGAATTTTCAATTCTTCTTTTGGGCAGGCATAATGTTCAAAATGCAGTTGGAGCACTGGCTCTAGCTACGGAAGAATCTGTTCCTGTTGAGTTTTCAAGAAAAGCTTTGGCTGCTTTTGAAGGTGTAAAAAGAAGAATGGAATTTAAGGGCAAGGCAAAAGACGTTCAGGTGTTTGATGATTACGCTCACCATCCGACCGAAATAGCAGCAACACTTGATGCATTCAGAAATGCTTTCCCGGAAAGCCGCATAATAGTTGTGTTTCAGCCGCACTTATATTCCAGAACGCGCGACCATGCAGAGGAATTCGGAATGGTTTTCGGCAATAGCGATTTGCTGCTTGTATGCGATATTTACGGCGCCAGAGAGCAGGCTATAGAAGGAATTACCGGAGAATTGATTTTTAATTATGCCCGCTCTAGAGGGCATAAAAACGCTCGTTTTATAGGCGCAAAGGAAAACGCTTTGAACATTTTGAAAAACGAGGTTAAAGCCGGAGACTTAATCATAACAATGGGCGCAGGCAACATAACTGCGCTTTCCACCCAAATCCTGGAGGCAATATGCTAACACCCCACACAAAAAAAAGACAAGAAGCCGTTGACAATTGGCTCGACAAAAACAAATCTGCCGCAAAGCATTTTTTGTTCAAGCACAAACGGAAAATCACAGGCTTGCTGCTTTTATGCTTTATTTGCATAGGGGCTTTTTTCGTTGCTAAAAATGCGGATATGGGGCAGTTTGTGTCTTTCAGCAAAATAAGTGCCAAAAATTTAGACAGGTTATCAGAAGATGCTTTTAGAAAAATAATAGGCTACGATTACGGAGAAAAAATTTACGCAAGAGACACTGCGGAAATACGCTCTCGTTTGGAAGCAAGCGATATGATTTTCGGTGATGTTCGTTTTTCCATAAAGTTAATACCTTATGAACTTGAAATAAAGTTCAGCGAAGCACGGCCGCTTTTTGCTCTTATGCCTCACAGCTCGGAGTCTATGCCCGTTATATATTCCGACAAGGGAAAGTTTTACCCGTATAGCGTAAATGTTGCGGACTTGCCTATAGTAGAGGCAGAAAAACTTTCGGAAGTGCATTTGGCCACAATTTTTTTAAATGAAATGAAAAAAAGCGATGTTGCGCTTTATTCAAGAGTTTCTCAAATTATACCAAGCGAAGAAGAAAGGCAAATAGCCGTATTTTTCAACGATGTGAATTTCAAAACACAGTTTTCTCTGGAAAGCGATTATTGGAAAACAGCATTCAAGCACTACAGGCAACTTACGAGAAATATGAGAGTTTCAAATTTGGATTCGGCATCAGTTTTAGATTTACGTTTTAGACAAATTGCATATACAAAAACAAATGGAGGGCATTATGGGCGTTAAGAGGGCGAAACTTAATTTGGATTTTGGACATTCCGGTATTTGCATGAACTTTGCGGTTGAAGGAGATATCCAGGCTCGTAACAGCGTGGAGTCCGAATGGCATTTGATTTCGTTAAAACTGGATAACGAAGTATTTGCTGATTTTCCGGGAAACCCGCAGAATAAAATTTTAGATAGTGAAGTTAAAAATAAAGCTATTTTTATAGAAAAAAAAATTGAAGAATGGCAACGTGAGCACGGCTATGAAATAGATTCGTTTGCAGAAGTAACTATTTCGGCATCCTGTTTTGAAGTGCTGTCTTTTCCGTATGCGCCGGGTTTTGAGAGCAAAGTTATAACCGAAGAAGATGTTAAAAAAATAGAGCTTTGCAAACAATCGGAAATCCCAATACCGGATAAAAAAATAAAAGCTTTCATAAGCCCTTACTTTTTAATTTCAAACGGAAAAGATTTGGTTAAAGTTTCAAATCCTATTCGCAAAACAACAAAAAATCTGGGTTTTCATACCTATTTCATAACAGAGCATCCTATGCTTTCCAGGCTCGTAGATATAATGAGAAACGATGGAGATAAAGTAAGCATTTCTCTTTCCTGCGAAAAGGAATTCAAAGCATTGGCCGGCGAAGAAGAACGCTCCGGAAAAACAATGCTTATAAACATAACAGATTCAATAACCGAGTTTTCAGTTTGGGATAAATCCGAATTGAAGTATTTAAATAAAAAGGAAACCGGTTTAAGAGAACTCAAAAATATTATATGGCGGCTTTGCCTTTGCTACTACAGAATAAAAGATTTGGCAAACAGAGATTACGAACTTGCCTACGACGACAAGGCTATACAAGCCTTTTATGAGAAGGCAAAAAATATTGAGATACAGGCAGATTCCAGAGACCTTTTGTCTGCGGATGACTGTTCCGGACTTCTAAAATTGGCTTCCTGCATTTTAGAAAAAGAGACCGAATACAATCCCGGAGCCAACAGGATGGCACTACCCGGAAAAAACAACAGCAAAACAAATTTGAGCATAAGCAATTATGTTTTGTCTTACTTTACAAAAGAGGCAATTCGCGGCATTTTGAGCGAAATAAAGCATACTGTCGAAACGGACAAGTTTTGCGAGCCGGAGTACGTTATTATTGAATGTTCGTTGCCGTTAAAGGGGCTTGAGAAGCTTGCAACCGGAGTTTTCGGAATTCCGGTGAAGAGAAAGTTGCCAAAATGGGCCGGAGAGCATAGGGATGACTTTTCTGTAGCAGGAATTGGAGCCTTGAAGGGCTTGATATCCGGCGAATACCCTGTTGAGACTAAAAAAATCAGAAAAAAAACCAGAAAAATATCGACTCTTTTGGGAAATTTTTTTAACAGAGCATAAAAAATTTTCTATTTTTGCGAAGCCCGGAGGTTTTTAAATGCCAATAGACCCTAATAAGATATTTCAGAATATACGCCGTAGCGCAGGCCTTGAAGATGGTTCCCATGACCTTTTTCAGGAGCCTCTTATTCAAGAAGACGATATAGAAGCTGAGCGCGAGCCTCTTATAGAAAGCGCAGGCGATTACTGCAGCAGGCCCGTATCTGTTTGCTTTGCAGGCGTTGGAACTTGTGGCGTGAATATGCTCATGACATTCAAGGAAGACAATATCATAAATAATCCTTTGGTGGAATTCATAGGAATAAACTCAGATGGCGATTCTATAAACGAACTTGAAAAACTCGGATTCGACAAAAATATTCTTTTAAAACAAAGCGATGGTTCCAATTCTTTAGGCGCAGGCGGAGACCCGGAAGTGGCAAAGCAAATGGGCGAAGAGCATTACAAGGATTTTGTAAAATATTTTAAGAACAAAGATTTGGTTTTGGTTGTAACAGGCATGGGTGGAGGCACGGGAACCGGAGCTGCGCCTTATGTAGCAAAGGCTGCAAAGGAGGCTCAAGGCAACAAAAGAAACACATTAACAATAGGCGTCACTTCAATGCCGGCCGGCTATGAAGCAGACAGATACGATTTAGCCGAGAGTGGCTTAAATGAACTCAGACAGTATGTAGATGCCATTGTGGTTATAGACCAAATGCACATACTCGATGTTTTGGAAGAAACAGACGCTTCCGCAGAAGATGTGGATGCTCTGGTAGATTCTCACTTTCAAATAGTGTTGCAATCCATACTGGATACCGTGACTACATACACAAAGAGAAACATAGATTTTGCCGATGTTTGCTCAACGCTTAAGCATTGCGGCGATGCCATAATCACAACTGTAGAAACTTCATCCGGAAACATAGACGATGTGAAAAAAGAACTGGAAAAAGCTATAAACGATAAATTGCTTATAGACCACACCAACAAGGTCGCTTCCAGATTGCTTGTTTATCATTTTTTCGAGAAAGGATATTCGGAAAGAAAGCATTACGAAGTAGTCGGAGAAATCCAAAGACTTTTCGGCTGGACAAAAGATCCGAGAGGATTTTACAGATGCCTCAACTTGCCTGATGATATAACTTTGTTTCAAAAAATAGCCGGAGATCCTAACGAACTTTACGCAGGCAGAAACAAGGTGATAATTATGGCCGGAGGCTTTCAAGACGCTCCGCCTAAAATACAAATGCAACTACCGCCGGCTACCCAGCGCACCCAGGCAGCTCCGCCTCAACCTGCGCAAACACAAACGCAGCCTGCTGTTGAGCATCCACCTGTGCAGCCACAACCACAGGCTCAACTGCATGTTGCGCCGCCACCTGCTCACCATTCGGCACATTCGCAACAAACGCAAACGCAACAAACGCAACACCATCAAACTCATCATCATCAAACTCATCACCATCAAACGCAGGCAGTTCCGGTTTACACACCGCCGCCTCAGCCTACGCAGGCCATGCCGGTTTACACACAACCGGCTCCTCCACCGCAGACTGCGCCGGTTTATCAGCCGCCTCAGCCTACGCAAGCCATGCCGGTTTACACACAACCTACTCCGCAAACACAAGTTTTGCATGTACCTCCGCAAGCTCCGAGAAAACCAAGTTTTGAAGAATTATTGAAAGGCATGGAATCATTATGAGCAATCTTTTTTTATATAACACAGCAAGCCGAATAAAAGAACAGTTCACTTTGCCTTTAGGCGTTCCGGAAGTTCGCCTCTATGCTTGTGGGCCAACGGTTTACCATCACGCTCACATAGGGAATTTGCGCACATATCTTTTTGAAGATTTGCTCCGCAGAACTTTGGAATACTTTGATTTTAAAGTTCGCCACGTGGTGAATATAACAGATGTTGGCCACCTCACAAGCGACCAAGACGAAGGCGAAGACAAAATGGAAAAGGGCGCAGAGCGTACCGGAAAAACTGTTTGGGAAATTGCCGAATTTTACACGAAAAATTTTCAGCACGACTTGGAACGTTTAAACGTGCTGCCTCCTACAATTTGGTGCAAAGCCACAGACAATATAAAAGAGCAAATCGCACTCATAAAAACTCTCGAAGCAAAAGGCTACACTTACAAAACAAGCGATGGAATATATTTTGATTCGTTAAAGTTTTCCAGATATGCGGATTTTGCGCGCATAGACATTGAAGGTTTGAAAAAAGGCGCTCGCATAGATACAGGCGAGAAGAAATTTACAACAGATTTTGCATTGTGGAAATTCAGCCCTAGTGACAAGAAAAGAGCTATGGAATGGAATAGCCCTTGGGGTGTTGGCTTTCCGGGTTGGCATATTGAATGTTCGGCTATGGCTATGAAGCACTTGGGCGAAACTCTGGATATTCACTGCGGAGGCACAGACCACATACGCATTCATCACACAAACGAAATAGCGCAAAGCGAATGCGCAACAGACAAGCAATTCTCAAGGTTTTGGCTGCACGGTGAATTTTTGCGAGAATCCGGTGCCGATAAAATGAGCAAAAGCAGCGGAGAATTTTTAACACTCGATGTTTTAATTAAAAAAGGATTTGATCCCATTGCATACCGCCTGTTCTCGCTAACCAGCCACTATCGCAACTATTTGAATTTCAGTTGGGAAGCTATGGAAAGCGCACAGGAATCCTTAAATTCTTTGCGAAAAAAAACGGAAAATTTTATAGGCAAAAAAGGCAAAATAACAAGTGCCGATGCAGTTGAGTGGAGCTTGAAATTCAAGAAAGCCATTGGCGACGATTTAAACTCTTCGGCAGCTCTTGGCGTGTTGAATCTAAGCATTTTGGATTCAGCCTTGGAAGAGGAAGAAAAAGTAGCTCTTGTAGAAAGTTTTGATAAGGTTCTTGGCCTTAATCTATTGAAAGAAACTAAGAAAGCAGTGCATACCAAAGAAGAAGCGGCAATGGTGGAATCTGTTGTGAACGAACGCAATAAAGCTCGCCAAAACAAAGACTTTGCGGAGAGCGACAGACTTCGTGACGATTTGCTCGCTATGGGTGTTATTATAAAAGACAGCAAGGAAGGCACAACCTGGGAATGGGAATGATAGAGCGCTTGCACGGACTCTTGGTTCAGAAAACGCCTCTTCTTGCTGTGATTGAATGTGGTGGAGTAGGTTATGGAGTAAACGTCAGTGCACGCACGGGCGATTTATTGCCTGCTTTATGTTCGGAGGTAACACTTCTAACGCACCTTGTTGTGCGTGAAGATTCCCTTACGCTTTTCGGTTTTCTGGAACTTCAGGAAAAGGAATTGTTTTTGAATTTAATAGAAGTGAACGGCATTGGCCCGAAAATGGCGCAGAGAATTTTAAGCTCAATATCTCCAAATGATTTGCTTTCACTGATTGCATCGGAAAATACAACAGGTCTTTCAAAAATAAAAGGCATAGGCAAAAAGACATCTGAAATGCTTGTGCTTGCGCTGAAAGACAAAGCTCTTTCAATTTCTGCCACTGCAGGCGAAAAGTCTTCGCTTTCCATGCCTTTCGCCGAACAGGAAGCTGTTTTGGCGCTTCACACTTTGGGCGTAAAAGACCCCGGCGCAAAAAAAGCTGTGGAAAAAGCAGCAGAAATTCTTGGCCGTGGCGCAGATGCCGGAAAACTAATCGCAGAAGCATTGAGGCATGTGTGAGTGCAAATCACTCACCTGCGTGCTTTATTCCCAAAATCTCAAGCTCTTTCTCGTTTAACCCGACTCCTCTGAGCATAAGTCTGTTGCCCCTGAGGCTCTCAATTGAGTTTATGCCCATTCCGCCCATCATCTCCTTTATCTCGTGCTTCCAGGCGGTGAGTAAGTTCACTAACCGTTTATAGCCGATGTCGGGGTTCAGGCGTTTCACAAGCTCGGGTATCTGGGTTGCTATGCCCCAGTTGCACTTGCCGCTGTGGCAACTTCTGCACAGGTGGCAGCCAAGAGCGAGTAAAGCTCCGGTCGCTATGTAAACGCAGTCTGCGCCCAAGGCGACTGCCTTCACTATATCTGCGCTTGAGCGTATGCTGCCGCCCACAACTATGGACACGCTGTCACGTATGCCTTCGTCTCTGAGCCGCTTGTCCGTGGCGGCTAGGGCTAGCTCAATGGGTATGCCCACATGGTCACGAATGCGAGTTGGAGCTGCGCCCGTGCCGCCACGGAAACCGTCGATAGCGATGATGTCTGCTCCGCTGCGAGCTATGCCGCTCGCTATTGCCGCCACATTGTGAACGGCGGCTATCTTGACTATCACGGGCTTCTTGTAGTCTGTCGCTTCCTTGAGCGAGAACACGAGCTGCCGCAAGTCCTCTATGGAATATATGTCATGGTGAGGGGCTGGAGATATGGCGTCTGAGCCTTCGGGAATCATGCGTGTGCGAGAGATATCGCCGACTATCTTGGTTCCTGGAAGGTGGCCGCCTATGCCGGGCTTGGCTCCCTGACCCATTTTAATTTCGATGGCGACACCGCTGTTGAGGTAATGAGGATGCACACCGAAGCGGCCAGAGGCCACTTGTACTATAGTGTTCTTGCCGTAGCGGTAAAAATCATCGTGAAGGCCGCCCTCGCCTGTGTTGTAGAGAATGCCCAGCTCCTCGGCGGCACGAGCGAGGCTCTCGTGGGCGTTGTAGCTTATGGAGCCGTAGCTCATGGCCGAGAACATCACGGGCATGGAAAGCGACACCTGCGGAGGGAGATTGTTCACTATGCGACCCTTCTCGTTGCGGACTATGCCGTCCGGCTTTCTGCCAAGGAACACCTTGGTCTCCATAGGTTCACGCAAGGGGTCAATGGATGGGTTGGTAACCTGCGAAGCGTTGAGGAGAATCTTATCGAAGTAAACCGGGTATTTCTCGGGGTTGCCCATGCCAGAGAGGAGAACGCCGCCAGTGCTTGCCTGGCGGTAAATCTCGTCTATAGTCTTTCCGCTCCAATTCACATTCTCTTTGTAAGTGTTGCCGCTCTTGACTATTTTGAGCGCACGGGTGGGGCACAAGGTCACGCAACGGTGGCAGTTAACGCACTTGGAGTCGTTGCACGCCATTCGGCTAGAGTCTTCCAGATATTCATGCACCTGGTTGGAGCACTGTTGTTCGCAAGCACGGCACACGATGCACCTGTCGTAGTTTCGGGCTACTTCGTATTCAGGATATAGATAGTTGACTGCCATTTCTTTTCCTCAAAATGAAAAAAAGGCAGTGCTCCTCCGATAGGGCAAGCACCCCAAACGAAAAAACACACGCCTTTGTGTGAGGTTTAAAATATAGAAAAAAAATTATGGATTGTCAAGGGGAGAAGTAGAAACCCTCTTTCCACCCCACGCTAACCTTTGAATCGGCTGCTATTTTCCCGGAAATAATCTCTCTGGAAAGCAGCGACTCCAAATGCTTTTGAATATAACGCTGAATTGGCCTTGCGCCATATTGCGCATCATAGCACTTCTCTATAATTCCTTCCGCAACCGATTGCTCAAAAACAACCTCTATTCGTTGAGCAGCTAAACGCTCTGCAAGAGCGTTTAGCTTAATTTGCGCAATTTGCGCAAGCTCTGTCTTTTCCAAATGCTTGAAAAACAAAGTGTTGTCTAAGCGGTTCAGAAACTCCGGGCGGAAAAACGATTTTAAATCGGCTTCCGGCAAATTTGAAGTCATCAAAATAAGCGTGTTCTTAAAATTCACTCTGCGGCCTTTGCCATCAGTTAAATGTCCTTCGTCAAGCACTTGAAGCATGGCATTGAACACATCGGGGTGAGCTTTTTCAACCTCGTCAAAAAGCAGCACGGAATACGGGTGCGTTCTCACCGCTTCCGTTAACTGGCCACCTTCATCGTAGCCAACATAACCAGGAGGCGCGCCTATTAACCTTGCAACGCTGTGCTTTTCCATATATTCGCTCATATCAAAACGAAGCATAGCGTGCTCGCTATCGAACAACTCGGCAGCAAGCGCACGGGCAAGCTCGGTTTTTCCAACGCCTGTTGGCCCCAAAAACAGGAAGCTTCCAATAGGGGCGTTTTCTCTCGAAAGGCCGCTCTTATTGCGCAAAATAGCAAGCGAAACTTCAGCCACTGCCTCGTTCTGCCCAATTAAACGCTTGTGCAATCTATCTTCCAAATGCAAAAGCTTCTCTCGCTCTCCCTCACGCAAACGGGAAATAGGAATGCCTGTCCAATGGCACACAATTTGAGCAATGTTCTCTTCGGTCACAACTTCAGAAACCTCATCCGTTTCATTAGTGCGAAGCGCAGCTTCCAAATCCCCAACCGTTTTTTGCAACATAGGAACTTTATTATACTTCAATTCCGCCGCTCGCTCCAATTGATAAGATGCCTCTGCTCGCTCCATTTCCTCTTTTGCAGTGCGAAGCTCCGCCTGCGCATTTTTCAAGGTTTCAAAACGAAGACGTTTTTGCTGCCAACGTTCTTGCTGTTCCTTTACATTTGAATCAACCGTTTTCAGTTCTTCCTGCAATTCTTTCAACCGCTCTTTTGAGGCGGCATCATTTTCCATTCCAAGTGCTTTTTCTTCAATTCTAAGCTGCAGTTGCCGCCTTTGCAAAGTGTCCAAGGCTTCCGGCACGGTGTCTAGCTGCGTTTTTACCATGCTAGCCGCTTCGTCTATTAAATCCACGGCTTTGTCCGGCAAAAAGCGGTCTGCGATGTAGCGGCTGGAAAGCTGCACGGCTGCAACCAAAGCGTTGTCTTGAATGCGGACTCCGTGGTGTGCATCAAAGCTTTCCTTTATGCCACGCAAAATCGAAAGTGCTTCGTCCTGGCTTGGCTCTGCCACTTGCACAGGTTGAAAGCGGCGTTCCAAAGCCGCATCTTTTTCAATGTATTTTCTATACTCTGCCGTTGTTGTTGCCCCAATGCAATGCAGTTCGCCACGAGCAAGGCCGGGCTTTAGCATATTGCCCAAATCCATGCTCCCTTGAGTTTTTCCTGCGCCAACTATATTGTGAATTTCATCTATGAACAAAAGCGTATCTTGCTCCTGTTCAAGTTCGTCTAAAACAGCTTTTAGCCTTTCTTCAAATTCTCCCTGATATTTTGCGCCTGCTATCAAAGAAGACAAATCCAGCGAGAATATCTTTTTTCCTTTCAAAGCATCCGGAACGTCATTCTTGTGAATACGGTGTGCCAAGCCCTCAACTATCGCTGTTTTTCCGGTTCCCGGTTCCCCTACAAGAACCGGATTATTCTTTGTTTTGCGAGCCAAAATCCGCACAACTCTGCGGATTTCTTCCTCACGCCCTATTATTGGGTCTAGTTTTCCTTCTGCGGCAAGAGACACCAATTCTTTACCGAACTTGTTCAATGCGCTGTCTTCTTTTGCAACGGCGGCTGCGCTCATAGGGTCTGAGAGCCATGTGCGAACTGCTTCTGCGTTGCCAAGCGCATTTTCAAAAATTGCGGAAAGCTGTTTGTCGTAAGCATTTTTCATCAAGGAAACAAGCAAGTGCCCCGGCTCTGCGGAGCTGCCCTGTTCTGCACGAACCATTTTCACGGCAGCTCTTAATATGTTCGATAAATCGTTGCTTGCACGATTCTCATGGTCTGTAGTCTCGACTATGCATGGCAGCTTGTCTAAAATTTTTTGAACAGCAGAACGCATTTCCTCTGCTTTGGCCTTTTTTGCCTTGAACAGATTTTTCAGTCTGCCGTCTGGATTTTCCAGCAATGCCGCAGCTAAATGAGGTGTGTCCCACTCACCGTGGCTAGCTTTGTCTTGAATTTCTTGCGACTTGGCTAAAATTCGTTCCGATTGTTTTGAAAATTCTTGCATATTAGAATATAAGGCAAAGAATGTGCCAAAAGGTACGGAGCCGGAAGAATCAAGGGAACGGCTCGTGGCTTATGGCTTGCGCAAGAAAAAGTGTTAAGAAAAAGTGTTAAAATTTGGAACAGGCAGGTTTCATTTTAACACATTTTTTCTACATTCACTCTTATGCCCAAAACTCTTTATCAGAAAATTTTTGAAAAACACACGGTTGGCAAATTGCCTTCCGGACAGTATCAACTTTTTATAGGCTTGCACTTGCTGCACGAGGTTACAAGCCCGCAAGCCTTTTCAATGCTGCGAGAAGACAGCTTACCGGCTCTTTACCCGGAGCGCTCGTTTGCAACGGTTGACCACATTATACCAACCACGGCAAACGAACGTTCTCGCCCGCTCAAAGACAAAGTAGCAGAAGAAATGTTCGCACGCCTTGAACAGAACTGCAAAGATTTCGGCATTCGCTTTTTTGGCCCCGATACCGAAGAACAAGGTGTTATACACATAGTTGGCCCCGAAGAAGGAGTTACACAACCCGGAATGACAATAGCCTGCGGTGACAGCCACACGGCAACGCACGGAGCATTTGGCTCCATTGCTTTTGGCATAGGCTCTTCGCAGGTTGCAGATGTGCTTGCAACGCAAACTTTGGCAATAAGCCCCCTAAAGGTTCGCAGAATTAAATTCACCGGAACTCTGAACAAAGGCGTTTTCCCAAAAGATGCCGCCCTTGCTTACATAAACAAGCTCGGCGTAAACGGTGGCGTTGGCTATGCCTACGAATTTTCCGGCCCCGTTGTGGACAATATGGATATGGAAGGCAGAATGACTCTCTGCAATCTGGCCATTGAAGGCGGTGCTCGTGTTGGCTACTGCAATCCCGATCAAAAAACTTTTGACTTTTTAAAAGGCAAGCCTTATGCTCCCACAGGTGAAAAATGGGATAAAGCGGTAGAATACTGGAAATCTGTCGCAAGCGATTCCGGCGCAACTTACGACGATGAAATTGAAATTGACTGCAGCAAAATTGCGCCATTTGTAACCTGGGGAATAACTCCCGAACAAAGCGTTATGATTCACGAGAACATTCCGCAAGGCACAGGCGAAGCCTACGATTACATGGAATTCAAGGGCGGAACACCCATTGCCGGAACTCCTATAGACATAGCTTTTGTAGGCAGTTGCACAAACGGGCGGCTTGGCGATTTAAAATCTGCTGCGGAAATTTTGAAAGGCAGGCAAGTAAACCCTAAAGTAAAACTATGGGTTGTGCCCGGTTCGCAAAAAATAAAAACAGAAGCAGAATCTCTTGGCTTGGATAAAATTTTCACAGAAGCCGGTGCTGAATGGAGAGAAGCAGGTTGTTCGCTCTGCCTTGCCATGAATCCGGACAAGTTGCAAGGCAAGCAAATAAGCGCAAGCTCAAGCAACAGGAATTTCAAAGGCAGGCAAGGAAGCCCGGCAGGCCGCACCCTGCTTATGAGCCCGGCAATGGTTGTTGCTGCAGCTATTAAGGGGTGCGTAACAGATGTTAGAGAGTTCTGTTAAGAAGCTTTGCTTTTTTCAAACTCGCTCATAAAGCCAACCAACGCTTCTACGCCTTCAATAGGCATTGCATTGTAAATGCTGGCTCTGAATCCGCCAACCGAGCGATGGCCTTTGAGTTGCTCCAAACCTTTTTCCACTGCAGATTTTAAAAACTCTTTTTCCAAAGATTCTTTTTTGTCTGCGGCAACGGCATTTTCTCTGAACACAAAAGGAATGTTCATTGTAGAACGGTCTTCTTTTGCGGCAGTGCCTTGGAAAAGCTTGGAGTTATCGAGAGCGTCGTAAAGCAGGCCGGCTTTTTTGGCGTTGATTTTTTCCATGGCAGAAACTCCGCCAAGATCTTTAAGCCAGTGCAAAACTCTGTTCATAACATAGATTGAAAACACCGGAGGCGTATTGAACATGCTATGTTCGGGAATATGTGTTTGATAATCCAGCATTGTAGGAATTTCACGCTCTGCCTTGCCTAAAACGTCTGTGCGAACTATAACGGTTGCAACGCCAGCAGGCCCCATATTTTTTTGCGCTCCGGCATAGATAAGCCCGAATTTTGAAACGTCTATAGGGCGGCTCAAAATATCTGAACTCATGTCGCTAACCAAATATGTATTTGCTTTTGGAAATTCTTTCCACTGTGTTCCGTAAATGGTGTTGTTGCTGGTAACGTGCAAGTATGTTGCGCCGGGAGTTTGCTCAAAGTTTTTCGGGATGTGATTGTAAGTGCTCTCTTTTGAAGAGCAAACAACATTCACTTTTCCGAACTTCTTTGCCTCTTTTATGGCTTTGTTAGCCCACACTCCGGTATCTGTGTAATCTGCAGATCCGTTTTGGGAAAGCAAATTAATGGGTGCCATGCAGAATTGAAGAGATGCTCCGCCACCTAAAAACAGCACTTCATAACCGGAAGGTATTGACAGAAGCTCACGCAAAAGCGATTCGGTTTCTGCTACCATCCCTTCTATGGGCTTGGTGCGGTGGCTCATTTCCAGAATGCCTATTCCGGTGCCTGCAAAATCTGCTATGGCAGCGGCAGCGGCATCTGTTGCTTGTTTGGGAAGGGTGCTTGGCCCTGCGCTGAAATTATAAACAATCTTGCTCATACTTTCCTTTGGTTGTTTTGAAAAGGATAATATAGTAAATGCTGATAAACTCTCTAGGCTAGTGGCTAGTTTTTTCTACCGCTTATTTGGATTTTTTTCGTCTTTTTTCATTTTTTTTTATTTTTTTTCCGGTTTGTTACGTCTAATAGAGTAGAATCAAAACTCTACGCTATTAACTTAGGTGCAAATTCAATGGTTTCTCCGGCGGCAACGCTGGCTAGCCGCCTATGTCTAATAGAGTAGAATCACAAAAATGGAGGTATTCTATTTATGAATGACATCATTCAAAGCAGTCAAGTGGAAAACTTGATTATCACAATTCGCAACGAGCGAGTTTTATTGGATAGCGATGTAGCCAAGCTATATGGCGTGGAAACCAGAGAAATTAATCAAGCGGTTAAAAATAACCCCGATAAGTTTCCGGATGGGTATATTCTGACGATTGGCTTTGATGACCTTAAATCTTTAAGGTCGAAAAATCCAGCTTTAGAAGACGAAAATACTCTAAGATCAAAAATTTTGATCCTAGAGAAAGGCAGAGGAGAGCATACTAAATATGCACCCAAAGCCTTCACCGAAAAAGGTCTTTATATGCTTGCCACAATCCTGAAAAGCCAAAAAGCAACGCAAACAACTATAGCAATCGTTGAAACATTCTCCAAAATAAGGGAATTATCTAGAAATGTTGGCGAGTTGGCGAAAAAGCCCGAAAAGGAGAAGCAGAACATCCTTATGCGAAAGAGCGGAGAAATCATCTCTGATATTTTAGCTAGTGGCTTGGAGGTTTCGGATGCCGAGATGGATATAGAAATCAATCTAGCGTTGCTGAAATTCAGGCAAAAGGTGCGGCTAAAGAAATGAAACCTCTCTCTGGCGGCAACGCTGGCTAGCCGCCTAGGACAAAAAAATAAAAATATTTTTAAAAATGTGCAAAATATCACAAAAAAACGCCAAATTTCGCAAAATTTCCCGTTTTTTTGACTTTTTTTGCGGTTGTTCATTTTTTTGTTACTTTTTTGTCAAAAATAATATATATTAGTAGGTGAAAGTTTTTTTCCAAACCGGAGGTTTTATATGAAAAAATTATGGTTATTGCCTATCTTAATCATGGCTATCATGGTGTCACAGGCCAGCGCACAAGGAAATTGCTATTGGCCACCCAGCGAATACAATGAATATACAGCTAGCTGCTGGCCGTTAGGTGGAACAGGTAATGCTGCTACTGCTGCTACATGTACAGCAGCGTCTGGTCAGGTAATTCAAGATTGCAACAATCCTCCTGCTACTCAATATTGCTATTATGGTGCAGGTAATTGTTATCCTATGCCTACTGATGATATGTGTGCTTCCGGCCAGTTAGTTTCCAATTGTAGTAGCGTTTCTGATCCAGGTTATTGCAATTGGGGACCTTGCGAAGGTGGAAATGGATGGGATTGTGCCAGTGGCGGTTGTTATTCTTTAGCGGGTAAAGATCCAACGGCAGATTGTACAAACAAATCTGGTGCAATAGTAACATCTTGCCCTGCTGGAACTCAACCTCCTGCAGCCGGCGGTGGTACAGGCGGTGGTACAGGCGGTGGTACAGGCGGTGGCACAGGCGGTGGCACAGGCGGTGGTACAGGCGGTGGCACATTTGATCCTTGCAATCCAATGTCAGTGCAGTGCCCACAGTACTGTTCATTGTATCCGCATATGTGCTCTTCTCCAATCTTTACCGGTTCATCCATGGCTGGCTTAACGGTCTTGGCACAAGGAAGCAGCTTGCACATCTCTGCAAAGAAAGACGCAAATGTTGCAATATTTGACATCCACGGCAAAGAAGTGCTCCGTGCACATGTTCCTGCCGGCTATAACACTCTGAACCTGAACCAGAAACAGGGCGTTTACTACGCTGTTGTAACATCGGGTTCCAGCAAACAGACTGTTAAAGTTGTGTTGAAGTAATTTTGGCTAGTGGCGAGTAGCTAGTGGCTAGTAAAGGCGCAGGTTACCTGTGCCTTTTTTTATTTAGCGTTTTTATTGCTATGGATTCTGAAAAGTATGATAGGTTGAGCAATGATATAGGTTACATTTACAAGACCATAAAGCAAGAGGGCAAAGTGATTTATGGCTAGTTATGATGAATTTCCCCACTAGCCATTCACTACTAGCCACTAGCCTAGAGGGTTAATCAGCGTTTACTAGAGTATTGCGTTCGCAAGCTGGGAGCGGAATTCGTTTATTCTGTCGGCGTTTGGTTTGCGAGTGGGGTAGGTGTAATTGCAGAGAATCACAAGAGCGGTATGGGCATTCGGTTTGCAAACGAAGCTGGTTCCGGTAAAACCTGTTTTTCCAAAAATTGGTTCGGCAGGCGACACGCCTATATCACCCATAAATTTCGGATTGTTCAATTCAAAACCGAGTGCGGTGCACTCGCCGGGCAAATAACTCAAAGCATTTGTGGTTAGCTTTTCCAGTAAAAATTCAGATTCCAAAATGTGCTCCAAAAAATTCAAAATGTCCGGAACGGTGCTGAACACGCCTGCCGAACCTACCGCTGTAAATTCCTGTTCAAGCTTCCAAGCGCTTTCGTCGTGCGTTTCGCCTCGCAGCTCACGGCCTCGCCAAGGGCAAATTTCCGTGGGTATTATGCGCTCCGCAGAGGCCCATTTGATAGGGTGCCAACCCGTGCTGCGCATTTTAAGCGGTTCAAAAACACGCTCTTTTGCCAGCTTATCCAAAGGAGTTTTGTAAATAGTTTCCAGCACTTTACCAAGCAAAATGCTGTTCGCATTTCCGTAGCAAAACAGTTGTCCGGGCGGAATTTCAAATTTATGCGAGCATAAGCGTTGCCAAATTTCTTGCGGGGGCAAGTCTTTAAGGCTGCTCATTGGGAATCTGTAGTCAAGGGAATGCGTTAGCAGGTGAAAAATTTTTGCGTCACTGTTATGGTGCTTTGCAAAGTCTGAGAGAATATCTGCAATTGGGGTGTTGATGTCTATGGCATTGCATTCCATTGCCTTTAGTGCTAAATATCCGGTTGGCATGGATTTGGTTATGGAAGCGCAGTCGAAAATGCTGTTTTCTTCGCAGTTATGCGTGAAAATTTCCCTTTTGCCGTTTTGTAGAATACCTATGCAACAGGATGCGAAAAGATCGCCGCTGTTAGCGCAAATTTTCCGTAGGTAGTTTCGCATTCTGCCCTCACATACTGGCTGTTGTTTATTGAAATTTTAAATTCGAAATTCAAAGAATCGTCTATTTTCATTTTTTCTGCTTTTTCTGCATTATTTTCGCCTCTGAAAAGCGTTATGCTCAGGAGTTTGCCGAAATCTGCGGTGCTTTTGGCGTGCAAAACCAGATTATTGTCTATCCACAAAGCCGGGCCGTCTGTTATGTAAAGATTTTCGGGAAGTTCGCTGAAGGGCGGCTTTTCGGTGCTTGGAATAACGGTTCTCACTTGCCCAAATACGTGCTCTTGGTTGCATTTAAGGCTCCATAACGGGCGTTTAACTGCTGTGTAACTGTTCAAGTCGCCGTGAGCATCGTTTCCGCCAAGCGGCAGCAACCGGTGCCCTGCTAGCAGGCATCTTATCCACAGAGCACGGCCTTCGTAAAAATCGCGCCCTCTGAATCCGTTCCAAAATTCAATTCCGTTAATGTTGTTTTTGGTTAAATCGCCATAACTCCAATGGCCTCTTTTTAGCAGCAGTTTTTCCAAAAACAACATTTGCAATTTCGGGTGCGCAGCAAATGTGGTGGTGCATTTTGCGATAGCATCATTAATCGTTAAATCGGGTTTTGTGTTCCACCATCTGCGGCCACCATCGCCGTGGCCTTCTATGTATTTTTCCATGCCAAATGCAAGTAAATGCACATTTTTGTTTTTTGAATTTCCGCATGAAACTTCTTCGCCGGCAATTAAATGCACATCGGTTGCCAATGTGTTTAAATCTGCTACTTTATTTCGCATTTTTTGGAATTTCTTTTCGTTCAATAAATCGTAGGAATGGTCTGTTATGCATGCAAAATTGAGGCCCACTGTTTTGGCGGCCTTTTGCAGAACAGCAATGCCTGCCCCGAATTCCATGGAATCGGAGGTGTAGCTTGAATGTGCATGGCAGTCGCCGGCTAGCCAGTTTTCCGGTTTTGGCGGTGCTTCTTTGAGGAAGTTTATCGTGAGGGGTTTGGGTTCTAAATATGGGTAGTTCCACCTTTCGCAGATTACGCTTTTGTTGTTTGCTTCGTATTTTATGAATGTTTTCAACATCCATATTCCGCAATTCATATTTTTAATATCTAACTCAATAAAATGAAATTTTTCGTTGAATGTTTTGTTTATGGGTAATTTGAATTCAATGTTTTGCCCTTTTGCGTTTTGCCATTCTCCGAAAACTTCGTTTATGTGAACAGGGAAGCGGTTTGCGTTTCTAATAACCAGCCAAACCGGGCAGGGCATCCCCGGAGAAACCTGAAAGGGAGCGTCTATGAGAATCACCGGTTCCTTGCGATAAAGCCGGGATACAGGCATTCTGAAATGGGTTTCTGCGTAGTGGAGCATAACTATTCAATCCGTACTGATGGAGGAAGTCCGAAAATTTGCCTTATGTCTATGGAATCGTTTGGCGGAGCGGTTTCCATTTTCAACACTTCCATGTCCCATTCTCTGAGAGCTTTTTCAAATTCCGTGCGTGCCTGTATCATGAGCATTCGATTTTGCTCTATGTCTTTTCGCATAAGCTGCTTACGTATTAAAAGATACTGATCTTTTGGATATTTTTCCAGATTTGAAAGCAAAACTATGTAATCATCTTCGGCCTCTGTGTAATATTTAAATGAGGATTTATATTCTTCGTAAAGAGTTTTGGCGTTTTCCTGATGCATTGATGTTGTCGCACAAGATACGAGGAAAAGAAAAAGAGCAACTATAATCAATTTCATAATAAAACTCCTTCTAAATCGTGAGGGGAGGCGCTTAGAATTTTGACTTGCCTTAATGTGCCGGGAATGCCGTTTCTTGGGTAACCATATTTGTTCACGATATTTACGATGTCATCGACCTCTATCGCATTTGTTTTTGTGCGGGCTGTTTTTTGGGTGTCTAGGATTACTTCTAAGGTTTGCCCGATTAATTTTTCATTATGGTATAAGGAGATTTCATCTTGCAATTCAATTATGGCGTTTAGCCTAAGCATTGCTTCTCTTTCTCCAACGGGTTTTTCGATTATATTTATTGCGGCCGTTCCTTCTTCCGGTGACCATACGAAGCCGCCTAAGTGTTCAAAGCAAACTTCTTCGGCAAGCTGCATTAGCTCTTCGAAATCTTCGTGGGTTTCGCCGGGGAATCCTATGAGCACGGTTGTTCTAAGGCTTATGCCGGGAACACGTTCCCGCATTTTGAAAAGCAGGTTTTTGAGGCTTTTTGCGCTGTATTTTCTGCGCATTAATTTTAGCATTTTGTCGCTTGCGTGCTGGATTGGAATGTCTGCGTATTTGCAAATGCGGTTTTCTGTTGCCATAAGGTTTAGCAGGCTGTCTGTTATGTATTCCGGGTATAAATACATTAAGCGAATCCAGGGGATGTTTGTGTTTTTCAGCAGAGCTTCCAGCAGGGCTTCCAAGCTTGGCTTATTGTACAGGTCTGTTCCGTAGGAGCTTAAGTCTTGGGCTATTAGTGAGAGTTCCATAACACCGTTTTCTTCGAGCTGTTTTGCTTCTTCAACCAGAGATTCAATTGTTTGCGAAACCTGTAGCCCTCTTATGGAAGGTATTGCGCAAAAAGAGCAGGCCCTGTTGCAGCCTTCTGCGATTTTGAGGTAGCCGTGGTGTGGGAAACTTGTGTTTTTCATTCTCTTTGGCGGATTTAATCTGCATTTCGTAGCTAATCTTTTGCGGCCAATGGCATTTAAAAACATTCCGGCTTGATAGTTTCCAAGCCAAAAATCCACTTCGGGGATTTCTTTTTCAAGCTCTTCCTTATATCTTTTGCTTAGGCATCCGTAAACAATGGTTTTTTGGTTTTCTTTTTTGTTTTTTAAAAGAGAAAATATTGTTTCTATGGATTCTTCTTTGGCTGCCTTTATAAACCCACACGTATTTATAAGGATTATGTCGCTTTTCTCGGCTGTTTCCACAAACTTAAACCCAGCTGATGCAAGCTCTGCCGCTGCATGTTCGGCATCAACCTGGTTTTTGGCGCAACCCAGGCTTAAAGAGAATACTTTTTTTTTTCTAGAAGTCACTTTATGAATATAGTAAACGCAGATAAACCCGATAGGCTAGTGGCTAGTAGTGAATGGCTAGTAGGGAAATAACCACTAGCTACTAACCACTTACCACTAGCATAACGACTTTTTCAGTATTTTCTATATTACCACACATGACCTACTTCTTTTGGACGTACTTGGCTCGCATTGTTGGGATACTCCTTATTATTCCATCTTTGTTTCCATCGCTCTTTTTTAATCGTTTTCCAGGTTTGGAAGACCGCAGGATTGCTTGGGTTTTGTTCGGAGTTGGGGCTGCGATTTACATTGTTGCGTCTGTTGTTTTTTACATTCTCAAAAAGAAAGAAACGGAGCGCAAGCGTGCTGAGTTGGAGGAACTAAAGTGAGCGAAAACGCTATTGAAATAAAAGACCTGCACAAAACTTACAGATCCGGTTTTTGGTTAAGCAAAAAAAAGACACTTTTCGGAATATCCCTTGAAGTTAAAAAAGGCGAGATTTTCGGGTTTATTGGCCCAAACGGCGCAGGAAAAAGCACTGCTATAAAAGTGCTCACGGGGCTTTTGCGCAAAGACAGCGGCGAAGTGTTCATTATGGGCAAAGAGCCGAGCAAAACCGAAAGCAGGCTGGATTTAGGCTATTTGCCCGAACAGCCTTATTTTTACGATTCTCTTAGCGGCTATGAACTTTTAAAGTTTTATGGCGGCTTAAGCGGCTTGAAAGGAGAGCTTTTGGAAGAACGGATTCGCTGTTCATTAAAACTTGTAAATGCCGATGCAGATTGGATTCACCGCAGGCTTAGAACCTATTCCAAAGGCATGCAGCAGCGAGTTGGCCTTGCGCAGGCAATTCTTCACAAGCCAAAGCTATTAATTCTGGATGAACCTATGAGCGGTCTTGACCCTCTTGGTCGCCGGGATGTGCGTGAGGCAATTTTAACGCTCAATAGAGAAGGTTCAACCATTTTTTATTCGAGCCACGTTCTTTCCGATGTTGAAGCCATTAGCCACAAGGTGGCTATGATTATAGACGGGAAAATTTCACATACAGGCACTGTTGAAGAAATAACAAAAGAAACGGGCAGAAACAGCTTGGAAGATGTTTTAGCAAAGGAGGTTTCACGTGTTGTTCCTTAGAGAAGCCTATTTGATAGCCATAAACTCTTTTAGAGAGGCAGTTCGAGATAAAATTCCTTATGTGGTTTTGGTGGTTGCGGTTGCGCTTGCGGCCTTTAGCATACTTTTGGGTGAGTGGTCTGTTTTCGACAGAGAGTTTGTTGTTAAAAGCGTTACCATTTCCATAATTTCCATTTCAGGGCTTTTCATAGCCATTTTTGCGGGAGTGGGGCAAGTTCAAAAGGAAATACAAAAGAAAACAATTCACACTCTTTTGGCAAAACCTGTTTCCAGAACTGCGTTTTTGGTTGGAAAATACATTGGCTTGCTTGCTCTTATAGCTCTTCACGTTTTTTTGCTTTCCTTAACCCTTTTCTTTGTTCTTTGGTCTGTGGATGCAAGCATAGATGCGCCTGTGCTTCAGGCTTGCTATCTGGTTTTTTGGGAACTTGCCATTGTGCTTGCGTTTGCGGTTTTGTTTTCAACATATTCTTCGGCTCTTGTAAGCTCTATTTTTTCATTCGGAATCTATATGATAGGGCATTTGAGCGATCAAATTCTGAAAGAGGTTTATTTTGCCTACCGCATTAGCGAAGATGGCTCTTTTTTGAGGGATAACGGCGAATTGCTTTACAGCATAGCAAAGGGAATTCACTATACCTTGCCTAATTTGTTCAAATTCAACGCTTCCATGCAGGCTGCGCACTCTGTTTTGCTTGAACAGAGCTATATAATATGGAATAGTTTTTACGCTTTGGGGTATTCCGGCGTTGTGCTGTGTTTAGCCGCATTGCTGTTTAAGAATAAGGATTTTGTATAGTTTACTATATTACCTCAATGAAAAAGATCGTACCTCTCATTGCGCTTAGCATGCTTGCCCTAATGGCTTGCGAAAAAGGAACGGTATCCGGCACAGTTATAGATCCATTTACCGGAAAACCCGTTGAACTACCAACAGTGTGGATAAAAGGCACCACATTTAGTTCACAAAAAATTCCCGGTGGCCTGCCGGATGGCACATTCAAGTTTGAAGGCGTTGAGCCTGGCTCCTATACGCTGGAAGCCGGCAAGGGCAGATACTCAAAAGGAAAGGCTGATTTTGTAATTGGCGAAGGCAATATGGAAGTTACCGCAAATATTTATATCTACGGGCAGGAGGTTGAACCGGGGCTTTATCGTTCATTCGATGGTGCCGGCTCGGAAAAAATAACCAACGACTGGGTAATTTGGCAGCCTATGTGCAAAGCTGGCGGTTTTGTGCTACGCACAAAGTTCACCACCGATGTAGAAAATCCTTCAACGAAAAAGAAAGAGAAAAAAGACATGGTGTTGCCTAAACCAAGAGAAGTTCCGGCAAACGTAACCGCTCTTTATAAAATAAAATCTTCAGTATCTTCTCCTATAGAAGTCACCGTTTACCCTATAATTTCCGCTGCTGCGAGAAATTACGCCGATTGTTCCGGCATAGGCGCAAAAGAAACGTTGAAGGCCCCCGTTTTAGATAAAGGCAAAAAAATTGATTCCGACTACAAAAGCGAAAATCTTTATGAAATAAAAGGAACTCTTTTGGATGGCGAGCAGCTCATGGCTATTCGCCAAGACGGAAAGCTATTAAGCGTTTATTACTTGAATGCGAAATAATCCCATAGTTCAGTCTTTGGCTTATTTGCTTCCAGTGCTTGCGGGAGCACTTTTGATTTTTCAAAAACTTCAGCAGAGCACGGCAAAGGATTGGGACATAGAATGGGGTTATTATGCAGTTCTTGCCTTGTTTGTTTGGCTTTGTGCCGGCCTCGCCTGGAATGCCAAAGAAATTTTTCAGAAGATAAAAAACTGTTTGCCTTCCAAATTCCCTTTGATTGGGCTTGCCGTTCTTTTGGTTTTATTTGCGTTTTTTGCCACAACTCAAATTAGCTTGCAGCACAGGGTTCTAAGCGATGAAACAAGCTGGGAATCCATGGCCCTTCAAATGCGGTTTAGTCAAAGCGGGGGAGTGTGCAATCAGGGTGTGTGGGAAAATGGCCGCCTTGAATGCAAAATTGTAGTGAACAATTTTAAAGGCAAGGCATTTTCGTTTGTTCAGAGCCTTGCGTTTTTGGTTGCAGAGCCAAACAGAGACACTTCTTTGCGCATAAACCTGCCGCTTGCGTTTTGCTCGGTGGCATTGCTTTTTTTTGCAATGTTTCGTTTTACAAAAGACCCTTGGCTTGCGCTTACCGCTGCCATATTTTTAGCTAGCCAGCCCATATTTCTTTTGCAATCGCGCAGTGCCACAACAGAGGTGCTCTATGTGTTTTTGTTTACCGTTTTGCTTGCGTTTTATTCACTTGTCCCTCCGAAAGAAGTTAGCTTTAAGCATTTTGCGCTTATAATTCCGCTGCTCGGTTTTTTTGCCCAAACCAGGCAAGAAACTCTTTTTTGCTTTATCCCTTTTGTTCTTTATTACCATAATTGGTTTTTGGCAAAACCAAACCGCCTCGCTATTTTCACCGCTTTGGTCATACTCGTTTCCTGGCCTGCGATAAATACAATGATTGCCTACAGAGGCTATGATTTTCAAGGCGGAGAACACGCTGCGCATTCGTTTGCGAATTTTATGTACAACATGAAAAGCAACATTCTCATAATGTGGAATGCTGGGCTTTGCCCAAAAGGGCTTTTGAAAAACCCGTTTTACACAAGTTATGCGTTTTTGCTGTTTACAAGTTTTGCGTGGCTTTTGTACAAAGTTATTTTTAAAAGAGAATTTCTGTGGGCAGCGCTTTTGTTTGCGCTGTTCTGCATTCAAATAGCCGTGATACTTTTCAATGTTTCCGGGACTTTTGAAATAGACATAAACCAAAGATATGTGCTTGTTGCGCTGCCGCTTTTTGCCATTGTTATGGCGGTTGGCCTGTGCGATGCATTCAGAAGCAATTCAAAAATAGTGTGCGGGGCATCTGCTGCTCTTGCGATTTACCTATCTGTGAATCACATTGAAAGTTTCAATGAAAACATTTTATACAACAAAAATATGCTTCTTGCAGAAGAAGATTTTTTGAACAAGGAATTGAAACGATTGCCGAAAAATTCCATATTTATTTACGGGCGCCCATGGCAAATGCTCGCAAGCGGTTTTAACGGATTTTCAGAGCAGGAGTTTTTAGGGTGGTCGCCTAATGAACTGGAAGAGTGGCGAAAGTTTTCCGGCGATAACATTTACATTGTGCGTGGGCAAGACGGCTATGGTGATGTTGATAGAAAGTCCAGAGTTGTGGGCTTTAAAACAACAAGCACAATAGATGGAATTTTAAACACTTACAAAACACAGAAAATGTTTTCTCAGAGCCGCCCTTTCGGCTACTCTCTGGAAGCCTATAAAATAGGGCAGAAAAGGGGGGAATCCGGTTATGCTTCAAGCATAAAATGGGATAGCGAAGCTGAGGAATTGCATTGGAGTTTGCCGGACACGTTGGTAAACTACATGGTTATTTTGAACGGAGAGGTTTTGAATTTGGAAAAGAGTGAACGCAGCGTGCAGGTTAAAACCCCAGGTTTGCATTATGCCTCTCTTTTTGCATACCCCGAAAGCGACACTGTTCAGCGAGAAATACAGTTCTTTATTCAGAGCGAGAACAATAGTTTGCTTCAGAGCATAAAACTTGATTTATGGATTCAAGACTGGGGAGAACCGAAAATGGGGAAATCTGTTGAGAACAACGCCATGAGAATAAACGGGCGAATTTTTGAATTTGGAATTGGCTCACATGCTGCTTCCAAATTGATTTGGAATATTGCCGGTGCATATAAAAAGTTCAACAGCCATATTGGCTTAGACGATGAATCGGTCTGCGGAAACGGCGCTGCTTGGGTTGTTAAAGGCGATGGCAAAGAACTTTTTCGCTCAAAGGTTTTAGGCTCGCGTGAAATAGACTCCATAAGCGTTGATATAAGCGGCGTTAACAGCCTTGAACTGGAAACGCTGGATAATGGCGATAAAGATTGCGACCATGCGAACTGGGCCGGAGCGTGGCTGAATTAGGAGATAGCATATATGGATAAAAAAGACGATGGGAAAGTCCCGATAAAAACAATCCTAAAAGGAACTGCTGCGCAGGCCATTAAACCTGCTGTGATGTCCGGTTTTAAAGTTGCAGATTTTCAATTGAACCCGGCAGCAAAAGAATCCACAGAAGAACGCTTAAAAGTTGAAATATTATCTTTGCAATCCAAAATAGCAACATTAAACGGCGAAATATCAAACGCCGCCAAAAAAGCCGAACAAGACATAAAGGCTGCTCAAGAAAAAGGAATTCAAGAGGGCAAAATCTCAGGCTATGCAGACGGAGAAAAAAAAGCAGCCGAAAAAATGAGAGCTTCATTAAAAGAATTGCAGGAAGAATCTGTTAAATCGCTTGAGGCCATTGGCGAAGCGCAAAAAGAATATTTCGCAAAAATTGAACACGCTTCCTCGGAAATAGCCATTGCCATAGCAAAAAGAGTTTTTTGCGAAGAAGCCGCTCAAAATCCAAACATAATAACTCGCATTATGCAAGAAGCATTCACTTTTTTAGGGCAAGAAGAAAAAATAAAAGTCCGGCTAAACCCTATGGATGTAACTTTTGCGGAACAATCGGAATCTATTTGGAAGCCTCCATCAACGCAACTTAAAGAAATAGAAATTGTTTTCGACAATTCGGTAACAAAGGGCGGTTGCATGCTGGAAGCACAAAACGGTTCTTCAATTGATATGCGAATAGAAACGGTGTTCGGGCATATAGAAGAAGTCGTTAAAAGGCTTTATAATGCTTAATCGTTACTTATTAGCAAATGCTGATTAATTGGTTTGGCTAGTAGTTAATGGCTAGTAGCTAGTGGTAACTCATATACAAAAGCATTATTTTTGTGAAATAGCCACTAGCCACTTCCTATTAGCCACTAGCCTAGAGAGTTAATCAGCGTTTACTATAGCGCTTATTAAAACAAATTCAGTCCTTTTTCCTGTGCTTCTTTTAGCGGAACAAGGGTTTCTTCTTTTTTGGTTTGGGTTTCTCTTAATTTTTGCTGCTTGCTTGAATTCTCTTTTAAAAAGGCTTCTTGTTTGGATTTATTTAAAAGTGATTCTGCTACAAACACGGCTTTGCTGGCATCGGGCACGTAAACAACGGGCTGGTTGCCGCTGGGGGCTATTTTAACCGCTGTGTGCAGGGCAGATGTGGTTGCGCCGCCTATTAAAACGGGAACGTTTAAGTTTTCTTTGGAAAGAGTTTCCACTACAAAGCTCATTTCGGAAAGACTTGGAGTTATTAAACCGGAAAGCCCCATTAAATTCGGAGCGTGTTCCTTCACTGCTTCTAAAATTTTTTCTGCGGAGCACATAACGCCAATGTCTATGATTTCGTAGTTATTGCACGAAAGCACAACTGCTACAATGTTTTTGCCTATGTCGTGCACATCTCCTTTAACCGTTGCAAGCAACACTTTTCCGGCTCGCGCAGCATTTCCCTTGCTGCGCTCGGCTTCTATATGCGGTTGCAAAACAGCTACCGCACGCTTCATAACACGTGCGCTTTTAACAACCTGCGGCAAAAACATTTTGCCTTCGCCAAAAAGAGCGCCAACCTTGTTCATGCCGTTCATTAGAGGTTCTTCTATAACACGCATAGGGCTTCCCATTGCAATGCGTGCTTCTTCTGCATCGCTTTCTATAAACGTGTCTATGCCTTTGATTAGCGCATAGGAAATGCGTTCATTCAGGGGCAGGTTGCGCCATTCGGCATGGCCGCCGTGCTGCACAAGGTTTTGTGTCCCTGAAGCACGTGCGGTTTCCGCATATTGCAATAATTTTTCTGTTGCGTCTTCGTGTCTGTTGAAAATTAAATCTTCGATTAAAGCACGTTCTTCGGCGGGGATGTCATCGTATATTGGAAGAGCGCCTGCGTTTACAATGCCAAAATCCATTCCGGCTTTTGCGGCGTGGTACAAGAAGCAGGAATGCATGCTTTCTCTAATTGCGTTGTTTCCCTTGAAGGCAAAGCTTAAGTTTGAAACGCCGCCTAAAATGTGCGCATAAGGCAGGTTTGCTTTTATGAATTTGCAGGTTTCTATAAAATCTTTTGCGTAGTTTGCGTGCTCGGCAATGCCGGTTCCTATGGATAAAATATTCGGATCAAAGAAAATGTCGCAGGGGTTGAAGTTTAATTTTTTTGTTAGCAAGTCGTATTCTCTTTTGCAGATTTCGGTTCTTTTTTCGTAGCTGCTCGCTTGCCCTTGTTCGTCGAAAGCCATGCACACAAGAGCAAAGCCCATTCTTTTTACTTCTTTTGCTTTTTTTAAAAACTGCTCTTCGCCTTCTTTTAGCGAAAGCGAGTTCACAATGCCTTTGCCCGGGAAACATTCCATGCCTGCCATAAGCACGTTCCAATCGGAACTGTCTATCATTATCGGGGCAACTGCGGCTGCAGGCTCAGACACGTAGAGGTTCACAAAGTGGCGCATTTTTTCTATTGAATTTAGCAGGCCATCGTCAACATTTATGTCTATTATTTGCGCACCGTTTTCTATTTGCGCAATTGATACGTGTATTGCTTCGCTCCAGTTGTTTTCCCTAATCATTTTTGCGAACTTGAGGCTTCCGGCCATGTTGTTGCGCTCGCCTATGTTCACAAAATTGCTTTGCTCCGTGATTTCAATGCTTTCAAGGCCCGTAAGCTTTGTTGTTTTTTTGATTTCAGGAATTTTTCTGGGGGCTTTGCCCTGAACGGCACGTTTCATTGCGGCTATGGTTTCCGGCGTTGTGCCGCAACAGCCGCCAACTATGTTTACCCAGCCGTTGTCTGCGAATTTTTCAATGTGGCTTGCCATGCTTTCGGGACTTTCATCGTAGCCGCCGAGTGGGTTTGGAAGCCCGGCATTTGGATATGCGCTCACGTAAACGTTTGCTATTCTGGAAAGCCCTGCTATGTGCTTTGCCATATCTGCTGCGCCAAGCGCACAGTTTAAGCCTATTGAGAACAGGTTGTAGCCGGAAACGGAGTTCCAGAAAGCGTCTAGAGTTTGCCCTGCAAGAAGCCTGCCGGAGGCATCGCTTATTGTTGCGGAAAGCATTATAGGGATGTTTGTTCCCCGTTCTTCACATTCACGTGATGCTGCGTAAAGAGCGGCTTTGCTGTTGAGCGTGTCGAAAACTGTTTCGATTAAAAGCAAGTCCACGCCGCCATCTAAGAGGCCCTTTATTTGAGTTTGATATGCGTTTGCCAGCTCTCTGAAGGTTACGCCTCTGCTGGCAGGGTCTTCTACCTTGCTTGCCATGCCGGATGCCTTGGATGTTGGGCCTATGGAGCCTGCGACAAAAGGGCCTCCTTCGGAGCACGGATTGCCTTTACGGAATGTTTCAACGGCCTTGCGAGCGACTTCTGCGCCGGCTTTGCTCATTTTGTAGCATTCTGATTCCAGGCCGTAATCGGCTTGGCTTATGGCGTTTGAATTGAATGTGCAGGTTTCTATTATGTCTGCGCCTGATTTTAAATATTCCAAGTGGATGCTTTCAATTACATCGGGGCGGCTCAAGACCAAAATATCGTTGTTGCCTTTGTGCCCCCAAAAGTCTTTTTCGCTTAAATTGAAGCGTTGAAGCATTGTCCCCATACCGCCGTCAAGCAACAAGATGCGCTCTTTTGCAAGCGATAACAGGGATTCAGAACTCATAAAAACGCGTTATTCTTCGGTTTCTTCTGCAGTTGTTGCTGCTTTGCGTGTGGTTTTGCGTTTTGCGCCCACAATTTGCCCACCGAAACGCTTGTTGAAGCGGTCTATGCGGCCTGCAGTATCCAGATGGTGGATTTTGCCGGTCCAGAACGGGTGAGTATCTGACGTGATTTCCACGGTGATAACCTGATGTTCTTCGCCGTTTATGGCACGCTTTTCGCTGGAAGATTTTGTGGAACGAGTAATAAACTCTTTGCCAGTGTTTGCATCTATAAACACTGTTTTGCGATATTCCGGGTGTATTCCTTCTTTCATAGGTGTAAATATAGAAAAAATTTTCGTGCCTGTCAAGTGTTTTCTACATTACCAAAGTGCCTTATTTTTTGATTATTTTGTTTTTTGCCGGAGTTTTGCATGCAAATTCGCAGAAAACAATATTGTACATAAACGGCGATTATGCTTCTATAAACTACCATTTAGGCGTGCTGAGTGAAATAGAAAGGCTTCAGATACGAGTGGATTCCGTTGTGGCAACCGGATGGGGAAGTTTTGTCGGAGCATTGTGGAGTTCCGGCTGGAGTTCGAGGCAAATAAGAGGTTTGGTAGAGTCTTGGGATTCTTTGCCACGTGAACCGGAGAGCCAAAATTTTGCCTTGTGGCAAAGGAGGTTGCTCGTAAAGCACGATAAAGACGGAACTCCGATTTTGAAAGCAATTACCGAAAAACCTTATTTTGGCGAAGAGATTTTTAGAATGCGGCTTCAGGAAAGCTATTGGCGTTCGGATGTAGGGGCTAGAGTAGCGTTTAGAGAGGTGGATAGCACGGAAGCATATCCTTTTCCGCCATTGTCGAGCGGATTTCGCATATACTCCACGCTTACCGCTTTGCGAGATACAAACGGCACAGCCGCAGAGCGTTACCAGAAAAATCTGTGGAATGAAGACTCCTCTTTAATCATTTTGCGTCCGCACTCAAAGCCTCACCCGGATTCCCTTTTCAGAGCCGGCACTCAAGCTGTGCAAAACAAGCGTTCTGTGCTAGCTGCTCTAAGTACTCCACGGCCTGTGGCTACCCCTTTACAAGAGGGGAATTTCTATCAGGAAACCCCAATCCCTCCTCCTCGGTTTCTTTATTACCCGGTGTTTGATAGCGTTCCTTCCGAGTTGCAGGGGCATGTGGAAAGTTTTTGGAACAAGAGCGACACAGGCAGCCTTGCGGTTACAAACTTTTTGAAAGCGTTGCAAAAAGATGATTATTACAGAGATGTTAAATTGACACTTGATACGAGTTCATTTTTGCAGATAAATGTTGAGAACGATCCTATTTTGTCGCTTTCTTTGCAGGGCATAGGTGGGACTGTTTTTGGGGCGAATGTTCTTGCCGGCGTAAACTTTCGTTATGTGAATCAGTTTGGATACGATATAGGTTTGAATGTTTTTTATGGGCAGGGGATAAAGGGCTTTGTGCCGGGGGCTAGGTTTGAGCGTTTTTTTGCAAAAGACGGCAGTTTTTTTATAAAATTGAAACTCATGGAATATAAGCCTATTTCTTATTTTCAAAACCGGTTTGACATAAAATCGCAATTGTTAAAAGAGGTTTCGAATGCGGCAATTCTTGGCATTGAAAAACCGTTTGGAGAAGGCGTTATAACCACAGCCGTTGAAATTGAGCGCAAGGAGATTACAAGCGGCGCTTCCGGTTATCCGGTTTATGATGATTATGAAAATTGCTATGTGCTTTCTCCCGGATTTAATTTGGATGAAATTGACTGGCTTGATGAAGATCAAAACTTGCCTTTTGAGGATTGCGAACGAAAACCTACAGGCTATGTTTATGAGAAGGTTTCGGTTTCTTCAATGTTTCCGTATGCAAAATGGCTTTGGCAAAGCGATGGCTACGATCGCTGGTTTTCCGCAAGCGGTTTTATGGCAGAACTCATGGGTGGTTTCAAGGCTGTTTCAGTTCGTTCAATGAATCAGGATGCTCCGCTTTATGTTTCAACAAGCGGTAAAATAAATATAACAAAACCTCTTTCAAAGTATGTTTCGGTGATGAGCGGTACGGAGTTTGGTTTTAATTTCCGCAGGAACAAAGATGGAATTTTTGTTTTGCCAAACGTGCTTTATGGTAAATACGGAGAGCAAGGCGGCCCGGATGAGGCGTTAGAAAATCGTTACCGCTTTGCAATGGGAATGGGAGTGAGCCAGGAAAACTGGCAAAGAAGAGGCAATGCTTCGCACCGCTATGGCTTGTTGTTATCGGGTTTGTCGCTGCATGTGAATGAGAGCGGCCTTTTTGCGGTTGCAGGTTATGCCAAAGACGGCGAACCGAATTATCATTCTTTGAATCTTGGTTCGCATCGTATTTTTGCGGAGCCAAAGGTGAGGATAAAGACTTCTGTTTTTGATTTTATTGCAGGTCAAAGTATTCTATATTATATTAGTGCCGTGGAGCCGAAAGAAAAACTGAAAAAATCGTTTTTCATGGAATTCAGAGGTTCATTTTAGCGAAAATATCACAAAAAATCGCCGAAAAAACACTTTTTTTGGCTTTGCTTTTTATTTTTTTATTAAAATAATATATATTTATTTAGAGAGAGAAACTTTTTTATAACCGGAGATTAATATGAATAAAAGTAGCTTTTATTTTTGTGCGTTAGGCTTTGCAGCCATGTTGGCTTGTTCGGTTGTTTTATTATCTTGCGGTAAAGGTGAGGTTGAGGATTTTGAGTTAAATGTTAAGTTTAACGGATCAGACGTTGCCAGCCTTGTGAATGCTTGTATAGAAGATGATACTAGCGATCCAAGTTGTGATTTAATTGGCAAAGGCTCTCCTCCCCCAAGCAGCGATAGCGGTGGTGATGTTACGCAGAGTAGCGGCGGTGGTGATGTTACCCAGAGCAGCGGTGGCGGTGATGTTACATATAGCAGTAGTAGCGGTGATGTTATATATAGCAGCAGCGGTGGTGATGTTACATATAGCAGCAGTAGCGTTACTCCAAGCAGCAGCAGCAACACTCCAAGTAGCAGTAGCAACACTCCAAGCAGCAGCAGCATGGAATTCATAACGCCAAGCAGCGGAAGTAATAATGGTATTACCGGACCTGCAGAATCAGGTTCGACCGTTAAAGTTTGTAAAAGTAATTGCCCTGCAGATTTTACGGGCGCAGAACTTGATAACAATAGGCCGGTTATACAAGTAAAATATCCTGGTATTTTTAGTCTTGTTGTTCTTGGAACAGAAGATTGCACTGGTGTCAAAAATGTGACTCCAGAATCTAAAGATATGGGAGGTACTAATCCGGTTTATCAATATTGCATAAAATTTAATGGTGGTGACGAAAAATGTACGCATTTGAATAACAATTATCCAGGCGTATCATTGACTAGGAGTGCTACTAACCAAACTATAGAAGTAACTCGTTGTTATGATAGTAGAAATAATAGAGATGTGACTTGTCCTTCGAATATATTTAAATTCCGTTGTGATTAGGTTAAATTAGCCGTAAAAAAGTTTGCCCTTGATAGGGTACAAATACTTGCCCCCCGGGAGGGGGGGGCATTTATTTTTAAAAAATGCGTTTTTTTGTTAAGCTAAAATTAAACTTTCAAAAAGAACCATAATAGATTCTTTGCTAATGTCTCTATACCTGAAAGAATGTATCAAATTGCCCAAACTCAATTGCTTAAGTTTATCTTTACCATTAACATTTCGCACAGTGTTTACTATTCTGCAAAGCAGCCGCACTGCTATTATTGCATTAACTTCGTTAATTTGCTTTCCTTTCGTATTTGCTGGAGGTATATCAATAAAAGGCTGTAGCTTAACAATCCAAAAACAGTATAGAGCTGCTTCATTCCATTCAGACATGTCTATTCCATGAAATACATGAAAATAAACTCTTCTGCGTTCTACTAAATCTATTATATCTAATATGCAACTTTCCGAAACGGACAATCTGCCTCTTGGAATTTCCGATTCATTCTCCCAAATCCATTCTTTTAATTTCGCAATTTTTTCCGCCATAATTTCTTTAGATAATCTTCCAAATTTTGGATAATCTTCCGGCGAACAAGATTCTACCATACTATACCTGCGTTAGCAAACATTTCTTTTGTTACATCTCGGCTTTCTTTGTCTTCTCTAAGCCAATCAAATAGATCTTGGCCAGCTGGCCTTATTCTTGAATTTTCAATAACTGATGGTTTTGCATTTGCATATCTTTCATACGCTTCTGAAATATCTAAATCCATAGCATTACTCCTATACTATCCTGTTTTCATTAAAATATAGAAAAATATTACAAAATACGGATGAGCGCATGAATCTGCGCCCACCCCTTATTACTTATTTAGCGTCTTTGTTGGTGACCCACACGGAAACCGTAGCTTCCACATCGGCAAACACTTTAACAGAAACAGAGTAGTTGCCGAGCTGTTTTATAGGCTCTTGCAAAACAACCTGCCTTTTTGCCACGTTAAAGCCAAAACCCTTAAGGGCTGCTGCAATATCTGAAGCGGAAACAGAACCATAAAGCCTTTCGTTTTCTACAACGCTGCGTGCTATGGTTATTTGCGTAGCAGACATTTTTGTTGCAACATCTGCAGAAGCGGCAAGTTCTTTGCGGAACAGGGCTTCCATAGCCGCACGATTCTTTTCTAAAGATAGCTTTGCTTCTTTGGTAGCCGGAACTGCCAGGCTGCGTGGAAAAAGAAAATTGCGGGCATAGCCGTTTTTAACCGTAACCACGTCTAATAGCTTTCCAAGGTGCGGGACATCTGCTTTGAGAATAATTTCCATAGTTCCTCCCTTACCTTAAAGAATCTGCTACGAAAGGCAGAAGCGCCACATGGCGAGCACGTTTAATGGCTTCTACAAGTTCACGTTGGTGCTTTGCGCACGTTCCTGACAAGCGGCGAGGCAGAATTTTGCCACGGTCGGAGAGGAAGCGGCGAAGCATGGCTTCGTCTTTGTAGTCTATGAAGCTGATTTTGTTTTCGGAAAACCAGCAGCTTTTTTTGCGCGGAACGCGGGTGCGTTCGTTCTTTTTTTCTTCAAAGTTCATTAGTCTGTGTCTCCATCGTCTAAGTCAAAGCCAATAGGATCTTCGGAGCTGCTCACGTGATCCTGATTATAGATTATCTCTGTGAGAGGATAATCTGCGAGTGTTAAAAAGCGCAAAATGTTGGTGTTTATGTTAAAACCCCGTTCTAAATCCGAAACAATGGCACTGTCGGCTTTGTAATAGAATATTACATAGAAACCGTGAGTTTGCTTGCGGATGGTATAGGCGAGCTTGCGCTTCCCCCATTTGTCGCATCTTTTGATTTCGCCGGAATGGCTCTCTATTTTCTTTTCAACAGAGAGTATTTCGGCGTCGATAGCCTCGTCGGAAATCATGGCATCTATAACAACCATGGTTTCGTAGTCTTTTATACCCATATATGTTCTCCCTATGGACCTAAGCTCGCTCCAACATTAGAGCAAGAGGGTGCAACAAATATAGCAAAAAAATCCGAGTTTGTCAAGTTTTCCCTTGACAAAATTAATTTATTTTTCTAAATTTAGTGCTAGATGAGTAACCAGAAAAACATACTTATTGTTGCCGCAGGTGTCCTGCTCGTTATAATAGGCTTTTTTTGCTTGGCGCAAGGCCCGGCCGAAAATCCTGTTTCACTAACAGTGGCTCCGCTCATTTTGGTTTTTGCATACCTTATTGTGGTGCCGGTTGGCATTATGTGGGGCGGCAAAAAAGAAGATGAAGGTTAATTTTAAGGGCAATTAGCTCAGCTGGTTCAGAGCGTCTGCCTTACAAGCAGAATGTCAGCGGTTCGAATCCGTTATTGCCCATCCCCAAAAGTTTAACAACATTCCTGTTTTGATAAACAGTGCAAGCTTCCGCCTTCTTCAATGGGGGTAGTGGAATCTATGCCTATTATTTCCCGGTTTGGAAATGCTTTTTTGAAATACTCAAGCGCAAGAGAATCGTTTTTGCAGTTGTATGTCGGCACAATCAAGGCTCCGTTTATGAATATGAAATTCATATAGGAGGCCGGAAGTTTTGGGGGGAGCTTTAGAACATCGACTTTTACGTCTTCGTAATAATTGCTAAGCCAGGTTTCAATATCTTTTTTTTCCTTTTCAAAGCCTTCTGCCATAACAACACGGTTTTTTGCGATAAAGCGAGCCATGTTGTCTATGTGGCCGTCTGTGTGATCTTCTTGCAAACCTTTTGGCAATATGTTGATTGATTTAAGTCCAAACGATTCGACTAAGTCTTTGAGCAGTTCTTTTTTTTGTTTTGCCGGGTTTCGTTTTTTTCCGAAAAGGCATGGGGCCGTTGTTAAGCAGAGGCCATCGCCGTTGAATTCCAGCGCTCCGCCTTCTATAATCCATTTGTGTTTTGCGCAGGGAATTCCGAGCTTTTTGGCAATTTTTTCCGGCACGCTGTTGTCTAAATCCCAAGGTGGGAATTTTTCGCCCCAAGCGTTGAATTCGTAGCTCACGGTGCTTATGTTTCCGCCGCATTTAACAAAAAACGGGCCGTAGTCTCTAATCCACACATCGTTGTGCATAATTTGCAAATCCTCTAAAATTCGCACAGACTGGAAGCGGGAAATGGTGTCTATGAGCTTGGAGTAAAAAGCGTCTATGCGCTCTCTGCGAACAGCCCAGTTTTTATCGTTTGTGGGCAAAGCGAGCCATGTGGCTGACTGTTGTTCCCATTCTGCAGGATATCGAACATTATTTGCCATTGTCTATCCAAATGTTTAAAATGTCATAATACAAATCCGGGCGCCTATCTCTGAAATGCGGCCAAATTCTGCGGTTGTGTTCAATTTCTTCAAAATCCATTGCGAAAGTCATTGAGGCATCGCTCGTTGATAGTTGTTTTAAAATAAAGCCGTCTGGTGCGCACGCAAAGGAGTTTCCCCAAAAATACAGGTTGTGTTCCTTGCCTGCTCTGTTTGTTGCCAAAACGAAAACTCTGTTGGCAATGGCGTGGCCTCGCATAATTGTAGTCCAGGAATCAAGCTGGCGGGCGTAGAGCCTTTTGAACTCTTTTAAGTCCCAGCCTATTGCGGTTGGGTAAATTAAAATGTCTGCGCCTTGCAATGCCAAAATGCGCGCGGCTTCCGGGAACCACTGGTCCCAGCATATAAGAATGCCAAGGCAGCCGGCACTGGTGCGAATGGCTTTGAAGCCTGTATCGCCGGGTGTGAAATAATATTTTTCGTAAAAGCAAGGGTCGTCGGGGATGTGGCTTTTGCGGTAGAATCCGGCAATTGAGCCGTCTCGCTCAAAAACGTAAACGCTGTTGTGGTAAACACCTCTTGCTCTTTTTTCAAAAAAAGGAAAAACCACAACGCAGTGTAAAAACTTTGCCAAAAGCTTCCACTCCTCTATAATTTCGCAATCTTTTGAGAGTGCGTAATCAAAATGCTTTTCATTTTCTTCAAAGGGGAAATAAGGAGTGTGGCAAAGTTCGGGCAAAACGAGCAAATCGAATTTGCCTTTTTTAGCCAAAGCCTCAGCCTTGTACCAGGCAAGAGTTTTAGCAGCTGTTCCAAGCCATTTTCCTTGCAGCGAAAGAATTCTAACGTTTTTGGACATAGGGGGGAAGATAGAATTCTATTTTTTAATTATGAAAGTTTTGGTTGTAGATGACGAGCCGCTGGCACGGGTTAGAATGCGCAAATTGCTTTTGGCTTGCAGCGACACTCTGGAAATAGACGAGGCAGAAAACGCAGATAAGGCTTTGAGCAAGATTTTGGAAAATAAGCCTTTCGCTGTTTTTTTAGACATTCAAATGCCCGGCAAGGGAGGCTTTGAGTTAATAGAAGATTTGAATGAAGTTCCGGAAGAGCAGCTTCCCTACATAATTTTTGCAACCGCTTTCGATGAATTTGCAATAAAAGCTTTTGAAAAAAACGCAATAGACTATTTGCTGAAGCCTGTGGAGCAGGAAAGGCTGTACCAAACCGTTGAAAAACTTTTTGATTTGGAAAAATCGAAAAAAACAGGCAACGACACCATAAACCTTTACGAAAAACTCAAGCGTTTGGTGGATGAGCGTGACGATTCCAAATATCTGCAAAAGCTCAAAATTAAAATAGGCGATAGAACGCTTCTTATAAACATCCCGGATGTAGTGCGTTTTGAAAGCGATGAAAAATACACAATAGTTTGGACAAACGATAATCGCTATGTTATAGATTCCTCTATAGTGGATTTGGAAAACAGGCTACCCCCCAAGCAGTTTATGAGAATTCACCGAGCAAATCTGGTGGCAATAGACCGCATAGCGGAAATTCGCCGTGTTTTCCCCGGCAAGCTTTCCGTGATTCTGAACGATTCCGCAAAAACAGTTTTGCCTGTAGGCAGAAATTATGTGGAACGAGTAAGAGAATTGTGAAATTTCTATCTTATTCTCATGACAAACACTAAAATTCTCACAGTTATTCTTTTTGCAGTGGCTTTCTGTTTTGCGCAAAACATAAACAAAAGCAGCAAATCCGTAAACATAAATGTCAAGGGGTTGCCTCCGCAGTACTCAGCGCTTAGGGTGGATACTCTATCTCGCTGCATTTTGAATTTGCCGAAAGCAAACAGCATTACAGCCAGCTCCGAGGGTCGCACTGAATATTTGAAAAGAATTTCCGGCACAGATAAAAACGATTATGTGAAGGTTTGGAATGCCAAGGTTCAACTGGTTTACCAGTGGAAATACGGCTTGCAATACCTTCTTATGCCACAAGGCGGTTTAGAGGCGCAAGCTCCCGTGTTCCACGAAACAGAAGGAACCATGCCCGTTTCCGAAACCATAACGGGAGATCCGCAGGAAGGTGATTTTTTTGCGTTTTCCAGCCCTCGCAGGTATTATTTCAACACGCAAGAGGCAGCGATAAACTCGGCTGTAAATCGTGCGAAACAGCGTGTATCCGAACTTAAATCTCTGGAGTGTGTAAAATGAAAAAAGTTTCCGAAACCAAAAATTTGCTTAAGAACGGTGATTTTTCCAAGGGTTTAGAGTCTTGGAAAATAGATAGCCTTAAGGGAAAATACAATGTTTCCGAAAACGGCAAGGAACTGGATTTTGAAATTTTGGAACCCGGCAAGGAGAGCTGGTCTCTGAAATTTTCAAATGAAGTTTCTCTGCGTGAAGGCGAGTCTTATATTTTTGAAATGAAGGCAAAAGCCGTTTCGCCTCGCACGCTTAACGTGAACATAAAAAAGAATTGCAAAGAATACATGCCTTATGCAAACGGCAGAATGATAGATTTGAGCACCAACTGGCAAGACTACAGTTGGAAATTCACAATGAAAGAGCCAAACGATGCGGCTGCTATTTTGTCTTTTGACATGGGTGGAAACACTGTTGGCTGGAGCCTTAAGGATGTTTCTTTAAAGCTCGCTAAAAAAGAAACTCAAGACCGTGATTTAAAAGATCGCATCCAAAAAAACAGCGGCTATTTCAGTGCTCCTAACGAACCTTGGGAACTTCGTTTCTATTCGCTTGAAGGCAAACTTTTGAAAGTGCTGGATAAAGGCAAGGGCGGCGAAGGAATGCGCGCTTTCCCACGCCAAGACAGAAGCGGAGTGATTGTGGTTAAGGAAGTTTCGGGTTAACTGCTACATTATAAATTCACTAAGCGCAGTCCACCTGTGCTTTTCCCTGTTGTTTCTAACAGCGGTGTCTAAAGAGCCAGGGCTTGCCAAAACCCATATATTTTCTTTTGCCCTTGTAACCGCTGTGTATAGCAGGTTTCTTTGCAACATAATAGAGTGCGATGAGTCCAGCACAACTGCTACGGATTTATATTCGCTTCCCTGGCTTTTATGAACAGTGCAGGCATAAGCAAGCGTTAGCTGCTCAAAATCTTCGCCTTCAAAGCTTATTGTTCTTCCGTCAAAATCTGCTTGTATTTTTTTTGCCGTTGGCATAACATGTTTTATATATCCCAAATCGCCGTTGAAAATGTCTTTATCGTAATTGTTTTTTAACTGCATAACAGGGTCGCCTGTTTGCCAGCGAGTGCTCATATATTCAAAGCCATAAGCGTTGAAGTTTAGAATTTTCTGCAAAAAAGCGTTCAGGTTTTGCGTTCCGAGAGTTCCTTTGTGCATGGGAGTTAACACTTGAAGTTCATGGTTTTGTGACAGCTCTGTTAAAATGGAAAGCGCTTCTTCTGCGTTTTTGTATGGCCTGTAATGAAAGTGAGAGCCGTTTTGCAAATTGGGCATTTTGCCTGCTAAAATGCTGTGCGCGTTTTCTGCTATGTCGCTTAGTTCGCCTTGCCTGTAAATTTTTGAGAGTTTTGCTTTTGGAACTTCCTGGCAAGAGAGAATTTCTCTTAGCACGCTGCCGGGACCAACGCTTGGCAACTGGTTTGCATCGCCTATGAAAATGAGTTGCGCATGTGGTTTTAATGCCCGCATTAAATCGGCTGCAAGTTCGTTGTCTATCATGGAGCTTTCGTCTATAATAAGAGCATCGGCATCTAACGGGTTCATTTCGTTTTTGGAAAACAGGCCGGAAACCGGGTCTATTTCCAGCATGCGGTGAATGGTGCTTGCCTTAAAGCGGCAAACTTCTGCCATGCGGCGTGCGGCGCGCCCGGTAGGTGCTGCGAGCAAAACTTTCTTTTTTTGCAAATTCAAAATATGCAAAACACCTTTTAGAATTGTGGTTTTCCCTGTTCCGGGGCCTCCAGTTATCACAAAGAACATATTTGAAACGGCATCTTTAATGGCTTTCAGCTGTTCTTCGCTGTATGAAACTTCAAGGCTTAAAGCCGCTGCGTTTATTTCTGCGTCATTATGATGCAGGGGCAACTTTTCCAAGTTGCCCCTGCATCGCACAAATGTTCCTATATATTTTTCCGCTTCGTAAAGTTCCGGGAGCCAAACACGTTCCTGCTGAACAACTACCTTTCCTGCTTTCTTTAAATTCGCAAGTGCTGAATATAGACTGTCGAAAATATCATCGTCGGGAAAGCAGGGGGTTATCCTCAAAAAATTAAGAGCGTTTTGCAAAAGGATTTCCGTTGGCATAAAGGAATGTCCGCCATCGTATTTAGCTTCTCTTAAAACGTGCGTTATTGCGGCGGAGAGCCTTAAACCGGTGCTTTCTTCAAAGCCAAGTTTTTTTGCAGCGTAGTCTGCGGTTTCAAAAGGGTAGGCAAACGGTTCTTCGCATAAAATATATGGATTTTCGTTCACCCTGTTTTCTGTTTCTGCTTTGTATAAATTCCAGGCCAGCATGGCTTTTGCGCCTGTGAAACCGAGTTTGTAAAGAAACAGCAAAGTTCTCCTGCTCTCTTGCTGCATATTCCAGTCGTCTATGAATTTCTCAAGCCTTTTGCCGCTCAATCCACGGACTGCGCCACGCAATTGCGCAGGGTCTGTGTCTAAAATTTTCGGCAGGTTTTCGCCGAAAACGCCAACAAGTTTTTCTGCTGTTTTTTCGCCTATTCCCGTGAAAATTCCGCTTGCCAAATATGCTATTAGGCCGCTTTCGCCTTTTGGCGCAAGCACTTCGCAAGCGCTTACAGCAAACTGCTTTCCGAATTTCGGGTGTTCACTCCAATTACCGGTTAGGCGCACATTCTCACCCGCATGAACGGCCGGAAAGCTTCCTGCGGCGGTTTCGGTTTGCTTGCCGCATTTTATGCGCACAACTGTGAAACCATTACGTTCGCTGGCAAAAACTACAGACGAAATTGCGCATTCCAAAACTTCGGGCATTTAAAGCGTGCGAACTCCAATTTGAATATCACATCCTTCAATGTTTGCATCGAACAATTCACCATATTCTTTGGTATCCGGTTGTTGTGGCATTGCGCACAGCGCTCCTGCTCCTTGCGTTTCTTCCAGAATGTAGGTTTTGTGTTTTTCAATTGCGCTTTGCAATTCTGCGCTTACACCACGCAAGGAAATCTTTATTTTATCGGTAATTTGCAAATCCATTTCTTTGCGGCGGTTTTGGATTCTGTTTACCAACTCTCTTGCCATGCAGCTTTGCTTTAGTTCCGGCGTGATTTTCAAATCCAGCGCAACAGTGTAATTCTCGTCGGCTTCAACAGCCAAGCCTTCGGCAACATCGCGCACAATCATTAAACACGATGTGTCTATGGAAAGACCGGAAACATCAAGTAAATTTCCGTTTTGAATATCTTTAATCTGCTCTGCGCTCAGGGCAGAAATCGCTGTAGAAATTGCTTTCATGTTTTTTGCGTATTCCTGGCCTTTTGCTTTTATACCTGTGAAGTTTGGCTTTGCAGAAACTTTTGCAAGCTCTGAATCGTCGTGGGCAAAATGCAGTTCTTCAACATTTAGCTCCTCCAGAATTAAATCCTGCATAGAGCTTGCTACTTCTTTTGCCTCTGCGCAGTGCGGCACAAGGGTCAGCGTTCCAAGCGGTTGCCTGTTTTTAATTTCATGCGCGCTACGAATAGTTCTGCCTTTTTCTATAACTCCACGCACAAGCTGCATTCTGTGAACGAGCTTTTCATTGGCAAGGCTCTCGTTAAATTCCGGGTAATCCGTTAAATGCACGGAAACCGGAGCGTTTGGGTTTGCTTCTCTCACAAGAATCTGGTAAATTTCCTCTGCAAGAAACGGCAAAAACGGAGCCAGAATTTTGCTGAAATCAACCAATGCTTTGTAGAGGGTGGCGTAGGCGTAGTTTTTGTCGCTATCGTTATCGCTTTTCCAAAAACGGCGGCGGCTGCGGCGAACATACCAGTTAGTTAAATCGTCAACAAAGGAAAGAATTATAGGAACAACAGCGTAAAGCCTGTATGCGGCCATTTCCGTTTCAACACGCTTGCTCAAATCTTGCAACACTGCTATGAGCCACAAATCCAGCTCATTATCGCTTTTCCATTCATCGGTAACTTTCCATTTGAGCTGGCCTTTAGACGAATCTGCATTGTGGTTGGAAACAAAAAAAGACAGCGCATTCCAAAGCGGAAGCATAACGCTTTTCACAATTTGCTTAACTCCTTCTTCGCTAAAGCGGAGTTCTTCGGCTTTCAAGGCTGCCGAGTTTATCATAAACAAGCGGATTGCGTCTGCTCCCGTGCGGTTAATAAGCTCGTTTGGGTCCGGGTAGTTCTTTTTGCTCTTGCTCATTTTTGAGCCGTCTTCTGCTAAAATTATTCCGTTTACAATAACGTTTTTAAAAGCGGGCTTTTGGAAAATAGCCGCCGATAAAACGGTTAGCGTGTAAAACCAGCCTCTTGTTTGGTCAAGCCCTTCTGCGATAAAATCGGCAGGGAACGTCTTTTCAAAATTTTCCGCATTTTCAAACGGGTAGTGGTTTTGAGCATAGGGCATTGCGCCGCTTTCAAACCAGCAATCAAAAACCTCTACTGTGCGCTTGTAAACTTTTCCGTTTGCTTCAATTTCAATTTTGTCAACGAAGTGTTTGTGCAAATCTTGCAATTCTATTCCGCTTGCTTTTTTTAATTCTTCTATTGAACCGAAGCAGAGCATATCTCCATCGTCAGAAATCCACACAGGTATAGGCGTGCCCCAAAAACGGTTGCGAGACAAATTCCAGTCGCGCGCGTTTTCGAGCCATTTGCCAAAACGGCCATTTTTAATGTGGTCGGGAACCCACTCAATTTGCTGATTGCAGTGCAGCATCCATTCCTTAACGGTTTTTGTTATGCCTTCCGAATTTGTAACAGGGGCATCGAGTTTCATAAACCAGGTGCTTAGGGCACGGTATAAAAGCGGAACTCCGGTTCGCCAGCAATGCGGATAACTGTGCACAATGGTGTCGTGTTTGAACACTCTTCCCTGTTCTTTTAAGAATGCGATTATGGATTTGTCTGCGTCTTTTGCGCCTATGCCTTGCCACTGCGGAACTTTATCCGTGAATTTTCCTTCGGCATCGAGCGGGTCGAAAAGCCCAAGGCCAAGCTCTTGCCCAAGCTGAAAATCTTCTTCGCCAAAAGACGGGGCTATGTGAACAGCACCTGCGCCGTCTTCTACGCTAACGAATGGGGCGGTGTAAATGGTGTAGCGGTTTGCCTGTTCTTCTGCGTAGCGAAACAGAGGTTCGTAGTGCAGGCCGGCCAAGTCTTTGCCTTTGCATTTGGCTGTGATTTTCGGTTCCTTGAAATATGCGCTTGCCCTTTCTTCTGCAATCCAATAGCCGTCTATTAAAACGTAATCTATGCTTTCGCCAACGGCAATGGCAAGGTTAGAAGGCAAAGTCCAAGGGGTTGTTGTCCAAACCAGAATGCTTTCGCCTTTGCGTTCCACAAGCGGGAATGTGAGCGTTATACTCGGATCTTGGCGGTCTTTGTAACCCTGGTTGGTTTCAAAATTGGAGAGCGGTGTTGCAAGGGCGGGGCTGTAAGGTTGAACCCTATAGCCTTTGTAAATAAGGCCTTTGTCCCAGCATTGCTTAAACACATTCCAAACGGACTCCATAAAAGCCGTGTCCATTGTTTTGTAATCGTTATCAAAATCCACCCAGCGCCCCATTCTGCGCACTGTTTTGCGCCATTCGCCGGTGTATTTCAAAACTGCGCCTCTGCAAGATTCGTTAAATTTGTCTATGCCGAATTTTTTTATTTCATCTACTCCGGCCAGGTTTAAGTTGTTTTGTATAATGCTTTCAATAGGTAGCCCGTGGCAATCCCAGCCAAAGCGGCGAGGCACGCAGCAACCTTTCATTGTCCAGTAGCGAGGCACAATATCTTTTATGGTGCCGGCGAGCAAATGCCCGTAGTGGGGAAGTCCGGTTGCAAACGGAGGGCCATCGTAAAATGAAAATGCCTTGCTGTTTTTGCGGTTGCTCAAAGATTTTTCAAAACTGGCATCCTTGTCCCAAAGGCTTAAAACTTTTTCTTCTATTTGGGCAAAACTTTCGCCCTTCTTTGTTTCTCTAAATAGCATATTTGGAATTTAGTAAATTCCTCTTATGTCAAAGCTCGCTTTTATAAAACGCACCCTAGACGAGCTATATCCAAACCCGCAAGCACCTCTTTGCTACGCAGACGCTTTTTCGTTTCTGGTTGCGGTAGTGCTTTCTGCTCAGTGCAAGGATTCTGTTGTTAATATGGTTACTCCAAAGCTTATGGAAACAGCTCCTACGCCGCAAGCAATGGCAAAACTTTCGGAAAATGAAATTTATTTTTTAATAAAATTGTGCGGCTTGGCTAAAAACAAAAGCAGGTTTTTAAAGGAACTCTCAAAAATAATCGTTGAAAAACATGGCGGCAATGTGCCGAGCACATTCGAGGAATTGGAAGCGTTGCCCGGTGTTGGGCACAAAACGGCAAGCGTTGTTATGTCTCATATTTTTAACATTCCGGCTTTTCCCGTTGACACTCATATACACAGGCTTTCGCACAGATGGGGTCTAAGCGATGGGAGTTCCGTTGTGCAAACAGAAAAAGACCTCAAGGCCGCATTTCCTAAAAAAGAATGGATGCGCAGGCATTTGCAGTTTATTTATTATGGCCGTGAATTTTGCCCGGCAAGAGGGCACAACTTGGAAAAATGCGTGATTTGCCGCAAAATTTTGTAGTTTATTCTTATGCCTAACATTGAAGTAATATGCCCTTGCTGTGATAACATTCTCGTTATAGATACTTTTGCCAAAGAAGTGGTTTCGCACAGAGAGCGCAAAAAAAAGGAAAGTCTGCAAGAATTTTTGGAGCATGAAAAAAACAAGCCGGCAGAACTTGAGAAAAAACTTGCGGAAGCAAAAGAAAAAGAGAAAAACCGTTCCGAATATTTGAAACAAAAATTTGAAGAAGCGAAAAATAATAAAGAGTTGAAAGACCCGCCGCCGTCTATTAACTGGGATTAGGCAGGCTGGTTTCCAGAATCACTTCTTCCATTTTGGTTCCGTCCATTTTTTTTATTTTGAATGTGTAACCTTGAATTTCAATGCTGGCTCCTGTTTCCGGCAGAGAACCTATGGAGTGCTGTATTAAACCGGATAGAGTTTCTATATGGTCGCTTTCATCTATTGAGAAGTGTATGTTCAGCCTGTTTTCCAAGTCGGAAAGAGTTATAATAGGGTCCAGCAAGTATTGTCCTGTTGGGAGTTGCTTGACAAAACCCATATCTTCTTCAGAATCATCTTCGTCTTTTATTTCGCCAACAATTTCTTCCAGAATGTCTTCCATTGTAACAAGCCCGGCGGTTCCGCCGTATTCATCCATTACTATAGCCAAATGGCTGCTGCTTTCTTTTAGCTCGTGCAAAAGAGCATCTATTTTTTTGCTGGTAGGCACAAAAACAACCGGGCGCACAAGCTGTTCCAGCGCAAACTGCTCATGCGATTTTTCGGTGTACCATTCCAGAAAAACCCTGTTCGATAAAACGCCTATTATGTTGTCTATGGAGCCGGAGTAAACAGGCAGTCGGCTGTATCTTTCGCTATTTAGAAGTTTTATTACCTCTTGCAGAGGCGTTTGTACGTCTATGGCGTGTATTTCGACTCTGGGAGTCATTATTTTGCGCACGGGAGTATCGGCAAAAACAAAGATGTTTCTAATCATCTGCTTTTCTTCTTCTTCAAGGGCAGACGGGCTTTCTTCATTATTTATGGCTCCTCGCATTGATTCGGTTAAGAAAGAGAGCCTGCTGTCGTAGCCAAGGATTTTAAAAACGCAGTTCTGAAAGAATATTGAAATTTTCGCGCTCGGCAGAAAAATGTATTTGAAAACTTTGTAAGAAAGCGTGCAGAATTTTGAAAGAGTATCCGAATGCGTTGTGGCTAGAATTTCCGGGATAATAAAAACGAAAAAGTATATGCCTACAAAAATTGCAAGCCACAGGTGCAAATGCCCGCCTGCAAATTCCAACCCAAACAGCATTGCAGCAGCAATGCTCGAAAAGAAACTGCCCTGAAGAACAATTTCATTAAAATCACGACTGTCTATTGTTAAAACCCGGCTTATTAACGAATAGATAAAAGCCAAGAACAACAACGAAGCAGATACTGCTAGAATAATAATACTATGCGGCTCCATAGAATTTGGCCTATAGCCTGACTAAATATCGTTTGCATAAAGTATAATATAGTAATTTTTAGAGCTTATGAGTCAAGCTTGCGAAACAACCCTCTAGGGTAGGCTCGTATTTTACCTAATATTTTCTACTTTCACCCTATGAGGTCTTTATGGAAACGTTTTTTTTAGTTATTGGCGCAGGCCTTATTGTTGTGGCGGCTGGTATTTTAATTAAATTGGAAAGGTTAAGCAAAAAAATAGAGCCGTTTACAGGAGAATTAAATGAGCTTGGGAATGTAGTAGCGAGAATTTTAGAGTTTAATATCAAGAAAGCTAAATTGGAAATAAATAAAAAAATAGAAGAATCGCATAAAGCAATAGAAGGAAATGTAGGAAAAGAAACAAATAAACAGTTATCTATTATGTTGGGACTTGACAATTTCAAAGAGAGTGTAAAGCCAGTGCCAACAGTAAGAGAAATTGAGCTGCGTAAAGAATATGAAATATACGAAGAAATGGAAAAATTGAGCAAAGAAAAAATAAATAGCAAAAGTATATCAGAAAGGGCTATGGCCTGGAAACGAATACAAGATTTGCAGAAAAAAATAGATGGGTGAATGCTGTTTTTAAGTTTCATGTTAGGCCGCCCTAGGAGCAGGCTTATTAGAAAAATTTCTATATTTGTTTCCATGAAATTAGTCCTTTTTGTTGCGGCTTTAACCTTTTTTGCAGCTTGCGATGGCAATTTTAAGCCGATAAGCGAAGACAGCAGAAGAGACCCGAGCGGCGTGGCTGGAGAGTTGCCGAGCAGCAGCAGCGAAGAAGAAAACCTGTCGTCATCATCTTCTGCAATAACTTTAGCAATAAGTTCTTCAAGCAGAGCCTCCAGCAGCTCAGTTGCTCCAAGCTCTTCAAGCATTGCCTATAGCAGCTCGTCACTGCAGCCAAGCGCCCAGAGCAGCTCGCTTGCTCCAAGCTCTTCATCACAACTTACATGCGGCTCAAGAACGGAGACTTTTGATGCGAATTTATATGAATGCGAAAAAAGCGGTGACTATTATTGGATATCTTTAAGAGGTGGAGTTAATTTTGCAGGCACAAACTACAATGCAGTTTTGATAGGTGATCAAACTTGGATGGCAGAGAATGTGAAATTCGATGTGGAAGGAAGCAAATGCCATGGTGCTGAAAGCTGTGCCGTATATGGAAGGTTATATAATTATACAATGGCTATGGGAGTTTGCCCTGCGGGTTGGAGTTTGCCAACGAAAGCGGATTGGGAAGTTCTTCAACAAAAAGTAAGTTCTAACCGAACTAGGCTACTATATACTGGAACAAATGATTTTGGTTTTTCTGCCACGCTAGGTGGCCAGATGTCTTCAGCTGGTGTGCCCAGTTACTTAAGTACTCAAGGCATTTGGTGGACTGCGACTGAAGTACCATCTCAGACTTATAATGCCTATAGATTTATAATAAGCAAAGATGGAACTCCCGGTATGGAAACTAGCGACGTTGTTAAAAATTACTTTTTTTCCGTAAGGTGCATCAAGAGTAATAAGAGTAATTAATATGCACTTCTTTGTCCTGCTTTTCCTCGCTGCGGGCGTGGTTCATGCGCAAAAAATCCTTGCTGTTCTCGAAATAAACCCGGGACAAAGCGATGACATACCTATGGAGATTTCCGAATACCGCCACCTTACGGACGAACTGCGAACCCAGGCCCGCAAAGCCCTGCCGAAAAACAAATACACCGTTTTAACTCGCGACAACATAATCCAGCTTATTCCACCGGATGAAAAAGAAGCCGAGTGCCTTGTGAATGCTTGCGCCATCGAAATAGGCAGAGCTATAGGTGCAGAATACGTAACGCAGGGCCTCGTAGGCAAATTCGGCAAAATGCTAACTATAACTGTAGAATTATACGAATCCATGAGTGGAAATTTGCTTGGCAGCTTTGTAACAGAGAGCAAAGACGTGATGGGTTTACTCGCCACAGTAAGGAAAGAATCTCCGAGCTTGTTTGTGCTGCTTTCTGCCCCCCCCCCCCAATCCACAAGCCAAAAATCAAGCCTAGCATTTCCCATAGCAGTCACATTCGATGTGCTCGGGGCGGCAGCGCTCTCATTCGGAATATACCAGCATATTAATTCCAATAAATTGTATAAAGACTACAAAGATATTCCAAAAGGCGAACCCGATAAATACGAGCCTGCATTGCAAAAAGCCAACGATGCCCAAAAGCTCCGAAACATAGGCTATACCGCAGGCGCGGCTTTGCTGGCAACAGGAATAGCGATACACGTGTGGTTTTGAAAATATTTTCAATAAGATTAAATTTTGAAGGATCTTGATTATCCAATTTGGCCTACCAGGACTCGAACCTAGGCTAACAGAGTCAGAATCTGTTGTGCTACCGTTACACTATAGGCCAGGGATTCTTAATTGATTTTGCCTTGCAAACGCCCGGCAAAAGAGAAATCCTTAGTGTTGTTTTCGCTCTGAACACCCATATTCAGAGTGAAACGATCGTTGAGTTTCTTTTGCACATAGATAGAGCCTTGAACTTCTCTATTGCGATCGGAATCCCATTCGGCTTCAATAACAATCTTGTCAAGCCCACGCTCTAATTCTATATCGAACCCACCGAGTATTGGGAAAGCAAAATCTGTATTACCTGAAGAGCTTCCTTTGTCGGCACGCCAAATAGGTTTGCCATTTACAACATCCAGTTCGCCGGCTGCATCATCCAAGCCTATCATGGCAGCTTCTGCAAAAAAGCTGAGGCTTTTCAATAAGCCTATTCCTTCTTTAATTATAGGAGTGCGGAAAGCAAAGTCGATGGTGTGAGTTACATCACCGTATTTGGAATAAATTTCATCGAATATGTTTGCACGGTAACCTATGCCAATATTCATATTCTCAAGTCCGGCAAGTTCTTTGAATGAGAAATAAATGCGCAAATCGCCTTTATTCAGATTGGGGTCGCTTGTTATCAAGGCTATATCAAGAGAGACATTTTCCGAAAAGTTATTCAAACCGAATTGCAAAGCATTTTCAGGATCGTAGGTGGACATAAATCCGGCTTTTCTGTTGTCTTTGTAGTTTCCTTCTTTATCGTAGTTTTTCTTGGCATCTATATAGCCGCCGAATGTTTTGCTTCCAAAACGTGTGGTGTTATCCCAACGGCCTATTTTTACGTTTACATAGTCGCCTCTATGCCAAGCCCAAGCTTCGTAAAGTTGAATGATGTCACGGTGTTCCGATATGGAATCATATGCAATCTTGCCGTTTTCTCTTACAATTTCGCCATTTTTTCTTTTTACTTTTCTAACTAAAACTTCATCTCCGTAGAACTGGCCGGGATACATACGCAAATGGATTTTTCCGACAAAATTATCGGATTCTGTTGATACCATAAGGTTTGCTCTGCCCCACCAAGTGTCTAGGTTGTCTTCTCCCCATCCATCAGAGTCAACAGGCATTACTTTTCTTGCCTGAATTTCAAAGTTAGCAGGCACATCTACAAGGGTTAAATCGCCCTTGCGGCTTCCACTGCCTTTTCTTTTTTTCTTTTTTGGTTCTTCAGGAACAAGCAAAACAACAGAAATGGAGTCTTCTGCTTTGGCTGTTGATGCAACCTCTGCCGCCGGCACTGCTTCCACAGGCGCAGCTTCTGCGGCTTCTGCAGGTACGACAGTTGGCGCAGTCGCAGGAGCATGAGCTTCTGCGACCGGAGCTTGAACTGCCGGAGCATGAGCTGCCGGAGCATGAGCTGCTGGAGCATGAGCTTCTGCTGCAGGCGCAACGGTTGGTGCTGCCACTGGTGCAGCTGTTTGAGCGTTAGCTGTTCCAAAAACAGCAAGAACAATCGAGATCATAATTGGCTTTAAACTCTTGTTCATGAAAGAATCTCCTTATCAAATTTCAGATATAAATATAGAAAATTTTACTACATTTCTGCAATGTTTGAAGCCATAATAATAGGCCTGGTAGAAGGCTTAACCGAATTTTTACCAATTTCCTCAACCGGACACATGTTAATTGCGAATGCTTTTTTGCAAAAAGAGTATAGCAATGCGTTTTATGTTTTAATACAAATTGGGCCAATAGCCGCATGCACACTCGTGTTTTGGAAAGATATAGCCGGATATATCGCAAACTGGAAAATGCCGGCTACCAGAGATTATGTTCTCAAGCTATTCGCCGCCTTTTTCCTAACAGGCATCGGTGGCCTTATAGCCAAGAAATGTGGGCTTAAATTGCCGGAAACCATTCTGCCGGTTGCATTTGCTGTGCTAATAGGCGCATTCATAATTTTTGCAGTGGAATATGGCACCAAGAAAAAACATTTGAATTCAAATATAACATGGGCAATTGTTATTGCGGTAGCGCTTGGGCAAATAATAGCCGCAATTTTTCCGGGAGCCTCACGCTCAGGAATGGCTATTATGGGAGCTCTTATAGTAGGTCTTGCACGTCCGGAAGCGGTTAAATTCGCTTTTCTGGTTGGCATACCGACTATGTTTGCTGCCGGAGGTTACGAACTGTTTCAGGAAATACAAGCAGGAAAAACTGCAGATTTGCTTTTGCCAGAATCTATTGTCGCATACATAGTAGCTACAATATCTGCATGGTTATCTGTGGTGTGGCTTTTGAAATTCGTTCAGAGCAAAAATTTTATTCCGTTTGCATGGTACAGAATAGTGCTGGGAATAGCACTGTTTGTTTTGTTTGCGTTTAACATTATAGCTTAAAACTGCATAAGCACGCAGGTCATGTCATCTGTTTGCGGTCCGTCACCGCGCCAGGCATCAAGAGTTTTGGGCAATTGTTTTTCAATTGCATCCGGGTTTATAGGGTGTTCTTCAAAGAACTTCACAAGATTTTCCAACCCGAATATTTCCCTATTTGAATTGAATGTTTCCGTTATTCCGTCTGTGTATAAAATAACAGAATCTCCGGCTTCCACTTCAAGCTCGCATTCTTCTATGTATGGTTCTATATCCGAATCCATCATAAGAGCAAGCCCACCGGAGCGAATGCAGTGCATCTTATGGCTTCTTGCGCTGAAATGCAGAATATGCTCGTGCCCGCAACTTACATAGCGCAGTTTGTTATTTTCGGAATCCCATTCGAAAAGAAGCATTGTTATAAACATCCCTGTGCTTATTTTTCGTGACATATAGGTATTTAAATCTATTATGAGTTTTTTCAAATCTCTTGCGTGTTTGTATTCATTTTGCAAAAAAGTTTGCAAAATGGCGGCTAAAATTCCGGCAGAAACTCCTTTGCCGCTAACATCGCCTATGGCAATGGCAAGTTTGTCTTCGTTCTTTATAAAATCGTAATAATCGCCGCCTATTTCCTTGGCAGGGTGCATAAAACAATGCACTTTTATTCCGTCCATCTGCGGAATTTCCTGAGAGAACAAAGCAGCCTGAACAGCATTTCCGGAGTTGAGTTCTAAAGACATTCGGACATTTTCGCTTTTTTGCATGGCTATTCTGCTGGAGTTTAAGATTATGGTGGCAAAATTGGAAAAGTTCTTAGCCATTTTAAAATCTGTTTCGGTTAGGTAATCACCGCCAGTTTTATTTTCCAGCACCAGCACACCCAAAAGCTCTTCTTCCTGCAAAAGCGGCACAAGTATTATTGAATTTATTTCTTGAGATAGCTTGCCTAAAATATCTTCCATCTTATTTAGGTAACTGTTAAAAAATGTGCCTGCGCTGTTGTTGTGCCCACATTTCCAAATAACGGATTTGGGGTCTTTTATCTGCTGTTTGAGCGTGAGTTCCCGCAATAAATCTGCTCTTGTGAAAAGCTTTTCACTGCCTATGTTTAAAGGGAAATACAAACCGGTAACGGCAACACATGAAAAATACTTTTTGCTGTCGTTCCATTCGTAAATTGCAGCTCCTTTTACGCCAATAAAACTGCACAGGCTTGCCAAGTATGAATTTGAAGCTTCTTCTTTGTTGGAAAAATCCTTAACCGATTTTGAAATCTCATCTATCATGCTTTGAAAATATTTATGTTCGTTATGCAGAGCGTCGGCTGCTTCCCGGTAGCTTAAAAGTTCGCGTTGTCTTTTTTTCGTGCATAAATAGAAAACCAGTGTTACAAAGAATATTCTAAGAACATACACATCAAACAACAGGCTGGGCATTATAAGCAAAATGAGTATGTATATGGATATTTTAGGTATGTAGGCTGTTAAATAATATTCCATGCCGATTCTCATGGTTACATAAATGGAAAACAGCAGCGCAAACAAACTCCAAAGCTCTACTCCGTAAACATCATTCAAAAAATCTTGGAATAAAATTTGCAGCAACGCATTTATGCCAAGCAAGAATAAAAGTTTAAAAAATCTTTTTTTGTTTATGGAATAAGATAAATCAACTTGAACAACAAACAGCAAAAAGAAAATATCTAAAATTTTAAGCAGATAAGTGTATGTGAGGCCATTGTGAAAATAAGAATATGTAAAAAGAAAATTGAACAGGAAGAATGTAAAATATCCAAAAAATTCAATGGATAAAAATGAACTCTTAAATAAAGAGTTTTTCCATTTAAGAAATGATATAAACGCCGGAGAAGCCGTTAAAAACGGCAGAAGTAAATATATAACCTTCGCAACCATCCGCCCCCGCAGTTAACTTATTCTTCGTATTCATCATCATAATACTCATCATCATCATAATACTCATCATCTTCAACAGCTTGTTTGCTAACTGCTCTTGCTTGAGGCGCTGAATCGGAGAGATAGTTGCGCATTATGCGTGGAGTTACGAATATAATCAAATCTTTTTTGGCTACTTCTTTGCGAACGTGCTTGAAGAGATAACCCAAAACAGGAATGTCTTTCAAAAATGGAATGCCGGTTTCCGCTTCAATTTCATCATTTTTGGTTAGGCCGCCTATCACAACGGTTTCACCATCGGAAACGACAACTTTTGTCTTGGCTTCCTGTTTGCTTATAACTACTTGCCCTTTGTCGTCGTAGCTATAGCTGTTGTTTTCCGGGTGAAGCTCAAGAAGAATTCTGTTGTCTCCTGCAACGTGCGGAGTTACTGTTAGTTTAATGCCGCTTTCTACCATTTGCGTTGCAGATTGCCCCTGATTGTCTATCACTCTTATGGAAATTTGGTCACCCATAAAGATGTTTGCTTCTGTGTGGTCAAGTGTTGAAATTTGCGGACTTGCCAGAATTTCCGAGCGAGAATCGCTTAAAATGTTTGCAATTGTTGCTTGCATATTTTGGTCGAATGCGCTTATGGCAAGAGCGGTTGCCGGTGTAACGGTGCCTGTTGTAGGTGCTCCGCCGCTGCCGGTTGAACTTGTTATGCCTGCACTGCTCGGCTCGCTGGAGAAAGAACCGCTCACTCTTGAATTGCTGTTGCCAACGCTTACTCTTGTCCAGTCAACTCCCAAATCATTTGCCAAACGGCTGTCCACAACCACAAGTTTTGCGGTTATAACAATTTGCAGGGTTTCGACATCAAGTTCTTTTAGCGTGTTTTTCATTTGTTCCAAGCGTTTTTCGGTGTCGTAAACAATTATCGCATTGTTGCGTTTTACAACGGAAATGCTTCCTCTGGGAGATTTCATTGATTGCAGAACGCCGGCAACTTCATCTGCTGATGCGTGCTTTATTTGGAAATTTCTTCTTTTGAGTGGGCCGGAATTGTCGGCTTCTTCGGCTTTTCTCTTTTTTAGATCTTGTTTTTGCTGCCAGCTGGCAAGCCTTTGCACACTTATGTGATTGCCTTCTTCAAGCCATTTAAGCTCATAAAGGTTGCATATAATGTCCAGCATTTCACGCCAGGATTTCTTGGTGAGTTTTATGGAAATGGTTCCTTGAACTTCCGGTGCGAGCAGAATATCGGTGCCTGCCAGCTTGGATATTGAGTAGAACACGGTTTGGAAATCCGTATTCACAAAACTAACATCTTCAAGTTTCTTTCCGCTGCTTTTTACGGCTGCAAAAGAGGAAACTGCCAAAAGAACCAATAGCTGAATAACAGCCGCTACGTTTTTTTTCATTGAACACCCTTTCATTTGTTGGCACCCCATTTATCGGGTAAAGTTATTTTGTATCGGCGACCTACTCCGTACTCTTCCAAATGGAATACCACGCTGTCCGGGGAAATTTTGAGTATTCTGCCGTTTTTAATAGGATCGCCTTCTGAGAGCGTATAAGATTCTCCCTTGTTTTTGTTGTTGGAGAAAACCGCTATTGGCGATTCTTTTTCGTAAAGAATGCCTACGAGAGTCATGTTGTCTATGTTCAGGCTGTCGTTTTCAATTCCCTTAACTCTTATAAAAGGATCTCTGAATCCGTAATCGCTATATACTGTTCTGGCATCGTCTTTCCAGCCGAATTTTGCAGCAATATGATCTACTCCGCCGGGGGCTTCTTTTCTCATGCGGTGCAGCCTGGCTTTTTGCTCTTTTGTAAGTTCGTCTTCGTGCTGAACATCTCTTTGATACACATAGCCTTCTTTATTTAAAAAACGAACTTTGTAAAAAGATTTGTGTCTTGAAACAAGTTTTACTCTATCGCCGAATTCCAGAGCATCCAAAGGTTTTCCTTCTGCTGGGGAAGGGAAAAGAGAGGCTATATCTTCTGTGACTATGTAAGAGGCATCTGATCTTCTGACCAGAATGGTTTGCATCATGGTTAAGTCCTGGCTTTGGTAGCCACTTGGCCTTTTAGTTTTCATTTTTTCTGCGAAATCCGTGAAGTTTGTGACAAGGGGTTCATAACTTGGCAGAAAATGCATTGAACTTTTTATGCCTGTAGGCAAAGCTTGCCAGTTTTCCAGCTTCCCGGTTTGCACATATTTTGCCAAAAGAGCACGGCTTTTTGAAAGTATTACGGCTGGCCTTTCTTCTTTTCTCAGAAACACTACGAGATTGCCTTCGGACCAAGCTATTCCTTTGGCTATAGTGCTGTTTGCGGTTTGGAACAGCGGGGAATATTCGGTTCCGTTATTAATTTGAAATTCAATGGTGGAATCGGTAAGCGTGGGCCTTAGATCTGTTAGCAAATTGGAATCAAAAGCAATCATAAGTACTTCCAATTCTGAGTTTTTCTGCACGGAAACACTTGTTACACGGCTTGGTATAAGGGAAAAGTCGTTTGAATATGAAAAAATCGATAAAAAAAGCAAAACAATGAAAAATCTCATGGCTATCTACTCCTTAGTGAAGTGAACGTGGTCAAGTCAAAAGATACCGCCATTGTTATAGGGTCTCTGCCAGAGTCTTCGTGTTTTTTCAGCTCTTGCGCAATTGCGCTGTATTGGCTTAGTTTTAAGTTGTTTACTTTAGTGGGGTAGTTTAAGTTTGCAATTTCTGCAAACATATAACCCAGCATGTGATAACCTGCATTTATGTTAAAAGAGTATTTATTTTCAATGTAACCATCGGGGTTTCTATGTGGCGCATCACTTGGCTTGAACGATTGAATATTAACACCGGATTCTCTGATAACTCTCTGTAAATCCTGCAAACGGCGAGGAACTTTTTCTTCTTCCGGGAACATTTCTCTTAGTCTGTTCAATTCAATTTCTGCTCTTTGCAATTTGGATTCCAGCGTGTGCTTCTCCGGCTTTCTTTTTCTTATTTTATCCAGTTTTTCTTCTTCCCGTTTTTGCTCTGCCAAAAGTTTTGTTTCGTTGGCTTTGAATACAATCCAAACTTGATCGTAGAACATATAAGCTGCTCCTACGCAAATAATAGCGGCAACAATAGCGTAAATGTTTCCTATGTTGTCTTTAAGGTCTAAATTAGCTGCAGCCATTTTTTACTCCGCTCTCTCTTTGAAGCCTGCAATTAAAGAAAAACTGTAGGCATCTTCCCCGTTTATTTTAACAGTATTTATATTTATGAGTTTCACTTTTATGCTTGTTGAGTCTATTTCCGTTATGCTTGCTTTTTTTTCCAGTTCCAGCATGTAAAGCGCAACATCTGAAAAAGCCCAAGTTGTGCCGTCCACTTTTATTTGTTCTCCGTTTTGAGTTATGTTTGTTATCCAAGTGCTTGGCATCATAGCTGTTGAGAGGTCTTGGAACAGAGCAACCCAGCGTTTGTGATTGGTCTGTATTTTGTGGAGGGCTTCGCTCTTTTTTTCAACTTCAGCTATGCTTTTTTCGAGTTTTTCTATATCTTCCAAAAATGGTTTTTCTTTGGCGACTTCTTCTTTCACCTCTTTAATTCGATTTTCCAGTTCGTTGGTTTTATCAAGTATGCGATAGTAAAATAAAGTTAAAATTGTAAAAACCAAAATTACAGAAATAGTGGACCATATAACACGTGCATCGGAAAGCCACGATAAATCCAGCTTTGTAGTCTTGAACTCTGCCGGTAAAAGATTTATTTCAAGCAAATTTTGCTGTTGGTTTGCCATTAGAATTTCCTCAGGGCTAAACCAAGAGCAATTGAATAAGCACTGGACATAGCAGTCAAGTCTTTTCCTTGAAAGCGTGAAGTCTTTATTTGCACGGTTTTAAACGGGTTTAACTGGGTTACTTCCAATGAAAGCTTTTGTGCTAAATACGGCACCAGGCCATCTATTGTTGAGCCGCCTACTATTATCATTTTGGTTGCAATTCTGTAATTATCGGACGAACTGAAATAACGAATAGCAGTGTCTATTTTTGTATGTATTTCGTCGAAAGTAAATTCTTTCGCAGATTTTAAACGTGCTTCGGCTACATTAGTGTCTTTAACTTCGTTTCCCATTAACAAGTCGCTTGCCTGCTCGTTTGAAATTTTAAGAGAGTTCATAAGCTGTTCTTGCAATTCTTGTATTGAGCAACCCATAATTGAGCGTGCAGTATTGAAGCGTCCATCGCGCAGGGATGCCAGATACGCTTTGTTGAACCCTAAATTCAAAAGCAAAATGGAATCATCATCGTCTTGTTCACTTGCAGAGGAAAGATAATAGGCATTGGTTAGCGCGAATATGTCTACATCTATAGCCATAAGCTTTATGCCGAGAGATTTGAAGAGGTCCACCCATTTTTCAAGCACGTCTTTTTTTGCAGCTACAATCATAGCTTCCGTACCTTCTTCTCTGCGTTCTATAATGGAGCAGTCCAGCACATTGTTGCCATCGTCAAAAGGGCTTCTAGCCATAGCTGTGTCGAGAATATGCCTTTTTTCCGGGATTCTTGCTTTTTTCGGCAAAGGTTTAACCAAAATTCTATCGCATAAAATTCCGGATGTCCAATTAACGGAGGCTATAAAATCGCCATCTACGCCCCCAGGCATTACCCTGAAGAGCAGGCTTTGGATTTTATCTGTTAAAACGGCGAGATTTTTTATTTCGTTATCTACTATAATACCCTCAGGTAGAGGCTCTTGCCCCAAAGCCAACAGAACTCCGCTCGAGCTTTGTTTTTTATGCCCAACAACGGCCACCTTTATAAGGCGATGGCCAATGTCCAGACCCACGGTTTGGCTTTTACCGCGCATTCTCGAAATTATATTGCGTAACTGCACAAAGATAATATAGCAAAATCAATGCCAAATTTTTTTATAAAGGGCTTAATTGAATATAATCATTGCTACAATCAAGTCGAAAATAAGGATGCACACACAGGAGCTGACAACCGTGTGCATAGTGGCTTCTCCAACGCCTTTTGCCCCGGAACCAGCGTTCAAACCGCAGTGGTAGCCCAATAGGTAAATTATGGTTCCGAAAACAAAAGATTTTATTATTCCGGAAAATAAATCACGGATTTCAAATAAATATTGCATTCCGGTGTAATATTTATAGGTTGTGATGTCCAGCGCAAGAACGCATACAATCCAGCCGCCTATTAGGGCAAGGCAGTTGGAAATAATGCTAAGAGCCGGGAGCATAACAAAAAAAGCCACAAAACGGGGCAGTGCCAGGTAACGCAGAGGGTCTAACCCCAAAACCTCATAAGCCGCCAGTTCCTCTTTTTCTTTCATGGAGCCTATTTCTGCGGCTAGAGCACTCCCTACTCGCCCTGCCATAACCAGAGCCGTTAAAATTGGCCCCAGTTCAATAAGAATCATTTTGCATGCGGCAGTGCCAACGAATTTATCGGGCACCAGATTTCTGAACTGGAATTCTGCCTGCACCGTTGCAACCATTCCTGTGAAAATGGAGGTTACAAATAAAAGCGGCAAGCTGGAAACTCCTATTGATACCATTTGCTTAATGGTTAAATTCATAACGTTCGGCAAGTGGGGGAGTCTTTTTAGCGTGGAAAACAAAAGCACCGTAACCTGGCCGACTGCAGAAATACCATCTACAAATGTTTTGCCAATGCCTCGAATAGGTGTTAAAACTAAATCCATAATCAACCGCCGCTATAGTTATCGTTAAAACCAACATCGTCGGGATGCGTGGCCAACGTGTAAAGGGGCCGATTTTTAAATGTAGTAATTTCTCCGTGGAATTCAAGCCTGATGTTTGCGGTTGAACCGTTTCTGTGCTTTGCCACAATCAAGAATGCTTCTCGCTTTTCATCGTCGCTTGGTTCGTGTCCGTCGGCAGATTGTTTTTTCAGTTTGTCCACTATCGGGCGGTGTATAAACCAAACCATGTCGGCATCCTGTTCTATTGAGCCGGATTCACGCAAATCGGAAAGTTGCGGTTTGCCTATAGGGCGTTTTTCAACATCGCGGCTAAGTTGCGCCAGAGTAAGCACCGGAACTTTGAGTTCCTTTGCCAGCACTTTTAGCATGCGGGAATTTTCGCCAACGCCAACATTGCGATTTTCGGATTTTTCCTTTATTGGCATCATTTGCAGGTAATCCACAACCACAAGGTCAAGCTTTTTGTATTTGTTTTCAAACACTCTGCATTTTGCGAGCAAGTCAGATGCGCGCGTGTCGCTGGAATCGTCTATATAGAGCGGCATTGTTTCCAGTTCTCTTGCTTTTGACATCAGGAATTTTGAAGTTTCGCTATTCATTCCGTGCCCGTCTCTAAGTGTTTTTTGGTCTATTTCGGCCATTGAGCTTAACACTCTTTTTACGAGTTGATCGGCACTCATTTCCAAGCTGAAGAACAGCACGGTTTTTCCTTGCATTGCGGCATTTGTTGCTATGTTCAAGGCGAATGCTGTTTTCCCCATAGCAGGCCTTGCAGCTAAAATTATCAAGTCTGTTTTTTGCAAACCGTTGGTGAGATTGTCTATGTCTGTGAAGCCTGTTGGGCACCCTGCAAGCTCGCCGGATTTTTGCGTTAAAAGTTTGTTTAGAACTTCCCTTGCCACAACTCCGGCTTCTTGCGTGTTTTCCTTTAGCTGGTCTTTTGCGAGGTCTATAATGCGTTTTTGGGTGGAGTCTAAAATGTCTTTTGTTACGGCTTCGGGTTTATAGGCATCTCGTATTGTTTCGTTTGAAGATTCAATTAAACTGCGGAGTATGAATTTGTCTTTTATTATTTCCGCATAGGAATCTACGTGCGCAGCATTGGAAACAGATTCATTTAAATAAAAAATATAATCCCTGCCGCCAACCTGTTCCAGTTTATTTGCTTTTTCCAGAGCGTTTGCAACCGTTATAGGGTCTATCGGAGCACTGTCTCTGTATAAGTTTATCATGGCATTCCATATATGCCTGTGTTTTTCAATATAAAATTCACCACCGTTTTTTAGAATGAGAGATATTTCACCCATGGATTTTGGGTATTGCAAAACGCTGCCCAAAAGATATATTTCGGCATCTAGGTCCTGGAGGTGATATTCTCTTGAATCCATGCGCTAAAGTTAGAAAAAGTTTCAATCATTTTTTCCTTGCTCGGGTGCATTTCCGTGAGAGAGTAAAGAATTAAGGCTTCTTTTCCGGCAAAAGTTATTGGAGCAGAATCTATTTTTGTGTCTTCGCTTTCCGTTTTTGGAGTTTCTCTAAAGAAAATTATTTTTTTTGGGTTTAGCAATGCGACTTCTTTTTGCAGCATTTCTTTCAAAACTTTTTTTTCTCTTGGCATTGCATTTGAATTGCATTTTATAAAAAAGGACATCGAACAAGTGCTCAAATCTATTTCCAGCTTTTTAAAAAGCCTTTGCAGCAAGCTCGTTGCCTCGGATGCTAGTTCTTGAGGAGAATGAAAAATTAAAAGGTAAGGAGCATTTGGGTTTGTGTTTTTGGGAGTTGTGAAACTCAGGGTTCTTGTGGGTTTTTGATAAATAGAATGGTTTTGCAGAGCGTTGTAGAAATCGGTTATGCTTGAAGCTTTTTGCCACAAAGTATCGTTTTCCGGTGAGTTCTGCGCTTGCGGAATAATCGGGAGCTTAGGAATAACAACAGGCGCAGGCAGCACTTGCGCCTGCACAACAGGCGTGCGCACCGGCGCAGGCAATACCTTTAAAGACTCCTTGAGTACAAGCTCAAACGTACCGAGTTCGCATTGGGCCAGGAGGTAGTTTTTGGCTTCTGCAAGGCCTTGCTTAATTTTCTACTCCTCCCCGCTTTGAGTTTTCTTCTTCTTGCTTTTTCACCTCATGTTTGCATTCGGCGCACTTTGTGGTTGTTGGCACAGCCTCAAGGCGAAACATTGGTATTGGCTTTTTGCAAATTAAACAAATGCCAAAATTTCCTTTATCTATGCGATTAAGGGCATCTTCCAACTGTTTTAAGTATTTGCTGTTGCGCTCCGCAAGGTTCAGATTCGTTGTAAGATTTGCGTAATCCGAGGCTGCCTCCGCAGGGTGGTTTGCATAAGACGAAAGCTCCGCACCGGTTTCCCTTTGATTTTCCATAGCAGAAGCTTCCCAATAACGAAGCCCTTGCAGGGATTCGTTATACTTTTCGGTTATAAGCTTCTTAAAACGCTCTAAATCGGTATTGCTTAAAGTTTCCATAGCATAATTATACATTTTTTTTTCGAAAAAAGCATTTTTTTGTCGATTTTTGTTTAAAAATTAATTTTTTTTTCCAAAAACGGGGTCTTTTTACGTCTAATAGAGTATGAAAAGAGAAAATGTATTGCCTCGGGAACGTATTTACGCCGGTGAAATTGAGAAATTATCGGTAGAGGAGTTGCTTTGCGTGATTTTGGGGAGAGGAATGCCCGGAAAGAACGTTTTTTTGCTTGCGAAGGAAATAGCGGATCTTTTGGCAAAGAAAAGCTGTGCGCCAAGCTTGGATGAACTTTTAGAAATAAGGGGGCTTGGAACTGCCAAATCTGCTCAGATATTGGCTTGCTTGGAACTTTCCGGCCGTTTTATGCTTGGCTCAATGGCGGTAATAATAGACACTCCGGCAGAGCTAATGCCGCATTTGTCTTTTTTAAAGCATTTGAGGCAGGAGCAAATGGTTGTAATAACCATGAACGGCGGCAACAAGATAATAAAAATCCGTTCCATAAGTGTGGGAACTGCAAATTCCACTCAGGCGCACCCAAGGGAGGCTTTTGCTCCGGCAATTGAAGACAGGGCTGTTGCGGTGGTTTTTGCGCACAATCATCCTTCCGGCTGTCACACGCCAAGCTCTGAAGATTTAATGTTAACTCGAAAGCTTTGCGAATCCGGCCACATTTTGGATATTCCGGTTTTGGACCATCTGGTGGTTAGTGCATCCGGCTTCACAAGCATAAGGAGCAACTATCCGGAATATTTTTTCTAGTTTCCTCCTATGCCATATTTACCGGTTATAGGTTTAGAAATTCATTGCCAGCTTGCTACCAAAACAAAGCTTTTTTGCGGTTGCGAGATAGAGGTTAACACAGAGCCGAACAAACACGTTTGCCCCGTGTGTCTGGGGCTTCCGGGTGCGCTTCCTGTTCCTAACAAAGAAGCGGTTAGCTTGGCCATAAAGCTTGGCCTTGCTCTTAACTGCGAAATAGACAGCCGTGCGCTTTGGACACGCAAAAACTACTTTTACCCGGACCTTCCGAAAGGCTACCAAATAACCCAAACAGGCGGAATTCCCATTTACGACCATCCGGTTTGTAAAAAGGGCTATATTGAAATAATAAGCGCAGGCGGCGAAAAAAAACGCATTGGCATAACACGCATTCATATAGAAGAAGATGCCGGCAAGCTCGTTCACGATTTTTCACCGGAAAACTCCCACTTTGATGCAAATCGTTGCGGAACTCCGCTTTGCGAAATAGTAACGGAACCCGATATAAGAAACCCGGAAGACGCTGTGCTGGTTTTGGAAAAAATAAAGCAGATTTTGGAATACACAGGAGTTTCCAATGCTAATCTGGAAAACGGGAATATGCGCTGCGACGGCAACATTTCCATTCGCAAAAGCGAAGACGCTCCTTTCGGCACAAGGGCAGAAATAAAAAATCTGAACAGCTTTTCAAATTTGCAAAAAGCTTTGGAAGCAGAAATTGCGCTGCAATCCGTGACTTTAGACAAGGGTGGCGAAGTTGAGCAATGCACAAAACGTTTTGATGTAAACAAAAATAAAACCATAGTTATTCGCAGCAAAGAAGACAGCCACGATTACAAATATTTTCCAGAGCCGGATATGCTAAGGCTTTTTATAGAGCAAAGCCAGGTGGAGAACATAAGGCAATGCATGCCAGAACTTCCAGATTCTCGCCGCAATAGATACATGCAAAATTTCGGTTTGAGCGAATATGATGCTCAGGTTTTAACCTTAGACAAAGAAGTAAGCGACTGGTTTGACACTGCCTCAAAAACCTGCAAAAATTCTAAAATTCTTGCAAACTGGGTAACTTCCGAGCTTATGCGTGAACTAAAGGAAATGGAAGGCGGAATTTCCGTATTGAAATTCAAGCCGCAAGACTTGGCGCAAATGGTGAACTTAATTGAAAACAACACAATATCGGGCAAAATCGGAAAAATCGTTTTCGCAGAAATGCTTTCCACAGGCAAAGATCCGGATACAATAATTAAAGAAAAGGGTTTGGTGCAAATAACAGACTCAAGCGAGATAGAAGCCATTGTTCGCAAAGTTATCGAAGCCAATCAAAGCCAGTGGCAAGAGTTCAAAGGCGGCAAAGCGCAACTTCGCGGATTTTTCGTTGGGCAGATTATGAAAAGCAGCGGCGGAAAGGCAAACCCCGGAGTTGTGAATAAGTTGCTGGATGAGACCCAGTAAATTATTTCTATCTTACCTCAAAAACAATTTTTTTCATAGAGGTAAAAAATGTCTGAAAAAATGGAATTTCAAACAGAAGTTCGTGACTTGCTGCATTTGATGATACATTCTTTATACAGCAACAAAGAAATATTTTTACGTGAACTGGTGTCCAATGCGGCCGATGCTTTGGATAAACTTAGATTCTTGTCTATCGCAAACTCCGAGTTGCTGCCAGCCGGCGTTGAACTGCGCATAGATATAGCCGCAAACGAAGAAAGCAAAATCCTGACCGTGGAAGATAACGGCGTTGGGATGAACAGAGAAGATTTGATTCAAAACCTTGGCACAATAGCTCGCTCCGGCACAAAGAGCTTTATGCAGAGCATAACAGGCGATGCCAAAAGAGATGTGAATTTGATAGGGCAGTTCGGCGTTGGTTTTTACAGCGCATTTATGGTGGCATCAAAAGTTGAAGTGCACTCCAGGCGTGCCGGCGAAGAGCAAGGCTACCAATGGGTGTCCGATGGCACCGGAGATTTTACAGTAGATGAGCTTCCAAAAGAAAAAAGCGGGACAAAAATAACCATTTATTTAAAGGACGAAGAAGATAGCAGTGTTTTTTCGCACGACTGGCAAATAAAAGGCATAGTGCGAAAATACAGCGAGTTTGTTACGCACCCAATTTATATCCATTCTTTAGACGATGAGAAAAAAGAAACCGTTGAAAGATTAAACGAAAAGCCGGCCTTGTGGAGACAGAGCGCAAAGTCTGCGGAAGATAGCAGTTACAAGGAGTTTTACAGGCTTGTTTCGCACGAAGACGGCGAGCCGCTTGCTTGGAGCCATACTCACGTTGAAGGTGCGCAGGAGTTTTGGAGCCTGCTCTACATTCCTTCAAAAGCGCCGTTTGGAGTTAAATATGGATCTGAACATAGCCACGGGCTAAAGCTCTATGTAAAAAGAGTTTTTATAATGGACGATTGCAAGGAGCTTTTGCCGAACTGGTTGCGTTTTGTGCGTGGTGTTATAGACACCGAAGATTTGCCCTTAAACGTTAGCCGTGAAATTTTGCAGAGCAATAAAATAGTTGCTAACTTAAAAAAACACGCAACTAAAAAAATACTTGACACATTGCAAAGCATTGCGACAGACCGCAAGGAAGACTACGCAAAATTCTGGATTGAGCTTGGGTCTGTTCTAAAAGAAGGCTTCTATATGAACTGGGAGTTTTTAGACGAGTTGAAAAATTTGCTTCGCTTTAAAAGCACAAAAACCGCAGCAAAGGAATTTGTTGGCCTAGAAGAATATATAGCTCGCATGCCGGATAGCCAAAAGGAAATCTACTACATTGTAGGCGATTCTCTCATGACATTGCAAGGCAGCCCACACTTGGAGGCTTGCAAAGCTAAAGGTTATGAAGTTCTGTTTTTAACCGATGCAATTGATGAATTCATGATGCAGGGTTTGAACGAATTCAAGGATAAGAAATTCCACGATTTGGCTCTTAGCGATTTGGAATTTGAAAAAAGCAAGGAAGAGGAACATTCGGAAAAAGAGAGCAAGAAAACTTTTGAAAAACTTTGCGAAAGCTTGCAGAAAGTCTTAAACGAAGATGTGAGCGAAGTGCGCACCACAAGCCACCTTAAAGATAGCCCGTGCATGCTTGTTCGTGCAGTGGGCGGAATGGGTTCGCACATGGAAAAGCTTATGTCTTTGCAGGGTATGGAAATTCACAAAACAAAACGAATTTTGGAAATTAACCCTGAACACGAAATTTGCAAAAACCTGTTGAAAAAAGCAGAGGCGGGCGAAGACCTGGGTTCTTACCCAACTTTGCTCTACGGGCAGGCTTTGCTCGCAGAAGGTTCGGCTTTGCCGGATCCTGCGGCTTTTATATCTGCGATGAATGGTGTATTGCTTACAAAATAATTTAGGAGGGAATTTATGTCTGCGACTACAAAAACTTTTTCGGTAGGCTTTTTTGATTGCGATGCTTTCGCATATTTGCGCATTTCAAAACTGTGCGAATATTTTCAGGAAACGGCTTTAGCGCAACTTAAAAATCAGGGTTTGGATTATTTATCGATGATTAAAAAAGATAAATATGCGCTTATGATATCAAGGATAAAACTGCGCATTTCTCACTTGCCGCTTTGGGGCGAAGAAATTGCCGTGAGCACTTGGCTAAAAGGTTTTAAACCGGAAAAAGTTGGCTGGAACGATTACGATGTTAGAGACTCACGTGGAAATTCCATTATACAGGCAACATCTTCCTGGCTTTTGGTAGATTTGAACACCGGAAAAGCAGTGCCTTTTGCCGGAAGCCCTTATAACTTTGAAGTTTCGCCGGAACTAAGTGCCTTGCCGAGCAGCATAGAACTTTTGGAACCGCAAGGAATGCCTCGTGCTGTGCTTGTAAAAACGGTTAAGTATAGCGAAATAGATTTGAATTACCATGTGAATAATTGCAAATATTCGGATTGGGTTTTAGATGCCATAACTATGGATGAACTGAAGAGCCGCAGAATTCGTTCTATTCAGCTTAACTATATGCAGCAAGTTTCTTACGACGAAAAGGTTGTTCTTATGCGGTTCCCGGAGAGCCGCCATCACATAATCATTTTTGGCGTGAACGAAGAACATCCGGAACTTGTGCATTTCCAGGCTCGTGTTGGCTTTGATAAGCCTTTTGAGTAGCTTGTCGGCATTTTTCTACATTACCCCTATGCATTCACTTAAGGCTACAGTGCTTTCGAATTTGCGTGAAATGGTAAAGCTTCAACATGCAGCGCACGATTCCATGTTCAAGTTTTCCATAAAAAAGATGTGGCCCATAAGCCTCATTGCGCCGCAGGTAGATTGGATAAGAATAACCAGAATGATGGAAACTTTGCAGGAAACCTGCGCAAAACAATGTGAATTCGTGGAAAAGGAGCGCATAAATGCGCCAGAGGAAGAGTTGCCGTTTTTAAAGATTGTTCCCAGTTACATAAAGTCCTTGAGCCAAGTTGCCGAATTGCTTGGCAAAGCCGCAAGCTACAAGCAAGATGTTCTTGAAAACAAAATAAAAGCCACCTTTAAGGAATGGAACGAAATTTTAAAAGCCTATAACCAAGCCAGTGACGAAATGGCAACCACCGGGATTGTTTTATATAAGGCTTGCGAGGGTTAAAATATGATATGTCCGCATTGCAAAGAAGATAACGACAAGGTTATAGACACCAGAGCAAACGGCGATTCCGTGCGCCGCCGCCGAGAATGTCTCAGCTGTTCAAACCGCTTCACAACTCACGAATATGTGGAAAAGGTGGCTCTTACCGTTATAAAAAGAGATGGCAGCAAACGAGAATCGTTTAGCCGAGAGAAACTGATTGGCGGCATAAGAAAAGCGTGCGTGAAACGCCCTGTTGGCCCGGAAAAAATTGAGGAAATCGCAAAAACTGTTGAAAACGAGCTTGCAGCTCTTGGTTTGCAGGAAGTGCCTTACCAGGTTATAGGCGACCTTGTTATGCGGCATTTGCAGCAAACAGACCCTGTGGCTTATGTGCGCTTTGCTTCTGTTTACAAAGAGTTTCAGGAAGTAGGGGAGTTTGTTACGCTTGTAAGAGGGTAGCCTCTATTATAAAGGCTCAAGCAATCTTTGAAGAAGAAGATGACGTGGGAGAAGAAGAAGATATTTTTTCTTTTTTAATCTTGCTTTTCTCTTTTATTGTTTTTAACTCTATGTCTTCCCATTCATCGAGTTTTTTCTTATAGATTCGTTGTTCTGCGCTTATTTTGTCTTCAGCTTGCATTCTCATTGCCTCTACTTCAAGAGTTTCAATTTCACTGGTTCTGCGTTGCTTGATTTTATATTCGTATTCAATTCTCTCAACTCTTTCGTCGTAAGGGCCACGCCTTGAAATTAATTTTGCAAATATTGGAGTAAGTTCCATAGCGAAAAATAATAGCATAATCATCATGCTTATCGCTCTCATGGTGTCGTTTTCTTTTAATGCGCCCAAAGCTTCCAGTTGAGTTACAAAATTATTTGAAAAAGACCTGCCCGTTTCTTTCATCATTGCTTCTATTTCTGCTTTAGCAACATTTTGCGCCGATATTTCTTCTGCCTTCGCATTTTTTAATTCCTGTTTAGTCGTTTCCAGTTCTTCATATTTTGTTTTATAATATTCGTATTTGGTTTCATCTATTTCCTTCTTTATTTTGTCTGCCTCTTTTTGCGAAACGTTAACTGCGTATTGCAGTTTTTGGCTTTCGTCCATTAACTTTTTTTTCTGGGCATTAAAGGCATAGAGATCGGTGTCTTCATTTATTACAGAGTTTTCAAACTGTTGAAGGGCTATATCTGTGCTGGCCTTTTTGCTTCTATTTTTGGATAATTCAATTTCAACCTCTTTAAGTTTGCCTCTTAGGTGATTTTTAACTACCGGAGGGTCTTCTGCAGATTTTAATTCCGTATCTATTCTGTTAACTTTAGCCTCTATTTCCCTTATTTTATTGGACCAAACCTCTATAACTTCGTTTTCTGCGTCTTCATTTTTTTCGGCATCGGCACTAATTTTATAGCGTTTTTCAATTTGTTCTTTGTGCTTGTCTATGGCATTATGCTTGTTTTGCACTATGGCATCTCTAAGGCGGTCTTCAAATATTTTTACTTCAAGGGGTTTTGCTATGGTAATGGCAATAATAAGGGCTAAAATAATGCGAGGCGAAGCACAGAAAAACTCTACTATAATCCTAAAAATCCCTTTGAAAGGCCCGTATTTTTCATAAGGCCTTTCATCAAGTTTTTTAAGAGTGGAAATAATGAAACGGTCCAAATTGAAAATAATCACTCCCCAAAGGAATCCGAAAAGAAAGGCCGCAACCACATTTTGGAAAACGGAATAAAGAGCATAGCCGCAAGACACCCAAGCAAGCAGACCTGTGAAAAGCACTGTTGCTCCAAGGCTTGTGTATTTTTGCCATTCTGTGGGGCACTCTTCCATTATATCTTTTTCTGCGGCGGCACAAAATACAATAAAGAACCATTGTATTCGATTCAATGCTTTTTTTTCTGAGATAGTTTCATTATCTGAGGTGCTCACAGTGGGGTAATATAGAAATTTTTGCGCTTATTGTCAAGAGTATTCGCTGTAGTTTTCATTGTTTTTTTTGCCACCCTTGGAATTTTTGTGAAAATTTACTATATTTGTGCTTCACGGGTGATTAGCTCAGTTGGTAGAGCAGCTGACTCTTAATCAGCGGGTCGCAGGTCCGATTCCTGCATCACCCAGTTTGGCAACAGCTTAGAGCCTTGCTATCAAGGTCGCAAAAACATCCTGTTGCGTAAAAACCACCGCAACATGCACACAACCTGTGTAAGGGTTGAAAATTTTCAACCCCAACCGCATACAAACCCTGCAAAATGCAAACGGGCTGCCAATTCTGATTCAGACAAAAAAAATGCATTTTTTGTGAAAAAACCACTAGCCACTCCCTACTAGCCACTAACCTAGAGAGTTAATCAGCGTTTACTATATTACTCCCTATAAAAACTTCTTAGAGGATTTATGAGCCAGGAAAAATTATTCGCTGAATTCCCAGATGTGTCCACCGAAGAGTGGGAAGCCGTGATACAGGCAGACCTTAAGGGTGCAGATTACGAAAAAAAACTTATATGGAAAACCCTTGAGGGAATTTCCGTTAAGCCATATTATCGCAAAGCCGATACCGATGGCATTTCCTGGCTTTTGAATAACCTGCCGGGTGAGTTCCCATTTGCTCGTGGCACCAAAAAAACAAACAATAATTGGGAAATTCGTGAAAATATTTACGAAGAAAACGTTGCCGCCGCCAATGCGGCAGCAAAACACGCTCTGGAGCGTGGCGCAGATGCGGTATGCTTTTTGCACGGAACCAAAGCAGACATTCCGGCTCTTTCCGCCGGAATAGACCAGGGCAAAGCATATTTTGATTTTTTGGAAAACAACTCAATAATTAAAACCGACAGCTATCACAATGCCGGCGCAAACATAATCCAAGAGTTGAGCATAGCCCTCTCCGCAGGCTTGGACCAAATGGACACCCTTACGGATGCAGGTCAAAGCGCAGAACAAGCCGCAGGGCAAATATCGTTTAGCATAAGCGTAGGCTCCCGTTATTTCCTTGAAATCGCAAAAATTCGCGCACTGCGTATTCTTTGGTCTAACATCCTTAAAAAATACGGAGTAACAGGCACTGCAAAAATCCATGCAAACACATCAATGTGGAATTCCACCGTGTTCGATCCTAACGTGAATATGCTCCGTGTAACAACCGAAGCCATGAGTGCCGCCATTGCAGGCGCAGATTCAATCACAGTTATTCCTTACGATGCCGTGTTCAAAAAACCGGATGAATTCAGTTGCCGCATAGCACGCAATGTTCAGCTGCTTCTCAAAAACGAATGTAACTTCCACAAAATAGTCGATCCTTCCGCAGGTTCTTATTACGTTGAAACACTAACCGAGCAAATTGCATCAAAGACTTTGGAAGCTTTCAAAAAACTGGAAAGCGAAGGCGGTTTAAAAGCTGCGCTTCAAAGCGGCTCTATCCAAAAAGCCATTGATGAAAGCTGGAAGCAAAAAGAAAAGCTTATATCTCAGCGCAGAGAAGTGTTTATCGGCACAAACCAATACCCTAATTTGCTGGAAAAAATGGGTGGCAAAATCACAAAGAAGCTCGATATGCGCCGTGGCCCGCAAGTGTTTGAAGCCCTTCGCTTGCAAACAGAAGAATTCGCCAAAAAAACCGGCAGTGCGCCAAAAGTATTCCTGTGGACTGCAGGCGATTTGGCAATGCGCCTTGCACGAGCAACGTTCATAAAGAATTTCTTCGGTTGTGCAGGCTACACAGTCATAGATTCCAATGGAATTCCAAATGCCGCAGCAGGCTTGGAGCTTATGAAAAAAGACAATCCACAAATTGTTGTTCTCTGCTCCAAAGACGAAGAGTATTTGGGATTGGCAAAAGAAATTTTCCCTGTTCTTGAAAAGGAATTCCCAAATGTTGTTCGCATAGTAGCAGGCAACCCTAAAGAAGCCGAAGATTTAAAAGCCGCAGGAGCGCAGGATTTTATCCATGTGCTTACAAACGCCATTGACTCTTTGAACGGTTATCAAAAGAAATTAGGTGTAGCTTAAAGGTTTAAATGTTTGAACAGCTAAAGGCTTTTTTTGCCCTTCATTCTCTTAAATTCCTTGCCATAGTTTGCGGATGCGTGCTATGGTTTGGGGTGGTTTCAAGGCAGGAAGCGAGAGCTGAGTTGGAACTGCCTCTCAGAATTGTTAATTTGCAGGAAAATATGGCATTGGTGAATCCGTTGCCGGAAAGCTTGCCTGTGCAATTAGACGGCAAAGCCTTGAACCTTATTCAGCTGAAAATGAATCGTTCGGCTCGGGTGGAAATTGATTTGAAGAAAATGCCTTCCGGTTATCATCGCTTAAACAATGAACGCTTGAGTTTTATTTCTCCAAGCATTCCGGATATAAAAATGCTTAGAGTTAGGCAGGCTTTAAACGTTGAGCTAGATTCCAGAATAGAACGAAAAATTCCGGTGCAATCGAAATTACAGGTAAGTGCCGCAAACGGGTACACCCTTATGGGTAAACCTGAGATTATGCCGGATTCCGTTTATATTTCCGGAGCAAGAAGCGCAATTGCTAAAATTGATTTTGTGCCTACAATTGAAACTTCCGTCACGGGTTTAAAATGGAATAACTCGTTTTCGGTGAAACTTGATTTGTCTTCAATTCCCTCCATTGTGGATATTGCAGACACAGCAGTGTTTGCGCAAGTTCTGGTTGAACCTTTAGACCATAAAATATTTTCGGATATTCCCGTGCGGCTTATCGGCAATTTCGAAAGAAACGCCTATAGCCTTTCTCCATCAAAAGTGGATGTTGAAATTTCTGGCGGAAAAGAACTGCTGTCTAAAATTAACCAACAAGACATTAACCTCTATATTGAATTTTCAAGGTTTGCCATTGAAAATACGGGAGAACTTTCGCCTATTGTGCATATACCGTATCCGATTGCAAGCTGGCAAATTCATCCCGATAAATTTCGCTTAATTAAAAACGTTGAAGAAAACTATGAAGAATAAGCCAATTTGGCTTGGTATTGAAAGCAGTTGTGATGATACCGCCTGCGCAGTACTGGAGGAGCGAGAAAACTCCATAGAGATTTTGTCTAACTGCCTTTACAGCCAAATAGATGAGCACAAAGCCTGGGGTGGGGTTGTGCCGGAACTGGCCTCTCGTGCTCACTTGGAAAAAATAATTCCGGTTGCAGAACAAGCAATCGAAGAAGCCAATATAAATATGGAAGACATAGGCCAAATAGCCTTCACCAGAACACCGGGTTTAATGGGTTCATTGCTGGTAGGCGCATTATTTGCACAAGGCTTGGCAAAAGATTTAGGCATAAAATCTTATGGAATAAATCATTTGGAAGGGCATATATGCTCGGCGTTATTGCCTAATTCTCAATTCTCAATTCTCAATTCTCAATTAGTCGCTTTGATAGTTTCCGGGGGGCATACAGAATTGGTTTTGGTGAAGCCGAATTTTGAATACGTTTCCATAGGTTGCACTCGCGATGATGCGGCCGGAGAAGCTTTTGACAAGAGTGGGAAAGTTTTGGGGCTTGGTTATCCTGCTGGGGTAGAGATAAGCAGATTGGCAAAAAACGGAGATAAAAATTTTTATGAATTTCCGAGAGCTTTAAACGAAGCAAATTCGTTTGAATTTTCGTTTAGCGGGCTTAAAACCGCAGTCCTTCGTTATGTGCAAACGCATAGCGAAGAATTTGTGAAAGAGCATATTGCAGATATTTGCGCAAGTTTGCAAGAGGCTGTTGCGGATATTTTATCTTTGAAAACTGTTAGAGCAGCAAAAAAATACGGCGTGGAGAATATTATTTTATGCGGGGGAGTCAGCGCAAATTACAGGTTAAGAGAACTTTTAAGCGAGCACTCGGAAAGAAGCAACTTGAATTTTATTTGTCCTGAGCCTTCTTTGTGCACAGATAACGGAGCTATGATAGCTGCTGCTGCCATTTTGAGAAAAAGAGCAGGCGTATTGGATGAAAATAAAGAAATTCGTGCTTGGAATCCGCTTGGGCGTGCAGTGTGCGCCAAATGAATTATGTATATATCTGTTTCAAAATCCGTTGAAATTCTGAAAAAGGGCGGCATTGTTGCAATCCCAACGGAAACAGTTTACGGACTTGCAGGCAATGCCCTTGACGAAACGGTTGTCGCAAAAATTTTTGCTGCAAAAGAACGCCCCTTTTTTGACCCGTTGATAGTGCATATAGCAAAATTTAGCGATATGGAAAATCTGGTTGAAGAAATTCCAAAAAACGCAAAAATTCTGGCAGAAAAATTTTGGCCAGGCCCTTTAACTATTGTGCTGAATAAAAAAGAAATTGTTCCAAAACTTACAAGCGGCGGCCTTTCAACAGTTGCTGTTAGAATGCCGAAAAAAGAAATTGCACGTGACATAATTGAACAAGCAGGTTTTCCGCTTGCTGCTCCAAGCGCAAATATGTTTCAGCATTTAAGTCCAACAAGCGCAGAACACGTTTTTGAACAGCTTAAGAATCGAATAGACGGCATAGTTGATGGAGGCCCCTGCGAAATAGGCGTAGAAAGCACGGTTATAGGCTTTGAAAACGAAACCCCGGTAATCTACAGACCGGGAGCGGTTACTAAGGAGATGATTGCCGATTGTTTGGGATTGGCTCCAAAAAATTTCCCTCTATTAGAGGGGTGCCTACATTTACATTCCCCTGGTCTGCTCCAAAAACATTACAGTCCAAACACTACGCTCATTCTGGGGTTATCTAATGAAATTCCGCCTAATTCAGGGTTGTTAGCATTTGGGAAATTGCCGGCAAATGCCGGAAGTTATGCAAAGGTTTTTAATCTTTCGGAAAAAGCAAATCCAATTGAAGCAGCTGCAAATTTATATGGCTTGCTGCATAAACTTGATTCTTGCGGCTTGGATAAAATATTCGCAGTTAAACTGCCGGAAGCAGGGCTTGGCATAGCCATAAACGATAGATTAACCAAAGCCGCCGGCTAAAACCCCATTATGCCTTTAATTTGTTTTTCCACTAAATCAGGTGGAATATCCCGAGTTTCGTTAAAGTCTATATCTATTGCTTCTTGCCCTGGCTTTAAAGCGATGAATGCAGTTCCCTTTAAGGTGAATTTTTCTGCTTTAGGCAATGCCAAAATTTTGAATAAATCAAGCTGGACTGCCCCGGAAAAGCTCAATTGGTTGTGCCCGGGAGAAAGCCACACGGAATTTTGCAGGCTAATTGGGATTGCAAAAAGAGAATCCAAATAAAGCATTCCGTTTAGGCTTTGCGCAAAAAGCGAGTCTGTGCCTTTGTTGTTGGCATCTAAAAACACGCTGAACTGCAATGAATCTTTTTTAAAACCATCTATGGTTGCCATTTTAAAAGAAAAATCGCATTGCTTTAAAATATTTGCCGCCTGTATTTTTTTTGACATGGCACAAGAGAAAGCCAGCAGCATAAGCCCTAGGCAAATTACTATCTTTACCGATATGTTTAACTTTTTCATTCGCATTGCTCCTTGTTCAGCACGCAAATTTACAAAATTCACAGGAACATTATTGCTTATTGCCGCAGGCATAGCAAATGCAGCCATAAATGTTAGCACCGCAAGCAACACCGAAATAGCAAGCTTTATTGAAAACGAAAGCAATAAAATTTTGCAAATCCCGGATTACGCCACGTTAAAGCTGGATTTTCAAACCGCACAAGATGAGCACAGCAGGGCGGGCATTTTGTTTTTTTGGGGAGAACGTGAAGTTTCAATAAAAGCAACTTACATTCTTTCGCAAAGCAATCTTGATACGCTCAAAGGAACTGTAAAAGCAGACAGCTCTTGGTTCACAGGTTATTGCGGAATGATTGAGTGTAAAACCAAGCCTATGCCTGCGCAGCAGAGAATTGAGGTTTTGAAAGTCTTGGTTTCAAGGCTTTTGGCTAAACTTAACGGCAAATTTCAAGGCGCATTTGTTACGCCGTCATCTGCTTCTCAAACTCCTATTACTCCCGCTTTAGACGAAGCTCCTGCCGCAGAATCATCCGAAGTTTCATCCGAAGAACCTGCAGAAGGCATTTAATACTTTTCCATCTCCATGCTGAGCCTTGTTAAGAAATCCTGAACTTGCTCTCTGGAAAACGAGTTTTCTTTTTTAAACCACGGATGGCTTCCGCCGCTTGGCAGTTTTTTTCTGCTGTTGCATATTTCGTAGATATTGCTCAAATAGTTTTTTAACGGGTATAGTGCTGAATAGCGCTCATGCCACTCTAAGTTTCTTGCATATCTTGACATAATTTCTTTTGTGGCATTTTCTGCGCTTTTGTAGCCTATAGTTTGAATATTAAATTTTTGTGTTGGGCAGTCTGCTAATGCGTGATAATTACCATCTTGAAACTCATAATCTTGAAAAGTCCAAATTTTTCCATTATCTTCTTTTTCGATTTTACTCTCTTTTATAAAATTTTCATCGCCAACATATCTGCGCCAGCTATGCGATAAAACAAAACTGTCTTGAACCATGTGGCACAGTTTTCCCAAAGCAAAAAGACTTTCTTCCATTTTCTTTTCTTTTTTCTTTTTAATAGCCTTTGAATACCATTCTTCGGCTTGATTCAGTATTATGTTTCTAACCTCATCGTTTGTTTGTATTCTTGTTGCTTTTGGGCACATGGAATGCCAATGCTGATTTATTCCAAAGTGGCTTTCGTAAGCAAGTTTATTTTTGCTAAAATCTTTTTCTGAAGCCAAAACACCTAAAGCGTATGGTATATTGGTATTTAAATAGTCCGTTGTTGGAAAATCCGGCCATATACTTCCATCGGTTAAAAATTGATTGCATGTAACATTTTCTGCTTTAGCTCCTGTGGCGGTTAAATTTTGATGAGTTCTATGCCCAGCATTATAGGCTTTATTTATTGGGCCAGGCATGTTTGCCAATCCAAAAAACTCTGCATTCTCAATTGTTTTTCCACCGGGCAGTTTTAAATTTCCGTTTTCTAAATATTCGCCAAATTCATATATGCATAAAATTCCCTTTTTTTCTTCAAAACTTAAATTGGAAATTTCCACATCGAATTTTTGCTCATCTCCTTTTGGATTTGGAGCGGTAAAGTCTGCAAACTTAATGCTTTTGCTTAAAATGCGCTCCACAAACCTAGCAGCAAAAGCATTGCCTTCTTCGCCTTCGCTATCTCCCGGTATGCCGGCTCTCTCGTGCAAAATGTCGTCTAACAAATGCCCATACTCGTGCAGCATTGTGAGGAGCAAAAGAAAAGCTGATGCCTCGTTTTGCAGAGCGTCCAGCGCAAGGCGGTGGTTTATGTAAATTTTCTTGTCTTTATAAGCTCCGAATTTATTAGCTTCCATTATGCTGGTTGCAAAATAATCCGGTTTTGGCATGGGGTTTAAATTTTTGCAAATTCTTTTATCAAAAATTTTTTCCAAAAAACCTGCGTCGCTTGGGAAATTCTCATTCAGAAACTCAAAAAACTTTGTGCCAAAACACAAAAAATCGCTTGAGCATGGAACTGGCTTTAGCGGCAGCAGAGCGGCTTCTTTCAACTGCTTCTCTCCCGTGCCTTTAGGCGCAAAAATTATTTTCAAATCGCTTGTATTTTCCTCGTTCACAGAAACCTTAACGCTTGGCAAGCTACCTTTGGTGCACAGGTATTCTTCTGTTAAGCGCAAAACGACTTTGTATAAATCAAGCCAGGAATTTTTGTTTAGCACATTTCCTTCAAACACAAAACCCTGCTCTTCCAAAGCTTTAGCGCACTCCAAAAAGTAATTTTCATTTGCGTGTTTCTCGCAAGCCTCTATAAAAAGGTTTTCATTTTTTTCAAAAACGGATTTTGCCAGTTTTGAAAGGAACACATCACCCTGCAAAAAGACTTCCTCGCCTTTTTCCTCCTGCATCCTGAAATATGCGGTAGCAAGCCCTTCTGAGAAGCTTGAATTTGAGTCTGCGCACAGTTTGGCTTTAATGTGCGCATAGTGGAGGGTGAGGCTCTCCGGCTTTTTCGTGCCGTTTTCCGGATTTTTTATTTCCGGAGCCTTAGACTGGGAAGCTGCCTGTGGCGGCATAAAAGCTGCCGGTATAAGGCTAAAGCTGTCAGGGGAGGCCTGCAAGGCCATTTTCCAAAGTGGTAATTTCTCATTCATATACTATTAGACGTAATTTGCGGCAAAAAAAAGAAAAAAAAATGCATTTTGTTTATTTTTTTTCTAAATTATACCCGAAAGATTTTGTTTTAACCACAAGGAGACACTCAAATATGTCAAGTTCCTCAAACCACGCCAAGTTGAATGCTTGGGTAAAAGAAATAGCCGAGCTTACCACGCCGGATTCCATCTATTGGGCTGATGGCTCAAAAAAGGAATACGATGAAATGGTAAAGATTTTGGTCGATGCCGGTTTAGCCACTCCTCTCAAAAAACGTCCGCATTCTTACTTGTTCCGCTCCGACCCTTCGGATGTGGCTCGTGTAGAAAGCCGCACTTACATTGCAAGCAAAAGCAAAGAAGATGCCGGCCCTACAAACAATTGGATTGACCCGGAAGAATTGAAGAAAACAATGAGAGGCCTCTACAAAGGCTGTATGAAAGGCAGAACTATGTATGTTATCCCATTTTCAATGGGTCCCATCGGTTCTCCAATCGCAAAAATCGGTGTTGAAATTTCCGATTCTCCTTATGTTGTTATCAATATGCAAATAATGACTCGCGTTGGCACAAAAGTTTTAGAAGTTTTGGGCACCGACGGCGAATTCATTCCTTGCGTTCATTCCGTAGGCAAGCCTTTGGAAAAAGGTGAAAACGATCATGGCAAATGGCCATGCGCTCCGATTGAGCAAAAATACATTGCTCACTTCCCGGAAGAAAAAACAATTTGGAGCTATGGCTCCGGTTACGGCGGAAACGCTCTTCTCGGCAAAAAATGTTTGGCACTCCGCATTGCAAGCGTAGCAGCTCGCAACGAAGGCTGGCTCGCCGAACACATGCTGATTTTGAAAATCACCAGAGAATCCGATAAAAAGGTAAAATACATGGCAGCGGCTTTCCCAAGTGCTTGCGGAAAAACCAACCTCGCCATGTTAATACCCACGATACCCGGCTGGAAAGTCGAGACCATCGGTGACGATATTGCCTGGATGAAAGTCAGAGACGGCAAGCTCTATGCAATTAACCCAGAAGCAGGCTTCTTTGGCGTTGCTCCGGGCACCAACATGGAATCCAACCCGAATGCAATGCACTCGATTGAAAAGAACACCATTTTCTCAAACTGCGCATTAACCGAAGACGGCGATGTATGGTGGGAAGGAATTGGCCACGATGCTCCGGGCAAGCTTATTGACTGGAAAGGCAAAGAATGGCATCAGGACAAAGGCAACAAAGCTCAGGAACCTGCAGCTCACGCCAATGCTCGCTTCACAGCTCCTGCAAGCCAGTGTCCCTGCATAGCAGCAGAATGGGAAGATCCTTCCGGTGTTCCAATTGATGCTATTTTGTTCGGCGGTCGCCGCGCAACTACAATTCCGCTTATTCACGAGGCTCATAGCTGGAATCACGGCGTATTTATGGGATCCATTGCTGGTTCCGAAATCACCGCTGCTGCAGTTGACTTGAAGGTTGGCGATGTTCGCCGCGACCCAATGGCTATGCTTCCGTTCTGCGGATACCACATGGGCGATTACTTAAAGCACTGGGTAGAAATTGGCAAAAAGGTTACCAAACAACCCAAATTCTTCTTTGTGAACTGGTTCCGCAAAAAAGACGGCAAATTCATGTGGCCCGGTTACGGCGAAAATTCCCGTGTTCTCAAATGGGTATTTGAGCAGTGCGACGGCGTAGGCAAAACAGTTGACACTCCAATCGGCATTATGCCGGACGTTTCTGCTATAGACAGGCCAGCCAGCGTTTCCGAAGAAACTCTCAAAGAGCTTCTTGCAGTTGATGTTGCCGGCTGGAAAAAAGAAATCGCAGACGTTCGCGAGAATCATTTTGGAAAGTTGGGAGCACACTTGCCCAAAGAACTTGCAGACGAACTCGTTGAGATAGAAAAAAGACTGGGTTAATCCCTTCTAAATTTTTCTTTGAACAAATCCCCGTTTGGAAACAAACGGGGATTTTTTTTATATCTCACTCAAACCTGTCGCCGGATTTTGGATCAAAAGCATCTCTGATTCCTTCGCCTATAAACGAAGCCAGCATAAGAGTTGCAAAAAGAGCGATTATGGAAAAAATCGTAATCCAGGGCGCATAAAGATTTGCTAGGCCCTGCGAAAGCAAATCACCCCACGATGGCGTTGGAGGCTGCAAACCAAAGCCCAAAAAATCAAGAGATGTTAATCCTGAAATTCCACCTATCAAGGAAAACGGAAAAAGCGTGATAACTGGTGTTAGAGCATTCGGCAAAATTTCCTTGAAAAAAATCCTTTTGTGGCTAAAGCCAAGCACTGTGGCTGCCTTTATAAACTGCATATTTTTTATCTTATAAAATTCCGCTCTCATATAATAACTAAGGCCAATCCAGCTAAAAGCCGCCATAATCACAGCTAAAAGCCAAAACCCCTGCCCATAGATACTGCCAAGCAAAATTACCACATACAAGAATGGAAGCGCTGCCCAAATTTCAATTAACCGCTGAAATATTATATCTGTTTTCCCACCCAAGTATCCTTGAATACCGCCTATTACAAGCCCTAAAATGGTTCCAAACAAAGATAGCAAAATACTGAAACTCATGCAAATTCTAAACCCATGTATTAATCTGGACAAAACATCACGCCCGTGGGCATCTGTTCCAAGCCAGTGCTCTAAAGAAGGCGAGTATGGAGGAGAGCCTTCTGCTGTTAGCTGCGATTTCACGGGGCTCCATGGAATTGGCGGAAACACTGCAAAAACAGGAACGGAATTTTCTTTTGCTTGCAAAATAAGCTTCTTGTAATCCGGCTCGGTTGCATAGCTGCCGTAAAATTCGCTTTGTGGATAATGAAAAAGAGCTGGGCAGTAAAAATTGCCATCGTATTTCAGCAGGAGCGGCTTGTCGTTTACCAGCCACGGGCTTGTGAGTGAAAGCAAATATGCGGAAAATAAAATAACAAAAGAGAGCCAGGCAAGCCTGTTACGCCTGAATTTTGCAAATCTCTGTTTTGTTAATTCTGTCATTGAAGTAAAATTTACTAAATTTTAAGCACCATGTTCAAGTATTTTTTCTGCGTTATAGCCGCAACTGCTTATGTTGCTTTTGCCACAGGGGTTTCCGGCAAGTCAACTTCCGGTGTTTTTGAATTTGAAGCCGTTGATTTAGGGATTTTACAGCAAGGCACAAAAAAGCTTGTTGAAATTAAAGGGAAAAATATTTCATCGAAAACAATAGAAGTGGAAAGCGTTTTTAACCAAATGGTGGGTGGGGAAAACTTTATTTATCCGAAAAAAATAGCTCCAAAGCAGGCTTTCAAAATAAACTTCACTTTAAACACAGCATATATGGAAGGTGATTTTTCGCATAACATAATTTTAGTTGATACAAGCGGCACTCCTTACATAGCCACAGTGAAAGGAAGCGTTGAAAATCCGTTTGTGTTCAACGAAAGAATTTTAGATTTAGGTTTTTATAAAAAGGGAGTCAAGAAAAGCTGGACATTTTATGTATGGAATCCCGAAAATAAAACATTTAAGCTAAAATTAAAGCCGGAGTCTCAAAAGGAATTCAAAGCAGAATTTTCGAATGTAAAACTGGATGTTAGCGATTTCGAAAACATCAAAGAAGGAGGCAACACACCGGCTGTCAAAGTGAATTTATCGGTTCTTGATTTGGAAAAGCCGAAAAATACGCAAAAAAGCATTCGCAAAATAGTCTCGTTTATTAGCGAAAATTTCCCGAATGCTACTCCGGATCTTCAGGTTGTTGGTTATTGGGAATGACTCTCATTTTCATAAGGGCTTCAAACGCTGCTATAGGATGAATTTTTTGCTTGGCGGCATCACCTAGAATTTCATCTATTTCATCTATTTCCTTGCTATCTAAAACTCTAGCGGCTTTAACGGCAAGCCCTCTTTGGAAGGCTTTGTAATCGGGGTTAAGGCAATCGTCTAAAATTTGCGCTATAGCTATTTCCAGAGGCATTGATTTGAGTTCAAAAGTTCTGGCAATGTTGCGGATGTGAGGTGGCGCAACGGTGTCGTTTTCAAAAGGTTTCATAATTGTTGCTGCGTAAGCAAAGTCTTTGCTCGGACCGTTTGCAAACCTGAAAGCTGCGCTAACGGCAAGTCGCCAGTCGTCCGGGAATGCTTCAACTCCTCGGCGCAAAACAGCATAGTCTGCCGTATCCGGGTCGCTGTTGGCAGTTATTGCCGCCACAAAAGTGTATGGTGTTTTGAACAGGCTGTCTAGCCGTGTTGAGGCATCTGCCAAATGAGAAAGCCATTTGAACGTTTTGCCATCGAACATTGTTTCGCTGTATGCTAAAATTCCGCTTATCCAAAACAGGCTTGCCGCTGCAGAATTATAACCGAGAGACATCCATTTAACAGCCTCAGTACGAGGCACAAAGGCATCTGCTTCTTTTATTTCCGGCAATGGAGGCGATTTGTAAAAACCTAAGGTTGCAATAAGCAGAGCCATTATTGCTATCGGGAACAACAGGTTTTTCTTTACAATCGACATGCTAAAATTCTCTTAGCAACTCAAAATTCGGGGTTAGAACGGCACATCTTTTTATAGGAGCTTCAGCTACAGCGTTTCCTATCATTTGTTCCGGGTTTATATAGGCAAACCATTGTCCATCGTATTTTTTGCATGCATCTAAAGTTTTTCTATTAACGGCTAAAAAACGCCCTTTTCCGTTTATCAAGTCACTGCTGTAGCTAAATGTCGAGCTTCTGCTGGCTTCGCCTTCTTTCATTACTTCTCCATGCGGAACATAGCCTATATCCCTAAATGAGCCTAGCTTTTCATATTCTAAGGCATAAGCCAAATGCATTTTGTTCCACTTGCCGGCCTGAGGTTCTACTTCCATGGCTCTAACCTGCCCGCTAAGAGCAAATAATTTGTGAAATACAACAAAGGCAGCGATTGCTATAAACACAATAGCTATAATAAGGTTAACTAGCGTTATGCCAAATTTCTGGCCAAGACTCATTTTATCCTCCAAAATAGTCTCCAAAAACAATACCCACAGCAAGATTCGAACTTGCGACCCACTGCTTAGAAGGCAGTTGCTCTATCCAACTGAGCTATGCGGGCAGTTGGTAATTTTGCCGTAATATAGAAATTTTTAGGAGCCTATGGTGGTGGGTGATGTTAAAAGGGAATCCAAAGTGGTATTTAAATGCGATTTTGTGTTATATCTTTTGTATGTAGGTTTTGGTTCATAAATATGTCCAATATTAGGATTTTTCTCAATTTTTTCAATTGCATTAAAAATCATCCGCAACCAACTTTGTGCTCCGTCCAAAGTTTCTTTACCTATATATTCTGCAATACTTAATATTTGATTTCGCGCTCGTTTGGAAATCATAATTGAAAACCAAATTTTTTTCTATAGATGTTTTCAATTCTTCTAATGTTACCACATCACCATTAACAAAATCCAATTCGCTAAGAGCAAGCTCTCTTTCGATTTCCTTTTCTTCAATCTCTTTCTCTAATTGTTCTATTTCCGCATACACACGCTCTGTATTGCGGATAGCAACTTGGCTTCTCGCTTTTGTCTTGACTTTCGGTTTGTCTAAAACTGCAATAGGCATAAATTTATCCTAAGTTTAGGGTTACACAATTAGAATATACAAAATTCTGCAAAATACCCGCCCTCCAACCACTCCACCAACTCTTTCCGCTCCTTAATAGCAGCCTCAAACCCAGCCTTAAAATGCTCCTTTGCAAATCCATAGACAGAGGATCAACTTAATTTTGCCGTGATATAGAAATTTTTAGGAGCCTATGGTGGTGGGTGACCGGGCTAGGCATTTTCTATATTACATATAAGACAAAATCTAGCATTGTAAATGGAGCTAGCTATAACAATATTGAATGTAAAAATGACAAAGTATCTGTAACTTTCAATCTTCGTAATGCCCCTTGCAGGATATTATTTCTAAGTTCCGGTTTCCCAATGCCAGCCATCATGCCGTTTCTTTGAATATCCTTTATAAGGTCGTTTATTTTTTTGACAGTCTTTTTGTCTTGGTTCTGCCACTCGAAATACTCTTTGAGAGCATCTTCCGTAAAAGTGACTTTCATTTAGCCATTGCCTCTAGTTCTTCAATGGTGAATGTTACAGTTTTTCCATTTTTAAGTTGCTTCACCGAAGCATCCAGTTTTGCAAGATACTCCGCATTACGCTTTGCCTTGAGCATTTCTTTGTAATCTTTCTCGGACAGTATAACTACTTTCTTTCGCCCAAACGCCTGACGAACCCTTTCAATAAAACTTGGGTTAAGGCCGCCAGCCGGAACAGGTACTGCTAGATTCATAATTTTACCTCTCTTTGGGAGTAATATAGAAAACTTCATTGCAGATTGCAATACAATTCTTTTTTAGAAAGCTGGCGCTCTACAATAGTTTCATGAGTGGAGTTCACACATTAGAATTTCTCACTGGTGGCCCATAAACATTTCAAATTTGTTTTATAAACATCATTTCTAACCCTATAAACTAAGATGGCAGGCTTTCGCCTGCCAAATGGCTATATTATCAATCGCCAAACCGAGAACAAGCCAT
>Ga0209755_10000212_pt1 | contig 113615 bp, 112 predicted proteins | sample TergutCo191P1_FD_187301 | JGI IMG/M metagenome (GOLD analysis project Ga0209755, IMG submission 187301) | Cornitermes sp. P1 segment gut microbial communities from Petit-Saut dam, French Guiana - Co191P1 (SPAdes) (version 2) | ecosystem: Host-associated > Arthropoda: Insects > Digestive...
TTGCCAAATTCACTTGACCACCATTCCCGTCAAACCTCACGGAATGCGTCGTCCGACGATTCCACAACTCCGCCCAATCGATGATTATTGACGCGGCACAAATGTCAACTGGGTTTGCCCCGCCGACGTTATCGGGGGGTCTTAACCACGTATTACGATTCATATTTTTTAAACCCGCGGGTTGTGCGGCTTGGGTCCACGCGCTGAACCCAACAATTGCATTATTCGCTTTGTTGCGAACACGTACGGGAATTTGTGCGCCTAATGGGATGTTCGACGACGTATTTGCCGCTTGGTTATGTGGTCGCCAACCGCCGTTATAACGGTAGTCCGCAACAACTAACAAATTCGAATTCCCGCCGCCCGCACAACAATTGTGCCACCCCGTCGTAACGCGTGCCGATACTCCTGTACGGCCTGGCATGTTGTTTCTTTGGTCTATCCCCGTCACGCGCGTGCCGCGGAATGCCTGTACCCAATTTTCGCGGAATGGACCATTGACGGTGATGCGCATGTGACCTGGGTTTCCACCAAATGCACCCGCACCGATTGTATTGTTATTGAATGTTCCTAGATCTAATGATGATATACGCCTACCATTGAATGCATTGGCGTTTATGCTGGCCGCCCTTTGCAAATTTGTGATTGTAAACTCCCTGTCGTCTACCGGGCCTGAAAATGCGTTGCCTATTATATTTAAATTATTCGCGGCGGGTATATTGGTGAAACTAACACCATTAAGAGGCGTATGAATAAAAGCACTGCCCCCGATTTGTGTCAACTGGCTGTTTGTCTCGAAAGTAACAGTTTGTAGGCTTCGGCTAGAATGGAAAGTGTTACCACCAATTATTTGAATCTCTCGGGGTATTGTAATAGAAGTTATTTGCGACGCACCAAATGCTCCGTTAGCATTCAAATTTCGTTGTAAACGCCTAGGTAGGGTATCATTACGATGTGCGCCCCCAGATACGTTTGTTGTACGAAACCTTGTTATACCTGTAGCCCAAAATACATCATTACCTAAATTCAGTTGTGGCGTAGTTTGATCTAAAGTATTTTCTGCGAATGAAACTTGGGTCAGGCTAGAATTACCTACAAAGCCTAGAGTCCCGATTCTCGTCACAGTACTAGGTATCCTTACATCAACGGTCTGTGCAGCACCGCTTGGAGGCCATACATTGGCACGGTAACCTCCTCGAGTCAGCCAAAAATGACCGAATGTATTATCTTCAATACGATTTAGTCCTTCTGGTAAAATAAGGTTTCGGATAACAATTGTACGCGTAACATTCCTTGTAGCACCATGTTGTGTCCTAGAATAGGTTCGTGTCCATGTGTTGCCTTGGTCGAAAAAATGACCAAAACCGTCAGCACCAAAATTCGCCGCGCCCCTAGGACCAATTGAACGCAATCGACCTGCTTCAGAACCTGTACCCAAAGGAAGCGTCAGGTCTATAAAAACAATTTGAGGCCTCCAAGTGGTGGCGTTTAACATAGTTAAACTATTATTCATGTTAGTAGTATTTACACCATCAATGCCCGTGTTCGTGCCGTCAAAAACCCTCATCCAAAAACGGCCAGTAAACCCAACGGCCCTAGCCCCGCCACATCCTGATGGTTCCCCAATAAGGTGAGCTGTGTTATTAGTATTTGTTGTAGGGGCAACTGGCATCGAACGTGCAATGGCAAAATATTGTGCATTCGCATTAAACATAGGAACAAATTCAGCGTTTTGTTGTTCCATTTCCGTGTGCATCGCAATCATTTCAGGTGTAACATACATCGTGTCATCATCGTCCCAGCCACCCGCAAATCCATCTGCATTTTCCGCGGCGACCATTTCAATTTTTTTATTATCCAAAGGGGCCACCCCCCCCCATACGAGAAAAACACCCAAGCCAATGGTGGTCGCCAAACACATCATCAAAATGACGCGGGCATTAAGAAATTTTTTCATTCGTGAGTTCCCCATAGTATAGTGTTATTATTATTCAAAACACCCGTTTTAGTCAAGTGATTCCAAGGTTTTCGAGTCCAAAATATCAAATTCCCCAACCCGAGTCCTAATAATCGTCGAAGCAATAGCAACGGTCCCAAGTTTTTGTGCCAAGAGTTTTGCAAGTGACCGCACATAAGTCCCCGTTTGACATTCGATTTCCACAAAGAATTCGTGGGGTTCAAGTGGTGTCGACCGATGCAAATCCAACCATCGCAAATCCCCACCCAAAGAGTCCGCAAGAAGTTCAAAGCGGTCAATGGTCACGGTTTTTGTCGGAGGCACAAAGTCGATACCCTGCCTTGCCAAATCGTACGCGCGCTTTCCGTTGATGTGGACGGCGGAAAACTTGGGAACTTGGATTTCGACCTCGCCGACAAGGGTCGGGAGGGCTTTTTCAATTTGGGCGCGCGTGGGTATGACTTTGGAGGTTTTAATAACAACACCTTCGTTGTCCAACGTGTCGGTTTCAACACCAAATGTAAACACCGAGCGATAGACTTTTTTCCCGCCCGAGAGTTGTTGGTTCAGTTTTGTTGCTTTTCCAACCAAAAGAATCAAAACCCCACAGGCTTCTGGGTCAAGGGTGCCAAGATGTCCGACCTTGAGTTTGCGTGAGGGAACACCAAGTTGTTTCGCCAAACGGGCTTTCACAATTGAAAGACACCGAAACGACGACATGCCAGGGGGCTTTAAAACATTTAGGATTCCGTCCATAGTTAAATCAAATCCAACTTTGTTAATTCGGCATTAATTTTTTGAAACATTTTTTCATACCCATCCACGTTCGGATGCAAACCGTCAATCAAATCTTTTTTCCCTACGACATCAAACATTTGAATATAAGAAACACTTTTCAAAGTACAAATTTCTTGGATAAAACCATCAAACTGGATAATTCGTTTGTTAAGGTAACTCTTGTTTTTTTGCAAAGAATCTGAAAACCGATTTGCGGTAAGCGACTCGTCCACATGTGTCAAGCCCACAAATATAATCTCGTTTGTGAATTTTTTTGCTTTTGAAATCAAGTCATTAATATTCTTTTTAAATTCTGTATCCGTGACACGGTCACCTTCACCCTCGATAATCACAGTATCGTTGATTCCAATCGCAAATATAACAACAGTTTTTTTGCCTTCAACATGCCTTGCCTGACACTCTGGGTCAAACCGATTCAGGATTTGCTGTGTCACTTCCCCGCAACGCCCGAGGTTAAAAACATCGACCTCATACCCATGTTTTTTATCAATGTATAAACGCAAACGGTTAACCCAACCGCCTTTTTCAAGGTCACCCATTCCGTATGTGATACTGTCACCGAAACACAAAATATTCATGATAACCTTTTTTCGACCTCGCGGACGATTTGTTTGCGCAACTTTCTGTAAGAACCGCGAAGTGTACAACCTGCCGCGTTTCTGTGACCGCCCCCGCCGAACGAAGCCGCGATTTCAGAAACGTCCGTCGTTCCGTGGCTACGAAACGATACGTTGAACCTTTTTTTACCCTGCTCCATTAAAAGAGCACTTATCATAACGTCTTCCATGCCCGAAAGATATTGCTTGTACTTGCCCTTGTGCGCGGTATTGTAGTCTTTTGCGTCTTTAAGTTTCGTAACCGACAAACTCCCCCGCAAATAAAACCTAATGTTTTTAAGTATCTGCCCCAAGCCAACAAACAACTGGGTATCATAGGTCAGGAAATTGACCTGGTTAATCCCAAATTTGTCACAACCGTATTCCACGAGGCTCGCCGCAATTCGGTGGGTTTGGGCGGTCGTGCTTGAGTGCAAAAAACAACCCGTATCGGTCGCAACCGCGGTATAGAGCGCATCCGCAATCTTTTTTGTAATCGGAACTTTTTGGGTTTCAAAGAGTTGAAAGACCAACTCTCCAGTAGCAGCAGCGGTCGGGTCCGAGAGCGCAACATCACACTTAAAGGCAAACCCCAAATGGTGGTCAATGCAAATAGCACTTTTTGAAATTTTCAATAGGGGTTCAAAAATCCCCATACGCTTGGTTTCCCCAAGGTCAACTATAACAATCGCGTCATAGCCCTTTCTCTCCTCTGGATACGCACTCTGAAACGTGTCGTGACCTTCGAGGTATGGAAATTGATTTGGTATATCTTCTTCAAAAAAGATATCAACCACTGCACCCGTGGTTTCATAGGCGTATTTTATGGCGAGTGCACTCCCCACCGCGTCACCGTCTGGGCGAATATGCCCAACGACAGCAATCGTCTTTGCGGCTTTTAATATTTTATGGGCCTTTGCAAAATCCGCGGTGTTAATCACGCATCTCCTTTGATTTGGCTAAGCAACTCGTCCACGCGGGCCGCGTTTTGCGCACCGTCGTCAACGATAAACCTAAGTTTCGGCACACGTCGGATTTTCATTCCGTTGGCAATCTCTGTGTGGAAAAACCCTTGCATGCCGTCAAGTGCCCTAACACCTTTGTTTACAAAAACACGTGCGGTTGACAAATCTGCACTGGCTTCCACACGCAAAATGTGTACGTCAATGACCGCTTCGTCACCACTCTTTTTCAAAGCCAAAGTCAACAAGCGAAAAATATCCGCATTGACCCGACCCATAAAAGCCGAAGTTGAATTGATTCCTTTACCGCCTTTTTCTTTGTTCATAGTAACCTCCTAAAATTCGTATTTCTTTCCGTTATACATGACGGGCAAGCGTTCGCTCCCGATACACTGTATCACATCACCGACTTTAATTTCAACTGTTCCGTCAAGTTTTATCCCGCATTCAAACCCAGACGCAACTTCTTTGGTGTCGTCTTTTTTGATTTTGAGGGTTTCAATACGGCATTCCCCAACTGTATCTTTTCCGCGAACAAGTTTTACTTTCTCGCCACGTGTGACTTTTCCGTCTTTTACCATACAGCCTGCGATAAGACCAATCGCACTGGACTTGAATACTGCGCGGACTTCTGCAGAACCAAAGTAGACCTCTTTATATTGAGGCGCAAACATACGCACCATTTTTTCCGTTACAAAATCAAAGATTTGATAAATAACATTGAACTCGTGAATCTGTTGTTTTTGTTTTTTAGCCAAAATTTTTGCGGTCGGACTGGTTTTCACATTGAACGCGATTATTAGGGCTTCGGAAACTTCCGCCAATGAAACATCGTTATCATTAACAACACCAACACCACTTGATATCACATTAACATTGACCTCGTCGCTGGTAATCGTATTAAGTGTTTGAATAATCGCCTCCAAACTGCCTGTCACATCGCCTTTCAAGATTACATTAAGTTGTTTCTTTGCTTTTGTATCCAAACTAGCAATAGCATCAATATCCGAAGCCAATTTTGTACTTGCTTTGGTTTGCGCACGGCGTTCTTTGTCTTTTCTTTCAAGCACAACCTGACGTGTAAGGCTTGCATCCACAACATAGCACGCATCCCCTGCTTTCGGCACATCCGAAAAGCCCAGAACCTGTACAGGGGTCCCAGGTGTTGCGGTTTTCATAGGTTTTCCATTGCTGTCCATCATCTTGCGAACTTTACCCGACGCGGTTCCCGCAAGAATAGTATCACCAATTTTAAGGGTTCCACTTTGAACCAACAAAGTGACAACTCCGCCGACACCTGCGTCTTTGCGCCCGTCGATAACGATACCTTGTGCGCCCTTGTCAGGGTTTGCGGTATAGTTGTTAATTTCGGCAACCAACAATATTGTTTCCAACAACTTGTCAATTCCCGTGCCTGCCATAGCCGACACAGGAACCATGATTGCCTCTCCGCCCCAATCTTCCGCCAAAACGTTGTGGGTGCTTAATTGCTCTTTGACCCTATCAAGGTTGAACTCTTTTTTATCCATTTTGTTCACGGCAACAATCATAGGGAGTTTATGTTTTTGGATATGTTTAATAGCCTCGATTGTTTGAGGCATAACACCATCATCCCCCGCGACAATAAGAATAGCAATGTCCGTAAGCGACGCCCCTCGCGCACGCATTTTTTCAAACGCCGCGTGACCTGGTGTATCGACGAAAGTGATTTTTTTCTTTTGGTGCGTAACTTGATAAGCCGCAATATGCTGGGTAATCCCGCCGTGTTCTTTCGCGGTAACATTTGTTTTTCGGATGGTATCCAAAAGCGTCGTCTTACCATGGTCAACGTGACCCATGATAGTAACAACCGCGGGACGGTGTTCCATTTTACCTGCGTCCTCGTCTTTGCTTTGTTTGTGTTTGTCGCGCATTTTTTCTTCAAATGTTTTATCGGCGTTAAGTTGTAATTCAAGCCCAAACTCGCCCGCCACCAAAGAAGCCGTATCAAAATCAATCGTGCTGTTAATCGTGGACATGTTTCCAAGTACCATAAGTTGTTTGATAATCTCGGTAACTGGTTTACCGATTTTTTCGGACAAAGTCTTTACCGTAACATCGTTTGTGTTTATAACAACAATATTAGACTGAACACGCGGGGTGTCGTTTCCTTCCTTGGCCTTTTTGGTTCTAAACATACGGGTCAGCATGCGTTCTTCAATTTCTTGTTCTTCCAACATACCGCGCCTAAGCAAAGCACGTTTGTCAAGCGAACCCGAACGCTCGGACGGGTCGAATGTTTTAACACGTTTTTTTGCCGAAAAAGTATCGACCTTTGGAACAAATTTTTCTGTCGGAGCCGAAGTCCTTGGGAGCCCACCCCCTGCACCTGCTGGGCGCGGAGGACGTGGACCAAAGTTGCCTTGACCGCCCTGATAACCCTGACCTTGTGGTCTTGGACCAAATGCAGGTCGCTGACCGCCCTGGTATCCGCCCCCACCTTGTGGGCGAGGTCCAAATTCCCTGCCTTCACGTGGTGGAAACCCAGGTCTTTGTCCAAAGCCACCTTGCCCTTGTGGTCTTGGTGAAAAACCACCCTGCGGGCGAGGGCCGCCAAAAGATTGTGCTGGTCTGCCGCCTTGTGCAGTTGTTGTTTGTGTGATTGGTCTTTGTGTAAAACCCGTTTGTTTCGCAGGCGTTGCTGCAGGTGTCGTTGGTTTTGGTGCAGATGTCTTTGTAAAACCACCACGTTCGTCAACCTTGCGCTCGGCATCTTCGCGTTCTTTCTGTAATTTTGCACGATAATCTTCGTACTCTTTTTGTTTAGACGCACTGCGCTCGGCATCCGCTTGCTGTTTTTCGGCGGTTCTTGTTGCTTGCTGTAAATTTTTAAATATCGCATCAAGGTTCCCGCGCACCGATGCCGACCTTTTTACAAGCGCGGAAATCTCTGGCAACAACGCACCGATTGACTTGAGGTGTTCTAATTTTCCGCTCTGCGCCGCCTGTTGATTTTGCATATTCAATAATTATACACACAAAGAAATTAATTTGCAAGTGTAAACTGACATTTGCTTTGTTGTGCTTAAAAAACCCCGCCCGAACTTCACAAATCTTCGGTGCCGATAAGTTGCCCTGCGGTCACACTAAAAAACTTAACGAACAAAACCAAAACTTCATAACTGGGTCTTTTCTTGTCATTTTCATACTCTGAAATTGTGTGCTGTTTTACTCCTATGGCATCTGCCAAATCTTTTTGGGAAATACACTTCTGCTCCCTCAGTTCTTTTATCCTCTGCCCGATATCTCTCATAGAGATATAATTACACACATCAAAAAATAATGCTTGACTTATCGCTATAAGCGATATATTGTTTGTTATCGCTACCAGCGATTTAATGGAGGAGAATTATGAATACCCCATACGTGACCCAATACTGTAACTTGAGGTTCGAGTGGCAATCCCTCGGAATAACCATAGACACCGCGACCGAGAACCAAGCCAGATTCATGCATGACCTAAAACAAAAAGCAATTGAACAAAGTGGTCTGACAGACAACGAATTGGATTTAATTTCTGTGTGCCGAAGATACAGATTATTAAAACAGGTCTATACCTACGCCCGAGGCATCAAATCATTGCCTCGATGATTTCTTTGGCGGATTCCATAGTACGTTTGTCTTTTTCATCATCACGAGTAGGGGAAATTTCGACAAGGTCTGAACCGACCATTAAACCGCTCTTTGCACTTTCACGGCAAATTGTCGTCATCTCCTCCAAGGTCATACAACCATTATTGTTATAAAACGTCGATGGCGCAAATTTTCTTTTTAAAGCATCAATATCGCAACTTAGATAAAACCCCAATTCCCCATCGTTGGTGACGCGCGAGATTGCACGGTTGTAATCTTTTGGGTTAAGCATCAGGATATTATTTCTTACGGCATAGTCCCTCATTCTTGTCGCACCAATTACGCAAATCCGCTCTTTGGGAACGACCTTAGACAACAAATATAAAACATTCGCATGACCCAAACCAAAAACATTCCCAAACGCATCTTCTTTCCTGTCATCAAAGTCCGTGTGCGCATCAACCCAGATAATACCACCGAAATTTTTAAGTTGTTTCAAAAGCCCCTTAACCACACCATATGTTACCGAGTGGTCCCCTCCAATCATAAGTGGTCGATTTCCCTCCAGCAAAATACGCTCTGTACGATTTTGTACTTTGATTGGAATGTCCTTGTTATAGTGTGGGAAAACAAGGTCACCATAATCTTTCTTACCCTTAAACAAACCCGCTTGACGCAAAAACTCTGGGGCACGTTCTTGCCCAACATGGTCACATCCCCAATGATGCCTCACGCCGAAAACACCGACTTTTGGTTTAACAACAGATTCTGTTGTCATAGTGATATCCTCACATGATTTCATTAAGAGTTAATATACACTATATTTTTGTAATTTGCAATAGTTCCAAAACTTTATCCGCAATTTTTTCAGGCGTAAACCCGATACCTTGCATTACGTCCTCGTCGCTTCCTGATAAACCAAAAGTATCGAACGCAACCACATCCCCTTTAAGCCCAAACTTTCCAAACAAGGCAAGGAAACTGTATCCCCGACCTAATTCTACACCAAGGATAGGCACGCCCAAGTTTTGTATCTCCACCATATCCGCACCCAAAACATGAGGAGCCATAGACGGGATACTTTTGACGTTGACAAAAACACCAATGGCCCCCAACAAGGTTTGGGCTTTGACACAAATTTGCACCTCCGACCCCGTAGCCATGATGACGGCTTGTGGCCTCTCAACATTCTTTTTGGTTGACGGTATACAGGCAGGCAAGTTCCCCCTCGACAATATAATTGCAGAGGGTTTTTCATTTTCAAAAGCATATTCAAATACTGCCGCGGTTTCCGCAACATCACACGGACGATAAACCGTTATGTTTGGAATAATCCTAAGTCCCGCAATGTGCTCGTTCGCCATGTGGGTTTTTCCGTCTTGTGGACTTCCCACACCGTCGTGCGTAAAGATATAAGTCACTGGCAAATTCATCATCGCAGACATTCTAATTGCGGGACGCATGTAATCTGAAAAAGCCAAAAAACACGAACAATAAGGCAAATACCCGTGGAGTGCAAGCCCGTTACTTATCGTACCCATGGCGAACTCGCGCACGCCGTAAGCAATGTTTTTCGCACCAAGGTTGTCATGAGAAAAAATATCAATCGCACCCGTACCGTCGGCGACATAGGCCTTGGTGCTTGACGCCACATCTGCATTCCCCCCAATCAAGCGCGGAGTCTGTGCATCAATTTGGTTTAACATAACATGACCCGCATCACGACCTGAAAGGCTTTTCTTCGGTGCCTCGCAAGTCAGGTCTTTGTGAGGTCGTTCTATAAACTCCAAAAGTTGTTCATACAAATCTGGGTATTCTCGGGCGTATTCTGAAAGGGCTTTTTTCCATTTGCGGTGTTTTGATTTTTTTTGAGAAACAAGTTTTTTAAAGTGCTCTAAAACATCTTCGTCAACCTCAAAAGCAGGAGTCAAAATCCCCCAATCGTTTCGCATCTTGGCAATTTCTTCCATAGACAAAACACTTCCATGCGCCTTGTTAGAACCCTCGTATTTAGTACCAAAACCAATTTGTGTGTGGGCAATAATAATTGTTGGTTTCTCGGTTTGCTTCATCGCGGTTTTTATTTTTTTTGTAATTGTGTACTCGTCCCCGCCGTCTGGCACAATAACCACGTTCCAACCCATAGAGCGAAACCGCTTTGCTGTGTCCTCGCCGTCCGCCATAGCGCGCGTTCCGTCAAGGGTCACATTATTGCAATCATACAAAACAATCAACTTGTTAAGTTTCCAAAGTGCCGCCAAGTTACAGGCTTCGTAACTGACACCCTCCATTAAACAGCCGTCGCCAACAAGGCAAAAAGTATGATGGTCAATAATATCGTGTTCAGGTCTATTGAATCGGTGAGCCAATTTTTTTTCCGCAAGTGCAATCCCAACCGCGGTCGCAATCCCTTGACCCAATGGACCTGTTGTACAATCAATACAAAGACGGCTATTGACCTCAGGGTGACCTTTTAAATCCGAGCCATATTTACGAAATGTTTTTAAATCCATATTAACGCCAAATGACCAAAGTGTTGCGTACAAAAGACCGCTCCCATGCCCCGCCGACATTACAAAGCGGTCACGGTTGAACCACTCGCCATCCCGCGGGTCGAACTTCATGTTTGTGTAAATCGAATACATCAAGGGCGCGGCACTTAACACCATACCCGTGTGTCCGCTCTTCGCGTGTGAGATTGTTTCGGCGCCAAGTACCCTCAAGGTATGCACCGCCGTTTGTTCCAATGTGTAGATTTGTTTCCCCATAACAATATTGTAACGAATACTGTTGAAAATTTCAAGTTTATTCTATACACTGTTTTTATGGAAAAGAACTTTGACTTTAAATCCGCCGAAGCGACCATTTATAAACGCCACCTTGATGAAGGTGCTTTTACCGCAAAAGTAGACAAAAACAAAAAACCCTACTGTATCGTTATGCCGCCGCCTAATGTGACTTCTCGTTTGCACGCGGGTCATGCGCTTTGTTATACAATCCAAGATATCATCATCCGCTTTAAACGTATGCAGGGGTTTGAAACGCTTTTGTTGCCAGGCGCCGACCACGCGGCAATTGCAACCGAAGTCAAAATTATCGAGGAACTTAAAAAACAAGGCATCGATAAAAACACCCTCACGCGCGAACAATTTTTGGTTCACGTAGAGGCTTGGTACAAAAAATATACCGCGGAAATAAAATCCCAAATCATGCGCCTGGGGGTTTCTTGCGATTGGTCACGCTTTGCTTTTACAATGGACCCGCAAAGCACAAAAGCCGTAAACGAAACTTTTGACCACCTATACAACAAAGGACTTATCTATAAAGGGAAACGGATGGTCAACGTCTGCCCTGGGTGCAAAAGCGCAATCTCCGACGCCGAAATCGAATACAAAACCGTGAGTCGCGACATCTACCACGTGTCCTATGGTTCCATAACGGTAGCCACCGTGCGCCCCGAAACTATCCCTGGCGACGTCGCAATCGCCGTCCACCCAAAAGACAAACGCTATGCCAAACTTGTCGGTCAATTTGTTTTTAACCCCATAACGGGCGCACAAATGCCAATCATCGCAGACGAATACGTAGACATGAAATTTGGAACAGGAGCCCTAAAAATCACACCCGCCCATGACCCAGCGGACTTTGAAATTGGACAGAGGCATAACTTGGAGCCAATCTTTGTTTCAGACCTATCCGACACCGCCCGAAAAACCGCAATTGAAAAACTTGAACAAAGCGGTGCCCTAGTCGCCACAAAAAAATACACAGGCAACATAAGTGTCTGCTATCGTTGCAGAAAACCGATAGAGCCGACAATCTCGGACCAATGGTTTTTGAAAATGACAGACCTTGCCAAACCCGCGATTGCTGCACTGAATAACGGTCTTGTTATCCTCCCAAAAAAGTTTGAAAAAACCTACCTCCATTGGTTGAACAATATAAAGGACTGGTGCATTTCGCGCCAACTTTTGTCGGGTCACCGCATTCCAATCAAGGGCGAAACCGATGTGCTTGACACATGGTTTTCGGCGGCACTTTGGCCGTTTTCGACACTCAACGGGAAAGACCGCGATTACTTCTACCCCACGCAAACGATGGTTACGGGGTACGACATTATTTTTTTCTGGGTCATCCGCATGGTTTTCATGGGCAAAGAAATAACTGGCAAACTGCCCTTCCAAAATGTGTTGCTTCACGGCTTGGTTCGTGACGCACAAGGGCGCAAGATGTCAAAATCCCTAGGTAACGGCATAGACCCAATTGACATCATCGACGAATTCGGCGCCGACGTTCTGCGCTTTTCTTTGATTGCAGGAACAAAACTTGACCGTGACCCTCGCTATAGCGTCGAAAAAGCCACCCTTGCCCGAAACTTTTGCAACAAAATCTGGAACGCGGTCAAGTTTTTTAAACTCATCGAAAACGAACCACAACCAGAAAAAGAATCACTTGCTGATAAATGGATACTAACCAAACTTAATACTCTTGTAAAAAGTATCATCAAAAAATACGAGAAGTTCGACTTTGGCGTTGCAGCCAACGAGTTACAACAGTTTTTCTGGTCGGACTTTTGCGACTGGTATATTGAGGAAAGCAAATCTTGCAAAAACCCGCGCGTATTCGGCTATGTTTTGAAAGTGTTTTTAAAACTCCTAAACCCAATCATGCCTTTTATAACCGAACATATATGGACAGTTGTACTTGGGTACAAAATTGGCTTGATAAACGAACCTTTCCCCTGCACCGACAAAACCCATAATTTCCCAAAAGCCAAAAAAGAGTTTGACCTATATATAGAAGAAATCAAACAACAACGCAACGCAAAGGACGAACTGGAAAACCGCGCAAAGCAAATCGAGTCCCTAAAAAAAGAAATCGCCCGTGGGGAAAACATGTTGTCGAACAAAAATTTTGTTGACAGAGCACCTAAAGATTTGGTTAAAAAAGAACAAGAGAAACTCGCCGAAAACAAGGCAACTCTTTCCGCACTTACAGGAGGTGGCAAATGATTGAAAAAATAGATTTTGTTGCCGACGAAATGGCAAAGAAATTGATACTCTTGTTTATATTCGAAAAAATGGAGTTCCCCCTAACGGACGCGAGCATCAACGAAATCATCATGAACAACCCCGAGTGGCTGGCTTACATGGATTTTCGTGAAGCCCTTTTTGGTCTTATAGAAACAAACTTGATTTACCAAAAAGTCCACTCTGGGGAAACCAGTTTTACCCTCTCGCAAGACGGCAAGACGGCACTTTCCCACTTTTACCAAAAAATCCCCGCATCGATTCGCGAGGAGATTGTAGAGTTCGCCAAAGAAAACAAACCAAAGTTCAAAAAACGCCAAGAGTACACCTGGGACTATTTTAAAAACAGCGATGGAACTTACACCGTTGTTTTAAGAATACTTGATAATATTTTTGGCGAAAACCTGTTAGAGATTAAACTTAAAACCGACACTCGGCAAGGGGCGAAACTTGCCGCGAACAAATGGCGCGAAAACGCCGCGTCAACATACGAGAGTTTATATATGATGACTTGCGCGGAAAACGCGAAGGAGGAGAAAAAATGATTTACAAAACAAAAGGTGTTTGTGCAACACACATCGAATACGACATTGACAAAGACGGGCGCGTACGAAACGTCAAGTTCCACGGCGGCTGCAACGGCAATTTAAAGGCTATGGCAAAACTTGTTGAGGGCATGACCGTTGCCGAGGTCAAAGAAAAACTCTCTGGTATCGGTTGCGGAATGCGCCCGACCAGTTGCGCCGACCAATTGGTTCAGGCGGTCACAAGCGAACAAAAAAATTAAATCTTGAAATTGTCTAAAAAGTGTGATAATATATGTCATGAATTTTACTGCAAACAGAGTCGAAATGCAATTATCCCGCAAATGCCAATTTAAAGGAATATGCAAACATTGTTATCTTGGACCCGCGCAAGATATTAAACTTAACAAACAAATTATTTTTGACACTTTTAATACTTTCAACAAAATCGAGGGTATTACTTTGCACGGCGAAGCAACAGGCGACATGGAAATGTTGGAATTCCTTGCGGTCAATATGCTTCAAGCAAGTGAGATTATGGAGATTAACGGAATAGCGATAACGACTAATGGTGTCGAAATCGAAAAATTACTTGCACTGTTATCTACAATCCAAAATGTGTATCCACACTCCCCTTTTTTAAGTTTAACTGGTGTTTCAGACACAAGATTCCATCGTGAATCTGCGAAAAAACTAGGATATGACTATGATGAAATCATGCAAAATGTTAGACGCGCAATTAATAAATATCCCGTTCCTGCAAGTATCACCCGTGAAGATTCTAGGGGCTATCGTTGTTCTGGTAATGCCGAGAGATTTAAAGACATCGTAAAACCAGATACAACTGTTGACAAGGACAGACTCAAGTACATCGTTGCAAGTGGTTTTCATGTCGACTATGACCGCTCTACCGACACCCTCCATGTTCCGTGCATAAACATAGATGCAACAGGGGCAGTTATTCCAAGTGACTATCTATCGTATAAAGATGTTGACTCTGGCAACTACACCTATTTTACCCTCAACGGAAGTAACCTTCAAGAGAACCTTGAAAACTCAATGGACCGCTGATAACCGCAACTACTACTCTGGGCCAAAGAGGTTATCGACCTCTTCTTTTGTTATAAGAACCTCACGCCCTTTTGCCCCGTTGTCACCCGATACATAGCCTGCCTCCGCAAACTGGTCCATAATACGCCCTGCACGCCCAAAGCCAAGACTGAACTTTCTTTGGATACTTGCGATACTTGCTTTTCTATCTGTGTTTTCGTCACGGACAAGCCACCTAAGAATCGGAATAAACGCAGGGTCTTGGCCACGGCTTGCCGCCGCCCCGTCACCAAAGCCCATCGCCGCCCCCGCCTGCGGAGGTCCGTTCAAAATCAGGTCCTCTAACCCATGGTCAAAGTGAACCTCGTTGTTCGCACGGATATAATTCATCACATTGCGCGCTTCCTCGTCGTCAATATAGGCACACTGGACACGCTGAATCGTGCCCAATTGCATATACAACATATCCCCGTAACCAACAAGTTTTTCACACCCAGGTTCGTTGACGATTGTGACACTGTCACCGCGCGACACGGTTTTGAAACCCAACCGCACTGGCAAGTTCGTTTTAATAACCGCAGTAATAACATCAACAGAAGGTCTTTGCGTCGCCAAGATAAGGTGAATCCCACTTGCACGACCCAAGGCTGCCAAACGCTGAACCGCATCTTCGACCTCGCGCTTGCCGTTGTGGATAAGGTCGGCGGCCTCGTCAATGACCAAAATAATATACGGCATACGTTCAAGTTGCCCATTTTTGTAATCGGTAAGAGAATGGTACTGTGTAATGTGTTTAAGTCCACACGCCTGCAAAGTTTTATATCGGCGCGTCATTTCTTCTTGAACCCACTTGAGTGCGTTCTTGGCTTGCTGAACCTCGCCGATAGAGCGCGGGATAAGCATGTGCGGAATCTCGTTATACATCCCAAGTTCAACAAGTTTCATGTCTATCAAGAGCAACTTGACATCAGCAGGGTCGGCGCGATAAATCAGAGATGTCAGAATTGTATTAATACAAACAGATTTACCCGAACCCGTTGACCCCGCAATCAAAAGGTGAGGCATCGTTGCAATGTCACCCAAAATCAACTCATCGTTTACGTTGCGACCAAGTGCCACCGCCAACGGACTCTTGTGGGTTTGCCATTCTTTGCTTTGGATAAGGTCACGGATTGCGACTTTGCCCACTTTTTTGTTAGGCACCTCGATACCAATAGCCGCCTTTCCCGCGATATTGTCGATACGGATTTTATCGGTCCCAAGTGTCATCGCAAAATCATTCTCGTGTCTATGCAAATCATTAACGCGCGTGCCTTGACCCAAGATGACCTCGAACCGCGTAATCGCAGGCGCAACAAGATAGTCGACAACCTCGGCTTTTACACCGAATTCTTTTAGTTTCGCATTAAGAATCCCCTTCTTGACCTCGGCATCGGTAAAGAAAGAACTTAGGTCCGTGGATTCTGTTCTTATAAGGTCCATCCCAGGCCTGTTGTAACGAACGGGTTTGTAAACCTTTTTTGGTTTTGCCGTTTCCATAACAGAATCATCAATAGAGGTCTGCCCCGCAATTGGACTCTGGGTCCTTGGTGCCCTAGGTGTCCGCGAAGTAACAACAATTGGCTCTGGCTTTTCTTTTATTGCGTATTCGGTCAGGATACTCTCGACATCTGGCTTTGATGTTGGAACGTCGGCTGGCGGAGGCGGTGCCGCGGCCCAAATGTGTTGTTGGGGCTGTGGTTGTAATGGCGGAGGCATTGGTTGGCTTGGCATCATCGGCTGTGGTTGCATATATTGCGGTTGGATGTATTGGGGCATCGGCGGATAGCCCTGCTGCATTGGAGGTTGTGGCTGGATATAATTTTGTTGCTGGAACTGTTGCGGCGGTTGTTGGTCCATATAAAGTGGTTGTTGAAGCCCACTGGTAAAAGCCAACGCGGCTTGGGTTGACATTCCCGTGATTTCGTCGCCGACAAATTGTGGTTTTATTGAACCCAACGGCACAGGCGCATCATGTATCGCCGTAGAAACCGTTTTTTCAGGCTGTACCTTATCAAGACCTAACAAACTTTTTTCCGAATCAATTTTTTTACGACTCTCGGTTTTAAGTAACTCTTGGTACCTCTGCTCTACGTGCTTGTTCAATTGGTCGAGGTCGCGCTTGTGCTTTGATTTGTTGACCTCTTTTGATTCCTTGTCAATCAGGTCTTTTGGTTTGTGTTTGATAACACGGTTTTCATTGTTCTTTGTAATTATAAACGTCGCCAAGAACGCACTGGCAATTATAAACGTGGTACAAAGCACAATCGATGCGCCAACTGTTCCCGCAAACACGTTCCACACAACAAACGACGGAATTGCAAAAACTACACCACCTGGCGTAATCGCACCAAAGCCGTGGCCCAAGTACTCTCCAAAATTCATGTCGTTTAAATATCTGTCTGTGAACACAACATGTAAAAGCATCAACATCGACGTAGCCATAACTGTTGCCGTGATTACATATCTTTTGTTAAATGTATATTTTTTTGAAAACTTCATGCAAAGTCCGCCTGCAATTCCTGCAAGGAAAATCGCAAAAGCATAAACCCCAAACAATCCGTAGATTCCGTCCGAGAAAAACCTTGGCCAACCAATGGCGGTAAGCAAGCCTGCAAGAACCGATATCCCCACAATTACAAGCCCAATTATCGCTGGGTCAACCACCCTTGGGCCCTTGGATTTCCGCCCGTCCCTTAAAATACCCGTCACAGTATTATCTTTCATAATCTATGTATTAACATAATTAAACAAATATCACAAGCAAAAACACAAATGTCACAAAAACCGAGTTAAAAATAATTCCGTCGAACCTATCCATGATTCCGCCGTGCCCAGGCAAATAAGTTCCATAATCCTTGATGCCTGTCTTTCTTTTTATATAAGACGCGTACAAATCCCCTATTTGTGTTGCAATAGAACAACCCAAACCAATCGCCGCAAACACAAGAAGCACACCCGTAGACGACGGCGCGACTTGTTCACTTAGCAGGGTTTGCAACGGACTAACGTCCCTGACAATTACCAAAGTCAATATTGCACCAAGGACACCACCGAACAAACCGCCTATTCCGCCTGCAATAGATTTGTTAGGACTTATGTATTGCAGTTTTTTTGGTAGCATATGTGGGCTTTTCAAAACACGGCCTGTTACGTATGCAAACGTGTCGGTAAGCATACTTGTAATAAAAATCATCATAATCGCCAAAGTCGTCACCAAATGCACGGTCACAAGTTCCCCCATTTGTTCAACCGTGGCGTGTTCCCCAAGGTGGTTTAGAATCAAAAAAGATGCGACCAACAACACTGGGTAGATAACAATCTTTGTGAACTCCCACGCGGATTTGGCTGCGGTCTTTGCGGGGTTTTCTTGTTTAAGTTCACACTCGCGAACAAACAACTTGTCCATATAGTTCATGACAAATGTGTAGAGCGCAAAGATAAACAGAACAAAGATTTGAACGACAATATGTAACCACCATGAAAACCCCGTAACCAATCCAAGCAAAACCATTGCGTACGCCGAGAATAAATATGAAATCAAATAAAATATCGAAACCGCACCAACCGCTGTGTCAATTGTTCCTTTGGGTTTCTTGCCTTTGATTGGTTTTTCACCTTCCAAGAGTTTCGGTGTTTGTTTGGCTTTTAAAACTTCCCACATAGCAACACCTGCAATTGCCAAGATAAACACATCAAATATCCATATGGTCGCAAACCTAAGACCAATGACCGCAGCAATAACCGCCAGGAACGCGATACCTGTGTAGATGCGCTTGACGCGCTCGGAGTGCCAATCAATGTATTTCATAAAGATATATTATCCCACCTCTTTGCCATCGGTCAAGGGTTGATTTTGGTTATCGCGAATTTGGTTATAAATCGCGAGTCCCACCGCAACCAATATCCCTATAAAATAACTGCCTATGATGAACACGGCAATGCTCATCCCCTCTACGGGCGAGTTCGCCAAAAACATACTGTTCCCCATTTCCCCGATTTGTGCACGCCTAATGATGTTTGCCACAAAAGCAACAATTAATGCCACACCATATATGATAGGTGACATTATAAGGTCTTTGAAGTTCGCGATATATTCTTTTGTTATAATAATGCAAAGAGCAACAAATATCATAACCATATGAAGTATCGTTGTATCCACGGTATCCCACAACGCGGCTCTGGATTCAAGTGCACCTGGCAAGATAATCGTGAAAATCCCGCCGACAATACTTGCGCAAACAAAAAACGGTAATAAAAAGCGGCGAACACGCTCGCGATGAAAATACACCACAGGAAACCCATAGGCGATTTGTCTGCAAAGGTGTGCGTTTAAATATGTGTCCCTAGAATTAGAGGCTCCGTCAATTGCGTTTGCGAGCATCAAAACAGAACACACAACCAATATAACCAACGAGGTCAAAAAGAAAATATGACGGGCGCGTTCTTGGTCTTTTATTTTGAAAGAAATCAAAAACGAAAACCCAAATGCGACAAGAGAAAGAAGCATAAATATAGGAACCAAAATAAATGACCTATAATCAATAACCCAAGTCAAAGTATTAACAATCATGGATGCCGAAAACATAAACAAAAGCGAACTTATTAATGCCAACTGGGTGCGCTTTTCGATTTTTTTGAACCACAGGATAATGCTAACCGCCAACCCAATTGTCAGCAGAATCAAAACGGTTTGCAACGTCGAATACAACATACGAGAATTATATACATATATATTGAGAATGGCAAGGGATGTCGAAAAATGTATATCTTTGGCGGAGATTGCCTTTAAGAGTGGCAATACAAAAAAAGCCATAATCCACGCAAAAGCCGCCCTCTTGTCTGATATCACGCCCCAGCGACGGGTTGCGCTCCGTATCTTTATCGCAAAAGCACACAGCAAACTTGGCGAGTATGAAAAAAGCAACACAATCTATCGTGCCCTTATTTCTGAAAACAATTACCTACCACCGATTGTTATGGGATTGTTATATAACAACTTTAAATCAAAAGAAATTAACAACGAAAAACTCTCGCGCAACATCAGGCTTGTCAAGTTATACACAGGGGGGGCGAATGACTGAAATTGTTTTAATCATCATAAGTGCGGTCATCGGCGCAGGCTTTGCCACGGGAGCAGAGTTATTATCTTTTTTTGGTTCCACAGGACTCTCCCCTTTTGTGACCGCAGTTTTGGTGGGTGTGTTCTCGATGATTCTTATGACCATTATGGTTTATGCAAAAAGAAAAGACTCCAAAATCACCAACGTGTTTTTTATGACAACATATGTTTTAATCTTCGCGGTAATGTCCACAGGGGTAAGACATCTTGCGGGACTTTCAACAATGTTGGTGGCACTCGTGTTGTGCGTCCTAACCGTAATGTGGGGGTTTAAAAGCGTCACAATCGTAAACAAATACCTAATGTTTTTTGTCCTAGGTATATTGTTGTTTACGTGTTTGCACGCACTTGTACTTGACCCCAACCAAAGCACCCAAACAACTTCCCCGACCAGAGGCATATGGCATGGGATTTGGAGGGCACTTATCTATTCGGGGTTAAATTGTTTGATGCTTGAAAAAACATATGAAGCAATAAAAAAGCAACACTCTCGTCGCTTTATAATTATTTCATCCGCGATTGCAACGGCTATAATTTGCGTCATGGTGTTTTTGATTTTAACAACCCTAAATTACACAGGAGTCAAAAGCGATATGCCAATAGTCACCCTCTCCGACACAGTAATAACGCGTATGGCGGTTTTGTTTTGTATACTTACATCAATGATGATTTGTCTTTACAACATTGTTTCTAAAAACCAAAGTCAAACAAAACAAAGTACTGTTTTACTGAAGTCCGCCCTTGTTTGTCTTATTGCTTTTTGCGCGAGTTTTTTTGGGTTCAAAGACATTCTCGGGTTCATCTACCCTCTTATTGGTATCGGTATGGTTTTGTACTGTGTCTGGTTGGGCTGGGGTTTGTATCGGGGTTGGGTTGCTTGCCGCCAAAGCAGCCGCCGCCAACTTCTCGGTATCGACAATGCCGAAAATAGCCTGGATATCATAAGTAATAAATGATTTGTTGGTATCCCCCCCTGTTTCCAACAACACGGTTTTAAAGCCTGGTGCTTCTTCGCGAATCTCGCGGATAATACCGATTTCACCGCCAACGGTTTTAACCTTTACACCAACACGGAGTCCATCCATCATCTCGGTAAATTCCGTTTGTTGTCGTTTGCGTCGTCTTGTCTGCGCCATTATCATCGCGACAAAAATCAACGTCATACCCCCAAGGGTCAGCCACAAAAATACATCGTCCATACTCTATAGTATCACTTAGACGGATTATATTGCAAGAGAAATCTGTCACGAAACTGTAAGAACGTGTCGTTTTTAATACTCTCCCGAATTTTTTCCACAAAACGCATCGTCCACCTTATATTGTGAATGGTCAAAAGCCTCAACCCAAACATCTCGTTGCAAATAACAAGGTGTCTTATATAAGCACGTGTGTAAGTTTTACACGCATAGCAATCACACTCTTTATCGATTGGAGAAAAGTCGTCTTTGAAGGTTGCGTTTCTTAGATTCATCCGCCCCGTGTCAACCATAGCGGTGCCCGTTCGTGCCATTCTTGTTTGGTAGACACAATCAAACATATCAATACCATTTTCAACCGCCCACAAGATATAATCAGGCGTGCCTATCCCCATAACATAGTGCGGAATTTTTTCAGGTAGATGAGGCGCAAGGGTTTTCAATATTCTTTGGTATTCAAGGGCGGTTTCCCCAATCGACAAACCCCCAATCGCAATACCGTATTTGGCAAATTGTGTTGCGTGTTTTAAACTCGCAAGCCTCAAATCCTCGTAAAAGCCCCCTTGCACGATTGGGAACAAAGCCTGTTTTCCCTCGGGGTCTAAACGTTTGTGTTCCAAAACACAACGTTCAAGCCACTCTGCCGTCATTTGGTCGTTCTTTTTGGTTTCTTCGTGGGTTATACCGCTTGGACTGCACACATCGAGTTGCATAATAATATCCGCCCCGATTTTGTTTTGAACCAACATATTTGATTCAGGAGTAAAAGTAAACTTTGACCCGTCGATATGAGATTTAAACGTCACACCGTCTTTTGATAATTTTCTAAGACTATCCAATGAAAAAACCTGAAACCCACCCGAATCGGTTAGTATCGGTTTTTTCCAATTCATGAATTTGTGAACTCCGCCCGCTTTTTGCACGATGTCCGCCGTAGGTCGCAAAAACAAATGATAAGTATTTGCCAAAATAATATCCGCACCCGTGGCTTCGATTTCCTCGGGGGAAAGACCCTTGACGCTCGCACACGTGCCGACTGGCATGAACACGGGGGTTGTAATCTTGCCGTGCGGTGTTGAAAAAACTCCTGTCCGCGCCAAACACTGGGTCGACTTACTTGTTATTTTGAAACTAAAACCTAAATTCTTTAATTCCATGTTCCCTCGTAAAAAGTTCGTTAAACCCGTCTTTAAACTCTTTTCCCTCGTGCAAAATCTCGTAACACAAACGACATATCGGCATATCGACTCTGTGTTTTTGTGCCAACAAATGCAAAGCCCGACTGGTATCCAACCCCTCGGCGTGGAGCCCGCAATGACCGACGATAGTCGGGAACAACGTTCTCGCGATAGCGGGGTTGTTATGTTTGCCTTTTTGTTTAAAAAAGACCTCACCAAACTTTCGGTTGTTACTGTTTTCCGAATAGAGTGTTGCCTGAAAGTCACCAAGGTGGCTCAACCCATACGCGGTAATCAACTTGCCTCCCATAGCAACAATCAAACGCGCGACCTCGTAAATTCCGCGAGCCATAAGCGCACCTTTAAGGCTTTCCAAATGTGCCCCGTCCAAAATCCCTGCCATGATTCCCAAAACATTTTTTGCGGCCGCACCGACCTCTGCCCCAATCAAATCATCGCCCTCGTACAAACGAATCAGATGACTTTTGAATTTACAAATGACGTCCTCCACAGCCTTTTGGTTTTCGCCCGCAATCAACATAAGGTTCGGCTGACCACCCACAAATTCTTGCACATGGCCTGGACCCACCCAGATAACAACATTGTTGGACTTGTCAACCTCGCGTGACAAAACCACGGACAACCGCTCTCCCGTTTTGTCGATAATCCCTTTCATGCACAAAACAAAAGTCTTACCCTTTGGTTTCCCCTCCGAAATTTGTTTTGAAAACGCTGGCATAGCCTGTGCCGCAATCGCAACGATGATATAGTTTGAAAAACCAAGTGCCTCACCCAAATCGTTTGTAAACGTCACGGTTTTTGGCAACTTTAGGTAATCGTTCTTTCGCGTCCTTGCCAAAGAAGCAAATGGCTCGCCCTCCAAACCCCAAATTAAAACCTCGTTTTTCAAAACCTCGGCCTGGTACCACGCGTGGAAACTCGCCCACCTTCCGCAACCCAAAATTGTTACTTTCATATATTGATTTTAACCAAAAGGTATTGCAATCGCAACTTATTTGTGCTATAATGCACATATGAATAACTTTGAAAATATCAAACGAAGATGGGACAAAACGTTTGCCTATTTCGACAGTTGTGGTGTTATACTATCGGCTCGCAACATTATAAGTTTGCTCGAGCCCCTTTGTGATGCACTAGAGCATCTTGAAAAACATTCACATATCAATACTCCGTCTGATTTCTATCAAAGTTTCCACAAACAGTGTATGCAAGAACTTGAAAAATCCGCAGAAATTGCAAAACAAGATTTGACATCTCTGATTTTAAATTATGAAAATAAAAAATGGACATGGCAAGAAAGTGGTGATGCAATAAAAGCATCCGATAAAACAAATGAAAGTATCAAAAACTTTTTGGCATCATACGAACAACACAAGCACGGAATCGACACACGCGATTTTGATAAAAAAGTTGGGCATGAAAAAGATTTTGCACAACTTGGGTATAAACTTTCAACCTCGGCCAACGTCGTCCGCGAAGGTGAAGTTCCAGCGACTATTAAAATATCACTTGAATCAGAGCATGAAAAATTTCACGTCAACACTTTCGTGGGTTTTGGCCAAGAAACCCTGGAAAAACTCTATAAAAAAACCGAACTTGAAACACAAGAAAAAATGAAGGACGAATTGTTCGTCTAAAGGAGAATAGCGCATGAATAATTATGAAAATATCAACAGAAGATGGCAACAGGTATACGACTTTCTCTTGACGTTTAACGATGACGTAATGGATAGCCGAGCAGATTTAATCGACTGTGAACTTGAAGACCTTTGTGAGATGCTTGATAAACTCTCGAAACACACCAAAGAACCAAAAAACATTTCTATTCCACCATACCCTGCCGAGCAGAAGCAACTTAGATTCTATACAGATTTCCACGCAAATTGCATGAAAACCCTTTTGACTTCGGCAGAAGATGTCAAAGAAAAACTGAACGAACTTATTTTGCAAGGTGAAAAAGCAATTGCCGACCGAGAAAAACCAGAGTGCCCTTCCGTTTCAAACGCATTTTTACTGCCAAGAACCCTAACACATGCATACAAGAGTCTTAACGAATTTACTAAACATTTCGCCATGTTCAAACACGGCATAGACACACGTGAACACGATTATAGATACCATGCCCAAGACCAACACCCAATCTATAAATCCGAGATGCAAAAGTTCAAAAAACTTGGGTTTAAACTCGACGTCACGGCGAACACCACTTTTCATGGCAAATTTGACTGGGACAAAGAACAAGAATCACACACAATGGAAATTCGACTAAGCCACGACACCGAGCCATACAAAGACACGGTCGACATCAACACGTTCAACGATTTCGTTCCAGAAACATTGGAAAAATTATACATGAAAACCAAACTTGAAACACAAGAAAAAATGAAAGATGAGTTGTTTGTTTAAAACCACCCATGTTATACTCCCCCATGTGGTTGGCAAGCCAAATCGTAGCGGGAATTGCACTTGTAATAATTTCTTATGGCTTTTTACGACGTGAAAAGACCAAAACCCTTTTTTGGCTTGGCATAGGTTTTCTTGTTTATGTTATTTCTGCGGGTTTGCTCCTAAATTGGGTCGGTGTTGCCGTTGTCAGCATTATGGCTATGCAAAACTTTGTCTACGCATATTTTGAAAAGCGCAACATCCCCTACAATACAAAACTCTCGTTTTTCACAATGTTGTTTTTCATAGCAATAAATATTATAGCCATCTACTTTACAATAGAGTGGTGGTTTGATTGGGTCATAATGACGGCGTCGATTATACTTGTCATCGCAACTTGGGCAAAAGGCATTCATGCAATCCGCTTTGCTGAAGTTTTATTCACAAGCGCAATGACGGTCAACCATGTGATATTCTTCAACATAGTCGCAATCCTCATAGAACAAATCATCCTAATCTCTATTATCGTTTTTTATTTTCGGTTTTTTGCGACTCGCAAGCACAAAGACCTCCAGGAGTAAATTAGCCCTAAACATCCTGCACTTCTAAATTCCCCCTTTCCCCCTTTTGTAAAGGGGGTGTCGCAAAGCGACGGGGGTTTTAAAAAATTCACGCTCTCACAAAAAAACACGCGTCGCCAAATGAAAAGAACCGAAACCGCTCCTTAACCGCAAGGTTATATAGTTCCAACGTTTTTTCCCTTCCAATAAAAGCCGACACCAACATGACGAGGGTACTCTTCGGCAAATGAAAGTTCGTAATCATCACATCAACCATTCCGAACTCGAACCCTGGATAGATAAAAATATCTGTGTCGCCATTACATTCGCGCATTTCGCCATATCTTTTATACACGGCTTCCAGTGTCCTAACCGAAGTCGTCCCCGTCGCAACAATTTTGTTTCCCGCTTTTTTTGCTTTGTTAATAATGTCGGCGGATTCTTTTGTGACGTTATACCACTCGCTGTGCATTTGGTGGTCATAGATATTTTCAACTTTAACGGGTCGAAAAGTCCCAATCCCTACGTGCAACAAAACCTCGGCAAAAACGACCCCCTTTTTTTTGGCTTTATCCATAAGTTCAGGCGTCCAATGGAGCCCCGCTGTCGGAGCCGCAGCACTCCCCGTTTGGTCTGCATAAACCGTGTTATAGCGATTCGGGTCTTTTGGTTTTTTGTTGATATACCCAGGAATAGGCATCTCCCCAACCTTTTGCGGGTCACCGTCAAAAGACATAACCGCCGTTCCGCTTTTTGGGTCTTTTGATTTAAGGGTTCCAACAACCGTTGTTCCGCTAGTATCGCTAATCTCAATTGTTTCCCCGACCCCGAGTTTCTTTGCGGGTTTCAACAAAATCTCAAAGGAATCATCATTCACAGGTTTGTGCAACAAAAGTTCAAACTTACGACCTTTTTTACAAAGCCCAAACATTTTTGCGTTCATGACTTTTGTTGTGTTTATAACAACAACATCACCCTTGTTTAAAAAATCAACAATATCATAAAAGTGTTTAAGTTCTACCTTGTCTTTTGGTTTATTGTAAACCAACATACGGCTGGCATCACGCTTTTCCAATGGGTCGTGCGCGATTAATTCTTTTGGGAGTTCGTAATCAAAATCGTTTGTTTGCATGAACACATATTACATACAAACCGCGCGCGTAGTCAACAAAGTTGCGGCAACAGAAACGGCATTTGTTATAACGGATTTTATTACCATAGTCGGGTCAACGATTTTTGATTTTGAAACGGGAACAAACTTGTCCTCCCGCGCGTCATAACAAACCGCTTTTTCCGAGAGTTTTTTAAACACACCCCCAGGGTCAACCTCGGCATTTTCGCAAATTTGTCTTTGTATTGAACAGAGTGCCTTTGCCAAAATCATAGCCCCCGCCGTTTCAATTTTTGAAACCTCGCTTGCAATCCTTATATAGGTATAACCTCCACCCGTGACAACCCCGCCCTTTCGTGCGGAGAGTCCCGCCATCAAACCGTCATCAATTCTAAGTTTTCGCTCTTTTGTTTCAATCGCGGTCGCACAGCCAACCGATATGGTCGCAACCCCACCTGACAAACTCGCCAACCGTTTTTTAAGGGTATCAACAAGATACTCGTCCTTTGTATTTTCAATCTGACCTCGAATTTGGTCTGCACGTTTTTTTACACGCAACTTAACCTCATCATCGACCGAAGCAATAAACTTTGTACTTTTCATACCCGAAACAATCTTTTCACAAACACCAAGATGGATAGGTAACAAATCTTTAATCGTCGTATCGGACTCTCGCCCAATCACGGTCGCCCCCGTAATCGCCGCTATGTCACCTGAAAGAGCCGCATAATTTATGACCTCCGACCGAACCGCGGTTACATCAACACCCGCACGCGCACGGTTTAAAAGAAGCCCCCCTAAAACATCGGGGGTAAACTCTGGCGCAATAATGAACAGAGCATCCCCCTTGTCCTTGATATATTCCAACGTTGGAATCAGGTCTTTGATTGAATTAATCGGGTCACTGGCAATCAACACTTTGGAACTTGTAATCACAGATTCCAACTTTGTGGCATCGGTCGCAAAGTACGGACTTGCCAAAACCAAACCACATTCCAACCCGTCCGAAAAAGTAAGAGTCGTTTGCCCATGGGTGTTTTCCTCTATGATAACCGTGCCGTCAGGACCAACCGAGTCGATTGCTTTGGCAATCATCTCACCGTCGGTTTTTGAAGCACAAGAATTTGTTATAACCTCGGCAAGTTCAGCCAAAGTGTCGCACTTTTTTGCCAGTTTATCGGCGAATTGGGTCGCAACTCGGGCGGCGTCAATAAGTTCGTCTTTTAACAAAACAGGGTTTTTTTCATCCCGAGCAAGGTTTATAATCTCGTTCGCCAAAACAATTACCGAAGTCGTGCCATCCCCCGCTTGGGCATTTGTCATTTGGCTGGCTTGTTTCACAATTGTTGCTCCCAAATTTTCAATGGGGTCAGAAAGGCTCACCGAGTTCGCAATTGTCACCCCATCGTTTGTAATTATCGGGTTTAATTCGGTGCCAAGCACAACATTGCTCCCCTTTGGTCCAAGTGTCGACTTCACGACATCGCACAAAGTATTTGCACCCTTAAAAATTTTTTCACGGGCTTCGTTCCCTGTTAAGACTTTTTCTTTTGTTACTTCATTCATTTTATCACCCCCAAAATATCGTGTTCGCAAACCAAAAGGTATCTGTCCGACCCCAAACTGACCTCGGTTCCTGCGTACTTTGCGACGACAACAATGTCGTCATTCCCCAGATTTTGACTCTGCCCCTTATCAACGACGCGCATGATGTTGCTTTTGTCATCAAGCCCGCGCGGGATATAGAGCCCAGATGCGGTTTGCGAATCATCGTTTGATGCCAACAAAACGCGGTCAAAAAGTGGCTTCAACTTTTTTGCTGTTTTCATTTTGAATCCTCCATGGCGGTATGCTATCATGTGATTATGGATTTGTTACCTCGACCTGCCATAAAAAAATGGCTTGATGTTGCAAAAGAAGTTGCCAAAGGCTCTACCTGCCTAAGACCCGAAGCCCAAATTGGCTCTATCGCGGTGCGGGACGGAAAACTTTTGGCCAGCGGAATGAACGGAGTTTTTGGGAAAAAACCTGCGTGCTCTACACGCGGATACTGTATACGCACCAAGAACAATATCGAATCAGGGACAAGGCGCGAGGTCGCATTTTGCATTTGCGCCGAACAAAGAATGATTTGCGAGGCCGCAAGAAACGATATTCACCTTGAAAATGCGGACGTTATTGTGACACACCTGCCGTGTGCAATTTGCGTGCGCATGATGATTGAAACGGGGATAAAGCGCGTGTACTACGAGGTCGATTACCCTAACCAGTTCAGTCGCGACATTGCGGAAATGGCGGGGTTTGAACTGGTCAACATCAAAAAAAATTATAATTTATAAAAACCCCCGTCGCGTTGCGACACCCCTCTCAGATACAAAAAACCCCCGCCCTAACGGGCACCCCCTTTAGGAAAGGGGGAATTACCAAACAACCCATTCCCCCTTTTGTAACAACCTCGCTTCGCGAGAACGTTGGGCGACTTCGTCTTGTAAAGGGGGTGCCCGTTAGGGCGGGGGTTTTTGTGGGTGCAGTGTTTGATTTCTGGGTTTTTGGTTGGGTTTTTTCCAGGTTATTTTTGGGTTGTTCTGGGGTTGTTCTGGGGTTGTTCTGGGGTTATTTCTGGGTTCTTTTGATTAATTCATAAACGGGTTTTGGCACAAGGTTTTCCACCGACACCCCTTTGTCCAACAATTGTTTGACGCGGGAAGAACTTACACCTTTTAAATTTTTTGGCGAGTAATAGTATACAGTACCCAATCCAAAATGTTGTCGGTTCCAGCCACCAATTCTTTGTTCATACAATTTGTCCTCCTCGTTCCTCAGCCCGCGGATGAGCGTATAACATTCCATTTCCAAGGCTTTGGCACCCGTGAAGTTTGAATAAACAACACAGTCAAAGTTTTCCAAATTGTTGTCTTTTGCGGTTTTCAAAATGGCATCACGCATTTTGTTCGCGTCAAATTTTCTGTTTTTGTCCTCGTTAATCGCGATACCCACAACGATGCTGTCAAAGTTTTTTGCGCTCTGCTTAACAATATCCAAATGCCCCATCGTGAACGGGTCGAAACTCCCTGCGAAAAAACCTTTGTTTTTAAACTCTATTTCAATTACAGAGGTAAAATCTTTTTCGTTGTAATCAATAGAAAATTTGTCACGCAGGTTAAAATAATCTTCTGTGATATCGTCGCGTTTAAGAACCGATTGCCACCTGCCCTCTTTGTTTTTTTTGATAAGGTGTTTTTCATGGCACATAGCAAAATATTTTGACCAAGGGAGTAGCGCCCAATCAATAACTACATCAACCCCGCCACTTTGTGCCGAAGAAATCATGCGGTCAATGACAAACTCTATTTCTTTGTAAATCAATTTGTTGTACGAATCCATTAGGTCTTTGTTATTAAACAAAATCTCGCCAAGTTGTTTTCGGTTTTTAAAAACCCCAACAAGGTTTACAACATCGGCTTTAATTCGTTCGACCTCCAAGAGTTCGTGCACGATTTTGTCTACGTCAACCAAAAGGGCGTTTCGCTCCATACTCAATTTTCGGGCATAGACACTTTTGCCACTCCCTGATTTTCCGCACACGCCGATGATTCTGTTAAGGTTCATGTCTTAAGTATATTGACATTGCGGATTTTGTCATCTACAATTTTATACATGGCAATATTTGCGAAATATATTTTCATCACGGGCGGTGTTTGTTCAGGTCTTGGCAAAGGTGTAACATCGGCGAGCCTTGGGAGATTGCTCTCTAACCGAGGTCTTAGGGTTGTTATCCAAAAGTTGGACCCCTATATAAACATTGACCCAGGGGCGATGAGCCCGTTTGAACACGGTGAGGTCTTTGTTACAAACGACGGTGCCGAGTGCGATATTGACGTTGGGCACTATGAAAGATTTTTGGGGCGCGAATTTACAAGAAACAACAATTTGACCTCGGGAAGGATTTACAGCGACGTTATCGAAAAAGAAAGAAACGGCGATTACATGGGCAAGACAATCCAAATCGTTCCGCACATCACCGACGAGATTAAAAACGTAATGCGAAATGTTGGAGAGGGCGAAGATATCGTGATTGTCGAAATCGGCGGTACGGTTGGTGATATCGAGAGTATGGCTATGATAGAGGCTATCCGCCAGTTTAGAAAAGAATTGGGTCCAAAAAACTCTGTGTCCGTTCATTTGACACTTGTTCCCTATCTCGAGTGCAGTAGCGAGATAAAAACAAAGCCAACACAAAACTCTGTTCGTGATTTGGCGCAACTCGGGGTTTTTCCAGACTTTATAATTTGCAGAACCGAAAACCATGTGAAACTTGATACAGGTGCGCGCGACAAAATTGCTATGTTTTGCAACATTGATGACACAAGACACGTTATACACAACTATAACTGCTCTTCTATTTACGAAGTTCCACTTATTTTCAAGGAACAGGGTTTGGACCAACTGATTTTGGAATCCCTAGACGTTGTTGCACACAGAGATAATTTCAGTGAATGGAAACAAATGGTATCGAAACTCTTGCACAAGCATGAGGTAACAAAAACTATTGGTATCGTTGGGAAATATGTTGCGGTTCCTGATTCGTATCTTTCGGTTTCAGAGGCAATCAAACACGCGGCGGCAGAGTGCGGTATCAACATTGACATAAGGCTTATACCAAGTGAAGAACTTGAACGACCAAACACCGATATTGGGCATTACCTTGACCACCTCGATGGAATTATTATCCCTGGTGGCTATGGCAGGCGCGGGACAGATGGGAAAATCATGGCGGTTCGCTATGCACGTGAAAACAATATTCCTTTCCTTGGAATCTCGTTTGGCATGCAGTTGGCGATGATAGAGTTTGCAAGAAACGTTTTGGGTATAACACAGGCGCACAGCACCGAGATTGATTCCGAAACAAAACAGCCTGTTATCTATAAAAACCCAAACGGGGTCAGAAAAGGTTTGTTCCCAAGCGCGGTTGAAAAAGGGAGTACGACCTATAAAATGTATGGCAAGGCAAAAATTTCCGAGCGACACAGGCATAACTTTGAGTTCAACAACAAATATGCAAAAAAGTTCACAGACAACGGCATGATGATTACCGCGAAAAACGATAAGGACTTTGCAGACGTGGTTGAATTGATTGCGCATCCGTTCTTTGTCGGAACAATTTTCCACCCAGAGTTTACATCTCGCCCGTTTGCGCCTCACCCAATTTTTAAAGGCTTTGTAAAAGCAGTAAAGGAGATTAAAAAATGAACATGAACATGGAAAACATCGAGCATCTTGGTTTGCTCCGCCCTGACAAGAGTATCCAGTATGATTCTGTGCTTGAATACATCAAGACTATTGGTGACAAAAAACAGAAACAAACAAAAACCGAAGATTACGGTATAGTAAATTCGATATCGGACCTTAGAGAGGACAAGGTTATCAAAAGTCCAGGCTATGACAAGGTTTTTTTGAACGCAAAAAAGCGCGACGGAGAGGGCGACGGAGATTATTTTGTTGCTCCGCGTGTAGTCGAGTAAGGAGATAATCATGATAAAATTTGAAGAACTTAACATTGAACAATTTGTTTTGGAACTAAAGCAAAAAAAATTCACCGCAACCGAAGTTGTGAAATATTTTTTGTCCAAAATAAAAAAAGACAAAAGAAACTCGGTTTTAGAATCGTTTGACAAGTCGGCACTTAGGCAAGCCGTCATCATTGACGAAAAAATTGCGTCGGGAGCAAAAGTTGGGAAACTTTGCGGGGTTCCGATTATTATTAAGGATAATATCTTTTATGCGGGACACAAATCCGCGGCCGCCAGCAAAATGTTGGAAGATTTCGTTGCCCCTTATAATGCGACGATTGTTGACAAACTTTTGGCGGAGGACGCAATCATTATTGGGCGCGCAAACATGGACGAGTTCGCAATGGGAACGACAGGAAGCCTAAGTGCGTTCGGAAAAACACTTAATGCAAAAAGCGATAACCACTATGCAGGTGGAACAAGTTCGGGCTCGGCAAGTGCAGCCGCTAGCGGACTTTGTCTAGCCGCGATTGGTTCGGATACGGGAGGCTCTGCCCGTTGCCCTGCCGCATGGAACGGGGTTTTTGCGATTAAACCAACATATGGAACCGTGAGCCGATACGGGATTACGGCCATGGCTTCGAGTTTTGACCAAGCAAGTCCAATCGCAAAGAACGCAAAAGATACGGCTTTGGTTTTATCAGTCATGCGAGGCAAATCCAAAAACGACGCGACAAGCATCGACATTAAACCTGTGAAATTTGGAAAGAAACTCCGCATTGGTTACGTGAAACAAGTTTGGGAACACAAAAAAGACATACAAAAATCAGAACGGTATGAGAAACTTTTTGAGAACTTAAAAAACATGGGGCACGAGATTGTGAACCTTGATATAAAAAACATGGGTACCGCATTGACGGCTTATTATGTAATCGTGCCTGCCGAAGTATCGAGCAACATGGCGTGCTTTGACGGGCTTAGGTATGGGGCGAGGTCAAAAGAAGAAAAAAACATCGAGGAATTTTACAAAGCCACGAGGTCAGAAAATTTTGGCTCGGAAGTACGCAGGCGTATCAACATTGGCAATCTTGTGATGAAAGAAGAAAACATAAACACCATTTATAATGGGGCGAGGACGATGAGGGCGGAACTTAAAAACGAATTTGCCGAAGCGTTCAAAAAATGCGACTTTATAATAACACCTGTGACACCAAACGAGGCTTCAAAAATCGGGGAAATCACCGACCCGTTGCAGGCGTACCTTATCGACCTATTCACAATCGTTGCGAACATGACGGGTTGCCCTGCCCTTGCGATACCATTTGGAACGGGAAACACGGGGATGCCACTTGGGATGCAACTCTTGGGGGCAGCCCATTCGGATGACGCATTATTCGCGGCAGAAAAGATTATTCAGGAGGCAATGAAATGAGCAAATATGAAGTAACCATAGGCTTGGAAATCCACGCCGAGTTAAACACAAAGACCAAGGCTTTTTGCGGTTGTGCAAACGAATACGGTGCCAAGCCAAACACAAACGTTTGCCATGTGTGTCTTGCGATACCTGGGACATTGCCACTTATAAACCGTGCGGCGGTGGAAAAAACCATTGCGGCGGGTCTTGCCATAGATTGTAAAATCAACGATATAGCGGTTTTTGAGAGAAAACATTATTTCTACCCCGACCTTGCAAAGGGCTACCAAATCAGCCAACTTGAAAAGCCGATTTGTTTAGGCGGGGGGATAAAACTTGGAACTGGCAAATTTATTCGTTTGAACCGAATCCATTTGGAGGAGGACGCGGGGAAACTCTTGCACAATGCGGTGAGTCAAATATCTTTGGTTGATTACAATCGCGGAGGGGTGCCGCTTATCGAGATTGTTACCGAACCCGACATTGCAAATGCCACCGAGGCCGTAGAATTTTTAGAAGAAGTTCGCCAGCGTTTGGTTTACGCAGGCGTTGCCGAGTGCCGTATGGAGCAAGGGGGTATGCGCTGTGACGTGAATATTTCTTTGAAACCAAAAGGGGCAAAAAAACTTGGGAATCGTTGCGAGGTTAAGAACCTTAACAGTTTTAAAAGCGTTGCCCGCGCAATCGAATACGAAGCCAAGCGTCAAAGTGAACTTTTGGATAAGGGTGAAACAATATCTGTTCAAACCCGCAAATGGGACGAGGGCGCAGGAAAAACTACCCTCATGCGCGACAAAGGTGAGGCTTACGATTATCGGTACTTCCCCGACCCTGATATTTATCCAATTCGCATTACCGACAGAGATGTTGCGGAGATTAAAGTTGCGATGCCCAAATTGGCGCACGAGTTAAAAACCCAGTTCGTGACCGAGTTTGGTTTGCCAGAATACGATGCGCATGTTCTTACAAAGAACAAATTATTGGCACATTTTTATTTGGACTGTGTGACTTTGTTGAAAGAACCAAAAGCCGTTAGCAACTGGACAATGGTTGACATCGGCAAGATGATGAACGACGCAAACACCGATGTACCGCCAGTGACGCCCGCGCAATTGACCGAGATTATCAAAATGGCAATGGATAAAACCATTACCAAGACGATTGGGTTGGAGTTATTGCAAAAAGTTTCGGGCGATTCCCGCAAATCACCAAAGAAAATTGCCAAGGATATGGGTCTTTTGGACGGGGTTTCAGATGCCGAGATTAAAAAGATTTTTGAGGCTGTAAAAAAAGATAAGCCTGCCCTTGTGGATGATTTCAAAAATAACCCGCAGAAAGTCTTGCCGTTTATCATTGGGCAAGTTATGAAAAACACGCGGGGCCGCGCCAAGAGCGAAATCGTCGAGAAACTTGCAAAAGAGTTTTTCAAGTAACCAAAGTTTTTTACCAAAATAAAAACGCGCCTGAACCCAAGCGCGTTTTTTAAAAACAAAATATTTAGAACGTACCAATTTGTTCTACTTCGTCTGGTCCAAGGTTTACGACATTCGATGTTGTGGTTGTTGTTTCCCCAAAAAAGTTTGGTGTGCGGAGTTTTGATTCCAACCCTGTGCTTTTCAAAAAAGTAGGGCAAAAACTCGACGTCGCGGAAACGTACTTTGTAGACGGTAAGTCAGATTTATAACTCATGCACATACATTAACATATGCACCGAACCTTTGCAAGATGTATTTTTTATTTTCTGATAAAAAAATTAAATATCAAGTAACACTAAAATCCTATTCAGAACCATCATGCCACGGTCGGTGCAGGCAATGTTTTTTCCGTGACGAATCATAAGCCCTTGCGCAACAAAATCGTCAACAATTTTTTTGCGACCCGAGAGCAATTTTTCATCAACCCCGTCGGTGAGCCTTAACCCCAACATAACGCGGTCAGCGTCAGACCACTTTTCACCAAAGTGTGACTTTGCCCCGCGCCCAAAGCCAAGCCACTCCCCGCACGTCCAGTAACATAGGTTGTGTTTGCTTTGAAATTTTTGTTGCGCATAATTAGAAACCTCGTATCGCTTATGTCCACACTGTTCTAATACTTTTACAACACGGTTTTGTTCAAAAACACTTTTGTCCTCGTCATATGGCGGGAAGTTGTCGCTTGTCAAGGCATACGCAGACACGTGTTCAAGCATGCGCAAATATCTTTTCGGCAAAACAAGTTTTCCACCTGGGACACTGTGGATAAGGTCGATGCTAACATTTTCAATGTGCTTCCTCGCGAGTTTTATTGCACGCTTGGCGGTTGAAACACTGTGTTTCCGCCCAAGGATTTTAAGTGTACGGGGAGAGAAACTCTGTACCCCAATCGAAACTCTGTTAATACCAAAATTTTTATAAGCAACAAGTTTTTCCTCCGTCAAAGAACACGGGTTGCATTCAATTGTAATCTCGGGGTTATCCGAAATATTAAAGCGGGAATTTATTGCGAACAAAATCCGCCCAATAAAACGGTGTGGGATAAAACTTGGGGTGCCTCCGCCGAAGTAAATTGTTTCGACGGTGTGTTTGCTTGTGTCGTGTTTGCAAGCAGCAATTTCCGCGCAAAGACTGTCGGTATATTCGCCTACGTCGCCACCAACCGAAGATTCAAAGTCACAGTACGGGCAACGGTTTTGGCAAAACGGGATGTGCACGTAGATTGAAAGCGGTTTTGATTTGTTCGCACTTGTTTTCATGTTTTCAAAATACTTATAAACACCTCGGACGGAACTTCTACGTTACCAAGCATCCTCATGCGCTTTTTGCCTTCTTTTTGTTTTTCCAAAAGTTTTCGTTTCCGCGAAATGTCGCCGCCATAGCATTTTGCTGTAACGTCTTTTCTAAGTGCCTTGACGGTTTCGCGCGCCAAGATTTTGCTACCAATCGCGGCTTGAATTGGAATTTCAAACATTTGGCGCGGTATAACGTCTTTTAATTTTTCAACGATAATTTTCCCGCGGTCATAGGCGCGCTCTTTATGAACAATCAATGACAAGGCATCACAAATCTGTCCATTCAACATAATGTCCATTTTGACGAGGTCGCTTTGTTGGTATCCCGCATCGTTATAATCAAGTGACGCATATCCACGGGAACAACTCTTTAATCGGTCGAAAAAGTCATACACGATTTCATTGAGGGGCATTTTGTACTTTAATGTTGCCCTCGCCATAGATGTTGACGGTGCGTCCTTGCGCCCTCCGCCGTAAACGATATCAACCAAAGAGCCACGGCAGTCGTCGGCAAGGCTCATGAGCGGACCGATGTATTCTTGTGGTGTGTAGATGTCCAAATCTACAAATGGTTCATACAACGATTTGATGGTGTCGGGTTTCGGCATATTCGCGGGGTTCGAGATTTCTAACTCTGCCCCGTCGGTTTTTTCGATTTTGTAACAAACACTTGGCGCCGTCGTGATTAGGTCGAGGTTAAATTCACGCTCAAGTCGTTCGGTGATGATTTCCATATGCAGTAGTCCCAAGAACCCTACCCTAAAACCAAAACCGAGTGCAACGGAAACCTCGGGTGAAAACTCCAAAGCCGCGTCGTTGAGTTTTAGCTTATCAAGTGCGTCTTTAAGGTCGTTATATCGGTCACCGACGGTGGGAAACAAACCCGAGAACACAACGGGTTTGACCTCTTTGTAACCAGGGAGTGCGACCTTGGCTGGGTTCGCGGCAAGGGTGATTGTGTCGCCTACTCGGATTTCGGCAATGGTTTTGATGCTCGCGGTTACATAGCCGACATCACCTGCCAACAATGTGTCAACTGGTGTTTGGTTTGGTTTAAAAATACCGACTTCGACTACGTCAAAGGTTTTGCCACTACTAAAAAACTTGATTTTATCGCCTGCTTTGACCTTTCCGTCCACGATTCTGACAAAGCAAATCGTTCCGCGATAATTGTCATAAAAGCAATCAAACACAAGGGCGCGCAAAGGTGCGGTTTCCTCTCCGTTTGGTGGAGGCAAAAACGTTATAACCTGCTCTATAATATCTTCGATTCCGATGCCTGCTTTTGCGCTTGCAAGAGGGGCTAGGTCCGCATCAATTCCGATTATGTCTTTGATTTCTTGGCGAACTTCTTCGGGGCGTGCGGCGGGCAGGTCGATTTTGTTTATTACGGGAACAATCTCTAAACCGTTGTCCATTGCCAAGTACGCATTTGCAAGGGTTTGGGCTTCGACACCTTGTGCGGCGTCAACAACCAATATTGCCCCCTCGCAGGATGACAAAGAGCGTGAAACCTCGTACGTAAAGTCCACATGCCCTGGCGTGTCGATTAGGTTTAGGGTATATTTTTTTCCTTTGAAATCGTAAAACATTCGGGTGGGGGTCAGTTTTATTGTAATACCGCGCTCGCGCTCTATATCCATAGAATCCAAAAGTTGCGCCTCCATGTCGCGCTTTTGCACGGTGCCCGTGAACTCCAACAACCTATCGGCAAGGGTTGACTTGCCATGGTCGATATGGGCCACAATGCAAAAGTTGCGGATAAATTCTTGACGGCTCATTTTACACCACCCATAGTAACATCAACACACTCGACACACCGTATATTGTGGTTGTACGTGCGCGTCAAAAAAAGTTTACCACTCAGTTTACCACTTCGTACCGAGATTCGTACCGCATTCTGCCGTTTCATGGAACAAGTATACCTCGATTTTTAGCAAAAGTAAATCAGTATATTAAAATTGCATAAAGTATTTTTTACAAACAAAAACCCCTCACCGTATGGCAAGAGGCTCTCGTTTTAGAAAGGCAAGTTCACATTCCGAAGAAGTGTCCGTATCTTTCACATAACGGCAAAAACCAGTCAATTGTATTCGGCAATTTGTAGGAAGTTTACAAGGCATAATATTTGCATCTTTACAAATTGTCAATGTTGTGATACGATGTTATATGAGTAAACCAAGAGTCCTTGTAAACTATGTCGAAGCTGGCATGGGTCATATTACAAGTGCAATGTCTGTGGCGGACAGTTTGCGTGAGCATTATGGCGATGAACTAGAAATAATTGATGCCCACATGTTCCGTGACACAGAGAACAAGCATCTTGCGGAATTTGGGCGGTACCTTTCCGAGGGCACAAAATCATTTAGCAAGTCCAAATATCTAAGCGATTTTAACTTTGCCATGCGCGACATGCTTGGACCGCAGAAACTGTTGAAAGTTACACACGAACTTTTCCCAAAAGCAAAGAAAGCCGCAATCAAGTTTTTCAGAAGCATCGAGCCAGATGTTATTGCTACGACACACTTTTCTGATGCGTACTTTGCAAAAAGTTATCAAAAGCGCAAGAAAAGTAAACCATGCAAAGTCGTAACATACAACCCTGATTTCGACATGTTTGGTATGTGGAACAACAAAACCGACCTATTCATTGTCAACAACCCGATAGCATACGGGCAGGCCCTTGCGCAAAAATTCAAAAAGAAAAATCTTCGCCAAGTTCCATTTTTGATACGCAAAGATATTGCAAATTTTGGTCTGACAAAAGAACAATGCCGCGAAAAACACGGACTGCCACAAGACAAGTTCACTGTGGTATTAACCGACAGCATCTATGGTGCGGCGAGGTTGCGTCCGTTCACAGACGAACTACTTAAAACAAAATCCGATATGACAATCATACCTGCCGTAGGTAAAAACCAAGAGTTGATGAGCCTTTATTCTGGGCTCTCTCAAAATCAGCCTGGTAATATAACACTTAACCCTGTTGGATTAAGGCTTGATTTGTTTGAATTTTATAAAGCCGCCGATGTTGCCGTCGTAAAAGCAGGTCCTAATACATTGCTTGACTGTGGGTTTATGGGAACGCCTGTAATTACTAACTTTTTTGCAACGCCTACCGAGGAATTTTCCAAAAACCTGTTCATCCAAGAATACGGTATGGGAGAAGAAATAACAGATGCCGAGGAGTGCCGAAAACGATTAGAGGCGTTTGCGAGTGACCCTGCCCTGCTTGAAGGTTATAGAGAAAACGCCGAAAGACATTTCAATATAAATGAAACAGGAGGCAAGGCAATCGCCGACATAATATATGAAAGTTCAATTTCTTAATCCATTCAGCGTAGACAATATTGCCGTGTCCGTCGTTGAAAACGATGACAGTCGGAATATTTTGTTACTCGATTTTGGTCCAAGCGTGGCAAGTCATTTGCTTAGAACCGACATACTTACCACTTCAAAGAAAAAACAAATCGTGGCTTTTGGGTCACACATTCATTCAGACCATGTTGGCGGTGCCAAGCAACTTGAAAACTTGTGCGACATACTTCCCGACACAAAACTCTCTTTTCTCTTACCGCCTGAATCTTCACGTCCTTCGATGAGTAGACAACGTAGCCAAATGACATCTGCCCTTAACAAACGTCTTTCAAAGATAACACAAATCTCACCCGACGAAGTGCGCGACATTTTTGGTCTTAAAAACATCGACTTCGAGGTCGCACGCCACAATCCAGTCGATAATGTTCACACAACAGTTTTGATTATGGAAATGCTTGGTGACAAACAAAGGAACAAAACTTTTTTTGCGGCTGACAATGATGATAAAGATTTTCTTAAAGACGTGCTTGAAGATCCAACTCTTTTTGAGGTCAATCAAGATGTGACTTTCAAAAGCCATGGACTTGGTTTACATTTTACATTGAAAAAACTTGAAAAACTTGCATCAAAATTGGAACTTACTGATGAAGACAAAAAACGAATAATCGGTATGCACTTCTTTAACAAAAAAGTTGCAAGGAAAATGGAGTCAAAAGGTTACGGCTCAGCGCGGGAACGTCTTTACACCTGCGCTCAATTGTGATAAACTTTTTATATGAACCGAAAATTCAAAATAATAACCGCAAGCATTTTGGCATTTTTGTTTTTGCTCGGCGGGGGTATTGCCACATTTTTTTTGTGGCCAACTGGCGATGACGATGATGGGTTTATAAATATCGGAATGAACATAAGTGGCTCGCCGTATTTTTTTGCTCGCCAGTTGATATTCAATGATGTTATGAAAACACGAAACCATGTTTGGGGAACAGAACAAATTTGGCAAGGCGGTTTCACGGGCAATATTCACGCCGATGGATATCCGCTTGGGTTTACACCTAATCGCCCCACCTACCTTTGGAACGAATCTGCCCCAGCGGTTTTAATTAACAACATTTATGCGGGTGAATATGTGTTTTTATATGATGGAGAGGGTGTCATTCATTTTTTCGGCGGCGTGGAAATTGTTTCATCACAACCAGGGCGCAAAAATCTCACTCTTTCAGAGTCCACGACCCAACGCGGTGTTGTTATTCGCCAATCTAACCCAAGCAATCATTTGCGCAACTTTCGCATGATTCCCGTGCGATACGCAAATAACGAAAGCACAATGCCGCTGTTCAGACGTGACTTTTTATCCGCACTTGGTGGCATGCACGCAATTCGGTTCATGGACGCGCAAGCCACAAACGACAGTATCCAACGATATTGGCAAAACCGCCCACGGGTGAATGACTGGTCATGGCATAGACCTGGGCTTGGATTACCCTTGGAAGTTATGATTGACCTTGCAAATGAACTTGGAACCGACGCGTGGTTTTGCGTTCCACACTTGGCAGACGACAATTATATACGAGAGATGGCACGCCTTATCCGTGGGCGCCTTAACCCAAATTTGCGACTGTTCATCGAGTACAGCAACGAGATTTGGCACCCTGGCTTTGCACAAGGACGATGGGTCAATAATCCAAATAATGCTTGTACCCATGTCGTGACAGAATTAAATCGAATCCAGCAGCAATATGCGAATCAATGGAACAACAACGCTAATCATCACAAGCAGGCATTTTTGATGGCGCGGACGTTCCGAATTTTCGAGCAAGAGTTCGCGGGAACTTACCGCAACCGCCTCGTCACCGTTGGGGTTAAAACCCACATGCACCTGCCGTTCATGCAAGAAACAATTGATTTTTGGAAATCAACCGACGATTTGCCTGACGCCATTTCAATTACCGCATATTTTAATTTCACCCAAGTCGATCATGATAGATGGATGCAAAACCCAAGTACCGTTACTGCGAATGATGTCTTGCAGGCAATTTTTGATGGCTGGGATTATTATGTCGAGAGCCAAACCAACATGGCGAACCTAATAAATGCAAGCGGCGCGAAACTTATTGTGTACGAAGGTGGTCAGCACATGCAGCCTTGGAATCAACAAGTCTGGCCGTATAATCAAGCGGTTTGGGACGCACAGATTCATCCGCGAATGCACGAACTTTATATGAAAAATTTCAAACTTCACAAAAAGTTAGGCGTTGATTTGTTCATGCACTTTGCGTTTGTGGGTACACGGGAATCGCGATATGGTTCGTGGGGTGCACTTGAAAATGTTGGTGATTATAATGCACCTAACATGATGCAAGTCGCTCCAAAGTGGCATGCAATTATACAGGCAAACAACCGTCTTTCAAGGTAGAAGTTTACCAATTAGTTTACCACTTCGTACCCAAAACGACACTTTATGACATATTTTTATCCGCTATATAGTGTTTTGGAAACTATTAAACCACTATATGTTTGAAATATCTATGTAGGTGACGATGCAAAAGTTGCGGATGTATTTTTGGCGGTCAGACATTCAAACATTATAGCAGAAGCCGTTTGAATCAGTCAACATGGTTCAAGAGTCTTTTTCCAAACGCTTGAACAAATTATAGTATCCGATTTGCCCTGTGCTCTCGAAAAGTTCCCATGCAAGTTGCGCCGTCATGTTTGATTTTTGTTCGTCCATGGTATATATTATTTACAGGTCGGACGTGAAAAATACAGAAATCGTTTTTGGAATTGTCATAAAAACAAAGAAGGTGGCGGAAGCCGACCTAAGGGTTACGTTGCTCTGTGCCGAGGGACTCAAAAACTTTACGGCTTCTGGTGTTTTGAAAAAGGGTGCCAAGTTAACATCCTCCACACAACTTTTCACAATCGCCGAGTTTTCAATTATCGGTCACAAAATTGTTGGCGCACACGTGGTTAATCCTTGCCATGACATTACAAAAGACATAAAACGATATTACCTTGCCTGTGCAATTTGTGAGGTGGTACGCCGTGTTGCTTCGGTTGGGGAAACAAAAGATTTACAAAAAATATTTTTGCTAACCGTCGGGGCGTTGTCGGACCTTTCTGACGGCTCGCAAACGCGTGCGGTTTTTACGGAATACTTTACCGCCGTGTTGGTGACGCTTGGGTACGGTATAGATGAAAAAACCGATATCAATACCGCATATGTCAGGTACCTTGATATTCAAATCCCTGACACGAGGATGTACCTGTGAAAGACCGAGTTATTTTGCATTGTGATTTGAACAATTTTTTTGCATCGGTAGAGATTTTGAAAAACCCAGAACTTCGGGGCAAAGCCGTAGCGGTTTGCGGTGACCCTAAGATGCGTCACGGGATAGTCTTGGCAAAGTCCGAGCCTGCAAAAAAATGCGGTGTCAAAACAGGTATGCCGATTTGGCAGGCAAAACAACTCTGCCCCAACATTGTTATTGTCAGCACAAATCATTCGGATTACAACAAATATAGCAAACTTGCGCGCGAACTTTATTATCGTTTCACCGACCTAGTAGAACCGTTTGGGTGTGACGAGTGTTGGCTTGATGTAACGGGTTCATTGAAACTTTTTAAATCCACACCGTTTGAATTGGCCGAAACAATCCGAAACACAATGCGCGAGGAGTTGGGCCTCACAATTTCGGTTGGGGTTTCGTGGACAAAAACTTTTGCAAAACTGGCAAGTGACATCAAAAAACCCGATGCCACGACCGAGATTACACGCGACAATTACCGCGACATCATATGGAAGTTACCAATCACAGATTTTTTAAACATAGGTCGGAAAACCGCCAAAGTTTTGGAAAAACAAAATATCCTGAGTGTTGGTGATTTGGCCGTTGCAAATGCGGAAGTTCTTAGGGGTCACCTTGGAATCGGCGCGTATAAATTGATTGACGCGGCAAACGGTGTTGATGATGACCCTGTGTCTTTGGCAACCGACAAACACGAAATCAAAAGCGTCGGGAATGGAACCACGTTGCATAGAAACCTTTTGTGCCTCTCGGATGTGTCGCAGGTGTTGTATCTGTTGTCCGAGGAAATCGCCTACCGCATGCGCAAAAAAGGTGTCAAAGGCACCACGGTCACGGTATCGGTTCGCGGAGTCACCCTAGAATGGATATCTACCCAAGAAACCATAGCGAAAGCTACAAGTTCCGCAAAAAACATACACGCAAACGCCTTGGAGATATTCAAAAAAATGTGGAGGTTGCCTGAATCCGACCCCGTCACAAAAAAAATCGGCAACCATGCCCAGGGTGTGCCTCAAACAAACGTTGGTGGCTCGCCAGTCATGACGAGCGCCAGTGAGGAACAACGTTCACGCGTTAGCGGGGTTGTTATGTCACTCAGAGTCAAGGTATCAAACCTTGTGACGGACGAAGAGCAAATTTGTTTTTTTGATGAAACCAACGAAAAAGACAACGATAAGTTGGGGAAACTCTTTGACAAGATTCGCGCAAAATACGGAACCGAGAGCATCATGTTCGGAACAGGTATCACGGGCGAGTTCAAACTCGATTTCGAAGTTATTGACGAGTTTCACGTATGAAACACTAGGTCATTTGCAATGCTGTTTACAGCGTTTAGGGACTCACGCAAAACCCAATCGGGGTCCTTCCCCATTTTTTTGCACATATCCGTGAATCGCGCTGTCCCAATGGCACAATCTTTGTTCGCAAACATTTCCTTAATAGTCGCAAGGTCGCGAACACCCTCGGTAGACACCGCGAACCCAGCAATTTGGTCGACGGCGATGAAGGTGTACTCCATGTAACAATTTGGTTCGACATCCGACAAAGACCCAAACCCGTGCGCCATAATTGCGTGTATTTGTTTTTTGCAAAGTTTTTCCAAAGCAAGGACATCAGTAACAACTTGATTCGGTTTGTCGTAAAAAATATCATAGACCAACCCGTGCAAAATTCCGACTTCGGACCAAAAGGTTTCGTCCTCGCCCGCCATGCCCGCAAAGTATCCAAGACACGCCGACACCGCCCGCACATGGTTCAACAGGTCCACATTGGTCGAATATTTTTTGAGGGTCGCAAGGGCTTTTTCGTTTTGCACAAAACTACAATACCACATGTTGTTCAGATATGTCCAATTTCCCGCCACAAATTTCGACCTTGAACCAAACGCCGTCGGGGACACCCTTCCCAGTCGTGTCCTCGATTAGGCTTCCCACCGTGTGGTACGGGATTCCGTTTTCCATAACGGTTTTTGTCCAATGGTGGTGTCCGTTAAAAACACAAAGCAAGTTTTTTGACTCGTGCAAGACGTCCTTAACCGCATCCTCGTTTTCAAGAAACCCCTCCGCCCGATACAAATCGCTTCCGAACCAGTGATTCCCCGCAAGGTCGTCTTTCGCCAATCCAAAATGTGTAAACACAATGGTCGGGAGTCTGTTGTTTTTTAAATCGTTTTTCAACCACAAAAGGTCTGCGTCACTGATTGTACGTTTCATTTTGTAACCGCCTGGCATATCGGTTTCTTTGTCGCTCGGGCTTAAAAACACGAGGTGGTGACCACCAACATCAGCCGAGAACGTCGGCTTTTCCTGCCCCAAGAGATTTGCGACTTTGGCGGGTTCAAGGTTTATAACCTCGTGGTTGCCAACACACGAAAACAGTGGCGCATTTATTTGTTTTAAAACACTGGATATTTTTTCCAAGTTTTTTGTGTCCGTTTGCACGTTAACGTGTTCAATAATGTCGCCCAAATTGACAACTGCATCAGGCGCAAAATCGTTTATGTCTTTTACGAGTTTCGAAAACAACGGCTCGGCAAACCGTATAAGTTTTCGCTCTAAACCACGATAGTACTCTGTATCGCCAAGACGGCGAAAATGCAAATCCGAAAATATCGCAAGTTTTATTTCGCCACCTCGGTGTGTCTAAGTTCCCTAATCACGTTGACTTTAACCTGTCCTGGATAAGTCATTTTTTCCTCGATTTCCTTTGCGATTTCTTTTGCAAGGAAAACCGCTTTTTCGTCGCTGACGTCGCTTGGGCGTACGATTACGCGGATTTCGCGACCCGCAGATATCGCATACGCCTTGTCAACCCCAGGTTTTGAATCGGCGATTGCTTCAAGGTCTTTAAGCCTTTGCACATAGTTTTCAACATTTTCGCGCCTTGCCCCAGGTCGTGTTGACGAAATCGCGTCAGCAACCTGAACAATGATAGCCTCCAAACTATTGTAAGGAACATCCCCGTGGTGAGCCTCGATACAATGAATAACCTCGGGGCTTTCTTTGTATTTTTTTGCCAAATCCACACCAATCGAAACGTGAGTACCATCAACTTCGTGGTCGGTTGCTTTACCAAGGTCATGTAAAAGCCCCCCGCGTTTTGCAATCGCTTCGTTTGCGCCAAGTTCAACCGCCAACAACCCCGCAACGTGGCAAACCTCGCGGCTGTGGTTCAAAATGTTTTGTCCGTAACTGGTTCTGTATTTCAAACGACCCAAAGTTTTCACAATCTCTGGGTGCAAACCATGGACTTTACAATTATAAGCAAGTTGTTCCCCCGCCTCTTTAATCGCTACTTCCATATCTTTTTTTACGTGGGCAACAACTTCTTCGATTCGACCTGGGTGAATGCGCCCGTCGCTGACGAGTTTTTCAATCGCGCGACGTGCAATTTCGCGGCGATACGGGTCAAAGCCCGACACCGTAATTGTTTCAGGCGTGTCATCAATAATGAGTTCCACACCCGTTGCGGCCTCGATAGACCGAATATTGCGACCCTCGCGCCCGATGAGTTTCCCTTTGATGTCGTCGTTTGGTATTGCAACCGAAGATATCATAACCTCGCTGCTGTGGTCGGCGTTGACACGTTGAACCGCCTGAGTGATGATGTTTCTTGCGCGCTTTTCGGCGTCCTCTTGAGCATCATTTTCGATGCGCTTGACCATCTCGGCTGCATCGGTTTTGGCATCGTCAACCAAACTCTCGACCAACTCTTTTTTGGCCTGCGCTTTTGTGAGTCCCGTAATCTTTTCCAACTTTGTGACGGCGTCTTGGACTTTTGCTTTTGCATCAACCAAATTTTTGTCGACCTGCTTTTTCGTGTTCTCGATGTTAGAACGAATCGATTCTATCGACAACTCTCTGTTCGTGATTGTTTCTTCGCGTTTCGACAACTGTTCTTCGCGCGAGTTCACACGGCTTTCCAATCTGGCAACTTCACCTCTTCTCTCCCTCAACTCTTGTTCAAACTGGACTTTGTGTTTGTGGGTTTCTTCCTTGGCCTCAAGCATCGCTTCTTTTTTCAAAGTAGATGCCTCTGCCAATGCCTTTTCAATAATTTTGCTTGCACTTTTGTGGGATTTTTCGGCAACTTTTCGCTCTAACAATACTTTTAAAAAGTACCCGCCGAGGAAACCAACCACAAGCGCAAACAAGATACTGATGACAATAACTGCTGTTTGCATTGTTTTTCTCCTATTAAATTTTGTTGTAGTGTAACGCGAAGTACTTATGTATATGGTGATACGGCACGCCCGCCGTCAATACTACACATAACAATTATAACCCGAGCCTCAATTAAAGTCAAGTGGCGACGCGGTATTGCTATATAATATATGGGTGCTAAAATTTAAAAACCCCCGTCGGTTTGCGACACCCCTCCCAGATACAAAAAACCCACGCCCTAACGGGCACCCTCTCATTGGCAATAAAAAACCCCGTCTGCCTATCGGCATCCACCCCCTTTAAGAAAGGGGGAATTTTTACCCGAACTCATTCCCCCTTTTGTAAAGGGGGGCACGGGGGAACTTTAGCGTCCGAGATTCTATTGGGGGTTTTTGCAATGAGGGGTGGCGCGAAGTGACGGGGGTTTTACAAAACCCAGAATAAAACCAAGAACAACCCAGAAATAACCTGGAAATAACCCAGTTAAAAACCCAAAAAATGTTGATATTTTTCAACAGCCATGGTATTTTTGCTTATGGAAAACACAATTGACCTAGTTGAACAGGAACGCATAAGGCGAGAAAAATTGCAGGCCTTGAAAGATTCGGGCAACGACCCTTTTGAAATCGTGAAGTTTAAAAAGAGCCATAGTGCGGGTAAAATCCTTGGCACATTCGAAAAAGTGGAAGGCAAAAAAGTGTCTGTTGCGGGGCGCATTGTTTTAAAGCGCGCAATGGGCAAAGCAAGTTTCATCCACATCTTGGACGAGAGTGGCAAGATTCAACTCTATGTTTCAATCAACGACATCGGCGAGGAACTCTATGCGCGGTTCTTGGACTGGGATTTGGGCGACATTGTTGGTGCTACGGGAAAAGTTTTCAAAACCAAAACGGGTGAAATTTCCGTGCACGCCAGCCAAATTGTTTTGCTTGCAAAATCCATTAAACCCCTGCCTGACAAGTACCACGGGCTTAAAGACCCAGAACTTCGTTACCGCGAGCGTTATGTTGATTTGATTTCAAACCCAGAAGTTCGTGATATCTTTGTTTTACGAAGCAAAATTATCAAAAGCATCCGCGAGTTTTTGGACAAAAAAGGTTTCCTAGAGGTCGAAACACCGATACTACAAAACATCCCAGGGGGTGCGGATGCACGGCCTTTTATCACAAAGCACAATGCCCTTAACATGGAGATGTACCTCCGAATCGCGAACGAGTTGCATTTAAAACGCCTTATCATCGGAGGATTTGAAAAGGTTTACGAAATCGGGCGTATGTTTAGAAACGAGGGCATAAGTTACAAACATAACCCAGAGTTCACGAATATGGAGTTGTATCAATCCTATGCCGATTACAACGACATGATGGATTTGACCGAGGAGATGTTTAAATTTGTTATGCAAAAAACCCTTGGAACCACGACCATTGTTTACGAGGGGCAAACGATTGATTTTGGCAAGCCTTGGCGTCGTGTCAAAATGTTGGACATTGCAAAGAGTTTCGAGGACTTTGAAGAAAACATCGAGGCTACCCTTATCCAACCTACTTTTGTCATGGATTACCCTGTTGAAACTTCCCCGCTTGCAAAGCGCAAAAAAGACGACCCTAACTTTGTGGAGAGGTTCGAGTTATTTGTGTTCGGTCGGGAACTTGCAAATGCGTATTCCGAGTTGAACGACCCGATTGACCAGCGCACTCGGTTCGAGGAGCAGATGAAAAAACGCGCTGCGGGCAACGACGAGGCGCATATGTTGGATGATGATTTCCTTAACGCCGTTTCGTACGGTATGCCACCGACAGGCGGGTTGGGCGTTGGCGTTGACCGACTTATCATGATGATAACGGGCGTGCATTCTATTCGCGAGTGCCTGTTTTTCCCAACAATGAAACCTGTTAAATAACAAAAATATTAAAGTTCCAAAAGCAATGCCCGAATTCTTTGCAACTCTTTTTGTTTGGCGGCATCCCCCCAATGTGTCACGTGACGAAAGAACCGCACGCCGCGCACCAAGGCAACAAGTTTTATATCGCTTATGTCAAGTTTGGTTTTTGTCTTAGCGCAATAGTGTTCAAGCATCGCATCAAAGATTGTGGAATCAAATTCCATCATCGCGCAAAATTCCACGTGACTCACATAGTATTCGGCGTTACCAAAATCCACAATACCCGACAGACGGTTTTTTGTGTCCAGCATGATATTTTCTTCTTGCAAATCACCGTGCGTCATGACGAAAGTTTGCCTAACCAAAAAGTCGTTGTACCGCGCGGCTATGGCGGTGAATTTTTCGTTTTCTTCTTTGGACAAAAATGGTGCGATAACAGACAAACTGGATTTTAACTTCTTGTTGTTTTGGTCGACCATTTTTTGTTTGCTTCCGTCAAGGTTGATATTCGCACTTTGGATTTCAATGACAAAATCTGCCAGCCCCCTGCCGATTGCACGCTTTTGTTCGGTGGTGCAAGCAACAATGACTCCCCCCAATTCTTTGCCCTTAACAAAAGACATACGGATAGCACCGTTTGGAAAGTCTTTGCAGGGTGTAACGAGATTCGCCCCATTTGGAATTTGGACGGATTTTATACAACCGTCCAGCGCGTCCAAAATATTTTTAATCCGCATATACCATTCAAAAGAATCATCGCATTTCCCTGCAAGAATCACGGTACCCTCATCCGTCAAAAAAGCATTGTTATACACGCCCTCGCCGATTTTTTTCATGTGTTTTAGTTTACTCTGCTGTCGCAGTTTTGTCCATTACGGCGTTAATTTTTTTAAGAATTTCATCGGCAATATCTTTGTTTTTTTCCAAAAACTCTTTTACCTTTTCACGGCCTTGACCAATTTTTTCGTCGTTATAAGAAAACCATGCACCCGATTTTGCGATAATGTTGTTCGCAACAGCAAGGTCAATAATACAACCTTCGTTAGAGATACCTTTACCAAACGTTATTTCGAACTCGGCAATTTTGAAAGGAGGTGCAAGTTTATTTTTCACAACCTTGACTTTTGTGCGGTTCCCAACCAAATCATCACCGTCTTTGACACTGCCGATACGGCGAACATCCAAACGAATTGTCGAATAGAATTTAAGCGCCTTACCGCCAGGTGTGACTTCGGGACTTTGCCCAGGCATCATAACACCAATCTTGTCACGAAGTTGGTTTATAAACAAAAGTGCGGTTTCCGACTTGCTGACGAGGGGGCTAAGTTTCCTAAGTGCCTGTGACATCAAGCGGGCTTGCAGACCAATAAACGCATCCCCGATGTCGCCGTCGATTTCGGCGCGAGGTGTCAACGCCGCAACACTGTCCACAACGATGAGGTCAACAACACCGCTCATAACCAATTTTTCTGCTATATCAAGACCTTGTTCACCACTGTCTGGTTGTGACAAAATAAGTTCTTTTACATCAACGCCAAGAGCCTGCGCGTAGGTCGGGTCAAGGGCGTGTTCGGCGTCGATAAACGCGCAAATAAGACCTTGTTTTTGGGCTTCAGCAACAACGTGCAAAGCAACCGTGGTTTTACCGCTTGATTCAGGACCATAGACTTCCGTCACGCGACCACGCGGGATACCGCCGCACCCAAGCGCCGCATCCAACGTCAAACACCCTGTTGGGATGACTTTTATGTTACGAACAATTGGGCCTTCACCCATTTTCATAATCGCACCCTTGCCGTATGCTTTTTCGATATTGGCAAGCGCGGCCGCAAGGGCTTTTTGTTTTACATCACTTTTTTCAATCTTTTCTGACATTTTCTTCTGTTATCTCCTTCTTTGGCTGAGCCTTTGCCCTAGGTTTTGCAGGGGCTTTAGGCTTTGGTTGTTCGGCTGTTCCTGGAACAACTGTTGCAACCGCTTCTATTGAATCTTCGCCGTCTTCTGGTTCCTCTTGGCGAACTTGTTTAACATAGTTTGAAATGTAAGTACAGCATGACCAGACACTTAGAACCGCGGCGGTAGACATCATAAAGATACACACGAACGTCCACAAATCAAACGCTATACCAGGGTGGATAAATTGAACCATCCAGTTCATGTTAAACGCAAACATCATGTACAAACCAATCGCTATGGCCTGGGCAAACGTCTTTGCTTTGCCAAGTTTGTCGGCTTCAATAACAATACCTTGTTCGGCGGCTATGAAGCGCAAACTGTTCATAATGATGTCACGGCTTAGTGACACAAACACCGCCAACACGGCAAACCAGAACGGGAACACGATTGTTGCAGGGTGGTCGAATTGGTGAATGTGCCAAATCGGGTCAGCCAATATAAGGACAAAACCAAGGGTCACAAGCATTTTGTCGGCTACGGGGTCAAGGAGTTTTCCAAGGGTGCTGACTTCGTTGTTTTTGCGCGCAAGATACCCATCCCAGAAATCTGTGATTGCGGCAACCGCGAACAATAGGAATGCAATAAGCCTTCCCCAGTTCATAAAAAATTCATTGAACGTGGAAACCGCCAAAATGTAAAAAAGCATTATGAGTGGCAACAACGCAAACCTAAGCATTGTAAGGCGCATCGGCCAATTCATGTTTTTCAAAAACCTAAACATATAACCATATTACCACCATGGTTTGGTTTAGGCAAGTACTAAATTTTTAAATTTTTGCAAGTTTCAGTTTTCATCCACTGTCGGAGGCCAAGGTATAAAGTTGTCATCAAGATACGTCAAGAAAAACGAGCCGCGTGCGTGCGAAGTAATGACACCAATGGTCAAGGTTTCAGGCATCGAGGGTTCCGATTCCTCGTTCTCGGCCACAGGGGCATCATCAAGGATTTCAGAAATCTCGTTTATGAAAAAGAACATATGCCCAATATCGCTGGATTGACCGTATCGGTTAAGAACCTGGAACGCGGAAACACGTGCGCCTTGAACCCTTGTTGGCGGGAGTTCGGTTTCTTGACGCTCGCCCGCAAATGTGACGGTTACCAAATCTCCACCGAGGCTTCGGAACATAATGTTGTTTGAATTAATAGCAATGATTTCGTCAACATCGTGTGCGCCAGATAATGTTATAGGCGTATAAATTTGCCCCAAGGTTTGGTTGGTTGAATACAAAAACAGTTGTGAATTAATTCGGGTGATTAACCTAAGTTCAGACAACTCGCCCGCCACCATGACTGCTTCACCTTGTTCCGCAAGCAACGGACTTGCCATAGTTCTAACACCTGTAAACGCACCGCGCCCAGAGTCATTCCCATAATGGTCCAACAAAATCTCGTTGACACCGCTGATTACTTTGAGTTCGTTGCGTCGGGCTGGGTCTTGGAAGCCTGTTTCCATAACAAGGTGCCCATTCCCAAGTGCCAACAAAGCGTGTGAATTATGGTTGTGGAAAATTGTTCTGGTTTTTCGCGAAGAAATATTAAAGAAACCAACTATGTTGTTTTGTGCCGCGCCATGGGCGTGCAACTCGTCATCACAGTTTTGTGTAAAAAAGACATACCTCATAATACCACCGAAACTGTTGGCACGACTTGCACGGGCGTCACTTAAAAGCAAATTCCCCTGCGCATCACGGATTGTGCTTTCAAAATAACCTGTAACAATTGGCAGAACCACCGAAGTCACATCCTCGGCAACCGTATGAACTCGCCCACGCATGTCGACGCGGTTTAGTTGTTCGCCATCCAAAATCATTAGATACACATTTTGGTGGATACGGCTTGTGCCATCCCCTCCGTAAACAACCGTGAAGTCAGCCCGTGGAACATTGTCGTTTCGCGTAGTATAAATTCTTCTGTGGTTTCGCCCGTCAAGGTCAACACGGAAAAAATCCGTCCTCTCGCGACGCAATTGCCCGTGGCGGTTTCGTTGGTTGTTTGGGCTTGTATAAATAAGAGTTCCATTGACAACCCAAAGCGCGGTTTCTTCCCAGCCAGCAACTTTTGGTACAATGAGTTCAAGGGGTGAGCCTTTTTCTCGGTCTTGGCAAAGGCGAAGGTCGGACGCATTGTCCCAGTATTCAAACTGTTGCTCGGTCCCGTTTCTGAAATGTTCCCATGCTTCAAGGTGGCTGTTGTCGTAAACTGGCAAACCATTATCCATGCGAACGCGCCAGATTGCACCGTCACCGCCGTTCGGTCGGCGAACGCGGTTGTAATCGTTTTGGCGGTACTCAAGTTCATGCATAGAAATAAAACCGCTGGTGAAATAAAGATACTGTCCAACCATGACGGCGGCGCCTCCATTTCCAGACACAGAGGTTATCGTTGTAGGTACTGTGCGAACAGGACGAAAACGCCCTTGCATCCTTGGGATAATAACAAAAGACAAAACCCCCGTAAAAATTACGACGGCTGCCACAGCGATGCTTATCCACACTTTTTTGCGATTCACCCTTTAATTATATCCTGTTACACGAATTTGTCAACAACGGGTTTTATGAAATTGTCATGACTTTTGCGGTTGCAGGCTTTAAGTTGTACTTTCTTAATGCATATGATTTAAGCAAACCAATAACTTCCGTCGCCTCATGTTCAGCAAAGTTATTATTTTCTTTGCAGGCAGTATACGCGGTATTCAAAATAAACTTAAAACCTTCTTGACGTGTTTTCTTTAAATGTTCTTGCGCCGTAGCATCAATTGCACTTGTGAAATACTTCATGAATTCGTTACGTGATAATGTTGCAGCACGTGTTTTGTTTTTCTTGCCATCTCCCCCGACTTTGTCAACAAAAAGCGTTGGCGCAGGCTTGCCTCCGCGACCAGCACCCAAAAAGATATCTGCCGCCATATCTTCCGCGGTTTCACCCGCCTCCATGTCACCACCAAGGCGTGCCACCATACCCGCAATATTCATTGTGGTTTTAAAACCCTCAACCAAATCTTTAAGGAAAGACTTTTCCTGTGGCTTTTGCGTCCTCTTTTTTGCGGTCATCTCCGCATCTATTGCCCTGCGCTCCTCATACTCTTTGTCGCGCGTTCTGTCACGTATAGTCTGATTCATGATATACAACCCCTTTATAAGATAATTCAAGTATTATATCACGATTTTACACCAAAGTCAACACCCAAATCGGGGCGCCCCTTTATTTAAGCCCAACAATTGCGCGGGCAAAATCCTTTGGGTCGAACGGCAAAAGGTCATCAATCTTTTCACCCACCCCCACAAACAAAACGGGCAGGTCAAATTGTTTTTTGATAGCCACAATAACACCACCCTTGGCGGTTCCGTCAAGTTTCGTTAGGATTACCCCGTCAAGGTCTATGGCCTCGTTAAAGACATCGACTTGGTTAATTGCGTTCTGCCCCGTCGTTGCGTCCAAAACGATATACTTTTTATAATTAGGAACTTCAAAACGGTCAACCACCCTGTCCATTTTTGCGAGTTCTTTGATTAGGTGTTCTTTATTATGTAAACGACCCGCGGTGTCGATTATGACAATGTCATCTTTCTTCGCCGCCGCACTTGTCATCCCGTCGAAAACAACAGACGCTGGGTCCGCGCCTTGTGTTTGTTTTACAATACGAACTTTGGCACGCTCTGCCCAAGTATCCAGTTGCTCCGTCGCCGCAGCCCGAAACGTATCCGCCGCAACGATGAGTACATTCTTTTTTTGCTCTCGGAAATAATTCGCCATTTTCCCAATCGACGTTGTTTTTCCAACACCATTGACGCCGACAACCATAACGACTTCCTGGCCTTGGGTCTTAACTTCTTCGGTGGACAAAATATTTGCGATACTCTCGGCAAGTGCCTCTTTCAACGCCTCCTCGGTTTTGATACCGTCTTTTTTAGCAACACGTTTTATGTCGGAAACAATTTCTTCGACCGCCTCCATTCCCATGTCTGCGGACAACAACACCGCCATAAGGTCGTCATAAAATTCCTCGGTTAAATCCTTTGTAAAGATTTGCGAGATTGAACTCGTAATCGCGGTTGCGGTCTTTGCGACCCCGCCAAAAAGTTTCTTGAAAAAGCCCATAGTCTATCTCTCCACTTTCTCGGTCGTGAGGTCGACCTCAACCATGTTTTCCTCGGCCCAACTTTCAAGTTTCACGGAAACGATTTTTGAAACTCCTTTTTCCTCCATCGTCACGCCGTACAAATTGTTCGCAAGTTCCATTGTGCCCTTTCTGTGTGTGATGACAATGAACTGGGTGGTTTCGGCAAACTTTGATAGATACCCCGCGAACCGCCCAACGTTTGCATCGTCAAGTGCGGCCTCGATTTCGTCCAAAACACAAAACGGCATAGGTTTGACTTTTAAAATCGCAAACAAAAGCGCAATCGCGGTTAGGGCTTTTTCCCCGCCCGACAAAAGGGCGAGGTTAGAAAGTTTTTTTCCAGGAGGCTCGGCAACAAAATCTATACCCGAAGTTAGGTAATCAATTTTTCCATTCTCATCAATCGGCAAGAGGTTCAAACTGGCTTTTCCCCCACCAAAAAGTTCTTTGAAAACAATCCCAAAGTTCTTATTAACGGCCTCGAACGTGTCTTTGAATTTTGTCATCATCTCGGAGTCAAGGTCATTTATAACTTTTTCTAAATCGGCTTTTGCCTTTTCCAAATCCGCAACTTGCGTTGAATAATCATCAAAGCGTTCCTTCGCTTCACCGCTTTGTTCAATCGCATCAATATTAATTGATCCAATTGCATTGATTTTTCGTTTAATCTGCGAAGCGACTTTGAGGTTTTCTTCCAACGGTGCCATAACAATAACATTATCTGGAGCCGCCCCGTTTTTATAATTGAAACACGCAGAATAATTCATCCCGTATTCTTCTTCCATGCGCGTTTGCATTTGTTCAATAGTCTGGTCAATACGCGCCTCGGCGGCTTCGGTTTTGTAATAAGTATGTGTCAGCCCCGCGATTTCCTCGCTAAGTTTCAACTTTGTGTCCTCTGCACCCGAGATACTGGCACGAAGTATCCCCTTGCGCTCTGCAATAGCATCAAGGAGTTCTTTTACGGCCGAAAGGGTTTTACTTGCCCCCTCTGCCATACCAGTGACCGCACTTTTTTCAAACTCGGAAAGTTGCCCCTCCAAAATCGCCAAGCGTTCTTCAATTTTCAAAAGACCTTGCTCTACCATAGCCAACTGGTTCGTATGCCAAAGATTGTTGTTAAGCGCATTTTTTGAACCACCCGTTATACTCCCCCTGGTTTCAATGACTTCGCCGTCAAGGGTCACGATTTTTGCGCTGTAACGCATATCACGAACAAGTTCAATCGCGTTATCCAAACAATCCACGACAACAACCCGCCCAAGCAACGACAACACAACTGGTTCAATGCGCGTATTATAACCAACAAGGTCGCTGGCGACACCAACAACGTATGGTCTATTGATAAGACGGCGTTCTTCGTTATTAAGGGTTTTTGCCTTAGCCGCGGAGATTGGCAAAAATGTTGCGCGACCCGCGTTTTGGTCACGAAGATACGCAATCAAACGACTTGCGCCTTCTTCGTCCTCGGTAATAACGTTTTGTGCGGCGGCACCAAGTGCAACCTCAATCGCGGTTTCAAGTTCGGTCGGAACGGCCAACTCTTTCGCCACAACACCAACGATATTTCGGTTTTTGCTGGACAAAAGTTTTTTAACCGAATACTTGTAGCCCTCACCACTTTCGATAAGGTTTTTTATTGTATTTTCTTTGGCACGCAAAGCAGCACGCTCTTGCCTCAAAACATTTATTCCCTCGTACAATTCAAGGCGTCTATTATTTTGTTCGCGTTCCGCCCCAACCGACAAGTTCGTCACTTGGTCACGCAAACCTTCCGCCTCATTGTCCAGTTTGTCAATCTCTGCATTAACATCTTGGGTGTCGGTGTTGATTTTGGCAATCGCCGCTTGTTTTTCTTTGATTTGGTCATCAATGTTTTGCATCTCGTCACGAAGTTTCCCCTTCTCCTCGGCTGCCGAGTCGTACATAACAACAAAAGCACTTGCCTCGCGCATTTTAAGTTCGTCACGCAAAAGCACATATTCTTGTGCCGCCTGTGCCTGCTTAAGTAACGGGCCCAAGTTTCTTTCAATTTCGTTTATTACAATCATGACGCGTGCCAAATCATCGGCGGTACGCAAAAGTTTTCGCCTAGCCTCGGCTTGGGTTGATTTGTATCTTGAAATTCCTGCGGCTTCTTCGATAATACCGCGGCGCACTTCGGGTTTGCTTGTGATAATTTCGGAAACTTGGCCCTGACAAATAATTGTCAAGCCGTCCCTATCAATACCCGAATCATGTAACAAATTTGTAATGTCTTTGAGGCGAACATTTTGGTGGTTAATAAGGTACTCAGACTCGCCACTTTTAAACAGTTTTCGCGAAATCACAACATCGGAATAATCGGAAGCAGGAAACAATTTTGACCCGTTACTTTGCATAGTGTTGTCAAAGTGCAAACTGACCTCGCAGTAGCCCAGTGGACTTCTTTTTTCGGTTCCCTTGAAAATAACGTCTTGCATATTTGAACCGCGGAGTGACTTTGGCGATTGCTCTCCCAAAACCCATCTGACCGCGTCGGAAACGTTACTCTTGCCACAGCCATTAGGCCCGACAATACACGTCACACCGCCCGAAAAATCAATCTCGATTTTGTCCGCGAAAGATTTAAACCCGTAGAATTCAGCCTTCTTGAAAACGTTCACAGGATATTGTAACACCCCTTAAAACCGTTTGTCAATCCCGACGCCATTTACTATCTGGACCTTTTCTATAGTGTCTTCCATACTCGTCCTTGGCGGTGCCTGGACTGGTTTTTTCCAGCGGTATACTGTCCGAACCTTTTTGACACGCCTTATCCATAAGGTCTTGATGTCTTTGCGCACTCTCTTCCGCAAGTTTTACCGAGTCATCAAATGTCTTGTTTGCAAATCCGAAGAAACTCTTGTAAGCACCCACAAGTCCTTTGAGTGCGTCTTTTTTGGAAATGCAATCTTCATTGCCATCGCCAGATTTGTCTTTACCGAATAATTTCATTATTATTCCTCCTTTGATTTTTTGGCGGTTTTTTCTTGCCTAAAAATTGGCAAGAAAAAACCCCTTTCCCCTTTCCCCTTTCGGGTCAAGTGTCAAGAGGTATGTTGTTATTATTGCATAATCCGACCTTAGGTGTCAACAGAATTTTATTTACAACATTCACAAAAGTCACAGGCACACGGAGTTTTACCAAGGAAATAATTTATGTCGGTTGTTCCAATTGCTTCCCCGATTTTTCCAAGCATAAAAACATCGGGCAAACTTTCACTGCGCTCCCATTTGCCAACACATTGTTGCGTAACATTCAGCAGTTTAGCAAATTGCTCTTGCGACAATTTTATATTCTTTCGCCCTTCGGCAATCCGCGTGCCTACAATCTTTGTGTCCATAATCTCTCCTTATTTTTTGTGGCAATTACAACCGCATCCGCAAGTACATTGTTTCTTTCCCATGTTGCTTTCCTCCTTTTTGAAAGACCTTGCAAGGTTATAAAAAGTATATTTGGTATTTTAGATTACGTCCAACAACTGTTTGTTGTGGTTTATTCCGTAATCTTTTTCGCAAAGTCACACCCACCCAACATACGCGAGAGTTCCGCCTTTTTTTCAGAAACTGAGAGCTTCCGCACCGACACATTTGTTACAACACCAGTAGCAATGGATTTTTCACATTTTTGTATCAATAGATGATGTTCCGCCATAGCCGCAATCTGCGCAAGGTGTGTCACGCAAATAACTTGCGAGAATTTGGATATCGCGCTTATCTTATCGGCAATCGTATGCCCCATGATTCCCGAAATCCCCGTGTCAATTTCATCAAAGACCATACAGCCCACAGAGTTCATGTTCACGGTGACGGCTTTTATAGCGAGCATAAACCGTGACATCTCGCCACCGCTTATGATGTGAGAAAGCGGTTTTAGTGAAACCCCTGCGTTTGCCGAAAACAAAAAGTTGACGCCCTCAACCGTTATTTCATCGACCAAAAACTTTGCGGACGGCATCCCGAGGTCATGGAGGTGACCAACAATTTTCCCAGCCATCTCGCGCGCAACCGCTGTTCGAACCGCAACAAGTTCCCCACCCAAACTCTCCACCTCGGTTTGTTTTTGTGCAATTTGTTTGTTGATACGTTCAATATCCTCCTCGCTTCTCTCAAGCATCTCTAACTTTGAACTAACATCAGCCAGGTGCTTCAAAATATCGTCGACCGAGTTCCCATATTTTCGCTTCAAAACCTTGATGTCATCCAATCGTTCGGTCACGCGCTTGTATTCTTCTTCGTCGAACTCCATGTTTTCACAGTAACCCGATATGTCTGAACCGACATCATCAATCTCGGCTTTAAGCGATTGAACCGTTGTCAAAAATTTTTCAATACACTTGTCAAGGTTCGATATCCCACCAAGGCTTGAAACCGCCTGTTTAATTTGACTGGCAATTCCATCGTCACCTTCAAAGTACGCCACGGTTTGCGCCAACCCCATTTTAAGACGCTCAAAGTTCTGCATAACATTTTTTCGTTCCAACAAATCTTCGTCCTCACCCTTTTTTGGGTTTACCTGCTCGATTTCATTGATTTGAAATTTGTACATATCAACAAGACGCTTCCTCTCGAAATCATCCCCGCCGTAGACTTTAAGTTGTTTTTTCAACTCCCCTAGTTCACACACCGCCCCTTCATATGCAAGGCGCGCCCTCACAATTTTTTGTCCGCCAAAAGAATCCAAAATCGTCACATGGTTTTTTGGTTTTAACAAAACCTCGGTGTCGTGCTGGCCGTGCATGTCCGCCAAAACGGAGGCGACCTTTGCAAGAACCTCGGTTGTGACAACAACACCATTTACACGGCAATCGCCCTGACCGCTGGCTTTCAAAACCCTTGATAAAATAACATTGTTATCCGAAACCTCGGCACCACAAATTTCGGTAATCCGTTTTTTTTCATCCTCGTCAATCGAAAAGACCGCATCCACGCGCGCCGAAGTTGCCCCCTGCTTAATAATGGACTTTTGCAATCGAGCACCCATTATAAAGTTAAAACTCCCGATAATGATACTTTTCCCCGCACCCGTTTCACCCGTCAAGACGTTTAGCCCCTTGCCGAATTCAATCTCGACATCATCAACAAGCGCAACATTCTGGATGTGTAAACTGGTTATCATTTGTCCTCCGTTGGTTTTTCAACAAAAGAATCCAAGTCCCGTATAATTTCGGTTATGCGTCCTTTTTGTTTGTCGGTTGCCTTAACGACGTCTTTGACCATTTTTGCGGCAGATGCAAAAAGTTCAACAACCTTTTCAAAATCTTTTTCAGATTCTATTTGCTTGATTATTTTTTCGATGTTTTCCATGTCGCCACTCCTTTTTCAACTTTGTTGCCAGTATAATACATAATTGTAAACTCGTCACCTATTTTTAGTTTAGACAAATCTTTATCGGTTTTGGAAAAACCCTTTCTTAAAATTTCCATAGGGTTAAGACCCTCGAGTTTCGTCATAAAGTTTTCAACCCGCGCGCTGTGCAAGGTTGTTTTCTCGCGAATTATTGTAATCAAATCGCTTTTAAGTTTCGCATCTTTGTCTATTTTTGCCTGTAAACGATATATCATACTTGAGCGCAAATTTTGCCACAGACGTAAAACCCTCTCTCGGTCGGTCAAAACTTCACGCACGCAAAGTTCGGCGGCGGCACTCGGGGTAGGCGCCCGCAAATCCGCCACAAAGTCCACAAGCGTAAAATCCGTTTCATGCCCAACCGCGGATACGATTGGTTTCTTGGATGAAAAAACTGCACGCGCAACAACCTCGGTATTAAAAGCCATGAGGTCCTCGGCACTCCCACCGCCCCTTGCCAAAATGATTACGTCAACATCGGTTTTTTGCATGAGTTCAATCGCTGACACAATTTCATTTTCCGCACCAACCCCCTGGACACGAGTATCACAAAATGCAATATCCAACCCTGGGTTTCTGCGGTGCGCAACGTTTTTTATATCGTGAATTACTGCACCTGTTTTGCTGGTAACGATACCCAACTTTTTAATCTCGGTCGGTATTTGCTTTTTTTGCGCCGCGTCAAAAAGCCCCTCTTTCTTCAACTTTTCTTGGAGTTCCAAAAACAACTTGTAAAGTGCCGACACCCCGAACTTTTCACACCTCGACACGGTGAGGTTGATTTTCCCCGCCTTGTGCCAATAACCAACATTTCCACGAACAATAACTTTTGTACCTTCACCAAGGAGTTTCCCGCCCTCGGTCATAATCCCAGGGACAAATGTTACGCACTGAACCGTTGCGTTCTCATCCCGAAGATTAAAATACACCCCGTTGCCGCTTTGCTTGATACCCGAGATATCACCAATAACCTCTATACCATGCAAAAGCGTTTCGGCATCAAAAACCTGTTTGATATAATTATTTAACTGAGTTACTGTAATCCCGCGTTCAACCATATGGCTAACTCCTCTCTTGTTGTGACTGGTAAACTTGGTGTTTGACGGATGGCCGTTGCAACAACGTGACGTTGACGCGTAGACCCGTCGTGCCCCACGGTCAAAAGTGTCCCCCCGCGTGGCAATGGACGCATGTTCCAATATACCTCGGATATCATTGACCAACTTGAATACAAAACATATGTCATCTGGAGTCCATTATATATAGAAGAATAATTATTAGAATGGTCATGCCCTGAAAAAAAGTTACGCACACGTCCCGTTTCTTGGATTGCGTTGAAAAAATCGGCTGTACATTCTGGTGCGTGGACACGGCTCCTAGTTGGCCTGTGCATAGAGTCACGCTTGTAACCAAAAACGTGTTCGCCGTAATACCACGCGTTGTGAAACTCGCGCAAAGGTATATGTTTCATAATAGTGGACTCTACATCAGGGTTTCCCGCTTTGACCCAGCGAAACCAATCAATTTGCCCCTGCGGAATCGCACGATAGTTCTGGCTCACCCCATATTGTATTTCACACCCCATCAAATAAAGAGTGTGAGCAATATTATTGTAACGATTTACAAGATTTATGAAATAATTCCCACTTACACGGTACAAACTGTTTGGTCCGAACAAAAATAGGCCGTTCTCGGTATTGCCAAGTTGTCCCGCTATGTAGTTTCGGTCGGCTTTACCGCGCTCGTCATGATTGCCGATTATCGCCGCCCATGGAATACCATAGCCGTCCATATGACGTACCAACTGGTTCATTGAAAGATTGTTCCAAAAAAATCCTACGTTATCGCCCATAAGAACGATAAGGTCGGGCTCGGTCAAGGCAACAAGGTAATCCATCATCCTAAACGTACGCGGCGAACCAAACAAAGATATATGTAAATCCGCCAACATCAGTACGCGTAAATCTCGGTCCTCGGGTATCCTGAGTTCATGCCCCGCGACACCCCTCAGCGCATTAAAGTCAGACTCTGGCGTCCAGTTATACCCCGTTTTTTCACCCCTAAGCGGTATCAATATATACGTCGCCATAGCACTTATAGGTAAAACAACGGTTATAAAAACAACGAGCGAAACACTGATAGCAATCTTTGCGCGCCTTGACAGAGGTTTTCTTGGCGGTTTTTCTATGACGATATCTTCTTGAAGTTGGGTGCTCCCAATTTTGTAATCTGCCATATGCTACACCTTTGCCAAAACGCCGTTTACAAACGAACCGCTCTTATCCGTGCCGTATTTTTTTGCGATTTCGACACACTCGCTAAGCACAACCTTTTTGTCGGTCTTTGTGTATTTGATTTCCGCAATACCGAGGCGTATCGCCGCCAAGTCCGTTTTAAAAACACGGTCGATTGTAAAGCCTTCGAGTTTTTCAGCCAACACTTTGTTGATTTCATCCATGTTGTCGATTGCGCTTTTATATAGGTTGTCAATATATTCGCGCTCGGGACCAACGGGGGTTTCTTCGTTACTTGCCAACTCAAAAAGTTCCGCCTGCCCCGAATCTTCAAAGCCCAACGGAAACAACATCCTAAATACAATCTCGCGCGATTTTTTACGACTTACCGCCATCACGCACCTTTTTTTTCTGGTTGCGCGCACGCAGGTTTTGCGACGCTGCTGATTCTTACATTTACATTTTTGATTTTGCCGTCAATGTTTTCGCCAACCGCCGCAAGCACACACTCTTGCACCCTGTAACTTACATCTGCCGCACTGTAGCCGTACTTTACACAAATGCTGACATCAATCACAACACCGTCCAACTCGAACGTTACGTCAACTCCGCTGAAAAGACTCCGTCTAAAAATTCGGCGGAACTTCCAAACGTCGGGTGACAAACGGTCTACCCCGTCCACGTTTTGAACCGACAAAACAACGATGTTGTTAAGAAGCCCACTGTGGAATCGGGTCCGCCCAATGAATCTTTCGTTTTCAAAATGTACGATGCTATCCATACGTTTATGTTATCACACAAAGATACTTTTGTAAACACTTATATGGTTGGGATTTGCTGGGATTTATAATACTGTTTGGCATCGATTTGTAACTCTCGCTTTTTTGAAAAAGATTGTTCAAACCTTTTGTTAATTTGCTCCCTGATTCTTTCGATTTCTTTTGGGTCAATTATTTCTTCGAATTGAACAACTTCATAAAATTCGTCTGGGCTATTGTCCGCAAACATTATGTCGTCATACCATTTTCCATTGTCATCACCAAACACATGCTTCAACTCTTTATATCCGCCATCAGGTTGTGTTACACAATAATCAACTTCCACACAACCACTGTTTTTATAAGAAATATGTTTACCCGATACAACAGAATCATCGCCAGCAATCCCTTCAACAAAGCGAACCTCGGTGTCTTTGCCTTCAATGTTTTTCAAACCAACAACCGCTTCTTCATCAACATTCACAAAACCTTTTAACGTCTTGTCGCCCTCATAGTCAGGATAGCGCTTTGTTCCAAGCAAAATTTCGAAACTAAAAATTTTTCCATTCATGTAATTTATATATCATAATTTATCTTTAAAGTCAATCCCCAACAACAATTATGCTCCCGCGCCTTGCGCGGTTTGCTAAGGAATCCGTGCAAGGTACAAAACCCTCGGGGGAAGAGAATTTCAAAAGTCTTGCGGGGCGCACTGCGCCAAATGTATGGGCAGGGCTTTTAAGCCCTACTTGACCGCTTAACTTTGAAATCTCTTGCACGGAGGGGTTTTTGTCTACATAATCCGCACCACGAACGCCGCCAACACCGCCGCCAATATAGTACAAAACAACGCCACAGGTATCGCCATCCCGAGTTTCTTTATATTGGTTTTTGAAAAATAAACCGCCGAGATATAAAACACGGTTTCGGAACTCCCCGCAATGACACTTGCGATTCGGGTGATTTGGCTGTCCGCCCCGTGGGTCACAACGATTTCCTCAAAGAGTGCAATGCTCCCACTTCCAGAAAAAGGCTTCAAGATAATGAACGCCGTCAAATCACGCGGTATCCCCATGAGTTCAAACACAGGCCCGATAAACCGCACCAAGATGTCCAATACTCCTGACATTGATATCAATTGTATAGCAATCAAAATCGCGCATATAAACGGCAAGATATCCAAACACAAACGGATGGCGTCACTTGCGCCTTTTGTAAAAGATTTGTACGTGTTGACGCCCTTTAAAAAGCCGTAAACAAAAATACATAAAATCAGCGCGGGGATAATTATTGCGGACATGGGGCCTCCCCTGGTTCACAGCCATCGGTTTTTACAGAGGCACCAGTTTCCGCAACTTCGGACTCGCGCGCCCCAAACATTTTTACGATGATAACACCTACAAGGGTCGACAACGTAGACACCACAATTGTTGGCAAGATAACGTTCCCTGCATTTGTTGCTCCGTGAGATTGCAAGATGCCGATTACGGTTGTCGGCAAAATCTGCATACTTGTTGCGGATAAAACAAACAACATAATCATCGGGGTCGAGGCCTTAACTTGGGTTGCCTTTGACATTTTTTCAATCGCCGCTATGCCCGCAGGTGTTGCTGCCGCGCCCGCGCCTATCATGTTGGCTGAGAGGTTCGTTGCAATGAGCCCTTCGACTTCCTTAGTTTGTTTTCCAAACAAAAATCGGATTAAAGGCGACATCAAGCGCGCCAACTTGTCGATAAGCCCCGCATCAATCGCAATTTGAACTATGCCCATCCAAACGATGTAAATCCCGCACAACATCACCGCCAAACGAACCCCGTCCGCACTGGCCGCTAACATTACGCCAAGCACCCCGCTTGGGTTTGACAAAAGCATCCAAAAAATGGATACGACTATCATGAGAAAAAAAAGGATTGCCACCAACAATAAATACGCCGACAAAATCCGACAAATGCCTTTAAGCAAAAAACCCTGACATCAAATCAGGGCTTTTCTGTTAAAAGTACTTTTAAAACCTTGCAATAAATTCAAAGTTTAACACTTGACCGCATGGAAATTCTAATCTGATACTGTTACCGTCAAAATTGACATCCAAATCTGTACCAAGAGCAAAACTTTCACTTTCAAGGACTTGGAACAAAAGTTCTCCATTCATATCTATATTCCAAATTCCAAAAATTGTGAAATCAGCATATTGTGTATACCAATCCATTAATGAGAAATAAAGTCCATAGTCAATATGGTCACCGAATGTAAGTGTGAACAACGGGCCTGCACCAAAGTCCCAACCTCTGTCATCCGACCAACCATAGCCCCAAAACGTATCAACAAAGTATTCATAAGAAACATCGTCACCATTCGGCGGTGTCGCACCGACCCTCCCTTGCCTCTCGAACGTTACCAAACTCTCTGCTGGGTTATTTGGGTCCATGACCAAGTCAAACGTGTTTCCCTCGACAACAAAGTACACTCCGTTAATTTGTGGGTTTGCCGAGTGCAATGTTACCGTGGTTCCGTAAACGCTCCAAGTTCCCTCGCCTGCCATTCCAACGTTTGAGGTCAACACAAATGTGTTATAGTCACCTTTTCCAAACACCCATGTGATTGTTACACCGCCATCAAGTCCTGTTGAAACCCATGTCCCGATGACGCTGTAAAAATTTGGTTGCCTTGTGAATGTCATGTACACATACTCAAAATCATCATAGTGTGCATAATCACTGTTCACGAATTTGAAAACAAGTTCGTTTCCTTCCAATGATATAAAGTAAAAACCTTCCAAATCTGTTTCAATTTTTCCGTTGGTGTATTCCCAGTCACCTTCAACAAGAAAATACCAACCGCTTTCATACACTTCGTTTATAGCATATAGGTGAAAACTCCCGTCGTTTCTGAACACGAACCTTAGGTAACTCTCTGGCGTTTCATCTGGTGCAACATGGATAAAATCAGGCGCATCCCACGTACCAATAATTTGTTGCGCAAGTGTTTGCGCAGGCGGCGGAGTTGGTCCATTTGGTTTTTCGCCATTCCCACTGTCAAAAACCCCACCAAGCCACAGTCCTAGCATCGTGCATCCTACTATCACCGCTGTGGCCACAGATGCGATGATTGCTTTTGTTTTTCCGTTCATGTATACCTCCAAAAAATTTTTTGGAGTTTTTCTTGCCTAAAAATTGGCAAGAAAAAACCCCTTTCCCCTTTCCCCTTTCGGGTCAAGTGTCAAGAGGCACGTGTTTAGTATCACATATTTATGTGGTGGGTGTCAAGAACGAGTTTGTAAAAACCCCCGTCGCTTTGCGACACCCCCTTTAAGAAAGGGGGAATTTTTACCCGAACCCATTCCCCCTTTTGTAAAGGGGGGCACGGGGGAACTTTAGCGTCCGAGATTCTATTGGGGGTTTTAATGCCAATGAGGGGTGTCGCAAAGCGACGGGGGTTTTTACCCCAAGTAACCCTTGTCTTTTTTACGCACGCCCCGTATACTTGTCACATGAACCAAGGACATAAATTCATCTCAATCGAAGGCACGGACGGGAGTGGCAAAAAAACCCAAATCGACCTTTTGTGCAAGTATCTTTTGGGTCAAGGAAAACACGTTGAGAAAATCGCATTCCCGAATTATGAAAGCGAATCAAGTGGCCCCGTGAAAATGTATCTTGGCGGCGAACTTGGGGGGTCAGCATCTTGCCTTGACGCATACCAAGCCAGCGCACTGTACGCGGTCGACAGACTTTGTACGATGAAAAAAGTTTTGTCAAAACTCCCAGATGATTCCTATGTAATTTTTGACCGCTATGTCCCATCCAACATGATTCATCAGGCGGGAAAAATCAAAAGCAAAAAAGAACGCGACAAGTTCCTTAAATGGGTAGACAAATTCGAGTACGAAACCCTTAAACTCCCCCGACCTGACGTTGTGTTTTTCATGGACGTCGCCCCAAGTGTGAGCCTTGAAATCGTGAAACAGAGAACAACCCAAAAAACAGGCAAAAAAATAGATATTCACGAGCGCGACCCAAAACACCTAACCGACGCCTACAACGCCGCAAAATACGTTGCAAAAAAATTCAAGTGGACAACCGTAGACTGTGTCAAAGACGGAAAATTTAAATCAATAGAGGAAATTCATGACATCATCATTAATCATATCAAGTAACAAAACCGCACTCTTGGACTTTGGCCGTGTGGAAGCCAAGAAATATAACCCTGCCGATGTTTTTTGGCTTGTAAACAACGATACCCCGACCAAAGAAAACCCTTCTACCTCTATCACGGTCAAGGAGGTTGCCGATTTTTTGCGCCTTGCATATTTGTCCCCTGTTGGCGAGAACAAACTTATGATAGTTTGCGATTTTTCCGAAGTAACCCCTCAGGCACAAAACAAGATGTTAAAAACCCTCGAGGACCTACCTGGAAGGACAACATTTTTGTTGCTTGGCACAAACGATACTTTGGTTTTGAACACAATCAAAAGCCGTTGCATGACAAAGTACCTGCCCCAACCTCGAACTACAGAAAAATTACTCTCTGACGATGTTGTTGAAACCATGGATAAAATCTTTGGCATTAAAATTAACGAAAAAGCATTGAATGAAAAACAAAGACATGCTATACTAAACACACTTGGAAAAATCAACCGTGCAGTGAATTATAACTGTAACGAGAAAAACCAAAAAGACCTTTTAATAATGGAGTTACAAGAAATATGCAAACAGTAAATATCAGAATCGCAGATTTAAATCCGTCGCAAAAGTTCGACACAGATTTTGCGCTTGAACCAGGCGACCAGGTTATTGTAGAAACCGCTACGGGTGCGGAATGGGGTGTTGTTGAATCAAAACCTTTTGCGGCGCACCCGAATTCGCGCTTGACCCAGGTTCTAAGAATCGCCGACGACACGGACAGAAAAACAATCAACAAACTTATAACGAGTGCAGATTACGCAATCCGTATCGCAAATGAAAAAATCGAAAAATACAAACTCCCGATGAAACTTTTATCCGCGAGTTATAACTTTGACGCATCCAAGGTCGTCATCCAATTCATGGCGGACAACCGTGTTGATTTCCGCGAACTTGTAAAAGACTTGGCCTATTCCCTACGTACGCGCATTGAACTTAGACAGGTCGGCCCACGCGACGAGGTCAAATTTTTGGGTGCCCTAGGACCTTGCGGTATGCCGTGTTGCTGTGTTCGATTCAAAAACGACTTTGACAACATCACAATTAAAATGGCAAAGAACCAAAACATTGCCCTAAACCCAAACCGCATTAACGGCGTTTGCGGGAGGTTGTTGTGTTGCCTTGGTTACGAAAACGACCACTATACCGAAACGCAAAATAAAATGCCACGGATTGGCTCGGAAATCAAAACCCCAGACGGGCGCGGTACCGTGGTTGACATAAACATGGTTTCAGGAAACGTAAAAGTCAAATTCCACCAAAACGACACCGTGAGTTTCAAAACCTTTAAACACAAAGACCTGAAACACTAACCGCGAATATATAATTACATGGGCAACAAGAAGTACTACGACCTTGACTTTGGTTGCATAGAGGTTGGTAGCAACGGTGAATTCCGAGGCTGGACATATACCCTTGAAAAAATTCGCAGTCCTTATATTGATATATCCAAAACGGATATAAGACCAATCGAAACGACACGTGGAATTGAGGAGTCGAAAAGATTTTTGCTACACAGCGCGATATCCCACGATGCGAAAAGCAGACCCAAAGAGTCATGCAAACTTGGTTCACACCTAAGACAATCAAATCCGAATTATGGGTTGACTCCAAAAATATTTAATGTAATGAACGAAAACATCGACCCAGAAACCGACGAGCCGCTTTTTGTTTGACCCATTTACTGGGTTTATTTTAGGTTATTCCTGGGTTTATTCTGGGTTATGCATCCATTTTCGCCCCAAAGAAAAACTCTCTGTACGGGCATTCGTTACAAATCCCGTTGCCGTGTTCGTCGACTTTGCAAATTGCACGCAGAGCCTCGTTTACTTCCCTGACCGCTTCAATTGCACCAGGTTTTTCAATCGGAGCAACACTTCGGTCAATTGAATGTTTGGTGTCCTCCAACAAAGTTTTAATAGGCGGGAGTTTCGACAGCGAACTTACCGCAATCAACGGGGCTTGTTCAGCAAGCGGTAACTGGGGGTCCAACTCTGGTTCAGGGATTTCTTCGTTGTTCACCGAGCCCGAAGCCATGACGATACTAGAGCCCGAGAACTCTTGGGTAATCGTTATCGTGATTGGTTTTGTTATGTCAATGTACGCGACGTCGGCTTCAAAAATCGCGTCAGGCAAAGACAACTTTTGCCCGTTCACATCAAGGGTAAGACTGTCCTCCACAATATTATGTTTAACACGAATACGGCAAGAGGTACCAGAATTTTTGACCTCGACAAAGCCGACGACATGTCCATATATATCATACAGTATTACGTTTTTAATCAGCAACACGCCACTATTTTAACCTAAGAACTAAATTTATGATGTAGGGGCTTTTGTCATGTTTTGGTAAATTTTGACGAAATCGTTTGCGGTCAAATTCTCGGGTCTTAGGTTCGGGTCGATACCGCTTTTTTCAATTGCCACCATTGGCACGATATTGCTGATTTTTTTGCGACGCTTTGTAAACACAGATTTTAAAAACGCATCAAAACCCTTAGGGGGCTCTGACCCAGTTTTTTCAATCACAACAAATGCCGAATCAACATTAGGCACAGGGCGAAAGACACCCCTTGGAACGTGTTTGATTATTTTGGCACTCCCCCTACTCGACACAGCGACGGATAACGCACCATAGTCCTTGCCCCCAGGGGTTGCAGCCAATCGTATGGCGACTTCTTTTTGAACCAAGACGCAAACACGGCGACAACGCGCGTCGGACAAAAAGCGCATGATAATCGGCGTAGTTATATAATACGGAATATTCGCAACAACAATGAAATCGTCGGGCAGTTCAGTAACTTTTAAGATGTCTTGAAATACAACCTCAATGTTGCCAAAAGGGGCAAACTTTTTTTCCAAAACCGATTCAAGGCGCGTGTCGACCTCGTAGGTAACAACACGCCCTGCATGTTTGGCTATACAGGTTGTAAGCGCACCTGGACCAGTTCCGACCTCTATGACGGTATCGGTTTTTAAAATCCCAATCTTTGCAACAATAGAATCCAACAACCCCGTGTCGAAAATAAAGTTTTGTCCCAAAGATTTTTTTGCCGAAATCATTTGACAAATTATTACAGAGATTTTAGAATAAAACAAGCATTTATTACAAATGCTGAACTTACACAAAAGAAATACAAAAGATTGCAGGGGGCTCGCCGATTGGCGGGCTCTTTGCGTTTCTGTCGAGAATTGACCCAAGTTCTTTGTCAAGACGTTCGTTAATACCTTTGTTCATACCGAAAAGAACCGCTTTGTGTTTTCAAGGGTTGCGCGCATCACGGTTTCAAGTGGCTCGCCCTTTGCAGTCGCAACAAACTCTGCGATAACCCGAACGTTTTTTGGGAGGCACAAAACTTTCTTGCCTCCAAGTGATTTCGGATTCATGTACGGTGAATCGGTTTCCAACAAAATTCTGTCAAGAGGTATCGTTTTTATAACCTCAGTGGCATTAGCGACGTCATAGGTCACACCCCCACCAAACGCAAAGTACACGCCCGCGCCAAAGTGCTCAAGCATTAGGTTCGCGGCTTCTTTGTTTTCAGAAAAACAATGCATTAAAAGCCCGTTATTAATGTGGGATTTTTCTTCAAGCAAAATCCGCAAAGTATCATCAAACGCATCACGTGTGTGGACGATGAGGGGCAAACCAACTTGGTTCGCCAACCGAATTTGTGCACGGAAAACATTTGCTTGAAGGTCTTTGTCAAACGGAGGATAATGATAATCCAAACCGCACTCCCCCACGGCGACCAGTTTTTTGTTACAAGAATTTGCAATTAACCAACGTTCAAACTCGCAACCATAAGGAAAATCCTCTGACGAGAATTTCCCTTGTTCCCGTTGGTCATAGTCTTTTGCCAATTGCGGGTGAACACCTGCGGTTGAAAAAACCCGTGGGTGTTTTAAGGCAAACTCGAGGGCGTCAATTGACTCTCGCGGGTCTGCACCGATTTCAATGATGAACTCCAAGCCATCGCGGACCAAATTCGCAACGATTTCATCGGCTTGGCAAGCAAGGCGCGAATCCAAAATATGACAATGGCTGTCAGCAAGCAGGGCATCCAAATTTATCACGCACCTACAGTAATTTTTACAATTTTGTATTTGCTAGAACCAGTTGGCACGTGAATCTCGGCAATTTCGCCGACTTTTTTACCAAGGAGGGCTTTTGCCAACGGGGACTCGTTCGAGATATAATTGTTCGCGGGGTCACTTTCGACAATGCCTGTGATAATCCACTTTTGGGTTGATTTAGAACCAGTTGTTGCCTGAATCTCTACACACGTACCGATGCTGACCTTTGTTGTGTCGGCTTTTACATAGGCAAATGTTTTGATATTTTGCAAACGGTCCTTGATTACATCAATACGGCTTTCAAGTTCAGCCTGATTATCGCGCGCAGCCACATACTCGGCATTTTCCTTGAGGTCACCAAAAGACCTGGCTTCCGAAATCGCCGCAGCGGCATCGCCACGCTGGCTGATAAGTTCCGCCAATTGGTCCTCTAACATTTTCTTTCCCTTAGCGGTTACATAGACAACAGTACTCATTTCAAATCTCTCCTTTTTCCAAGTCAAACTTTTTTGACCAAGTTTCCCGCATATGCGGAGTTCTTATGTCGATTATTAATATATGTTATTTGACCAAAATTGGCAAGTAATATATACTAAATAAATGGATAATATATATTTCATTGGTCGCCGAACATCGGACATCGCCGCATCGTTCGACGGAAACAAACTTGACCCGTTTTTCAAAGGCTCTGTCACGGCATATGGAGGCAACACGCAAGGCAACATTTCCTATAACGCAACCAGCGGTCTGCAAATTGTGAACAGCGTTTATATTGACCGAAACATTGCGCTCTACAACAAGTTTTTTGGCGACCGCATTACCGAGATTGTCAAAAACGACAAACATGCCAAGTTTATCCCCTACTCGAAGTTCTGGGCCGACCTTGTTCCCGAGAATTTGAAAGACCGCATTATTTGCTATAACAACGGCGGTCCTATTGACTTTTTGGAAAGCAAGTTTAATTTCAAGAACTTTATTAAAAACAAGATTCCACAACCTGCGTTTGAAATCATAAGTGGTAAAAAGATTCTTGACCTGATTGCCAAAGGTGAAATTCCGTCGACCACCAACCCAAACGGCAAGCGCGACGTTGTTGTTCAAGTAGAATTTGGTGCGGGCGGGAACGGAACATATTTTGCGACCAAGAAATACCCTCTTGACCCGTCGGTCATAAACCCAAAAGACAAATACGTGGTCAGCGAGTTTACGCAAAACAAGTGCTCCCTCGGATGCAGTTTTATTATCACAGACAATGGTGTTGCAACATACCCGTGTGGTATTCAAATCATGAACGGACCACAGTTTATCGGAAGCGACTTTCATGCGTTCACCCTGCTTGACGAAGATATTAAAGCCGAATGTCGCCAAGTCGCCGTTGACTTTGGAAACCTGTTGCGCCAAGCCTACCCTGACCTGCGCGGATTTTTTGGTCTTGATATGATTATCACAAGTGAAGAAAAACCCCGTGTTTTTGCAATCGAAACCAACCCGCGCTTTACTGGTACTACGTCGCTCCTTAATATTCTTTCACATCGTGCTGGGATTGGTTCGGTTTATGAACACACTCATAAGGCCTTCTTTTGTGGTAAAGACAAAAACCTCCATGTTACTTTGCAGGAACTTCTTGACCGCATAACACCGAATGCGCGCAAGCGTTACGCCGCCCCAGGTGAAGAAGTCGAAGGCGTTTACAAAGAAGGTTTGGATAAAACCGCTTTTCAAGAAGATGGTTTTTACACATACGCAGTTTTTGAAGAAATCAAACAATACAACATCCACGACGACAGGCAGGAATACAAAGCATGGCTTGGTAAAAAGCAAAAGGGCAAGAACCCAGATGCCTAATTTTTTGACGCACCTTGCCGTTGCAAAAAGATATGCCGAGAAAAACAACATCACTGGCGACAAGGCGCGTGAATTTTTCCACGGTACCGTCTATCCCGATTTGGAGGGTGCAAAACCAGGTGCCGACAAAGAAGATACACATTATAAAATGCCCCTATTACCCGAACAGAGAAAAATCGAGCGTTTTTTCATAGACCGCGTTGATTATAAAAAGTTTTTTAAACAACACAAAGGCCAAACACCTTTTGAACGTGGTGTGCTTTTACACCTGATTGTGGATAATGATTGCTATCCCACTATAATTGACCGATGGCGGTTTACTGCCCTAGTTGAAGATGGAGTTAGACCTGGGGATATACTTGCAAACAGTTTTAATAGCGTTAATAATTATCTTAAACAAAAATACGGTGTGAACTTAGACATGACAGGTGTCAAAAAAGAAATCGAGAACTGTGAAACAAAGTGGATAAATCAATTTGGAACATGCACAAGCGAGTACAATTTTTTTGACACCCAAGAATCACTTGAAAAACTTGATTTGTTTATTGAAAAAGCATCAAGTGTTGACCTTGATGCTTTTATTCAAAAACACAGATAAGTTAGTGCCCAGCGTTTGTTGTTGCAGGACGTTCGTGTGTGCTTGTGGTTGGTCTTTTTGATTGCACACGTTGTGGCTTTGTTGTAAAAGCCTGCGCGATGATGATGCCAAGCAATACAAGGCTCGCAATCCCGAACAGACTGTAAAAAATACGTGCTACGACCGCGTCTGCTCCGCCAAAAATCCCTGCATACATATCAAACCTGAACAATCCCATAAGCAAGAAATTTAGGCCCCCTAGCAACAATACTCCAAACGCAATCATGGCTGTGTATTTCAAGACATTTTTCTTTTTCATCAACTACCTCCTTCAAAATATAGAAGTATCTTGTGTAGAAACAAAAAAATTATTCAACCCACAATAAATGCACCCGCGCCCATAATCTCAAGTGGTAAATTAATACCCAATAAAGGCGTATTCCAAAACGCCCCATTAGGATATGCCATTGTAATGTCAAAACCAAGATGTTGGGCGACGCCATCGTGACCGTTATTATGTGCGCTAAAGGTACCATCCGCATTCCGTGTAACAGCAATTTTGTGTGCCCCACCCAGTGGGTTTACGAAAAAGCCTAACAATGGTAAATCATAAGCCAAATGATGAAACGAAAGTATCAATACTTCGCCTGGTCTACCTGGTGCATCACGGCGCATATTGTTTGTGGCACTAAGCATCATGCTCTCGCTCGTCAGCGGTGTCGAGATATTAAGACTCTCGGGCCAAAGTGGGTGGCTTCTTAAAGCCTGTATGTGGTTAGGCCATGTACCGAAATTCCCAGACAAAAAATCAAGAGGTGTTCCTGCAAGAGCGGGTCCGCCCGTGGCCTCGACAAGGCGAATAAGTTCGGCTAACCCCATTGGATAGCCAAGATGTACAAACGCATTGTAAATCGCTATGACACCACAGCCAGCCGCCGCCATAGTACCAGCATCTCCGTACAGCCACGCACCAAGGAAACCCTGACGCTGAATCATCCCATTTGCGTCGGTTGGGTATGGCGGTCGTGCGCTGTTATGCGCAAAGTTCCGATTCACCCACGTAACATCAATACCAGGCAAAGTGGTTATTGTTGGACCATTGTTACAGTTAATAACGATACCTGCACGCAAGTTTGCGGATGCGGAAAAAGTATCCCACTGGGCAATCGTACCATTAAACGTGAGGTGAGTTAATCGTGTTGCGTTGAAAAACGCATTTGCCCCAAGCGAGGTTATGGCTTGTCCCCCTATCACAGTTGGTATTGTGAGGTGCGATTGGGCATTACCAAAAGCCGAAAGCCCAGTAATCTGACCTCCTGAGGTTAGAAACACACGCTCGAACACCGCGAAGATTGTTGTGTCAGCAACAATGGGTGCAGAAAAATCAAACACCGCAGTTCCGTTTTGTGTGCCACTCCATATAAGAAATCTGTAACCTGAACGAACAGGCTCGGGCAATTGCCACATTATTGTTGTTTCATGTTCGACATCCTGTATGACATGTGTCGTATCGCCGAGATTAAATGTAACTGTATGAGTTGGGTCATAATCACACTCGCAATAATACCCATTGCAATCATAACAGTCACAGTAATTTTCACCACAATTTACATACCCATTGTCATAGTAACAATCACAGTCATACCCGTCACAATCTTCATCGATTGGGTCGTCGGGCTTAGGGTCAGGTTTTGGGTCGGGGTAGGGTTTTGGCTCCTCTGGAACAACTGGGGGCGGAGTCACTATCGGCGGGGGCTCTGTAACGACTGGGGGTTTTGAATGCGGTCGGGTTAAAACCAAGGTCAGCACCAATCCACCTAGGCTTGTAACAAGCATTACCACAACAAGGCATAAACTGATAATTCGTTTTGTTGTCAAAAGAAAAAGGCCTGTTTCCTCACAGGGTTACGCTTTTCGCGTGTTTTCATTTCTTTTGAAAGGATATTTGTATTACAACGACCTTTCGTAGTATTGATATCAATCATATCTCCGTTTTGAATGTTTGCGAACTCGCGGTTATCATAAGAGTTCGGCGACACCATGGTCACCGCCAAAACTCCCGTAGTATCACAAACCCCGTCGGTTATAATTGCGATTTCCGAAGCGCGATTCATCGACATCACAGAGTACGCAAAACCCGACACGTCTATACCCACACAGTTTTTTATAACAACAACGCTTTTCGGAGGAATCCCGCCAGATAACAGCGCGTTGTCGGCTTCTTCAAGGTCGTGATAGACCCATGCTTTTCCGCTGAAATCCCCCGCGCCTTCTTCTGACCCAACAAACGGTTGTGAAAAACCATTGCCGATTGCGGTACCACTGATGTTTTGCAGGCTTGTTTTAACATTGTTTGCATCAAACAATTTAGATATATAATAAAGCCCCAACGAACAAACCGTACCCTCGGTTATTCGTTCCCATGTTTTTTTATCAAGGATTTTTCTAAGAGTCCGAATATCTTTTGCCATTTCCACTGCATAACGACCTGTTTCTATTGCAGCCACAAGTTGGGCCCCTGAGAGGCGTTTGTTTGAACTCGCCCCCTTGACGGTTAGCCCAAGTGTTTCTAAAAGACCAAAGAACGAAGACCCAGGGTCCATTACGGGACCGAGGTTTTTAAGGACTTCCTCGGCGTCTACGGATGTCAACTCGCCCGTCGAAATGCGCCCTGCAATCGACAAAGACGAAACCGATAACACAAACCCGCCTGGCTTGGCGTTATATTGACCGAACGGCAAAACCACGGCAGGACAGTTGGCTTCAAGACACCCGTGCAAGAGTCCGCCTGCGGTCACAGGGCAATCTGTGATAATAACAACCCCGTCAATCATGTTTGTTGTGACGATTGCTTTTGCGTTAGAAGCAAAAGTATTGTAGAAACTTGGTGCGTACTTTGCGGTCATTGGATTGACACGGTTTACGATTCCAAAGTACGGAACATTATGAACAAATGCGGCCGCATTGCTTGTGCGGATTCCAGCCAACACGTTTTGCAAAAGACCCTTTCCAGAAAACCCGTCAAAGGCGCAAATCACGGCGATGTGCGGAACCTCTTTGTCTGTCACAGGATGACCTGAGAGGTAACTTTCCTGCTTTTTCAAAATCTTTGCTGAAGGTGAAAGTGTGTTAAAGTTCATGTCTTTAGTATAACACCAACGTGTTTAAAATACCAAACAAAAAACCCCTATTTCGGCAACATTTTTAATATAGGGTCAAGGGCTTTTTCTATGGCAGCAGGTTCCGCTGTATCCAATACCTTTTTCAATTTTTTAAGTATAGGTGCAATAGGAGGAGTTTTCAACATCATGTCTATTGGCTTTCTAACAAGTTTTCCGCGGTTGATAGGCTCTACAAACGGCGGAACAGGAATAGGTTTTAACCATATTGCCCCAGAACTGACTGGCGTTAATCCAAACCCCATAAATCCTCTGTCAGGGGTCCAAGAGTCAACAGTTACGATGATAAATTGAACCATTTTTTCCAAAATATCGGGCTTGGCAATTGCAATAACTTTTATAATAGGACCCGCATAAGGAATGGCTTGGCATAATTTGGCGATGGCTTTGGTGATTTTAATTTTTGCCTTATGCGGCATTTTTGGGTGTGTCCAAACAGTTTTTAAAAGTCTAATACCTTGCCCACCACCACCGCCGCCTTGATTACCGCCTTTTTTGACACCTTTGCCCTTGCCTCCCTGTGCTTTGCCCTCGCTCTTACCCTTGCCTTCACCTTTGTCGAATTGAGATTTCCATTGTCCATTTTCGTCTTGAACCATAGGGCGTGAACTATTCTCGCCACCAGTCATGTTTTTGATATAGTCTTCTTCACCAGTGTATTCGTTTGTTTTCGCAGCCGCATTTGGGTCGTCCCCTTGAAACTCGTTGTCAATGGCAAGACTTCCTGGGGCGTCGTCCTCGTCGTCACCGTATTTTAAACCGCCCTCTTTCTTCTCGCCTTCTTCATCTTCGGGTTTTTCCCCCGACACTTCTTGTTCTGGCAGTTCTTCGGCGCCACCAGCATCATCTTCTTCCTGAGATTCTTCATAGGCTTCACGTTCGGCTTGGGCTTGTTCCGCTTTTCGTTGGTTTTCCTCTTGGGTTTCGGCCATTGCTTGCCGCATTTGTTCGTCTTTTTCTTCTTGACTCTCTGCCACAACAAAACCCTCCCCCAATAAGTATCGTAGAATAATTATAACCGCTGTTGTGAAAGTAGTCTAATTAATTTTATTCAAAAAATCTTTACCGCCTCTGGTGTTGACGCTTGCTTCGAGAGCATACACGCTTGAACGAACATAGCACACGGCTCCTCGGAAGTTGTCTTGCTGTACAAATGCGATGACGCTTAGTGCTGCTGTATTCCTACTCTGACACGGTTCACATCCTGCACCTTACGCAAGGACCTCCGATTCAACACCGCGAAACGATGCCGACCAAGAATCTATGATCTCCCTCTGGCAAGTGCTCGACCCACGTATAGCACCGTGGTTACAAGAGGTCGCTACTCCCCCGCCTAGTCAACACCTTTATTATACACAAAAAGATTGTGAAATTCAACCCTTTTGTTGCTATACTTGTTCAATGCAAAAGATTAGGGACTACTTTTCTTCGTGGACTTTGTTTGAAAAAATCTTGACCGTGGTGTCAATTGTTATCCTTATCACAGTTTCAATTGTTTTCAGGAGTTGGTGGGTCGAAACCTTGGTTGCGGTTGTGTCGATTGCGTATTACATTCTGTACGCAAAGGGCAAGGTCGAGTCCAACATACTAGGCATTATCGCGATGGGTTTGTATGCGTGGGTCGCGTGGACGTACGCGTACTATGGCGAGGTTATCCAAGCCTTCGCAATCGAAATACCGATGTTGGTTTTTGCACTTGTTTTTTGGTCAAGGAACAAAAATAACAGAAAGTGTGAACGCTTTGGTCGCGTCATTAAATTACAAAAAGTCAAACTACCCGAGGTCGCAATATTACTTCTTGTAACAACCGCGTTGGGGGTTGGGATATATTTTGGTCTACGCACCCTTGGCACCGCGTTTTTAATTGTATCTACTATTTCAATTTGCGTTTCTATTGTTGCGAATTACCTAAGCGTTCGCCGAAGTGTCCTAAACTGGTATGGGTGGCTTGCAAACGATTTGGTTCAAATGATACTTTGGTCTTATATGGTTTACACACAGGGCCTTGGGACTCTGCCGATTTTGATAAGCATTGTCGTGATGCACATTATTAATATTTATGGGTTTGTGAATTGGTTGAGGCTTGCAAAACGTCAGAATGTTTGTTACAATAATAGCGATGAATAATAAGCATAAGTTTTACTACAAGTGGGAAAAACAAAGCCATGCGGGTTGCCCAAGCGACATGGATACGTCGCTTGGACATATCGAAGGTGAAAAAGATTTTTGGTTTACATGGGATATGGTTCCTATGTACATAAAGTACACGCAAAAACTCGGTAACCTTGAACGGGAATATACCATTATTCAAGGCACGGAAATGTTCCCAGAGGACATTGCAAAATATTGGAAAAATTTCGAGTGGCGAAGAATGTATAACTTTGCAATTGACGATTTTGGTGGGATGACAGATGGTTGTATTAAATTATTGGTTAAGAAAGATGTAGAGGCAGGCAAAAAATTTGTGTTCCCATCACGGGATGGATATCCAAACCTTGGGGGTAGGTTACAGATAGGAACAACACCCGCGTCAGAAGAAAAGAAATATTTCCTTATCCCCGTCCAAGGTGATGCTATTGTTGTTAAAACCCAAGAAGAATTTTTGCTTGCCCACGACGAACTGGTAGAGCGCATTAAAGTTGGCGAGTTGGAACTTTTGGAAAAACAAAACGCAATTCTTGAGCGCAAAAAATTACGAGAAGAAGAACCGTTTGTTAAAGGACCGCTTCAGTTTGCGCTTGAAAAATTTCAAAAATCGACTTCAACAAGTTTGTGACCCAGCAAGTCGCAACTGGTTAAATAATAGGTCACACCATTTTTTTTGGTCACAAATTCGCCCTGACCGCGTTGTTTTCCATGCAAGTGTCCATACACGCACGCGACAACGCCGTACTTTTCGCAAAGGTCGGTAAAAGCACTCTGGTCAACCGTAGCATTAAACGGCGGATAGTGCAAAATCGCGATAATCTTAACCTCGGTGTCGTTACCTTTTTTTGCAACGGCGTCTTTTAACGCAAGTTCAAAACGAATGACCTCGCGATTAAGTATTTTTTTGTCCTCAGCCGTTGGGTTCCCGCGACGCTCTGGCACACGCCAGCCTCTTGTACCTGCAAAAATAATGTTGCCAATTTGCACCGCACCCGCCTGAATAGCATGAACCCCATCACCCAGGGCTTCGTTGGCCTTTGTGACGGTGCTCCACCAATAGTCGTGATTTCCGCGCACAACAATTTTTGTCCCGTTAAGTTTTCGGATAAATTCAAAATCTTTTTCCGCCTCTGACACGCGCATAGCCCAACTGATATCCCCCGCGATAATCCCGACGTCGTCCGCACCAACACGCGCGTTCCAATCCTGCATAATGCGTTCTTCGTAATTGTCCCATTGCTCGCCGAACAAATTCATTGGTTTATTGACACCAAAAGACAGGTGCAAATCCGAAATTGCAAAGACCTTCACCCTCTACCCCCTTTGGGTTTCCTATCAAAATCAAACTGTTCCCAAGGTTCCAACTCTGGCGGGTTTACAACAAAGCGCATGACTTCCTCGGTCGTTGGGTGAACAAAACAAAGTTCGTGCGCCCACAGTGCAATACGCGGGGCTTCCCCCTTTTGGAAAGGGGGTGTCCGCAGGACGGGGGTTTTTAGGTCTGTGCGCTGGTACTTTACATCGCCCCAAATCGGTGCACCTATTCCCGATAATTGAACACGAATTTGGTGAGTCCGCCCCGTAACAAGTTCAACGGAAACAAGACATTTATCCACGTTTTTTTTAACAATTTGGTATTTAAGTTCCGCACGTTTTGCCCCCTCGGTTGCCATAGGTACAACTTCAACACGTTTGCGTGCCTCGGATTTTAATAGATGATGAACCAAAGTATCCGACTCTTTTTTTGGGAAACCATTTGTTACGGCAAGATATTGTTTTTGAAAAACACCCTCGCGGATTTGGTCGGACAAGCGTTTGGCGGCCTTTGAAGTTTTCGCAAAAACCATCACCCCGCCCGTAACGGCGTCAAGGCGATGCACCGAAGCCACATACCCCTTGGTGTGGGCTTTGATACGTGTTTCAAGACTGTCTGTTTTTTCTTCCGAGGGCTGTGTTGGCAAGCCCTCTGGCTTTATGACAACAATTACGTGGTTGTCCTCAAAAATTATCGACAAAGCAACTTGCTCCTGCGGGCAAAGTGATTCCTTCGTGGGTTCCAATTCCGATTTCATAACAATCTATTGTGGCACGTTTTTTTGCTCTCGACAAGCACCTTTCTACAACATTTCCAATAACTGTGGGTTGAAGCCCCGTTGTGTAACTGTTTACAAGGATAAACAATGGCTTTTCTGATAAAACAGACATGCACAAATCAATCAGGTTTTCCAAACAAGTTTCGATTTTCCAGACTTCCCCATTTGCCCCGCGCCCAAAAGACGGAGGGTCCATGATAATCGCATCATACGTTTTGCCACGTCGGATTTCGCGTGAAACAAACGCGACGCAATCCTCTATAATAAAGCGTGTCAACTCGTTCGGTATTTTGTTTAAAACACAGTTTCGTTTTGCGACCTCGGTCATACCTTTGCTGGCATCGACATGGGTTGTGTGAGCACCCACTTTTGAAGCCGCAACCGTCGCCCCACCTGTATAACCAAATAGGTTAAGCACCCGAGGAGAGCGACCAGATTTTTTTGCACCCGCAATAACATCCATTACGCGGTCCCAGTTTAAGCCTTGTTCGGGAAACAAGCCCGTATGTTTAAAACCCGTAGGTGAAATCAAAAAGCGCAAATCCCCATGGCGACCTGGGTATTTTATTGTCCATTCCTCGGGGAACGGTTTAAGGATTTTCCATGCTCCGCCGCCTGAACTTGAACGATTGTACCGCGCGTGGAGGTCTTTGAATTTAGACATATCATACGGAGCCGACCAAATCGCCTGTGGGTCTGGGCGCAACAAAAATACGTCACCCCAACGTTCAAGTTTTTCGCCATCGCCACTTGCGAGAATCTCATAATCACGCCAATTTAATACAGATTTCAACTTTCTTTCCCTCTATGTCAATATGTGAACTGACCCGACCTGCACACTTGCTGTCACAGTCCGTAACAAACTTTGTTGCCAAAACTTCTTCGCTGATTTTGTCTTTGTATTTGGCGATTACATTTTGGATGTCTTTTTCATCGGTTTTTACAACCAAAATAATACGCGCGGTTATATCAAAGTCAGCATTCTGACGCGCAACCTGAACACCGCGGATAAGTTCGCGCAAATAACCTTCTTCCACAAGTTCCGCATCAATCGCGGTATCCAACACAACGCCCAAGTCCCCCTCGGAAACAGATACAAAGTCCCCACGACTTTTTGAACCCAAAACAAATACGTCAGCGGATAGATTTTTGAACTCTCCAATTGTGACCTTGCCTTTTTTGTGTGAAGCAACGGCTTTTGCCATGTCCGCGTCTGACAATTCACCCAGAGATTTTTTAAGGAGTTGAACTTTGTCTTTTAATTTTGCCCCCGCGACCTTAAAGTTCACGGACAAAAACGGTGTGTTGAAACGGTCGTCACTGGTCACAATTTCAAGGGTTTTCACGTTGACTTCTTCGCGGATAATATCACCAAACAGGTCAATGGCTTCCGTGTTTTTTGAATTTATATAAAGAGTCCGCAGAGGTTGTCGCAGTTTCAAGTTCTCGCGCGCCCTTAGACTTAGCGCAAGTGATATGATTTGTTGGACTTCTTCAACATGTTTTTTGATGTTTTTGATTGGGGTTTTTCTATCACACGGTTTCGCAAAATCCGCGGTCATGCAAAGTTCCGATTCGCTTGGGTCGACTTTGCGGATTATGTTTTGCCAAATGTTTTCCGATAAAAACGGTGTAATCGGCGCCATACATAGGCAGATACTTTTTAGGGTGTGGTATAAAATCCAATAAGCATTTAACTTGTCACCGTCGTTACTGTTTTTCCAAAACCTTCTGCGGTTTACACGGATGTAAAAGTTGCTTAAATCTTCGCAAAGTTTTTCGGTCGCCGAAACCACAAGATGCGGAGTATGATTACTATACGCATTCGTACAAGTCCTGATATAGTCATTAAGTGTTTCAACCAACCACATATCAATGTTCGAGAGGTCTTTTGCTTTTGGGTTATGAGAAACAATGTTTGGTTTGTCAATCTTATAATAGGTTTCAAAGAAAACAAAGTTGTTATAAACCCCCAACAGTTTCCTACGGGTTTCGTCGATAAGACTTTGCCCAAATCGGAGGTCGTTTGCTTGGTTGCCCCCACTAAACAAAAAGCGTGTGACATCTGCCCCGTATTTTTCTATTGCCTCGTCAAACGGGATGTTGTTTGGACCCGACTTGGAAAACATACCGCCTTTTTCATCAAGGATTCTTCCATAGCCCACGACTTTTTCATAAGGTGGGTTACCCGTCAAAACCACAGACATAAAAAACTGGGCATAAAACCAAAGACGGATTTGCTCTTTCATTTCAATGACGACTTCGAACGGGAAGTAATCTTTTGCCGCTGTGACAAACGGTGCGATGCCCGCGTCAAGCCAACAATCCCCAACATCGGTGACACGCCTGACGGGTTTGCCACATTTTTTGCATTTAACCAAAATTGTATCTATATATGGACGATGTAGATGAGGAACTTTGTCCAACAACTTTTTATCAACACAGAGTTCGCCAAGTTCTTGTTTACTCCCGACAACCGTGAGGTGCCCACAATCGCATGGATAAAACGGCAACGGGAGTCCGTAAAAACGGCGGCGTGAAATATTCCAATCCCCCATGTTCGTAAGCCAATCGTTCATGGTCTTACCGATAAACGGCGGTTGCCAGTTGACTTTTTTTGCCGCCGCCAAGAGTTGCGGACGAATCCCGTCGGTCGCAATATCCCAACCGTCCACAAGGCGAAAGATAACATTAGTTTTACATCTCCAGCAAAACGGATAACTATGCGAATGGTCATGCGTGTACAAAAGACTCCCTGCTTTTTCAAGTTTTTCAAAAACAATAGCCTCACACTCGACGGTGCTTAAACCTTTTAAGAAATCAAAATCATTTGTAAAGCACCCGCCCTCATCAACAGGGATAATTTGTTTAAGGTTAAGTTTTTTCCCCAACTCAAAATCCTCGGCACCACAACCTGGGGCAATATGAACCGCGCCCGAGCCGTCCTTTGCAGACACATCATCCCATGGGATTATTTTTCTTTCAAAATCAAAGCCCACCATTTTCAACATCGGCGTATATTTTTTACCAACAATGTCTTTCCCAAAAAACTCCTTAACAGGCTTGATTTTTGTTTTTGATTTAAGAATATGCATGGCTTCTTTTGCCAAAATCAATTTCTCGCCGTTGAAATCAACAAGGGCATATTTGATTTTTGGGTTGACCGCAATAGCAACGTTCGCCGCAAGTGTCCACGGTGTCGTTGTCCAAACAACAATTTTTGTTCCGTCACCCAAATCGGCTTTAACAAAAACGGCTTTGTGGGTGAGTTCTTTGTACTGGCCGTTCATTTCGTGCTCGGACAAACTGGTTCCGCAACGCGGGCACCATGGCATGGCCTTGTAACTTTTGACAAGCATATTGCGCTCGTGACAAACCTTTAAAAAGTTCCAAATGCCTTCAATATTTGGGTCGCTGTTTGTATAATAACTGTTTTTCCAATTCATGATTTGACCAAGGCGCATACTTTGGTTTGTTTGAATCTGGGAATATTTTTTCACACGTTCTAGACACTTTTCGGTGAACTTTTCCAAACCATATTTAACTATATCGGTTTTACCCTTGATTCCAAGGTCTTTTTCAACCTCGACCTCGACCCACATGCCTTGCGCATCAAAACCGTTTTGGAAATGCGTGCGATTCCCACGCATTGTGTTGTATTTAATCATGACGTCTTTGAAAGTCCGCCCCCACACATGGTGAATGCACATAGAATTGTTCGCGGTTATCGGCCCGTCAAGGGTACGATAAACATTTTTCGCCCCCGCGTTTTTGTCGCGCATTTTTTCATAAACTTTTTTTTCACGCCAAAGTTTTAATACTTCGTGCTCGTTCTTTATAAAATCAAACATGGTTACATATTATATTGTTTTGTCAGGTATGTAAAGGTTTAAATCAGACCCTTTCAAGGTTATTAATTACAGCAAGAATATTTCCATATAAGTTAAATTGATTAAACTCCCCGCGTTCAATCGCCTGTTCAACGTTTACATTAACTCCCCTTTGGATAAATGCGGACCAACTAGCAACAGTAAAGTCGTTTGGGTTAAGGGTGTCATAAAGTGCCAAGGCATATGCGTGCATTGCGCGCAGTCCTTCTGTTATAGTAACCAATCCGTTAAATGCGTTTAGCAAATTTTCCTTTGCGTATTCAAGTTCCGCCAATGTTGCGTCGTCGTTTCCTAAAACATCGCGTACAGCACGCCTAGAATCTTGAAAAATTCGTGATGTTCTTATGCCCATCATACCAGGCATTAATACGGTAGACACATCATCTATTTCGGTCACTGTTTTTCCATTAATCTCGTTAAAAGCATACTCTAATCCACCTCTCACATACGTTAATGCAATATCATATTCTTCGGGTCCCATTAACCTACTTTTTGCAAGCACCAAATTCGCATGTACAGTTTCCAAGTCATCTATCGTTGAATTATTGTTTCCATATGTACCAAGTGCATTGAACTTTGCAACCATTAACGCGTTCCATGTATTAATTGCAAAATATTCTTGTTCAAAACCGCTTGCAAGTGAAATCAGTTCCTGAATTTCCGCACGCACCGCAATTCTTGGGTCATATGGTTTGGTTTGTTGCGAACCTGTTCCACCGCTACTAAAGTGTGCTCCTAGTGAAAAACTTGCTATTGCAATTCCAAATATTGCAATATATGCGAGTGCAAATAGTGGGATTATTTTAAATAGTTTCATTTGTAACCTCCGAAAAATATTTCGGGAGTTTTTTACTGTCAAAAGACACTAAAAAACCCCTTTCCCCTTTCCCCTTTCGGGTCAAGTGTCAAGAGGTATGGGGTTATACTAGCATATTAGGGGGTGGGTGTCAATAACTATCTAGTACTTTCATAAGTTCAATAATATCCGCGTTTGTCACGATTGCAATAAGTTGCCCACCGCTGGTTCCGTCGCTGGTGATAATAATCGCCGACAATTTCCTGTTACCGCCAAAGAGTTCAATGACTTCCTCGATAGTAACCCTTTGCGACACAATCACAAAGTGTTGGCGCGTGTCGGCAAAGTCGCGTATGAAAACTTCAATACTTGTTTCAGCCAAGAATTTGTCAACACCGTGACCTTTTTTCATCTCGTGACCAAGGTTTTCCAAAAAACTGTGTCTTTGCAAAACACCAATAAGTTTGTCGCGCTTGTAAACGGGGATGTTGCTGTGCCCAATCGTCGCGGACATCATTATATAATCCTTCAAACTGGCCTCGGCAGAAATCGTGTCAACCGCATCACATTTGACCTCGCCTTTATATTGCTGGCAATCGGCGTGGTGGATGTCGCTGGCTTTCCTAATCGATTTCATCGCGTCCACAACCAACGGTGGAGTTGAAATAATTCGCGCAACCTTTTCCATGAGTTCAACAACACTCGTGTGAGGTTCCGCGATAAGTTGTTCGCTTTTGCTGTGAATAATTGCGTTTCGCAAACGCGCAAGGTCAATCAAATCATCCTCGTAAAGACGAATAACCTGATTCAAAGTTGCGGTTCTTCGAATCAAATCAGAGAACGAAATGTTTGCTTTGAAATTGTATTGGGTCCGTAAACTGTGGTCCAATAAATTGTACGCGTTCACAAAACGGAGCCCCAATGTGTTTGCCGATAATTTTGCCATTCCTTATTATATCACGTGTGTGTTTATAATACAAACGATTTAGAACTGTGAAAGTCCCAACAAGTAATCCGCAGTAACGCCGAAATATTTTGCTATTAAAACAATTGATGTTCCAAGGGGAATCTGTGTTCCATTTTCCAACGCGCGCAACGTCGCCTCGCCAAGCCCAATCGCCTTTGCAAGTGCACGCCCACTTAAACCTTTTTCCTCGCGCAATAATTTTAATCTCTCGGCAAATATTTCCATAATAACATTATCGCACCAATTGCGTTTAAACACTTGACTGCGTGGTTCACCGCGCATTAAAATATATGTGCGCGGAAGTTCCCTCCTCGGGGAGTACAACACCCTTCCGCGTTCCAAATTATGTTCACTCGCCTTGACAAAGACCGCGAAATTATATAATATTTTTCCATGAACAAACGTATACAAATCAAAGACCTCTTAAAACAAGCAGGCAAAGTTGCGAGCCTTTCGGGTTTCGTAGAAAAAATCCGTGACCAAAAGTCAATCCAATTTGTCATCATCCGCGACAAGAGCGGTCGTGTCCAAGTAACGGTTTTCAAACCAGACCTCCCAGAAATCGCCGAGCAATTTACCAGTATCACGGTTGGCTCGGTCGTCGAAATCACAGGTAAAGTTGTCGCCGCCCCGAACGTAAAACTTGGCGGTATCGAGATTGTTCCGCAGACTGTGACCGTGTTGTCCCTTGCGAAACTCTCCCCTATTGACGACCAAACGGGACCTGACCTTGCTATGGATTATAGGTGGATAGATTTGCGTAGCGACAAAAATCAGGCAATATTCAAAGTCATGACAATCGGAGAAATGGCGTTTCGCGAGTGGTTTATAAAAAACGACTTTACCGAATGCCACACCCCGAAAATCACGGCTTTCCCGTCAGAGGGCGGGGCCGAAGTTTTTGAGGTCAAATACTATGGGCAAAAAGCCTACCTCACCCAAAGCCCACAACTGTTTAAACAAATGGCCATGGCAGCAGGATTCGAAAAGTTTTTTGAAATCGGAAGCCAATACCGCGCCGAAAAATCATACACGAACCGACACGCGAGCGAGAGTTTTTATTGCGACTTTGAAATCAGTTACATCCGTGACCACCACGAAGTCATGGATACCCTCGAATCCGCGATTAAACACGTCCACAAGGTTGTTGAAAAGCAATGTAAAGATATCCTGCGCGACCAAATCGGTGTGGACTTTAAAGCCCAAACAACAAAGTTCCCACGGATTACGCTTGCCGAATCATATGCTTTGTTAAAAAAAGAAAGAAACTACGACGTACCGCGCGCATCAAAAGGTGACCTTGACCCCGAGGGGGAAAGACTTTTGTGCGAAATCGCAAAAGAAAAATGGAACTCGGATTTTATTTTTATTACGGACTTCCCCGCCCAAGTTCGCGCGTTTTACAGCATGCGCCACGATGGGGATTCAACACTTTGTAAGAGTTTCGACCTTTTGTACAAAGGTTTGGAAATCACAAGCGGTGCCCAGCGCGAACATAACCCAGACCGTTTGCGCGAAAATTTGGTTGCAAAAGGCATCAACCCAAAAGACATGGAATTTTACGTCCAGTTTTTTGAATACGGTTGCCCTCCGCACGGTGGTGTTGGGTTTGGGCTTCAACGATTCTTCGCCCGCCTCATGGACCAACCTGCAATTCGCGACACAACGTTCCTTCAAAGAAGCCCAGACAGATTAGCGCCGTAATTTTTAGTCCTCGTCGTCCTTTGGTTCTGTCCGTGCCGAGAACTCTATTTGTCGGCGCGACAAGTTCACCCCCACACATATAACATCCAGTTTATCGCCCATTTTGAACGTGCGTGATTTGCTTGAAAGCGTTGATGTGCGTTCATCGTACATATAGTATTCTTTACCTGCAGGTCCGCGTGGCATATTTTCGATTCGCACAAGACCCTCGACCGTGTTCGGCAAATACACAAAAACGCCAAAGTCCATAATCCCGCTGATAACACCCGTGAAAGCCTCCCCAATATGGTCATTCATATATTCCGCGCGTTTAAGGTCATCAACACTGCGCTCGACCTCGGTTGCAACAAGTTCGGTCTTACAAGATTGTTCCGCCGCAACACGAACAAAGTCGGTCAATTGCTCGATTTTGTGTCCCGACATTTTGTTGTTAAGAACCAACTTTATGATGCGGTGTATAATAAGGTCAGGCAAACGGCGAATAGGCGACGTAAAGTGACAATAGTTTTTCGACCCCAAACCAAAATGCCCAAGCACGTTCTCGGACGTTGATTCTGGTTTGCTTTGATGAGTATATTTTGCTTTTTGCATACTGCGCAAAAGCAATGCCGAAATCACGGGCTTGAGGTCGTCACTTAGGTTCTTCAATATTTTTTGATAAGCAAAACCATTTGGGTTCTCGGGGTTAATCGTGTGTTGAATTGAAAAAGGCTTTAACATATCCACAAGTTTGTTGACTTTCATAGGGGATGGCTTGTCATGGATACGGTAAATGAACGGCAGGTTATGCTCAAGTGCGTACTCGGCAATTGTTTCATTGCAAAGAATCATAAACGTTTCAATAATTCTGTGCGCCAACAAATGCGGGTAAGCAACAACATCGGCAATCTTACCCGTTTTTTCACAAAGAACAATTTTTGGCTCTGGCATAGAAAGAACAACTTCCCCGCGCTTGCGCCTGATGCCCTCCAAAATTTTTGCGAGTTCCGCCGCCCGTTCAAGTACAGGAACAATTTTTTTGTGTTCCTTCAGCAAATCTTTGTCGCCGTCAAGAATGGCCTGCGCCTTTTCATAACTAAGACGCGTCGTCACATTGATTACGGTTTCGCAAACATTGTACTCCAACATCTGACCATTGCGGTCGAGTGTCATAAAACAAGAAAGTGCCAAACGGTCGACGTTCGGGTTAAGGCTACAGATATTATTTGACAACTGGGTCGGGAGCATCGGAATCACACCGCCTGGGAAATAAACACTGGTCCCGCGTTTGAATGCTTCGGTATCAAGGTCACCGCCCTCCGTAATATAGTGCGACACATCGGCTATATGAACGCCCAAATAGTAATGACCCGCAGGTGTTATTTCCAAACTGATAGCGTCGTCAAGGTCTTTTGCATCCTCGGGGTCGATTGTAACAATTGTTGTTTCACGCAAATCCGTGCGCCTTGCGATTTCCGAACTAGATATTCGCGCAACTTTTTTTGCCTCGGCGATAACATTGCTTGGGAACTCGGCATCAAGGTTAAACGTCCGAACAATGCCCAAAACGTCTGTGCCAACTGTATCGGGCGAGCCAATAACTTCGGTAACAATAACTTTGTCAGGGTCTTTGGTGCTCCATTTGGAAACAACTTTAAGTCCGCTGACCGTTGCTGCGATTACTGTTTGTCCACGGTCCGTTATGCTTTGGACGTCGATGCTCTCGGGCAACCTGTCATCATCGGGGATGATAAAAGACCCGCCTTTTGCCGAAACAAATGTGCCGACCACACTTTTATGAGTATCGCGAAAAGATGCGAGATACTCCTCCGAGGACAGCCTTGGTTTTTTTGCACTCATGGGTTATCACGCCCCTGGGTAGACACCATATGCGACAAAGTACAAAATTGCACAAACTGCGATGATACTCGCGCATATAATAATCAAATTTCTTATTCTGCCTTGATTGCTTTTACCGCGGTTTTTTGTATAATAACTCTCGCTTGCACCTGTGATTGCGTTATTGCCTTGTCCTGTTTGCGGAGGTGATGCCAAGATACCGATAATCATAACGATACAAGCAATAGCCATAATTACAACAAGTGCAATCTGTACGCCCAAAAACGTGTCGGTAACCCAACGAGCCAGTAACATTAGACTTTGCAAATTCGCCATACTCCCTCCTTTATACCACGTGTGTTTTTAGTTTGCAACATGTTTATAAGTTGCATTTTTGTAACGAGGCAATCCAGTTCCCGCAGGAATCAACTTGCCGATGATAACGTTTTCTTTAAGACCGATAAGGTTATCAACCTTGCCACGAATTGCGGCCTCGGTAAGAACAGAACTTGTTTCTTGGAACGATGCGGCGGATAGGAAACTCTCGGTTTTAATAGCCGATTTTGTTATTGACAACAACACACGGCTTGCACTTGCAGGACGTTTGCCTTTTTCAATGGCCATCATGTTTTCGGCATTAAGAATCGCGGAATCAATCACAGTACCGACCTGCAACTTGGTATCCCCTGGGTCCTCGACCTTAACTTTTTTAAGCATCTGCCTAATGATTATCTCCATATGTTTGTTGTTGATAACGATATCTTGAGTTTTATAAACCTTGATAACCTCGGCAAGCAAATAATCTTGAACGGCGCGAATACCCATTGTGCGCAACACATCGTGTGGGTTCAAGACACCCTCGGTCAACTGTGTACCAGGCTCGACAACAGAGTCTTTTTTAACAGCAAGTTTCATACCACTGTTAATAAGGTAATCTACCTCGCCCTCGGTGGTACGGATTGTGATTTTTGTACGTTTTTCAACAGGAGTAACACCGACAACAACACCGCCGACCTCACTGACAATAGCAAAACCTTTTGGCTGACGGGCTTCCAAGATTTCCTCAACACGCGGCAGACCCTCTGTAATGTTACTTGTAACAAGACCCCCTGCGTGCTTGGACCTCATAGTCAACTGTGTTCCAGGTTCCCCAATTGCTTGGGCCGCTATAACACCAACTGCCTCACCGATAGACACAACATCATGAGATGTCATATCACGGCCATAGCATTTTGCACAAATACCGCGTTTGGATTTACAAGTAAGAACAGTTCGGATTTCGACTTCTTTGATTCCAAGAGCCTCGATTTCATTTGCATTTGCGGTGCGAATCATTGTGTCGCCTTTTACGATTACGCGTTTTGGGTCATTCGGGTCAACGATATCTCGAACCGCAAAACGACCTGCGATACGGCTTGAAAGTCTTTCCGTATATCCGTCAGATACAAGTTCACGAATCGCAGAACCCTTGACTTTTTCGCCAAGTGAGGCAAAACAATCTTCTTCAAAAACAATAACATCTTGGGCAACATCGGCAAGCCTACGGGTCAAGTAACCAGCATCGGCGGTCTTAAGCGCGGTATCGGCAAGACCTTTCCTACCACCACGTGCCGACAAGAAGTACTCAAGCGGTTTCAAACCTATGCGATAGTTTGATTTAGACGGAACGTCCTCTTTTCTACCCGAAACGTTCGAGATAATACCACGCATACCAGACAACTGCATAATTTGTTTTGCAGAACCACGGGCACCTGATGTAGCCATAATTTTGATACTGTTGAATTCATCCAAACTTTCCATTGTTGCTTTTTGCACCATGGACATGGCTTTTTGCCAAAGCGCAATGTTTCGGTCAAGTTTCTCGTCCATAGTAATCAAACCCATTGCAAGTTTTTCTTCAACCTTTTTAACTTCTTCTTCGGTTTCAGCAATAATTTTTTCACGGCTCGCAGGAATTACCGCGTCATACAACGAAATCGACAATGAACCAAGTGTAGAATACTTAAACCCTGCATCTTTAATTTTGTCGATAGAGCGACTTGTTTCCGCTGCCCCATGTTTTTTGAACAAACGTGTAATAATGTGGTTAAGGTCGGCGATAGAAACAACTTTGTTCACCGCATATTGAAGTTCGTTCCCTGGAATTGTTCTGTCGATAACATCGATATCCTGCGGGAAGCAACGGTTGAACAAAATCCGTCCAAGTGTCGTTTCAACACGACCTGTTTTACCACCAACAGTACGACGAACTTGGATTTGGGCTTTGAGGTCCAATTCACCGATTGCATAAGCACGCTCTGCTTCTTCTTCAGAACTGAAAACTTTGCCCTCGCCTTTTGCGCCTTTTTTAAGCATCGTTAGGTAATAGCAACCAAGAACGATATCCTGTGTAGGTGTAACAATAGATTTTCCGTCAGACGGTTTCAAAATATTGTTTGATGAAAGCATCAAAATTCTTGCCTCTGCTTTTGCCTCTGGGCTAAGTGGCACGTGCACAGTCATTTGGTCACCGTCAAAGTCGGCGTTGAACGCAGGACACGTAAGCGGGTGCAAACGAATCGCGCGACCGTCGATAAGGACAGGTTCGAACGCCTGGATAGACAAACGGTGGAGCGTCGGTTGTCGGTTCAACAATACTGGGTGGTCTTTGATAACGTCTTCCAACACGTCCCAGACTTGAGTTTTTTCGCGCTCTATCAAACGTTTTGCACTACGACTGTGATGTGCAAGTTGCAAATCAACCAATTTTTTCATAACAAAAGGTTTGAAAAGTTCAAGAGCCATTTCTTTTGGAAGGCCGACCTGATAATGTTTAAGTTCAGGTCCAACAACGATAACGGTACGACCAGAATAGTCAACACGCTTACCCAAAAGGTTATTACGGAAACGACCTTGTTTACCGCGAAGACCCGCCGCAAGTGATTTAAGGTCACGACCTTTTGCACCTTGCACGGCTTTCCCACGGCGACCATTGTCGATGAGTGCATCAACCGCTTCTTGCAACATACGTTTTTCGTTTCTAATAATGATGTCAGGGGCTCCTAGACCAATAAGTTTGTTCAAACGATTGTTCCTGTTGATAACACGGCGATAAAGGTCATTCACGTCGGTTGTCGCAAAACGTCCGCCGTCGATTTGAACCATAGGCCTAAGTTCAGGCGGGATAACAGGAAGAACATCCATAACCATCCACTCTGGGCGGTTACCGCTTTGTTTGAAAGCCAACAATAGGTCAAGTTTTTTAACGGCTTTTTCACGTTTCGCACCTTTGCCTGTTGCTATGATTGTTTCGCAATCTTTGATTTCTTTTGCGATGTCGATGTTTGACAACATTTCTTTAACGGCTTCGGCACCCATGCCCGCTTTGAAACTGCCGATACCATGTTTTTCTTGGAGTTCCAACATCTCGCGGTCAGACAAAATTTGCCCTGGAACCAATGTAGTTTTACCTGGGTGGATAACAACGAAACTTACAAAGTAAATAACTTGCTCAAGATTTTTGATTGTCATATTAAGGAGCGTACCAATACGTGAAGGCACACCCTTAAAGTACCAAATGTGTGTTACAGGAGCCGAAAGTTCGATATGCCCCATGCGCTCGCGACGAACGATACTGCGTGTTACTTCTACACCGCACTTGTCGCAAACGGTTCCCTTATAGCGGATAAGTTTGTATTTACCGCAACTGCATTGCCAGTCTTTTTTAGGACCAAAAATACGTTCGCAAAACAAACCGTCTTTTTCGGGCTTTTGCGTACGATAGTTAATGGTTTCGGGCTTTGTTACTTCGCCGTGCGACCACTCCCGAATCTTGTTCGGGCTTGCAATGCTTATTTTAAGGCTTTCAAAATTGTTAAGTTCAAACATTGTCCATATCCTCCTTACTCGTCACCAAACAGGCTGTCTTCATCAAATTCAATTTCTTCGTCGTCACCAACACCAAGTTCAAATTCTTCCATTGGTGCAACGTCGATTTCAGGTACATCCTCGACTTCTTCTTCGGATTTAAGTACCGTATCAACAATATCTGGTTCAAGCATTTCGATTTGCTCGATTTCAACTTTTTTTCTATCCGCGGTATAGATACCAACATCAAGACCCAAACCTTGGAGTTCCCTAATCATAACTTTTGTCGATTCAGGCACACCAGGTTCTGGCATAGGCTGACCATTAACGATACTCATGAATGTTTTTGTTCTTCCCATAACGTCGTCGGATTTTACGGTGAGCATCTCTTGCAAGATATGCGCCGCACCGTATGCCTCAAGTGCCCAAACCTCCATCTCACCCATTCTTTGTCCACCAAACTGTGCTTTACCGCCAAGTGGTTGCTGGGTAACAAGGCTATATGCACCTGTACTTCTCGCGTGGATTTTTGTATCAACCATGTGGTGAAGTTTCAACATGTACATGTAACCAACTGTGGTTTTGTTTTCAAACGCTTCGCCTGTACGTCCGTCATAAAGTTGCATTTTTCCGTCCTCTGGCAAACCATTCTTCTTTAACAAATCTTTGATATCTTTTTCTGTGCAACCATTGAACGACGGAGTCGCAACGTTCCACCCAAGTGTTTTTGCAACCAAACCAAGGTGGACTTCGAGCAATTGCCCGATGTTAAGACGCGAAGGAACACCAAGCGGGTTCAACACGATATCAACAGGCGTACCGTCGGCCATGAAAGGCATGTCTTCAACTGGCAAAATTTTTGAAACGATACCTTTGTTACCGTGGCGACCTGTCATTTTGTCACCGACTTTGATATTACGTTTTTGTGCGATTGTAACCTTAATGATTTCGTTTACGCCGATTTCCATTTCGTCTTTGTTTCGGCGCGTAAATCTTTCGATACCAACAACAACACCGTCTTTACCATTCTCAACACGCAAAGAACTATCACGAACTTCACGGGCTTTTTCACCAAAAATTGCACGAAGCAAACGTTCTTCAGGAGTCAGTTCGGTTTCACCTTTTGGTGTTACTTTACCAACCAAGATATCGCCAGGACGAACAAATGAACCAACGCGAACGATACCGTCCTCGTCAAGGTTTTTAAGCATATCTTCCGACAAGTTCGGAATGTCGCGTGTGATTTCTTCGTCACCAAGTTTTGTCGTACGGGCCTTACATTCTTTAAGGTGCAATGCAATAGATGTATATGTATCGTCTTTGACAACACGTTCCGAGATAAGAATAGCATCCTCAAAGTTATACCCTTCCCAGTTCATGAAAGCAACACACATGTTTTTACCAATAGCAAGTTCGCCACCTTTTGTTGCGTAACCATCGGCGAGGATATCTCCTGCTTTTACATTGTCACCTTTGAATACGATAGGGCGTTGGTTGACGCAAGCCTCCTCATTGAACCTTGCGAATTTGGTCAAACGATATGTGTCGCGGGTTTTATCTGCGCGCTCTACAACAATACTGTCGCCAGTTACGTTTACAACTGTACCGTCGTGGCTTGCCATAACCAAAGCACGACTGTCAACCGCAACACGATTTTCCAGACCTGTTCCAACCAATGGTGCCTCTGTACGAACAAGAGGAACCGCTTGACGTTGCATGTTACAACCAAGAAGTGCCCTTGATGTATCGTCACTCTCGAGGAAAGGGATAAGTGCGGTTGCCACCGACACGAATTGTCTTGGTGAAGCATCAATATAATCAACGCGGTCACGTGTGACTTCCAATACTATGTCGCGGTAACGGCAAAGTACATATTCGTTTTTCAACTTGCCTTCTGCATCCAATGGTTCGGTTGCTTGGGCAACAAAGAAATTATCCTCTTCATCCGCGGTGAGGTAATCAACAATATCGGTGACTTTTCCTGTCTTTTTGTCAACACGACGAACAGGTGCGGTGATGAAACCGTACTCATTAACACGCGCGAACATTGCCAAGGAATTAACAAGACCGATTGATTGACCCTCTGGCGTTTCAATAGCACAAAGACGTCCATTATGTGTATAATGAAGGTCACGAACTTCGGCGGTTGCACGTTCTTTTGTAATACCGCCAGGACCCACAGATGTAATTTTACGTTTTTGTGTAATTTCAGTAAGCGGGTTATTGGTATCCATAACGTGCGACAATTGTGATATAGCACAAAAATCTTTAAGCGCACGAGTGATTGCTTTTGCATTAATGATACCGATTGGGTTGATTGCTTTGGATGTAATCTCCATTGTCTGCATGGTTTCACGCATAGAGTTCCTAAGTTTCAACATCCCTTCTTTGAAATGTTTAGCCATCAAATCACCAACGGTGTTCAAACGTCGGTTCCCAAGGTGGTCGATATTATCGGTTGTGCCTACCCCGTCGTTGAGGTTCAATAGATAAGAAACAGTTGCAACGATATCGTCAAGGAACAAATGACGTCCAACAATTTTCTTTGCGTTTTCTTTAAGTACTTCGATTTTCTTGGCTTTTGTGTTTGCCTGTGCCAATTCAAACAATGTGTTGACAGTCGGCAAGTGAACAAGTTCGGTAACCCCCGTTTCTTCGGCTTTGAAACCAAGGTGTTCGTTAATGTCTACGCGGTTGTTCGCGATAACAAGAATTTCTTTCTCGCCCGCTTCGTCTTTAAACAAGATACGAACAGAATTAATCCCCGCGTTCATGATTTGGTTAGCCGCATCAAGTGAGATTTCCTCACCTTTTTTAACAACAACAGCGTCTTTGATTTTGATGTTTTCGGCTGCGATTTGTTTTACGATACGCGAAGCCAAGCAAAGTTTCTTATTGAACTTGTAACGACCAACATTTGCCAAGTCGTAATTTGGGAAAGTAAAAAACATTGTATTGAGGTTGCGCTCTGTCGCCGCAGCATCTGGGAGTTCGCTTGGGCGCATTTTTCTGCTGACTTCCAAAAGGCAATCTGCTTTTGATTTGATACTGTCTTTGTCAAGGGTCGCTTTAATCGCAGGGTGATTGTCAAACATTTTAAGAATCTGCGCATCTGTTCCAAGACCAAGGGCTTTAAGGAAAACACCAAGCAAAATCCTGCTTGAACGGTTTGGGTAAACGTTAATGATGTCGTTTGCATCTTTTGTCATTTCAATGTACGCACCATGAGTTGGTGTCATTACGCACTCGAACAAATCTCTGCCTGTTTTTTTGTCGCGGTCACGCTGGAAATAAACACTTGGACTTTTTATAATTTGATTAACAACAACACGTGCTACACCGTTGATAATAAAGTAACCACTCTCGGTCATCATTGGGATATCGCCCAAGAAAAGTTCTTGTTCGATAATCTCGCCTGTTTCCTTGAAAACAACACGGACTTTGACCTTGAGCGACTTTACATACATCTGCCCTCTGCGCAAGCACTCGGCTTCCGAATATTTTGAATCGTCCACTATATAATGGTCGAGGAAATACATCTCGACCTTGTTACCATAGTCAGTAATCGGATTAAACTCATCCAATACACTGGCTATCCCTCTTGTCATAAAATTCTTAAAACTCTGGGTTTGTACATCCAAAAGATTTGGGATATCCAAGAGTTCAGGTACACGCCTAAAAACTTTACGAGTATTAAGCCCAAACTTCTCGTCATGCAACCCAATTTTTGCAAGTACTTTTTCGCTTATCTTTTCGCTCATCATTCCCTCCACACAAGAAAAAACCCTGTCCTCTCACAGAGCCTTCCGCCAAAAATTACAACACGACCACAAACACGATTAAGAACTATACCAAAATCACAAAAATTTGTCAACTACTAATTTTTAAATTTGTCAACTATTTTTTACACATATTGACAAATCCCCCATTGGTGTGCTATGCTCTTGGTAATGAATAAAGAAAGATTAATGCAAATGGCAAAAGACGGAGTTGAACAAAGCAACTTTACGGAAGGTGGGCACAAATTTGAAATCAGATTCCGAATGGAACTCCCAGACTATGCACGCCTATCGATTATTGCGGATGGGAAAACACTTCGTGGCGGTGCACTTGTCTATGGTAGCTTAGATTATGTGATAAATGGTGAAGGTTCGTTTGAAAAACTTGCTGACATAATAAATGGTGCAATAGACGGATACCTTGACCAAGAAAACGTTGCTTTCACACCCGAGGAGAATTCGGCACTTTTGAAAAAGTTGTCTGTCCCGACTGGTGGTATAAAGTTGACAAGTCGTGAAGCCAAAGCACTTTCTGAATTTGTACAAAAAAATCCATTAACCAGTCTTTAAGACTCGCGACATCATCTTGTCGGTTCCCCAACTCCCACAACGATTAAACCGACCCAATTTATGAAGGCAAGTTTCATCGCCTTTGCGGATTGTACTTATCCACTCGTTACACGTGAGGAGTGCCCGAAAACCCATGTCCAAAAGCATCTCCCGACTCTCGGCCGTATACTTGCCAAAAGGATAAGCAAAAGTCTTTGGTCGCGGAACACCACTTTGTTCAAGCAACTGTTGCGCCCTTTCAATGTCTGCGTAAAGTTTTTCTCTGTAATCTTCATCGCTCTCGCCACTGATTCTCATAATTCCGAACCTTGGTTTAAAGTTGTGCATCCTGTGCGTATGATTCCCAAATTCAACAAGTCCGCTTCTATACATCTCCCCCATTTGGTCCCAAGTCAAGTGACTGTAATTTGGGTTACTATGGTCACCGCTGTTCACACTGTGTAGCGAAAATGCAGTTACGGGGTTAATCATTATTTTCATATCGTGCTTTTTGGCAATGTCCAAGCCGTAATACAGGTTGTTATAATGCCCGTCGTCAAAAGTTATTACAATTGGTTTCGCAGGCAAAGTACCCTTTCCGTCAACCCAATTAATTACCTCGGACATAAAGACCGAAGTAAACCCCGCTTCTTTCAATGCCTCAAAATCTGAATCAAGTTGCGACGGCTTTATCGTAAACTTATTTGATTTTGATTTCAATATACTGTGATACATAAGAATCGGAAGTTGAATTTCCTCCGCGATACTCAAAGCACCCGATGCGCTTACCGCATCTGCCGCGACATTTGCCTGCGCAAACCCACCAAAAGAAAGCGCACTTAATAAAACAAAGCAAAGAGCAACCAAGCATTTCATACCTTTTAGTATCTGCCAAGTTTATTGTTTTATCCCCTTATAATATCAATTTTTGAATTAAGAAACGATAGCGCAGAAAAGAAATCATCCCTAACCTGCGGACGGGTTCGCGGATTTTTTGACCTAGGCGCATCCCACACGTCAAAAATAAACTCATTCCCTTTCAGGTCAACGATGCGAATTTTGCTTTCTACCCACCCAGATGTTTGCACTTCCCTAATTCCATCGCCCGACACGAATTGCCGAATGCTGATGTCACCCGAATAAAAACCTGCGGATTTAATATCTGTGACAGGAATTCTGACTTCGCCAGCATCATACGCCATGGACCAACGCGCACCCAAATCCATTCCGAGCATCCGCCTGTTGCGTTTTACTTTAAGGTGTAAATGCCCACCGTCAATAAACACCCAATCGCCGACATTACTGGTAGCACCTGTTGACCATTGTCCGCCACGGCCAGTAGAACTATTTGTGCCAAGCGTTACAGTTTGTACATCTGCCCTGTCACCGCGGGAAATAAAATTCGCACGCGACATACTGGCGATAAAATCGTTATCTTCTTGGTCAAGTCTTTTTCCCCGCCGATTCCAAAGTATGGCTACGATAATAACCATGAGGACAAAAAAACCGACAACGCCCCCGAGGGCAGTTAATACTTGTGTTGGCATATGTGGACTATAACATACTTAGATTATTAAAAGCAAGGTCATTGCGCTTAAACTAAAAACATTTACAATAAAATGCGATATGACCGCCCACCACACGCTTTTGGTCTTTATGGTTATAATGCTCCAACCAATTGCCATTATTGCCATTACTGTGAGAACTATTGGATGCACAACATCAGGTGATGTTATTCCCCAAATAAAATGACACACAACAAATAGCGGTATGGAATATAAACAAGCAATTTTCTTTGAAGAAAAGGTATGATTCAAAAGAAACCCTCTCCAATAAATTTCCTCACAAAAAGAATTAATTAAGGCAAGCCCTATTACGAGGAGAAAGTATAACCAAGTTAAATTCTCGAAACCGATAATAAATGTTGAAAGTGGCATCAGTCCAATCAGCAACGCAAGTACCAGCCACCATATCTTGCCCGACGGTTTTTGAAAAAGGCTTTTGAATTCCGCAACACCTATTCCAATAAACACAAACAATAATGACAGCACCCAATACAACGTCAGTATAATCGGCTTGTATATATAAATCGGCAGCATATTCCGAAAGATCAATGCAAAGGTCAAACAAACCAGCATCAAAATAAACGGAGAAATAATACAGAATATTCTCCTCTGTGAAAAATTCGCTGGGGTACCTTTTGTTTCTTCATCCATGACATCTCATATATAACATTCTTTTCTTTTTAAACAAAACGTTTTTCATGAAGCCACAGACGAAACAAGGTTCGTGAGTGAAACAAATGGTGACCCTAGTGTTCCCATATCCGAACACGAAGACCAAAGTACAATAGCATTTGGCAGGCACAAAGTCAAGCGTAACTACTGGGCATTTGCTATCAATATTTCATATGAGCCACAGGACTATGCAAGGAACGGCGATAGAGATTGCTTTGGCAGATTTGCAACAAAAAGCCCTAGTTAATTTACTAGGGCTTTTGTCTGTCGCCAGTCTTGATATGCTTGGCGGTTTTTCGGGTCTTGGTAAAATTCCTTTATGACATCGAGCAATGGATTGATAAGCGTTTCTTTTTCCCACTTGGCAAGGTTGTCAAAACTTGGGTCGCCACGAACAAGCACAGGTAAATCGTTTCCGTCAATTTTTTGATAACTGTTCACTTTCGCCCCCTTTGTCGATTTCATATCGTTTGTAATCTTCGGACAGTTCGATAAAGTGTTCACGGCAAACGGATATACAAGTTCCGAGTTTTTTGTTGTCGTTTGGTACAATCATAACGCCCGAACAGATAGGACAATTTTCAAGTAAATATTTCTTTTTCATTTCAACCCACCCACCCATTAAAACGGCATTTCCGTTTGTGATATGTTCAAGGGGTTTTGTTCGCCGTTTTCAAGCAATAGCCTGTGTGTCGGGTTGTCGTAATTGTAGATGTTATTTATACGCCGAACAAAAGCGTCAAAGGTGGCAGGTTCTTCATTTTGTATATTCGGGTATTGTTTGTGCAGGGGTATGTTTGTCGTGATAAAGATTTTTGTATAACACGCTGTTTTGTCGATAAACCTTGCAGGCAGACGGCAGGGGTGTCCGTCAAGATAGTTCAGCATTTGGGCGATTTTGAAACTTGACCTAAATTCTTCAAAGATAATAATGTCTTGACCGTCATAGTTGTCAAAGGCTCTTTGGTCGTATTCGGTCACACGGAAGATATTGCGATAGCCAAATCTTTCAGCGATTGACCTTGTTTTTCCTGTGCCTGTTGTGCCGTAGATGTACGACACATTTATGTCACGGAATACATCGCCAAAAGTCTTATCAAGGTACAAAGCCCTTTCAGTTTCAAATTTCTTTTGGAACATAAAAAACTGGGCTTCGTAATCGTCACGCAGTTCGTGAATTGTCATACCTGCCTTGATTGCCGAAATGATGTTGTGCAGGTCAGTCCGTTGCCGTTCTTCGATAAATACGCCGTGTTCGTGTACATTACCTATTCGTGTTTCGGGCTTGCAACAATATTCTCTTGCTTGCTTTTTCGTGCCTTTTCTCTGTTCGATGTGCGTGCCGTGTGGCAGGACTTTCTTGACTGTTTTGAAATGTCTTGCAAATTCAAATTCGATGTAAAATTGAAAATGCTCTGTGTTGGTTTCTTCGCCACGCTCTCTTTGGAAGATAAAGTATTTTACGCTTTCCAGTTTGCAAAGAAAGTCATAAAATTCTTCGTCAGTCATTTTCGGGTTGTTCAGAGTACAAAGCCAAGTTTGTGCTTTTGTGTTCGCAGGTGTTTCGATTTCGGGCGTGTCGATAATTGTGATTGCGGTTTCGCTCATAATTTTAAGTCCTTTATTTTTAGATTTGGAAAGCAGTCTGCTAGGTAATACTAGGGTCGCAGACTGCGGCGGCTACGCCGCCCCCACAAGTGTGGGCGTGCGTATGCCTTGCCGTCAGGTCTTTGCGTTTTCCAACAACGGCGTTTGCGTGTTCGTAATTTGCAAATTGTCCGTGACAACTACCACAGGGGCAGGCTTGTCTTTTGGTGTTTCTTCGGGCGGTTTTGCTTTGAACTGGGTCAAAGAGTAAAAGCCTTTGTTCCAACGATGTTTGCGGAACAGTTTACGCCAAGTTTTGTTTGCACCTTTGACAATTCGCTTTTCAATTTTCAAAGCCATTTTGTCGGAAACATAGTCGCCAGTTTCAAGGCTCATTGCAAGCAGTCCGTACAGTTCGGTCAAGTACATTGCCTTTAATTCAAAGAATGTTATTTGTTTCATATTTGCCCCCTTTGCCTTTCGTGAAAGTATCGAACATAGTCGTTAATCGTTTGTTTGGGCGGTGCGACTTTTTCGTATTCAAAATCGTTGTTCAGGTTGCCCTCATAGAAATCAGGCTCACAACCGCAACTATCATAAGTTCGGTGTACATCAAAAGAAGATGTGATAATTTCTTCGGTATAGTTCCGCAACTCTTTGCCCGATTTTTTATAGGCTTCGTAATGGTCGCAAGTTTGAAATCTGCGTATAGTCCACTTTTGATAAAGCACACGCCCAAGTTCAGATGTCACATCTTGCTTGCGGACTATTTCCACGATTTCCGCAAGTTCCCGAATGTTTTTATCAATCAAATCGTGGCGTTGAACATCAAGCCATATATCAAGTCCGTTGTGCCTGTGCCTTTCAAAAAAGCGTGATTGGAATGGTTTGAAATTACGATATGCACGGCTGTCAAAATGTTCTTGGGCTTCCGTGATACAAATGACCGAGTGCGGTGGAATAAACTGCACATCAACAAGTGGCAAGTGCGTGTTCGGGTCAAAGTTCGTTTTGTCCATAAGCCCCAAACGGCTTGGGTCGATGTGCCAAGACTGTCGTGGGTGGTAACGCCACTTTCGCCCGACACAATGGAAATTTGTATATACCGAGTGTTGTGGCGGTATGGTGTAGGGAAAACCGCCGTCAATTTTTCTTTGTATCGCATTGCGTGTCCGTTTGTACCTTTGTCGGTCAAACATTGCCGTACTTGCGATATTAGATAAAAAACTTGTTTTCCCTACACCAGGCTCGCCACACAGTATCCGTATCACTTGTCGCCAAAGGCAAAGGATATTGCCCTTGTGAAAAGCCCAATCACGAACAACAACACCAACGCAACAACGACCCAAAAGATTATTGAAATCGCAAGCCCAAGTTGTCCATTGCCGAAGATGTTGTAAAGCCACTCAATCAGACTTTCGCCGTCAATGATTATATGTCTTTGCTGACTGTTGATTTCGTCCGTGATGTCATCGCCTGTGGCAGAGTTCCAACGCCCATCGTCATAGAAAATCGGAACAGAGAACATACCGAAAGATGTTGTGATTATCCCAAGATAAAATTCTTCGCCCTGCATTAAAAGTTGATGTGTTGTGTACACGCCGACAAGCACGCCGTTTGTGATTTCTTGGGGTCGCAAGTCCGTTGTGATTATGTCGTTTTCGTGGAACACCAAAGGCAAGCCCCGATTTGTCATACTAAACAACGGCAACATATCCACGCTAAAAAATTGGTTTGTGCGTGGCGACATAAAGATGTAATTGCCGTCGCTTGTTCGGACATAGCGGTTGATACTTGGGTCACGCAGTCTTGGGAATGGGTGGTACTGGACATTTTGCAAGGTTTGCATTTTCTCACGCAAGGTTGTTCTTTCCAACACATCTACCATTTGCAAAAACGGACTGTGTCCGAACAACGCACGCACGCCAATCAAGACAGGGTGGATATTTGCAAGCACCGACCCAACATTTGACCAGTCTGTCCTTTGCGAAATCGTGTTCAGCGGTATGCGGTTGCCTGTGATGTCGTGGAAATAATGATTGTAAGCCCCAGTACCCCAACGAGCCAAGTTGAAAGCCCTATCCCACCAAGCACGCCGACTTGTTGTATGGAACGCATAAGTCAGCAAGTATTCGTTTTGGTAACGGACATTGATAAGGACTACACGATTGTCAAGCGAAATTGAAATTGTTTGCCGTGTACCGCCACGCAATATTGCCCTGTGCATACTGTCTATCCAAATATTAAGTGACCGACCTGCGGAACAGATAAAGGCTTCACTTTCGTCACAATACAATATGGGTCTGCTTTCGCCTTGCACGACAACGACATCGGCGTTTTCGTCAACGATTATCCCGACATCTTCCAAGACAAACAAGCGGTTGCCCCTGTCGTTGTAAATATATCCTTCGTCACGATATGCAGGTCGTCTTGGGGCAGAAAATTCCACCCCCGACAACATATTCATTCGTAATGGTTGCAAGATTGCTTGTTCCGTGATTTCGGTATACGGCGGTGTTTCTTTGGGTGTCGGGGATTGTTTGCGGTCAAGCAACCCCCAAAGTGTGCCGTGACTTGCGATGAGCAAAGAGCCAAGCACGAGAACAATCACAGTTTTCAGTATCAAAAGCCATTTGAGAAATTTCCACATATCGCCACCCCCTACGCCGCAGGTGGCAAACTAAATCTTGCCGTAAAAACTGTGTTTCTTGTAATCGGGTGCGTGTAGATGTTGACAGTTCCAGTTTGACCGAGTAACCCCCAACCGACAAAGCGTGGGGCATCAGGCTCTATGACTGGCGAAACAAAACCACCGCTTGCGATAACTTGTTGCCCCATTACATTTTCGCCGTGCAAGAACACAACCGAAAATCTTTGTGCGTTTGCGAGATTGCGGTAATTGGTTACTTGCCCTTGCAATGTCACAATTTGATTTTCCAAGCCAGTCACAGTTCCATTCATCGTGGCAATTTGTGCTTGCAAGTTGTCACGCAAATCAGTCCACCCTTGTATTTGGTTTTGTAACACGGCAACAAAGTTCGAGTAATTAAACACTGATATTTCAAGATTGAAAATCGTGTACTCGGCATTTTCAATTTGGGTGTTAAGTTGATTTACTTGCAATTCCAACGCCGTGACTTGTCCAGTCAAACTTGCGATTGAACTTTCCATATCCGCAATGTGACTTTGGTTGTCAGAGATAATCGTTTGCAGATTATCCACAACGCCTTGCAAGTTTTCAATCTGCAAAGTCAATGCGTCAATCGTGCCGTTGCCAATAGCAATTTGTGCGTTGAGTGCCACAAGTTGCGAATTAAGGTTTGACACTTGGGCGGTCAGAGTTTGCACAAGTTCCGCACTTTCGCCACCTTGCAAATAGTGGTTTTCAATGACCTGTTCCAAGATTGTCACAATTTCTTGCAGTCCGTAAAATTGACTTGCGAGATTGTTGTTCAACGCTTTGACCTGCATAAGTTGGACATTAAGAACACCCACCTGTGAGCCGAGCGAGTTAATAATCAATTCGCCTTGCTCTTGGCGTAGTTCGTGGACGGCGATTTCAGATTGCAAGCCGACAATGATTGCTTGATAGTTCGCCACCCTTTGCGATAGGTTTTGATTGATACTTGTCAGATTCCCGATGTGAAAGCCCTGCGTTGCGATTGTCGTGTTCAAGTCCGTGACTTGGCTCATAAGGTCAAGGATTTCGGCATTTGTGACATCTTGTAGATTTACAATTTCCCCTTGAATATGGGCAACAAGATTTTCTTTGACTGTGATTGCTTGGGCGTGTGCGGTTTCCATTGTGGCAATCGTTTGTGAGTGTACTCTTTTGAGATTTTCGATGTCGCTTTCAAATATCGACATCAATTCAGCGTGGTCGTAATTCAGCCTGTCAATCTTCGCCCGATAACTTTCAAGCAAAGCGGTCAAGCGGTCATTTTCATTTGTGACGATTTCGCAGTTCGCACAGTCGTCAGGGCTTGCCCCGAAACTTTGAATTGTGCGAACAGTCGAGTAAATCATAAAGCCCAATATCCCCAATAATGCGAATATGGACAATGTGATTGCGGTCAGTTTTAACCTGCTCATAAATTTCCCCTTTATTTTAGATTTCGTTGTTGGTGGGGCTTTTGTCGCTTGCCCCAAGCGTTTCGTCAATCTTCTATTGGTTTTCGCAAGCCCAGTCTTTCTTTGACCGAGTTGTTTGCCGTAGTCGCACCTTGACGAAAAATGCCTTGCTCTCTTGGCGACATATCATCATAGCGAATGAATGTCGGCGTAAAGTCGCTTTGCTTTTCCGCTTTCGGCTTGCTTGCAGGTTTCTTTTTGTCTGACATAGTTCCACCCCCTTTTTTTTAGATTTCGTTGATTGTTTCGTTGTTGGGTACGCCCACGCCCAACGACAAACGCAGGCGTACTGGTATGCAAGCGACTGTTCCGCATTTTGGAATTGTCGGTCACGCTTGCAATGGTGGGGGTACAATACCCCCAAAGCCTTTACTTTTGTTCTACAAGCAAACCTGCCTTTGCCAACATAATTTTTTCAGCCCAAGTCAAGAAATCACGCTTGCGGTATAGTTCGTCAATTTGAATGTCAAGCCCGATGTATGCGTTGCCTGTTTCCGAACTCACGCCGTCACACAACACGGCGGTGTATTTGCGGTGCGTGCCGTTTGTGACGACAAGCCCCTTTTCGTCATTTTCAAGCCGTATCTCTTTGATATAGTTCGGCACAAGGGTCACGCCCAAGTATGTAAAGGTTGCTTTTGTTTTCTTGACCTTGCGTGTGATTACTTCCACGACAAATTTTGTTTCTTTTGCTTTTGGTGCAAGGACGAAATTTTTGCGTTCCCTTGCGTTGTCGGGTGTTGTTTTTTCTTTTTCCATTTTTCAATATCCTTTTTTTAGATTTAATTTGACCGCCACGCCGTACGCACGCTTTGGGTCTGGTGGTGGTGCTTTACCACCAAAGCATTTATCAGTTGTCCAAATACTGCCGAGCCAGTTGCCGAAATTTATTGATAACCAAACTCACTTGCTGTTGTGTCACGCCCACACGCAGGGCAATGTCGCTTTGCGTGTAGTGTTTCAAGTGCATTGAGATAATTTTGCGGTCACGCCCAAAGTAACAAGTTGACAGGGGCATAAGTTTTTTGACAAGTTCGGCAAAGTCACAATATTCGTCTGCCGTAGGTTGTTCAAACGCAAACAAGTCAATCAGTTGCAAATCTTCGTCAACTTGGTCGAACAGAGAACTGCCGATGTGCCTTGTTTCTTTTCGCAAGTACGAAATCATTTTTTTCTTGGCAACGGCACAGGCACTTGCCACATAGTCAAGATAGTTGCCACGCCTGCGATGTTTCCAAAGTTCCGAAATGGCGTAATGCACCAAATCGTCTTTCAAATAATGCCCCTTGAAATGTTGGTTGAAAATGCACAGGGCTATCCGTTTGTCCTGTTCGTAATGTTTCGGTGTGTATGTCATTGTGACCCCCTTTACACGCATTTCGGCGTATACTGGTAAGTCGCAACGAACTGGTTTTCTACAAGTGACTTTGACAGGTTTCGGCAAAACTTTTCAAAATGCACATATCAAAAAACCCAACACATCACAAAGCCCAAATAAACGCCTTATGATTTGCTAGGTTCGTACTCTTTCAAAGAGAGTTCCAACGCTCTACAACAAATGTTGATTAGAAAAGGTCTTGCTTTTCATAACCCGATTTTCATTTGTTATAAAACTGTTGTAACGATTATTTTGCCGTTTTTGATTTCGATTTGTATTTTCTCTTTACACTTGGGGCAAGTAATTTCCACATTTGAGCCGTCACTTGCTTTCAATAGTTTGTATCCACACGCAGGGCAAACGGTGTAATAGTTCATTGTTGCACCCCAATATCCTGTTCAGTTTCTTGTTTGTCAGCGATAGCCGTTTCAAGCGTAGTGCTTTTTCTAAAAATATAACCTGTCCAAAATGACATTAAAATTGTAATGACGGCAGAACCGAGAATGACAACCCAAACCATATCTGCGAGTTCTGCAAACAAAAACCCAAATAACAGTTGCCCAAGTCCACCTGCTAATATTGGCAGAGTGAGAATAAGAGCCATTACTTTTCCTAATTGGTCAGTAGGTATTTGACTTTGTACAAACGACCAAACCCGTATTACAAACATTTGCATACCAAGCATTGCGGCAGCCATAGCCAAAGTCATAACTATAAAAGTGAGAGTAGATGACAAATCAAACATAAATATAATGGCAATCGTTATTATAGCAACACCGACATTTACCATCAGCAACCAAACTTGTCCAAGTTTTAGTCGTGTTCCTAATGCCCCTGCTATGATACTCCCTATAAGACCGCCAACCATACTAATGCTTTGACTTATTCCAACCAACCCAACGTCAAGACCTAAATGTTGAGTAATCAGCACAGGAAAACCAACAACAAATAAAGCGGTAATGGAAAAAGCAAAAGCAAATATAAGAAAGCCTGTTTTAGCAATTATCGGCTTTTCTCTAAAAGTAAATTTCAATGCTTTTGACATATCGCTACCAACAGTTTTAAGAACGCTTTTTTCTGCAACTTGCTTTTGATAAGGTATACGCAGGAATAAATCAATAATCGTTGAAATAGCAAACGCTACCGCCCCTACTATTAAAATAGGAAATAGTCCAAAATTATCGAATAACAAGGCGGCGATTGCGGGTGCGGCAATACCCGACAATGTATGAATTACTACAACGACAGAGTTCGCCACAGGCAGTTTTTCTTGTGGGGCAAGCATAGGAACACTTGCATCGACCAAAGGAGAAAACAGACCCTGTATTGCGTGCAGTAACAAAAGCACTACCATAACAACAGGTAAAGCGGTAAACAATCCGTGTAATAACATAAATGTCACGACAATGGCGGTCGTAATTAAATCTAACCAAAATATCAATCGGTGTTTTTTGACCCTGTCTGCCATAACGCCACCGATAGGCGTTGCAATTAAGAGCGTTATCAAAGGCACACTTAAAACCACCCCGAATAAAGCAGGGTTGCCACTCTCTACAAGAATATAAAGCGGTAATGCAAATCGTAAGACACCGATACCAAATACCGAAATGATTTGACTAAATACAAGCAGAGCAAAATTTTTCCTATCAAATTTCTTTGGCGTTTGCAGTTGTATTGTTTGTTCCATTTTTAATTTCTCCTTAATTTAATTATTTGAAAACATACACGTGTATGTTACAGTGCAAAAAAAACTATTCTCGTCTGTAATCACGAAAACGCTTTTTGACATCACTCTCAATCTCATCGGTCATAATAGGAATGCCTAGCGATTCCGCCAAATGCCCATAGAATGAAATTTTATCTGCAAATTCCTTTTCGGGTACGTCAAAATTTAACCATACATTCATCAAGCATAAAATCTGTGCAGTTTGCTTTGGGTACTTAACGGACATAGAGCCGTCTTTATTTCCATCGGCAAGCAGTTTTTCCAAAAATGGGGCAACAGTATTTACTTGACTAAAAATTTCGCTCTTAAATAATGTTGGGTTATCCAATGTCTTTTGAAATTCATTAACCACACTTTTCCCAAGTAAATCATCGTTAATTTTAACCATCAAACGCATTTTTTCAAGAGCGTTAAGTTCTTGTCTTTTTGAAATATCAATGAATGGATTGTTATCCGAAAATACTTTGTCTATGCAAGCATATATTAAATCTTCACGAGAATTAAAGTAGTGATAGAATGCTCCACGAGTTACTCCAAGTGATTTGACAACATCTTCAATATTTACTTTGTCCCAACCTTTTTCATTAAAAAGTCGTGTGGCGGTTTCCAAAATTTCTTTTTTTGTTATTTCATTTGGTCTTGGCATTTTTACTCCTTTTTATTACATACACGTGTATGTTACTATACCTGTGTGACAAAGCATTGTCAATACCTTTATTCCGATGGCACACTACGAAAAAAGCCGTCAAGGGCGTTTGGCAAGATTTATTTCCCGTAGGGCATAAAACCTTGCCAAAGTTTTCTTTATATCTTTGTTTCTATATTTTCATTGTTTCTCTGCGGTCTGTCCCTTGACCGCTTTTTTCGTGTGTGCGTTTTGGTAGGCAATTCTTCCGCCTGCCGGCGGTTGAATGGGTTTTGTTCGGGGGTATTGGGCTTTCCGTGCAAAACGAAGAAACCGAAAAAGGGGGTGGAAAAATGAAATTGAGCAAGCGACAAATCAACGCAATCGTTGAAAGCACACCGCAAGCACTAAAAGGCGGTCACGCAAGTTTTGAAAGTGACTTTGGCTATTTTATGCCTTGCAATGCGAATTGGTCGTACCAAGCAGGATATGTCAGATACAACGGCAATCTTGTCTTGGTTGTCAAAGTGTTCGGGGCTATTAGGTAGCCCCCACTTGTGAAATTGGAAAGCAGTTGCGACTTATATGTAGGCAACAAAAATAAAAGGAGTAAAAACAAAATGGATAAAGGAATACTTTACGTCAGAAAGTCAACGAACAAACAAAAAGAAATAAGTATCGAAGGGCAAATAAGAGTTTGCAAAGAATATGCCGAGCGTAACGGCATAAAAATCATAGGCGAATACATTGACCGAGATTTGACAGGCAAGGTAGACAGGCGACCCGAATTTCAACGAATGATTAAGGACAGTAACAAGAAAATGTTTCAGTATGTAATCGTGTACCAGTTTGACCGCTTTGCACGGAACATCTACGACAATCTAGGTCACGAAAGGCGTTTGAAAGAAAATGGGGTCAAAGTGTTGTCGGCTATGGAACACGTCGAAGATAGTGCTAGCGGTAGGTTTATGCGGAATGTGCTTTTGTCGCACAATCAATATTATAGCGAAGAACTTGCCCAAAAGGTCAAGCGTGGTATGTACGACACTTTTTTGAAAGGCTATTCATCGGGTAGCGTTGTTTATGGGTACGACAAATTAAAAGTTGACCCGACAAACGAAAATAGCAAGACAAAGAAATTTATTGTTAACGATAAAGAAAGCGAGATAATCAAAAGTATTTTCGCCGACTATGTGGGTGGCAAGAAAATAATCGCTATCAAAGCACGGCTTGACGAGAACCACATATACAACCGCAAGGGCAAGCCGTTTCATAAAAGTTCAATCGCCAACATCTTGAAAAACAAAATGTATATTGGCACGTTGACTTTTGCGGAACACCAACGAGAAAATGCCGTACCCCAAATTGTAGATACCGCTATTTTCAACGCCGCCCAAAAGCGAATTAACAAAAACAAACACAAACCTATGGTACACAAGGCAAAAGAGTTTTATTTGTTGTCGCTAAAAACATTTTGCGGACATTGCAAGTCAACAATTATCGGGGATAGTGGCACAGGGCGAAAGGGTCAAATCTATCGTTATTATACTTGCACGAACAGGAAGAAACGCATTGCACCTTGCGACAAAAAACAAGTCAATAAACAATGGCTAGAAGATACTGTTGTTGATATTACTATGGCAAAAGTCTTGAACGATAATATGATTGCGTGGGCGATTAAGCAACTTTTGGCATATAACGCCAAGACTATGGAAAACACCAAACTTGACAATCTTGAAAGAGAAATGAAAGGCATCGTTTCCGAACTTGAAAACCTTATCAACGCAATCGCAAGCGGTTTGGCAATCGGCACGATTAAAGAAAAGGTACTTGCCCTTGAAAGCAGGAAAGCCGACCTGCAACAAGAAATTGACGAAGAAAGATTGAATATGCCAACGCCACTGGTATATGACGAGTTGCTTTATTGGTTTGAAAGTTTCAAGAGTGGCGACACGACTTGCGAGAAATTCCGAGAACGCCTAATAGATACCTTTGTCAACAAGGTAGTTATTTACAACGACAAAATCATTATTGTCTACAATATAAAGGACGGCAACAACGAAAAGGTCACGCTTGAAGAAATTATCAATGATTTTCCTTGTTTATCCGTGTTCGGATATGACGAGATTGGTGACCCGTACGGGACTCGAACCCGTGATACCGCCGTGAAAGGGCGGTGTCTTAACCGCTTGACCAACGGGCCATAAGACATGCAGAATAATATACACGACCCTGTTGGCAATTGCAAGTGTTTAACGAATAATTCCAGCGGTGAAATAATCCGCCATCATTATGGCCTCCGCCTGTATCGCGTCAAAAGCCTCAACCTCCTGTGCATATTGTCCGTTTAAACTGTATGTGGCTTCGGCGGTTGTCAAACGCAAGTGTTCATACATCATCTTTCTTACTTCTTCTTTGTCATAGCACGGACTTATAGACGCAAACATAGCCGCAATTTGGTCCGAGTTCTCATGCCACGCGACTTGGAGGGCTGCAACTTTTTGGTTGTCCCCCGCTTTTGCTGCGGAAACAATAGCCCCGCCCTGCATAAGGTGGGTTGTAAACAAAGTTATAAATTGTTGCTTTGGGAAAACACAAAAATATGGGGCAAACACATCTGCCATGTCACTTGGGTTTTGGAGGAGCCTCGCGGTATATTCGTTGTTCCCAGGAAGGTCGTTTATAATTCCAAGGATAACATTTCTTGTCCACCAAACGTGTTCCATCCATACCTGGCGCATATCATTTGCAAGTTTCGATTTGTTTGTACAATTAAAATTAAACATCTTTTTATATATGCAAATTTTTTATAACCTGGTACACCTCTACCCAGTTTTCGACCTCACCGCTGAACCATTAAAGTCCATATGAATTTTTGGCTTCAAAAAACACACGCGTCGTTATAATATCAGCAAGATAAAGGCGCGTCAATTTTTCCATTCTTACATCATCGCTGCGATTGTAAACCGCAACACGCTGGAGTTTTGCTAAACGCCGTGCATCAGGCACACCGTCTACTATGCAATCGTTAATCATTCGTGTCACACGCACAGGGTTAAGTTCCGCCACAGAGGATACCGTATTAATGTTTTTAAAAAGTTGTTGTTCTGGTAAAAGAAAAGTGTTTCTCCTCGCACCTGGTAGTTTGATTTCAGGGAGCCTTCTGCGTTCAAGATATATTTCTTTCTTAAGTGTCTTTTTATCCGCATAAGACAAAGAATAGTCAGTGCTCACAGTTTCTGCAATCTCTGACAAACGTTCATCCGCAATACGGATACTGCTTACACCTGTGCAGGTTCTTGTTTTTGCACTGACCTCTGCAACGCGCTGCCTATAAAAGGTTACTTCAAACCCTGTTTCTACCCCTGTAGTTATCATCCGACCAAGATACCAAAAAAATCTACATCTGTCAAGATAGCGAGGCGGTCGAATTTCATTCGCTTCCTTTTCTGTACCACATTATTATTTCCCGACATTCACTCTCTCCTCCTCTCTTCTCTTCCCAAATGCTAACGGCAACGCCGCCAACAACAACAACAAT